>Ga0115856_100146_pt1 | contig 23539 bp, 28 predicted proteins | sample InSIn4gowninarea_FD_83870 | JGI IMG/M metagenome (GOLD analysis project Ga0115856, IMG submission 83870)
GAATAAAAATATCCTTGGGTGAAAACCTCTTTGAGGCACCCAAGGCAGATAGTAGGAGTGAAAACCTCATTGAGGCGCCCCTGTTGTCTCTTAGAAAAAAAAACAAAAAGAAAGGAAAAGAAAAAAGAAGAAGGAAGAAACAGAAGAAAACAAGTTTAATCTCTGAAAATTGTTGTAGATTGTAGGAACACAATACAAAAAAGGGAGGCCTCTCAACTCAAGGACAGGGGTCCCTACCAAGCTACCAGGAAACCTCACATACATTCCCTCTATGAACACTTATTTTTTCCAAGGTTTGGACACAATCTAGTCATGGTTTAGCCTTCTACAAGAAGCTACAGGACTTTCTACAGGAAACATCCTGTAGAGCCTTTGGGTGGGCCAGGATCGATTATGGAGAAGGATTTAAAGCTTGAAGTCCATTGAGGGGGCATGCCACCACTCTTTTCTTCCATCCTCCGCTTGTTTCACCTCCTTTCACCACCATTGTTGCCATCTGGTCGAATATACCTGCACAGTCATACCAAAACCCTATTTTATCATAAAAAGAAATTGTTTTTAAGTGGGAAATGAAGCATGCAGAGGCCCGCACACTTTACCTATCAAGGCAACCTTAGGACCCTGCACTTGTGAACCCGACTCATTTATTTCAACATGCACCCTAGGAGGAGAAATAGTTATAGGATGTCCTATAGGAATCCTGTAGCAGCTGATCCAGCTGGAGCACATACCATGGAAACACCAGCAGCTCATGAAGCCGGTGCATGCAGCATTCAACACCAGGAAATTGGGTCTCAAGGTCTCGTAGCCAACAACAGCCAATGAAGGGGAGCTCCAGCACCTGCGCACGAAGTAGTAGCAAGTAGATCTAGCATTCCTCATCCTGGAACCTGAAAAACCCACGTCCATGGCCACACAGGTAAGTGCCTAACCTTATTTCGCAAATTACATAAGTTATACTCTAAATGTGCATGACTATGAGAATGGATGGATTGAACAAGTCCGGTAGCCACACAACTAGCCACCACAACCAGTCCGACAGCCTCGTAGGATCCGAATGGGCTTGGTTATCTCAAAAAGATGGGAAATTGACATGTGGGAAGTGTCCAGTGGAGGAGAAGCGGTAGTATGACAGGAATGGCGGCAGCAAATGCAGAGGGAAGGATTCAGCGGTCAGGGACACGCCGAGGAATGATAGCTGTGATGTTGGCCAATGGGTCGAATGAGATAGCTCACCCCCACGCCATGAATTCCACAGCAATTCAAAATCGGCCGACTGAATAACTTATGATACACTGCAGTCATTACACTCACAACCGTTTTGCAGCTGAGTATCCGTCCTCCTCCTCTGCAAGTTGTTAGCCCAAGTTCTCGGTCTGTTCCAACGTCTTGCTGCTACTCAGACTCATCCAGAACCACCGTAGCATCCTCCGGAAGCCATGCACGATTTCTATAGGAAGCTGCGCTATTGAAAACCCAGCATACGAAGAAGATTGGACTGTTCACGTCGAGGGTGGCAATTCTCAATGAGGTAGGCCTGAACATCACTCTCCCATGCAAATAATTTAGAAGGTGGTGAATTCAACGTGTTGAGGGGGTAGGGAAAATGTGAATTCAAAGCGTTTTCTTATTGCTACCTGAATTGTCTTCGTAGTCTGCATGCGAGATTTTCTCCAGGGTCTTGAATTAAAAGCCCTCCTGTAGAAAAAAATTGAGACACTGTCAAGGCTCACTGGTGAAAAATTGTGAATTTTATATGACTGTGTGCATAACGGAGACGTAGCTCTACGCTCTGTGTAGAGAAATCCCGAAGTCCTCCTTCTGTACACGAGCAGGCAAGTTCTGAACAACAAAAACAGAGTTTTTACCATGTCGGGAGGGTTCATTAGAAAAGAACCTTAGGACTTCAAGAAATTACGGGAAACCCCTGAGGTGGTGGGCTTGTTTTCCCGTGCACACTGGATGTCATTCTGTGACAAGATTCAAGGTCACGATGATGAAATTACAGAAGAATTCCTAAGGTCCTTGAAGCTGAAGTCAAAGACATTGGCCATTGTCAACTTCAGAGGATTGACCCTCAGACTCACCCCACAACTGATTAGCAGAGTAACTGATCTACCGATGGGGGTACCCTGGGATAAGGAGGAGAGAAAATTGGGTCAAAAAGCTAAAAAAGAGTTCTTCTTGCCAGAGGAACAATTTTCAGTAGACAAGAATGGAGTTCGAAGAACTAGTCTGGAGTGAAGTCAGCCTCCAAATTATGAAGTATATTACGTGTGAGGGGCGATTTAACATTGTGTATGGCTATCATTTCCAGTTGCTCAAATAACTCAGGCACCAAATGGACCTACCCTCAGAACAAAAATTGAGCATTCCTTACTTCCTCCTGTAATCCATGATTGAGTGTGCCACCAAACTGAGAGAGGGGACACCAGACTAGCTAGCCCATCAGGGCTTATCAAGCTCCTCGTGGAAGATGCACTCCACACTTACATTGACCCTCTCTCATGGGAAATCTTTTGGAATATGTATAAGGATGATGACATCCAAATTTTGGCCGAGGAGCTCACTCCCTCCAACAGCGAGGAGAAGGAGCACACTCAAGTAGGGAAGAAAGCTAAAGGAAAAGAAACCCCAGGAAAAACACCAAAGAAAGAATAGAAAGGAACACAAGAAAAAAACCAAACTACCAAAACAGGGGGCGGTAAAATTACACCAACACCCAGGGAGAAAAGGCTACAGAGCAGGGTAGAAAGGACTGAGAAAGTCCAAGCCAGTGAGGGCACTCCTGAGGTAGCCTCAGCCAAGCTAAAGGAAAAAGCACCCTTAGCCAAGTAGGCTAAACTAGTGCCATCTGCTTCTACATCAACCCAGAAGGCTATTTCTACAGGAAGTTTAAAAACGGCTTCTACAGGAAGCCAGAAACCAGCCACTACAACACTTTCTATAGGAAGTCCGGAGAAAAGATAGGAAAAGGAGAAATCAGCCAAAATTCTAGCTAGGGAGGCAGCAACTGTGCTAACCACCCTAAGTACCTCTCCCAAGCCAAAGGAAAAATGAAAGAGGGAGACTCCTCTGTATTTTAAAGCAAGAAGGAGTGTGAGAATTAAGACTGGCATACCCCAACATCCATCAAAAGAGCCGATCACAATTGTGGATACCCCTACAACACCAAGGGATAGGTCCCCCTCCAAGGCATCCATTACTTATGAGCGGGGGAGCCCAAAAGCATCCTCATGGGGGGAAAGGATGGAGAAATTGAACTCAGAAGCCTCTCTACAGGATGTCGAGGCTATTCTACAGGAAACTTTGGCTCGGCTGAAAGAAACTGAACAGATGGAGGAAAGAGCAGCCAAGTCACCATAGGATGAGGAGGAGACCGTGGTCATCATGGAACTAAGCCCCCAGCCTAGCTTGGGCTCTTATTATAAATTTTTGGAGGCCAGAAAAATTATTCCTCAAAAATTCACAGTGCCACTGTTTCTAACACTAGAGGAAGAAAGAGTACGAACCCACACTTGGATGAGGATCGCTAAATCCAAGGGGGTAGCAGATATAGGGCCTCTATAGGAAAGGCTCAAGGAAACACAAAGGGAATTGGCAAGAGTACGGCATGTAGAAAGCTCCCAACAGGCCAAGTTAAGGGAAGAGAATGAGCTACTTAGATATGAGCTACAACTACAGGGATAGAGGAAAGAAGAGGACACAATAGCCAAGGACACCATAGCAGAACCTCAAGAAAAAGAAGGAATGCAAGCTGATCTTGAGGAACTAAACCGGAAACTATAGGAAAGGGAATTGCAGGCAGGCATATAGATACAATCTCTAAAACAATAGATACAAGAAAAGGAGGCACAACTGGCCTGCATGGCCAGTTGGGCAATGGAAGCTCTGCAATGTAGGCAGTCGGCCAAATCCTATGGCCTATACTTAAGGGATCAGTGGCTGCAATTCCAAGTCAACACATTGGCACAAAGGGGTATCTCCAAATCCAAAACCCCTAGCAGTTCATGGATTTATGTAACAGCAGTTCATCGGAAGATAAGGCTAAGCTTTCAAAGTTTTACCTTCATAATTTGGCCCTTCCAAATATAACCTCGTGGGACCCCTACATAGCAGTAGGGGACATGCAGCTGATGGCAATGACCTCATGGTTAAACCACGAAGAAAGGAGAGTGGCAGAGGTCAGAAATGTCATGGACCGAGAACTACATGAGCCACTGCTAATTAGAGCAGAGCCAGGGGACCCCACAGCATTGATATCCGCTCACCAGCACCTAGCAACCAACTCTCAGACTTTATTAGAGTACATGGATCAGCAGGCTCAGGCCATAGCACACTTCGAGGATATGGAGCGATTATTAGGGGACAAGTGTGTTCATGCTTGCACCCGTAGGTGGAACACATTGTCCCACAGCCTCAAAATCAAGGAATATCACACTCCAACTAGAATGAGGGAGGCCTTGGCACGAATGCCTCTCTACATGAAGTCTATGTAGAACCTCCAGGCCAGCTCGATAGGCCTCAAGCTAAGTCCACCTCTTCTTTTGGGATTTTTAGGAGGAGGCACAGAAGACGAAGAGCATAAACAGTGGGAAGAGGTGGAAAGGAAAGCCAGATTCCATGACAGTGAGGAGGATACTACCTCAGAAGCCTGGGATGTGAGGGTGGCCATTAAAGCAATGAAGGACGAGGAGCTGGACTAGCTGCTCAGAGGATGAGCAACCCTTTTACCAGGGGGGTGATGATGAGCCCCAAATTTGGTAACTTGTTGGGCTCATTTGGCCTAATTATTCTTGTTCAGTCCTTGTTCAATCCTTCATTTTTCATAGCTTATGCATTATTTTTCAGTATGTTTATGTCATTTGTACGAATAAGGATAGTCACTCTTCCTAGGTGGCTAACACGTGCTCATTTCAGGTTTTTTGATACACATTGGAGCAAAACCGACCAATTATGGGCTAGAAGACAGCAAAGCTTGAGGTGAGGATTCATAGGGGGGTTGTCTATGGCATTAAATAGCCCTTCCTCGGGATCTTCACCCCCAACTCTGAGCTCCAAAGGCCACCAAAACCGGATCTAGAAGGTAGCCAAGCAAATTTTGGAAGGGGTTGTCTAATCACAATTTGGATAGCCAAGTCCCATAGATTTAGGAGGCCATCTAGGGACCTCATGGTCTATAAATGATAAGGCCTTAGCCTTCATAAGGGACTTTTGATACCATTGCATATTTTTCACTACAGTGTTGTTAGCCTTACGTTGTTCTCTTGTAGCCATTTCGGCATAACTCCTGACTTATGAGTATTTTTTGATAATGAGAAGCAATCCAATTTTATATCAACTCTGAGTTTTCTATAGGAGACATAGCTCTCAGGGTTGGGCCCAACCTGAGAGCCTAGGGATTTTTTTTTGTACTGTCACCTTTCCTTTATGCATCGTTGTTTTCCTTTTATTCATTTGAAACGTATTTCTGTTGGGCAGATTTAGTTGTGTTGGTTACATAGGTCACTGCTTATGAATAGAATTGCTTCAGATGTTTAAAATAGGTTGGTAGATAATAACAGGAAAGTGCTTCAAGAAAAGGGTCAACAACACTCTCGGTTTCACCTCATCCTTATTGGATCAGGGGCTGGAATTGAAAGAATAGTGATGTCCCAGCAAAAACACTAGTTTGCTTTACCATGCAATCTTGAGTGTACTGTTTTCATTTGTAGAAATTGGTTATGTGTTCAGATCTCTGAATTGGTTCATTACATCTTTGATATACATGGTTCTCCTCTAAATAAAGCTGTTGTTCATTCGTTTTATTGACAGTTAGATTAGATTAGTTAGGGCTTTGATTATTTGTAAGACTTTGTTGATTCAGTTAAATGTACATCGTACAGGGCATCTCTACCACTCTCCCATCCACATAAGCTTCATCAGAGCCAGTTGTTCCATCTCCTAGCTAGGTTCCTCGTCTCACACTTGTTCTTTTGCCCATGTAACCCTACCTTCTTGCTCAATCATTGTCTTAGCCTTCTTTAAGCCAAGTGAGCCTTCTACACCTTCTCACCACTCCATCCACTAGTCCCTGGGCCACTTTAGACCCCTATCCTACCTCCATATCCATTCATTCATCTTCCCTCACTCACCCATCCTCCAAAATCCAATTTTTGAACATCCTGTAGAAATTTCTAAACATCCTGTAGAAATTCCTGAACATCCTGTAGAACCCCTGCAAACTTCCTGTAGAAGCTCACAAATGAGGTTTCCTAATAGCCAAACTTTGTGAAACTCTCTGGAAGGATGTTAGGGACTCCTTAGACACTCTCTGAACCTTCCCAACCTTTTCCAAGCATTTCTCCTCCTTGATCCACCCCTGCACAACAAAAAGACAGTAAAAGCACATGCATGATAATTCTAATAACTTATTCAAAAATACAAAAAGATGTTTTCTGCAGGTAGAGGTAGTCTAGACACATGTATTTTACCTTCATAGAAATAATGGCATCCCTTCCAGTAGTTTGCATTCTCTCCTTTGCATCAGTAGGTCTAGCTGGTAGAATTAGGGTTTGCTAAGGTTTGCATTTCTGTTTGGCTTTCAGTTTCTTTCCACAAGTAGATTAGCTTCCTTTGAGTTAGATTTCATCCATCAGCTAAAAAGCTTCTTCTAAAAGCTCATAGAAGTTGGCTTGAGCCCCTAGCAGACTTGTGCCAGCTGACCAAGTGACAGCTGCGACAAGAGCTAGTACTTGTGCATACAACATCGTCGCTTCCAAGTTTGTTACGAACTACCGGGTTGATAAAAGTAAAGACGGGAGTCCCAGGAGTTGCAGCATTATTGTTGCAATATTGGAGCCCACCAAGTACCTTAGAACTTTTTTTGCAGCAGACCAATGTCCCTCACAAGGCTTTTGCATAAACGTGGAGAGGATTCCAATAGCAAATGAAATGTCTGGTCTGGTAGTATTTAGGTAGTTGAGACCTCCTACAAGCTGTCTATACTTTGTTGCATCCTCAAGTTCCTTTCCTTCAATAGATGTGAGCTTTAAGTTTTGTTCCATTGGAGTAGTAAGAGGATTGCACTCTGTCATGCCAAACTTGTTCAACAAATCTCCAATTTATTTCTTTTGAGAAAGAAATATGGACTTTGGATGTTGGGTTACTTCAATGCCAAGATATTAATGAACATAGCCCAAATCAATCATTTCAAAACTTTTCCCCAATTCCTTCTTTATGGATGCAATGTAGCTTTCATTATTCCCTGTCATTAAAAGATCATCTACGTATACCATAAGGTATACAACTTTTTTGCCAACTTTCTTGAAAAATAAAGTTGCATCATCAAGATCAAAATGATTGAAATTGAGTTTCAGAAGATGCTCAGTTAGTTTTTCATACCAGGCTCGCAGTGCTTGTTTAAGGCCATACAAGGACTTCACAAGTTTTCATACTTTATTTTAATGTCCTTTCATAGCAAAATCTTCAGGCTGGGACATAAAAACATTGTCTTTTAGTTCTCCATTCAAGAAAGCAGTTTTTACATCCATTTGATGGACTTTCCAACCGTTCTGAGCTGCTAGTGCAAAGAGTGTCCAGATGGTAGCCCATTTTGCTGTGGGGGGGAAATTCTCCTCATAATCAACCCCTTCCTTCTGTGCAAAACCTTTTTCCACAAGCCTAGCTTGTGCTTGTCAAGTGAGCCATCAACTTTATACTTGTTCTTATAGATCCACTTGCAGCCAATTGGGTTGGTTCCAAATGGAGGATCAACCAGCTTCCAAGTGCCATTCTTTATGAGGGCATCATACTCCTTTTGCATCACTTCTTTCCATTCATCATGAGAAGAAGCTTCTTTGAAGGAAGTTGGTTCAAAATCTGTAGACAATTTCAATTCACAATCATAAGAAACATCCATATCAACAGGTGAATTAGAGTCATCTACATCACCTCCATTTTGCCGGTTTGAATTTCTGGTTCCTATCTTTCCAACTTCATTAGGATGAACACTTTCAAGTGTATTTGTTAGCCACTTTGGGGGACCTTTCTCAGATGTTCCAGGCTGCTCCGTTGATTGAGTTAGGACTGAGTCAAGTTTGAGTCTTCCAATTCTATCAATTACATCACTTAAAGCATCATCTGTTGTTGGAGTTTCATGCGGGGGAGAGTGTTCTTCAGAAGAAGATTCCACATGTTGATCTAGTATAGGAATCCCACCTTCAAGATGTGGAATCTAATTATCAAATTCTTGAAATGATTTTTCTTTTGTGAATCTATCGAAGCGATCAAGTTGCCGCTCAACAAAATTGTCAGTTTTGGATGATTCAAGAAAAATTACATCTCTAGATACAACAAACTTCTTATTTACTTCATCATAGAGGCGGTATGCTTTGGACATGTTTGAATACCCCAAGAAGATACACTTACGACTTCTAGCACCAAGTTTGTTTCTATGTACCTTTGGTATCAAGGCATAACAAGTGGAACCAAAGACCCTGAGATGCTTTACTGAAGGAACATGTCCATACCACATTCATAAGGAGTTTTGTTTCTTATAGCATTAGATGACATCTATTCTTTATATATGCAGCACATAGAACAACATCAGCCCAAAACATTATCTTTACACTTTTAAAGAAAATCATGGATCGTACCATACTTAAGATTGTTCTATTCATTCTTTCAGCTACACCATTTTGTTGGGGATTATAAGGCACAGTTGTTTGATGTTTGATCCCATGTTGGCGAAGATAGTTTTCAAATTCATTTGCTGTGTATTCTTTTCCATTATCAGTGCAAATAGACCCAACATGAGATTGTGCATCATTTTCAATCCATTTATGAAAATTCTTGAATGTTTGAAAAGCATCATATTTGTTCTTCAATAAATAAACCCAACACATTCTGGTGTAGTCATCAATAAATATCATGATATATTTATTTCCATTTTCAGAAGGAATAGGCATTGGACCACATAAATCTAAATGAATGAGTTCAAGCTTCCCATGCACTCTTGAATGTGAATCATGAAAAAACTGTTTGCTATGCTTTCCTAGAATGCAAGCATCACGTTGCTTAAGTTTCCTAGGAATTGTAGGCAAACCAGCAACACCATTTTTCTTCAATAAGCATAGATTGTCATAGTTCAAATGTCCAAATCTAGCATGCCATAATAAACTTGATGAAAGTGTACCTTCTTCATGATGAGAATTGTATGAGAAATGTTGTGCATGAGCAGAGGTTCCTTATAGTTTGAGAAGCCTTTATTCTTCTATTCCCCTCATGACAAGTGAGTGATCAAATGCTTTTCTTACCTCAAGCTTGCCATCAAACAGATGAATGGAGTGACCTTGCTGGCAGACGTGGACCAAGGATAGCAAGTTTCTCTTGAGCTGTGGGAGATATAGAACATGATGCAGAAGAGAGTCTGGAAGACCAGGCAGTTTAAGCCTGATTGTGCCAAGCCCTGATGGCTTGATTTTTGATTGATTTGCAAAGTATACTGCTCCATCAACATTATCAGTAAAATCTTCAAAAAAATCTTTTCTATGAGTCATGTGGCAGGTTGTTCCTGAATCAAGCAACCAATCATTTTTCCAAGAATCAAGTGAAGCATTAAATAGATCTTCATTTACTCCAATGTTACATTGTGCCACAACATAATGAGGAGATTCAGGTGCTTTACCTTTGTCTGTATCATCAACTTTACCTTTCTATTGGTTTCTTTTCTGCTCAATTTTGTCCCATGGTAGCTTGCATGTAGAGGCATCATGTGGTCCATTTCTTTTGTAGCAAATGCAGTGAAAATCTGCCTTTTCTCCTTGAGAATGTCTGCCCCCCCACCTCTGAAATATCTTCCTCTTCCTCTTCGTCCACCTTTGAAATATCTTCCTCTTCCTCTTCGTCCACCTCTTCCTCTTATAGAATCTTGAGCAGAATGCTTTTCTTTATGAGCAAGGCACACAGTCTCTTCAGAAGATTTAGGGGATGTCTTCTTTCCAAAAGCTTTCTCTCTTTCATCAAACTTTTTCACAAGAGAGTTAAAGGTTATATCTTTGAGATTTCCATTAGCTTGCAATGACTCAAGATAATTGGAGTAAGTAGGATAAAGTGCCTTGAGAAAGGCGATAAGAGGAATATCCAATTCAACCTTAGTAGATTTGATATCATGCATTATAGACTTTACATCAGATGCAAGAGCAAGAGGATCATTATTTTGTAGTTCAAGAGTGAAGAGTTTAATCATGAGTTGAACAACTTCAAGTGCAGAATGTGAGTCATAGATTTCTTTCAGCTTTTGTAAGGCTTCATAGGTAGTTGAATATGACGAAATATGGCGACTCACCTCTTCATTTACAGATGCTATGGTTAATGCATAAGCTTTGCTATTCTTGTTTCCCACATGACAAGCTCTTTGTCTGAGGTTGGCTGTACTAGGTCATTGTCTCATTCTCTGACACACACTCCTTTCCACAGCTCATTGAAAATGAGGGTGTGTTTTCTCATCTGGGACCATTCAGGATAGTTCTCCTTGCCAGTGAGAACTATTCCCACCATGGATATGATTGAATGCATTCTATAAAAAAAATACTTCTACTGATAGAAAAATACTTCTGCTATTAATGTATAAAAGTGTACTTCTCGTGGAGAAAACAGTGTAGCTTTGGTGTAAAAAGATTGCACTCTTATATATAGGACAAATGTATTACCAATTCCTATATGGTGGAGATGATATCACTCACAACACAGAGCTTTAGATAACCACATAACCTCGAGCTATAAAACTCGTGCAATGTACCAAATAATACAATGTTCAAACAATACATATGGCTATGTTAAAAGATACATATGGCTGCGTTCAAAACATATCTAACGCAGAGGTATCATATTGTTATAACACCACTAAAAAGTACCATTCAAGGGGAGTGGCTTCCTATACAAAAATCCCCAATACCCTCTCTTTTCTGTACATCACGAGGACATGAAATCAGTAAATTACATTTTCATATGCACGCCAACCCGAGATCGCAAACCAAACCAAAATATAACTTCAGCCACACTTTACAGCCCTTACTTTGCCTTACTTTCTTACTTTCATCGGTCTCGCACCAAGCGCCTCGCCCAAACTCAGAGATACAAACTGAAGACAACATCGCACGAAGAACAGGCAGAGGAATGTTTCAACTTGGAGCAGTGACTCATTCAGGTGAATGCACAGTGCTTCTAAAACGTTCATGAAACAATGACCGTTTCCATGTCAGGACAGCTTGGACAACACTGGCAGTGTCAGGCAAAGGAGTGTTTGCAATGTCAGGGGTAGGTTTGTATAAAAAGAATATGGTAGACAGGCAGAGGAGTTACAAGGAGCATGAGAGCTAAAAAAGGAGCTGGCTCTGATACCATGTCAAGCCAGGTAGTAATTCCATTAGGCAGAAAATAATTGACTATATTATTCCATCAGGTAGGTCCTTATTATATACATGAGGGAGAGACTGTTCAGTTCGTCTCCCAATGACTGTTCATATTCCTATCTATTTATTTACAATAATTCACCCAATCACAAGGATTAGGTGTCAACATATATGCTTCTTGATTTATTGGATAGTGTCAAAACAGAACTTACTTGGTGGTATGTAAAGGAATTTTACCCACCCAATCCAAGTGTTTGTCCTAATCAACATTTGAGTACTAATTCAAAAATCTATGCAAAAATGATTTATTAGGGGCAATTTATTCCTAGAAGAAGAAACTATGAAACTCGGTCAAATGAGCCTTGTCGAAATATGTATCATATATGTGCTTTACCCTCTATATTTTATCTTGTGTAGTCGAATTCAAAAAAAATTATCCTTCCAATAACATTCATATTTTATATTTGTACATCTAGGAGAATTGGTCAAAGAAGTTCCCCCCCAATTTCATAATATATATACATACATACATACATACATATATACATATACATATACATATATATATAGATATATATATATATATACATATACATATATACATATATACATATATATATATATATATATATATATATATATATATAATATACAGCATGTTCAGTTGTGGGCCATGGCAATCTCCCCCCCCCAATTTCATAATATATATACATACATACATACATACATATATACATATACCAAACTCAACACTAGACAGTAAGAATTATCTAAAGATTCAAAAAAATATCACAACTAATTTTCTTTAGTATAATAGTAAGTTCTATCTTTTTTGGTTCTTATGAACTTATAAATGGACCCACCAAGTTAATTGGTAGGATTTCAAGTCAAAATCACCCATCCATAAAAAAATCATTAAGAACTAGTGGGTTTGAGTTTGACCTGGCAATACTTGCATCTAAAACTCATTGTCAATGAGCTTGAATTGCCAACAAGTTAGTTTGGCCCATTTTTATTTTCCTCAGGAGTACTCATCAATTCAACCAAGTTTTGTAACAAGGATATCAACATATCGACTATGTAAATAAATCAAGAAGCATCACCAATCTAATTTTGACACAAATCAACTTGTCAATTTCCATACTTATTCAGAAAGAATTGGTTGTTCTACTCAATAATGTACAAATTGCATTCCTCACAATATGAAAGTGATCTTGTTGACTTGCTTAATCATAAGTGCACATCACCCACTACCCCCCACCCCCTTAGCCCTTCAAAATCCCCCCTATCCAATTCAAATTGGTTAAGTCAGGATCATTCTCTTAACAACACCTCAAATTATTGCAATAGATTATTTGGATTCTGAACTATGAATCATACAAACATCAACAACTCCACCATGCCATTGACTTAATATATTATGTTATGTATCATTTTTTCCTTGAGACATTTTTAACATCAATAATGAGCAATTGTTATAAGGAAGAATCAACAACCTAAGATGAATTATGTATCAGTGGGCCACTTATAAAAGTGCAACCTAAATTTACCAATAATACAATGAATTCTGTAAATATATTAGCATTAGAAAAAATGCAACAATGAATAATGCCATTTACATACTTTTCTGTGTCAATTTCATACCATTTTACATCTATTCACCTTGACACATTGATAGTCTCAAAGCATTGTTAGTGAAAGTAAAATCAAAATATGAAATGCCATATTCGTATGCCTACAACACTTCAAAGCTACATTTATTCGAGTCTCATATCTTAAGGAATTGGTGAGATATTTTTTAAGCTACTTAGGAATTCGTGCCCTCATTCAAATCCAAAGAGGAAAAGGAGCTAGAACAGGGCACACTACATTCCTTATTGCAAATTACGGTTAATTTCCTAAGAATTTGGTCATTTTGCTCCCTATCAAATATCTTATTTAATTAATGTGCAACACCATCATATAAAACAGTTTAGGAGCCAGAGGCACCCATCCAAGTTGGAGAATGGATATCTGGGAAGAACTGAGTTATGATGAGAAATGTTAATCATTCTTTTCCTCAGAAAGTTTATCAAGAGGCCACAATGCGAAATTGGGCGTAGGATACTTTGTGCTGATAGACCTCATGAGGTGTCAACAATACATACAATTAATAACCATAAGGTCTAAGAATTACAATTACAAGGAAGAACCATCCTAGGTTACATCCATTAAGGATTAACCCTACTTCACCTAGGGTCCATACATAAGCATATACGAATAACCTAACATCTATCTAGATATAGTTACGCATTTAGGTATGATAAAAGATCGTATTGTTATGATTATGATTTATCTTACTAGTTGAGATTGTTGTCTATGGTCATGGCATACCATAATATTCTTGGTTATTAAATAGTTTGGTAGGTAGGCATCATGGTTCTTCATTATGGGCAAGAGTTAAGGACTGTGGTTACACACACCACAGGGTTTGTCATGCTTCTCTACCACCTTGGATATTCAAACACCTCAAAATGGGCACAGGGATAGGTTTCCTAATGACCTCCCAACCATTGACATATGCTTGTACCACCCAATGTATAGCCAGGGACTCCATAGTTCAATGTCTCCACCCTTTGATCAGAAAGGGCCATGAGAGATCAATGCCTCCACCCTTTAGGCATATCCTCACCCATAGTTGGTAAGGGGTTCATGGGATGTATATCTCCACCTAATGTACAAGGGACTCCAGAGGTCAATGTATACACCCTTTGATTAGAAAGGGGTGTCTAGAGATCAATGCCTCCACCCTTTAGGCACATGGGATTCTAGAGACATAGCTCTCCACCCTAACTCTATTCCCGAATTTCAGAGACTTTTCCCCACCCTGAACTTACTTCATTAAATTCTTCTAACTTATCACTATAAAGTGATTTTGTCACATAGCTCTTACAGGCTGATCAAGGGGCATTCCGAGAGACATAGCAATGAAGTTAAAAAAAGGGTTAGTGAACTTGGATGGGAATGGGTCTATCGCGATTTTTTCCTATGGCTTAGAACTACATATGTGACCTTGGATTTGAAATGCTAACACATTTGAAAAAAACAAGGGCATTATGGGTTGGCCTTTTATGAAAATTCATAGTAAAAATTCTAAAGGAAAACATAGAAAGTAATTATAGGCACATTTAATGATTGTAGGCACATAGTTAGCAATAATTTCTCATAGAAAAAGACTCAATGATGCTAAATCATTCCATTTAGTATCAAATACAACAATAAATACTGTAGGGGTTTACTGAGACAAAACAAATCCTCTACAGTTTTATGGCATTAACCTATGATGCTACTAATTTGGTTATATCCTTGCCAACTCCTTTTTAGCCAAGCTATACCTTATTCTTATGCGACTGATCTCCAGATATGTAGCTCGATTGCTAACATCTATTCAAATCCTCTCTATCTTCCCAACTATGCTCTTCATGTTGCTTCCTTCTCTTCCCTGTCCCCTATGTCCTCACATGTTTCCCTTTTCTATTGTTGCCCCTCACCTCCAGTTAGTTAGGCCCTTTCCCCATCTCCTTGATTTTTCTTCTATCTAATCCTTCTCCATCCTTAGGATTTGTTTTCCATCTGCCACTTTTACAGGTCTCCCTCTCGATACTACCAGGCATGACCCTTATCGATTTGTCCATGTGCTCTAATTTTGCAAAATATCCCTCTCTTGAAGTCTCTCTCCAGGTCCTCCATGTTTTAGATTGTCTAATTGACTACCCCCTCATCTCTATGCCAAGGCCTCCTCCCCTCGAATGTGTTTCCCCCTCTTGTTAAAATGGATAGTGGGTAATGATTTGTAGGTATGATGTTGGTAATCCAAACAAAATCATATGAAACCATATTATCATTGTTTTCATTGTGGTTTCCCATACCTTCGATTAAATAACTTCTAATTTCCTTTTTACCACCATTTTACTTAGTAAGAACTAAGATTGGTACTCATGAGAGAGGGGATTTGAAACCTATGTGCCCTGAACCATACCAAAGGAAAGTTGGTTCGGAAAAAATAATTATTGTTGTTGAAGCAGGAAAAATAAACTGTGATGACAAGGGTGGTTGTTTCATATTTTGTGAGCATAAATGAAATGAAATTCAAGGTACCATAATAAATTTCGAAAGGTGCATATATATGTGTTGTGGTCAAGTCACTTACAAGTTCTATCAATTGAGAGAGAATGATGAATTCCCACTATTTCAATTAAAGATGTCTTCCATTAATGTATGTAATTCGTAAGGTACATATATCAACAGACATATCAAATTACTGAAATAAATATTTACATTGACCACATAGTGTAAGTTTTTATTTACATTATATACATTCTTGTACCTTGGCTATGTCAACATCCATATTCCTTCCAATGACTGTGATTACCAAAATATTTGGATATATTATGAGATGCCAGGGTTGGTTACAAAGAACCTGACACATATATAGTCTAAAAGATGAGGGTTAGAAGTTTTTTGAGATGTATTTAAATGGGAAAAATAGTCCACTATCAAATCTCCTCCAAGATTGTAGAAAAATTGTAGACTGTTAAAGTATATTAATTTGTCCACGAAAATAAGCACTAATCATGGCCAACATTACTCAAAATTAGTGTTCTTTGCTACAACTCCAAATTCTTCATATGCTAATAAATGATTAATTATAAAAGAGAGGCAAGTTAGGAGGAGGGATGGATGGTGTCCTTAAATAGAATAAGGTTAGGGTTTAGGGTCTAGATCCATTACTAGTGGAAAAATGGGCACATATGTCAGACGTTGTATATAACCAACGAGTTCAGAGAGTCAGTTTAGGATTTTTTTTTTCCAAAATGGATTTTTTTTAATAATTGGTGGGTTCAAACTAAACTGATCAACTCTAATAATTATGATAATGGTAAATTCTTTCTTGTAATAAAGAACAATATAATTAAACTGATGAAATCATTAATTAGTAAGGGGACATTGTAATTTTCTCTCTCTAGATATAGGCAAGCATGGCCAACATATCCACCTTGTTACCAAACTCCATAGAATCCATATTATTTCTATACAAACTCATTTTGGTTAACCCTATTTTAATATTTTATGAATTGCATTGACAAGAAGGGACTGATTGATTATCAACCAGTGTAAACTTGGGATTTGAAATATGTTATGATTTCAATATGGTTTGACATTGTTTTATCCATCTATTATCTTGTTCTCGAATTGTCTGATTCTAGCTAAGCCTTCCTGCTATCTAAGAGGTAACTCATATCCCTTAATGTAGTTTGTTGGTTTAATAGGAAAGAAGTGTTTGTCATATATCCTTTTGAATAGTTCTTCTCACCTCTATAGTTGTATATTAAAGGTACCACATTTTAGAATAATAACTTACAAAAATCTAACATAGTATTGTCTCCATAAATATAAAGCATTGGGAGTGATTTTCAAGTTTTGGTTTCAACTGAGAACCCTTCTTCCTGTTCCATAGTCTCATTGTGTCTTAACTCCTTCTTAGAGAACTTTTTTGATAGAATTAGAAAGATATCCTAACTATATTTGAATTCAAATTTCAAGGACAACTTCCTCAAAACAATATGCTAAGCATACCAAATTCCTACAAAAATGGGAAATTTGGCAATATAAAGGGTTTGGGTTATCTAAAATCTCAAAATCCCTAATGGAAAATATTTAGAATCATTTTCTTAGTCTATTGTTCATCCTCGGGCATGTTGATCAATCAACATAAGCCTACTTTCTTTTATAATAATTTCCCATTCTCCTATATCCTTCTTTGTTGTAATAGCCCTAGTGAAAAGTTCATGTAATAAAAGTTAATAAATCCAAAATAAGACCAGGGTTAAGGGACACTTATTCCAAGCTGAATGTTGGGCAAATATATCCTAGTGGGAATCATTAGATGTGTGTTTTGGCTAAGGAAAAGTGGAAAAGGCTAAGGAAACAACATTAAAAGGAAAAAAATGCATTTTTGGCACATATATTTATGAAAATAAAGGAAATTAGGAGAAAAATAAGGTGAAAAGTCACAGGTTTCATGTGAGGAGGAAAATGAAGGAAAATAATGGAAAATGAAGAAATTAAAGGCCTTATTCATAAAAAGGATTCTGAGGATCAGTTGGTAAGCTCTTAGCCAATGTGAGCTCTTGGATCAGGTTTGGTCAGTGTAACTTTTAGTGAGTTCAAGTATAGAGCTCTCTCATTATTCTCTCTCTCTCTCACTCTTTGTCGCTTAGAGTTTTCTTAGATCACTCTAGCTTTGGATCAAGAAAGGAAAACCAACCAAAAGGAATGGAATGAAATCAAGGATCAAGGAAAGGCAAAGCGAGATCAAGCAACTTCAACAAGAATACTTTTAGGTAACATATTTCATGTGATTTCCTAGCTGGTTTTGAAATGCATGGCTTTCCATGTTGGTGTATGGTTTTCTTGTTGTTGGTGGCATGGTTTTTCTAGGTTATGATAGTGGTTTTTAGCCTAGCCTTTCCTTTTTCTAGATGCCATGGTATGTTGGGATGCTTACTTTAGTTTTTGAGCTTTGATTTTCCGAATGGATTTCATAATCTAAGGCAGAGGTGGTCTCAAGGTTCATTCCAAAAGGCCTAGAAATCCCTTTGACCAGTTTTTGCAAGATACACAATAAATCATGAGGTAGATGTTAGAAAATTATATATTACAGAGAAATGGAACACATAAAATATATTGTAGCAATATAACACAGAAAAACACATAAAACAAGAGAGACACAGATATACGTGGTTCACCCAATGTTATCCACCAAATTGAAGAGATACAACCTACAACAGATTTGTTTTAATTCCCTCTTCGCTCTCACACAATCTCCTCTCTCTTTCTCACTCAGAATATACATCTACATAAACGCAATACAATTCCCTCATATATAGCGAGGGGTTGAATATTAGGGGAAAAAACCATAAATTAAGCATAAATTATACCATCATATCTCCACCTAATGAACGACCCATATTGACTATGAAATTACAACATTTTACATTTATTTTTAGCTTCGGGGGTGTTTCCCCAATCCCCTACTAGGGGGGAATCACAAAGATCACACCTATCCCCCCTTGGAACCCCCTGCAATGTACATTGTACAGGCAGTGTTGCCACCACATTACGAACTGGGGTCCAATGGGGTGATACCTCTAAATAAAGAAGATAATTAGGCTCCACACCCAACAATCTCCCACTTGGAGACTAATTATAGCAACTCCACCACTGCTTCATCTGTTGGACAATGAATCCACTTTGGACCTAATTGTTTCTCATATTCTTCATTGTACTTGAAGACCAATTGAGACTGAGCAGAATCTCATTTTCTCCCTGGTTACAACTTTTGTTAACATATCTGCAGGATTCTGGCTAGTGTGTATCTTTTCTAGCTTCAACTATCCATCTTCCAATGTTGATTGTATGAAATGGTACTTGAGCTATATATGTTTAGTCTTGGAATGAAATGGAGAGTTCTTTTCAAGATGTATAGCACTCTGCCTATCACTGTATAACCTGCCCAACTCTTGCTTCTTACCCAATTCATCCAGAAACCTTTGTAACCAAATCATTTCTTTACTAGCCTCTATAGTAGCAACATACTCTACTTCCATTGTTGAGAGTGCAACAACACTTTGTAGTTTTGAGACCCAACTGATAGTTGTTCCACTTATAGTAAACACATACCCTGTGGTGCTCCTCCTGTTATATCTATCACTCGCCATAGCTACATCAACATATCCCTGTAAAGCAATGTTTTAACCACCAAAGCATAATGCTTGATTTGTGGTACCTCTCAAATACCTGATATTCCACTCCACTTCCATCCAATTTTCTTTTCCTAGATTTTTCATGTACCTGCTTACAACTCCTTCTACATGTGCAATATCAGGCCCTGTGGAAACCATTGCATACATTAAGCTTCCAACTATTGATGCATATGGAACTTTAGACATATAAGCCATTTCTTCCTGAGTCTTGGGACACACCTCCTTACTTAGCTTGAAATGGCTGGCCAAAGGTATGCTAAATGATTTTTGATTCTTCATATTAAACCTTTTCAACACCTTTTGTATGTACTCAATCTGAGACAATGTTAATTTCCGATTCTTCCTATCTCTAGTTATTCTCATACCAAGGATTTGTTTTGCAACACCCAAATCCTTCATTGCAAATCAGTTTTCCAATTTTCTTTTGAGCACATTTATTTCCTGCATGTTAGAACCTACAACAAGCATGCCATCTACATACAATAACAATATAATATAACTACCTTCATTTTTCCTTTTGAGATAAAGACAATGATCAGAGTGACATCTAATATAACCTTGTTCAGACATAAACCAGTCAAATTTTAGATACCACTACCTTAGAGATTGTTTTAAGCCATACAATCTCTTCTTCACCCTACATACTAGTTTCTCCTTCCCTTTTACTTCATATCCTTATGGCCGTTGCATATATATCTCTTCCTCCAAATCCCCATTGAAAAGGTTTTCTTTACATCTAACTGCTCGAGATGCAAATCTTCACCTGCTACTAGACTTAAAATAGTTCTAATTGAAGTCATTTTAACAATAGGAGAAAATATCTCATCAAATTATATACCCTTTTTTTGTGCAAACCCCTTCACCACAAGTCTATCTTTATACCTTTTTCTACCTTCATCTTTTTCCTTCGATTTGTAACCCCATTTATTCTGCAATGTTTTTTTTCTACCTCCATCTTTTTCCTTCAATTTGTAACCCCATTTATTCTGCAATGTTGGTTCACCAGAATTAGTCAACAATACATAATATAATGAAGGAGAGTATCGTTCATGGGATCCACTTATCCTGATAGACATTCTAGCACCACTTTCAGGTGTTTGAGGTGCTTGTTGCTGTTGTGGCTATTGTATTTGTTTTGGTTGTTGATCATTATGATTTTCAGGCACCTTCACTTTTTTTGTGACCTCATCAAGCACTGTGTATTCTCTATTTTCTTTTACTTGTTTCTTTTCCTTCATCTGATCCTTATACAGAACCCTTTCATTGAATATGAAATCTCTGCTTCTAATGATTTTGTATTTTTCATAATCATAAAAGTAATAACCAAAAACATTAACACAATATCCAATAAAGGTACATTTCTTTGATTTTTCCTCAAGCTTTTTTCTATTTTCTTTATTAATGTGGACGAAGGCTTCCTAACCAAAACTCTTTAAAAATGAGTAGTTTACCTTTTTACCTATCTATGCCTCCTCTGGAATACCACCATCCAAGGAACATGAAGGCCCTCTATTTATTAGATAAACAACAATATCTACAACATCTACCCAAAATTTTAAAGGCAATCCTGCATGCAATCTCATGCACCTTGCACACTCAATGATTGTCCTGTTCATCCTTTCTGGCACACCATTTTCTTGTGGTGTTCCTGGAACTATCTTCTCTCTGCAAATTCCATTCTCTGAATAGCACCTATCAAACTCTTTTCTGCAATATTCACCTCCATTGTCTGATCTGAGACACTTCAACCTTTTTCCTCTCTCATTTTCAACCAAAATCTTTACATTTCTTGAATGTATCAAATACATCATATTTATTTTGAATATAATAAATCTAGGATTTTTTGGTTGCATCATCAATAAATGTAACATAATGATGAGAGCGATTGAGAGATGATAGCTGAGCAAGTCCCCATACATCTGTATGCACAAGCTCTAATTTTCCACTCTTATTTTCTTTCCCAACTTTGAGGAATCTAACTCTCTTATGTTTTCCATAAACACAATTCTCACAGAATTATAAATCAACATGATTCAAACTTGGCAACAAATTTCTTAAGTGAAGAATTTGCATCCCTTTCTCACTCGTGCCCGAGCCTATGATGCCACAATGTCATATCTTCTCCTGCAGACTTTAAATCATTAACAAAATTAGAAATAGCATTTCTTAAATACAATGTACCTACCTTTTCTCCTTTTGGTGTTAGCAGGGCTCCTTTAGTGACCTTCCAAGTTTTATACATAAAATTAGTCACACAGCATTTGCCTCCCAACTGCCTTGTTGAAATAATATTTTTCTTTATATTTGGAACATGCCTTACCTCCTTCAGTAGCCATTGATTTCCATTCTGCTATTTTCTGAAAATTGCACCCATTCTAATGATTTTGCATGGTTTATCATCACCCAACCAAACCTGTCCAAAATCTCCTTGAACATAATTATGAAAATGTATCCTATCAGGCCTGGCATGGAATGAGGCCCCTGAATCTACCACCCAGGCATCAATAATATTTTCTAATGAAAGAATCAAATCATCTTGCAACACATCACCTGACACATTCAGTTCATGATTGTTTTCTTGTTGCACGTTTCCTTCTTTTCCCTTTCGAGACTTGCAGTCTTTCTACATGTATCCTTTATTCCTGCATTTCCAACACACTATCACCGATCTAGACTTGGATCTGTCTTTCCCTGACTTACTGTGATATCCTAGGCTCCTTCATCTTTCCATTTTTCTTCCCCTAATCTCTACAGTCAAAGCATTACTTGATGTCTCACCAGAGCTTGTCCATCACAGTTCCTTGCTAAGGATTACACCGACAACATCATCAAACTTTAATGTACTAGATCTAGAGATAAAGTTACTAATGGCCATAAATAAACCATTCCAACTTTATTGCAATGAGCATAGAAATAACAGAGCCCTAACTTCATCATCAAAAGTTACTCCTAGAAAACTTAACCGACTAGTTACTATATTAAATTCATTTAAATGCAAGTGCAAAGTAGATCAATGCTTCCTTAGTCTATCTCCGGTTTTTGTTTATAAACTGAACAATCGATTTGCAAACATCCTAATTGCCTTGGTGGTGGCTCTAGTAACCTCTTTATATTAGCCCCTGTGATTTCTATTTACTGACTATCATTAGCTCGGCCTAAATCCTTGAACTGAGCTGCAAACTGTGACCCAGAACCAAGTTGAAGTCTCGTTCGTGGACCATTGCACTTTCTCCTCTTGGGAATCTGGATGCATTGCACCTCTCATGTGTAGTAGGTGCACTGCATCACACTTTCCCTGTGTTGCAGGTGCGTTGATTAGATACGACCTCTTCTGCTCTCAGATTTTGGTTTTTGTGTTCACTCTCTTCAGCTTTATTCAAGAGTTTTGCTGTCTGTGATCAGTATACCACTATGGAAACTCCCTTCCTTTGCATGATTCTACCTCCATAGTACAAACAATTGTGAATGTTTTTATGTATTGTGCACCATTTACAGTTCTCTTTTACAAAAAGTAGCATAATCAAACTTTCGTCTTTTGATTTGGAAGTGTCGTAAGTGTCGTTTTCAGTTAAAGAAAAGAATTATATTGTTCTTGATGGTTGATTATACAGTTACTCTTGTATTTGATTTCAATTAGTATTTTTTCAAGTGTCGAAGACAATTTTCAATTCGAAGTCGCAAAGTGTCGTCATTATCTTCCTTTTGTTTTGAAGAGAAATTTTTTCGTACTGTTGCTTTGAAAAGATAATTCAGATTTGTACTTAGCATTCTTCTTCTCATTCACACATTAAGAAAGCTGAAAGCAAATACATGCATGTGCATTTACATTTAGACTGCTTGTTAGTTTGATTTAGGACAGCGCATCTAGTGTGTGCTCTCTGCTCTATGTTGAAATAATATCATCTCTCTTTATTTAGTAGCTAGGATTTTCATTGCAAAAAGAAGATTAAATGATTGTTTATCATCTTAGATTGCATTTCAGGAATTGTATATCTACATCACGTGGTGAACCTGAAAGGAAAATTTCTTAAGAAAGATCAACTATAAAATAAATTCAATGAACATAAAAACACTTTGAAACCTAACGCACAACATCCAAAAGTCTAGGCTAGAGACGTATTCCAGCGTCGTAAAGCCTGGTAACTATCGCTTTCATTGTTGGTTGGGTGATTCCTGCCCTTTGAGATGACAAGTGCCAATACGGACTTGTGCTCCCATGTACCGTCGAGTATATATTGGGAGACCACAATAGGCTATATCCTTTATCCATAGGAAGTCGTGTCTACTGCCCTATCGATCACAATGCACTAAACACAACATTCGGGAAGATTGACTGCTGTA
>Ga0115856_100129_pt2 | contig 23348 bp, 11 predicted proteins | sample InSIn4gowninarea_FD_83870 | JGI IMG/M metagenome (GOLD analysis project Ga0115856, IMG submission 83870)
TTCTCTCTCATTGAGGGTGGGATGGTCTCTTCGCCATTTGCACCAAACGCCATGACCACCAACCATCAGCAGAACATATTGTGGATAGCGCGTAGGCCTCTCTACAGGGGATATACGCAGCGATTCTTTTCTTGTGCTCGACGTTTTTAGAGTCTTATTGATCTTGTATCATTCGGCCATGCACTGGAGGATATGAAACAACAAGAAGAAGCTATTACATCATTTAAGACTGCTTAGATATAAATAAGTTATTTTGTTGGCCATATTTATTGCTTAGAATAGAAGAATCTGTGTGGTCAAGTGGACGATTCAGTGACTTGATAACTTGTGCAGATCATGTAGAAAAACATGGAAAAAAATAGAGACAAACAAAAGTCTTATGGTCTATAAAATATAAATTGTGACTTATTTTATTTGGGTACATATGGGAAGGGACTGCTTATCAGCTTCTCCATGATTCCTGAATGTAAATCCAAAGGAAAAGATGAACATTAAATTTTTCAAATTTTTTGAACGTGGAATATGTGTCTTTTTTATACGTATTTAAGGATTGATGACTTTAATGAATAAAATGGAAATCTTTACTTATGATAAAACCAATTGTGTGGCTGAAAGAACAGAGTTTTCGCCCATTTCGTCGTAACAGTAACAAGTGAAGCTACGACATTAGATATTTTGGTGCAGAAGATTTCGGAGAATCACACCTCAGTTTTAATTCTTTAATTCCAAAGAGAGTCATTAATTTTTTAATGTAGCTGGCAAGGATCGAAGTTTTGCTCCTAATAGAAATCCATTATGGAATTGTAAATTTGCTCCTTATAGAAATATCTTTAGAATGCTTATAGAAATCTCTTTCGAATCCTTACAGAAATCTCTTTAGAATACCTAAATCTTTTAAGAATTCTTATAGAAATGTCTTCAGAATTCTTATAGAAATCTCCTTAGAATTCTTATAGAAATCTCTTAAGAATCCTTATACAAAATTCTTTAGAATCCTAATACAAATCTCTTTAGTGGAACCTTTGAACAAATCTTTTTAGAATATTTAAAACTTTTAAGAATACTTATAGAAATCTCTTTAGAATTCATATAGAAATATCTTTAGAATCCTTATATAAAATTCTTCAGAATTCTTATACAAATCTTTAGAATCTTTAAACATATCTCTTTAGAATCCTTATCAAAATCTCTTTAGAATACTTAAATCCTTTAAGGATACTTACAAAAAATCTCTTTAGAATCCTCGTAGAAATCTCTTTAGAATTGTTATAGAAAGCTCTTTAGAATCCTTTTAAAAATCACTTTAGTATCTTTAAACAAATCTCTTTAGAATTCTTATAGAAATATCTTTATACTTAAATATTTTTAGAATACTTGAAGAAATCTCTTAAGAATCATTATAGAAATCTCTGTAGAATTCTTGTAAAGAGTTCTTTACAATCCATATAGAAATCTCTTTAGAATCTTAATGCAAATTTCTTTCGTATCCTTATAGAAATCTCTTTCGAATACTTATATAGAAATCTTTGAAAGCGTTTTATAAAAATCTCTCTAAAATTTAACACTTTATAAACTTTAAAATAACTTCTTTCGAATTCTGACAAAAATCTTAATAATCTGTATGGTAAACACTTTAGAATCCTTATAGAAATCTCTTTAGAATTCTTATAGAAATCTATTTAGAATACTTTTAGAAAACTTTTTAGAATCTTTTTATAAATCATTTTAGAACCCTTAAAGAAATCTTTTTAAAATAATTGTAAAATTCTCTTTCGAATGCTTTTGGAAGTCTCTCCCTTTTTAAAAACGTGCAAAAATATAATTTTGTAAAACAAAAGACTACAAGTTCTGTTGTGAGTCTATAGAAACCTGTAAAATATACAGCGCTGTATTGAATTCTGTAGATTTCTGTAGATGTTTTATAGATAATCTTTATATATATAAAAAAAACTCTGGGAACAGGTCTATTTACAATTTTCGTACGGGTAGTTTCAGAGCCCGTGAGTGGGAAAAGTAGGAACTTAAAAAATATATATTTGAGTGCAAACGTAGGATTTCGTAAATAATAAACAAATCATAGCAGAAGTGCTTTTCATAGTAATTTTGTTAGTCAAAACGCTCGCTCTTCCTCCTTTTGAATTTTCGTTATACATCTCGATGATAAAATACTCCAGAAAACATCTTCCTACGATACGTAAGTTTCGTTCTTTTCCCATTCCCGTCGACCTATGTATTTTTGCCAAAGGCAAAAGACGTTGAAGAAAAAAGTATTGAAAGAACTGAGAAAACCTCGAAACATATTCTCACACGTGCATCTTTCGAAGAACGACGCGCGATGACGTCATCAACTGCTGTGAATGGAGAGAGCAGCGTTCCTCAATGAGAGATGCGTCTCCTCCCCTCATCCCACCGGTCACGTGGTCGTACACACATTCCACGCACTCTCTTCATTTTACTACGAGCATCCAGAGAATGGTCCGGAGCCCCACATTTGGCGAGTAATCGCCCTCTTTGGCCATCAAAGTAACGAAGATTTCTCTCCAAAGGAAAGGATCACCCTGGATGTCTAAATGAAATATCCCGTTATGAAAGTTGGAAAAAGCATTGCTTCTTTTGGTAGGGAAGACTTTAATCTACATAACACGTTATATAATTTAACACATTTCTACTATTAATAAAAAAGCAGAGAGTATGTGTGTTTGTTTGTCGGCTGACTTTATCATAGAAAAAAAGACACACAGAGACAACAAAATTTGGTACACGGGTAGATTTTTCGTCCCTATTTTTGCACCTCGAACGCGGAATTTTAAAATTTTAATTAGAACGGCTGTAAGTAATTTAACACGTAATTAACAGTTCATTTTTATCCATGGAGTGGCAACGATTAGTCCATTGCATTTCGCGTGACCGCTAAATCTAGCGGGCTAGAAATTTATAATTTATTCATTGTTATGAAAAAGCGTTGCCGTCTAATTCCACCCAAATTCATTGTTGTAACAATAAATTTTTATTCAGTGTGGGGGTTTCTTTCTCTATATCTTCATAGTCTTCATAGGTTCATTTTTACCCCTGGAGTAACGTCTTTTCCAGCCATTAAGACTAATAACATTACGCGTCGTTTTTCTCATTTTCTTGCTGGCAACTATTAATCCATTGCATTTCGCTATGCTTCTCTCGACGTGTAATAAATTCCATATTTTTCTCATTTGTTATTTTAACAATATATCTTTCAATGTCGTTTTTCTAATGTTCTTACTGGCAACGATTAATCCAATGCATTTCGCGTGCCCGCTAAAGCTAGCGAGCTTCCCCGCTAGTAGAAAATATGCAATCTTTCTAAATCAGGGAAGAGGGTCTAAAATAAATGGGCAACGAAATTTGTATATACATACGCGTGATGATTTACACTATTATTAAGAAAATGTGGAGGTTTATTCACTTATCTAAATTAGTTTATTGCATATTTTATAAATAACACCAAATTATAGATTATTATCTTTACACCAATTGCAAATAAAAAGAGCGATATGGTTCTATAGATATCCGTCAAAGCCGCTGGAGACATCTGCAGAAATTAAAGAAATCTATATAAATCAATAAACTATTAGAACTTTGAAGAGTTCTACAGATTTCTACAGAATCTGACAGAAGCTAGCTGTTTCCTTCAGAAATCCCTTAGAATTTTCTTCTACAGAAAAATATTTCTATAATAAATTTTAAAGCAATTTCTAAAAAAATTCTGTAAATATTTTTCTATAAGCACTATTAACTTATTTTTATAAAGATCCGATAGAGATTGTTCTAAGTAATCTAAATTAATTACGTAAAAATTCTAAAGCAATACATATGGAGATGTACTGCTTTATCTGAAATGTATTTATTTATTGCTGCAAGGATCCTTATGGATTTTTATCAGCAATTTTAAGATAATTCTAAATAATTTTAAACTGATTTCTAAATAATTCTAAAAATATTTCTCTATTTTTAGAATTATTTAGTCAAGTCTATCATATCATCAAGTTTATCATATAGATTATAAAGGACTTGAATAAAGTTTGAAAGAGATATCTATAAACGTTCTAAAGAGATTATTTATAAATTATTATATTATTCTTAATAGATTTCTATAACAAATTTTAAAGAATGTTTTATAAGAATTCTAACAACATTTACATAAATATTGTAGAATGATTTGTTTAAAGATAACGAATATTAAGAGATTTCTGTATGAAATTCTAAAGAAGTTCCCACAAAATTTCTAAAGAGATTTCTATAACATTCTAAAAAGAATTCTGTAAGAAATTCTAAAAGAATTTTAAAGGAATTTCTATAAAATTTTCTGTGAGACATTCCAAAGTAATTTATAAAAATATCCATAAAAAAATCTGAAGAGATTTATATGAAGATTCTAAGGAGATTTCCATGAGCATTGTAAAGAGATTTTTATAAATGACTCTAATGGATTTCTATAAGTAATTCTAAAGAAATTTCTATAAAGATTAGTATTCTAAAGAGATATTATATTATATAACCTATCGGGATTTGTATAAGGATTTTGAAGATATTTTTTAAACATTGTAAAGATATTTGCATAAGGATTTTAAACAGGTTTGTGTAAACATTCTAAAAGAATGGTAAAAAAGAATTTCAAGAGTTCTGTGTTAACATTCTAAATGATTAGTAAAAAGATTTTCAAGAGATTTCTGTAAGAAATTCTAAAGAAAAGTAAAAAAGATTTTCAAGAGATTTCTGTAAGAAATTCTAAAAAAAATCCATACAGTTTCTAAATATATCTGTATAAGTTTTCCTATTAGATTTCAGTTAAGATTTTAAATAGTTTTCTTCAAAGATCCTTTAGATATTTTTTAAGAAGTTCTAAAGTATTTTTTATAAAACATCCTACAGAGATTTTCATAAAGATTTCTGTAAGCATTCTGAACAGATTTCAATAAATATCATCAAGGGAAATCTGCCAGAAGTTGATATTCATACTTTTTTAATTATTTGTATGTATTTATATTATATATCTATGATATGTATGAATATTTATATTTCTATGATATGTATGATTACTTATATAAGTATGAATATGTATGATTATTTGTCTGTATGAATATTACATATCTATGATATGTATGATTATTTGTATGTATGAATATTTATATCTATGATATGCATGATTATTTAAATAAGTATGAATATGTATGATTATTTGTATGTATGAATATTTTACATATGATATGCATGATTATTTGTATAAGTATGAATATGTATGATTATTTGTATGTATGAATATTTATATCTATGATATGCATGATTATTTATATAAGTATGAATATGTATGATTATTTGTATGTATGAATAGTTTACATATGATATGCATGATTATTTATATAAGTATGAATATGTATGATTATTTGTATGTATGAATATTTATATCTATGATATGCATGATTATTTATATATTTGAATATGTATGATTATTTGTATGTATGAATATTTTACATATGATATGTATGATTATTTATATAAGTATGAATATGTATGATTATTTGTATGTATGAATATTTATATCTATGATATGCATGATTATTTATATAAGTATGAATACGTATGATTATTTGTATGTATGAATATTTTACATATGATATGCATGATTATTTATATAAGTATGAATATGTATGATTATTTGTATGTATGAATATTTTACATATGATATGCATGATTATTTATATAAGTATGAATATGCATGAATATTTGTATGTATTTATATTTATATCTAGTATGATATGCATGATTATTTATAGATGTGAATATGTATGACATGTATGATTATTTATATGTATGAATATGTATGACATGTATGATTATTTTTATGTATGAATATGTATGACATGTATGATTACTTATATGTATGAATATGTATGATTTTATAAGTAAGATTAAAGCAAAAAAAATTTGTTTTCATTTAATTTCGTTTGTTTTCTATTCGTAATAAGTAATAAGCATTTCACATTTTAAAGTTGTTCATTCCCAATTTGAACTTGTTTCGTGCCAATTTGAAATTGTTTATTCTCAATTTGAAGTTGACGTTCTCAATTTGAAATTGTTTATTCTCAATTTGAAGTTGCATACTCAATTTGAATTTGTTTATTCTCAATTTGAAATTGTTTATTCTCAATTTGAAATTGTTTATTCTCAATTTGAAGTTGACGTTCTCAATTTGAAATTGTTTATTCTCAATTTGAAGTTGACGTTCTCAATTTGAACTTGTTAATTCTCAATTTGAAATTGATTAGTCCCAAATTGAACTTAAAAAGGCATAGTTATATTTAGTAATAATTGATTTGTATCCTAATAAATACAATACAAAAAATTTCAGCTCTCTATGACATAAATTGAGCAAGATACTTAGCTTTGAAATTCGTGATTTTTTCGGCCATCAGGATGTGCGTAAACTTTTATTAAATACAGCTGTAAAGACCGGGGAATATACAAAAAGTTAAATTTTGAACTTTGTTAACCATTGGAAAATGGTGTTGGTTTTGTGTTGGATTAAGCGGCCTCCCACTTTTATTCGATCGCTGATTGGTGAATTCAAATTTTTCGAGAATTCTGATGGGTGAAGATTATTTTTACTCTTGAGAAAATAAAATTGACGTGGAATTATGAAAACATAAATTAATGAGAAGTTTAGTTGTTGTTCTGTACTTTTCATGAATAAAATATTCTTTCAACAAGGTGGAGATACGAAATTGGGTGTTCTAGTGTAGCAAAATGACGGGGATCAGAAACTCAGTGGCAAACATTTTATTTTTAATTGAGAAAAGAGTTATTAATATATAATGCACATTTCTGCTGCCCAATCTTGAATCTGGCAACAAGATTCACAAAATTATTCACTCTTTGATGCCATGGAAACGGTTTTGCGTACGGTCGTAGAAGCAGACGATCATAAAAATCAACGCAGTATTAATTATTTTTCTACGTTTCTCATAAAAAAAATGAACAAATAAAGAAAAAAAACTTTTTGCAGGTTGCATCATTTCGCAATGGTTAATCTAGAACACCGGCACCCAGACTTTTCCAAGTTTTTTTTTAATTATTATTTTTAAATTTTAAAAAGCCAGTTCATGAATATCTATATTAACCAGGGGAAAATGGTTTTTACTCTCGGTGAACAAAATTGTCGTAGAACGTTTTTACCTTGATACCACGGCAACCGTTTTGTTACAACCAATAAAACAAAGGAAAAAATGCACAAATACATGTGGAGTTTAGTTGTTTTTCTATATTTTCCTTTAATAACATTATATTTTAACACTACGAGGACATGAAATTTGGCTTTCTGGTGCAGAAAAATACAGAGGTCAAAATATTATTGCAAGATTTTTAATTTTTTAATTTAGAAAAGTGGTATTCATGTTTAATGCCAAAGGCTGCTGCCCAGTCTGGAATCTGGCAACAAAATTCTCAAAACCGTTAACTCTTTGATGAATGCCATGGCAGAGATTTTTCTTACAATAGTAGAAGCAGACGATAATTAAAATCAACGCAGAGATTCGTTGTTTTTCTATATTATTCAATAAAAAACTTTTCTGCCGGTTACAATTATAAACACCATTTTCCAATGGTTAAGCTTGAACTCCAGCACCAAGACGATTCTAAAAGTTGTTCCTTCATTTGTGACGTTTTTGCTACTGGAAGCACATATTTACGACGAACGATTGCAAATAGAAAGGTCGGTCATGGTTTTCACGTTGCATCCTCTCTATCAAATAAAATTGTTATTTATCTATTATAAATTTAAATACATTGTAAGAATAAAAGATACATAATATTAATTCTGTAATAGTAAATCCTAAAAGTACAGTATTATTTTTCTTTCTCTCAGTTTTCACTATTAATTTACAGCAACTACAAACGAAGAAATTTACTTTGCAAAACTGCGTTTATCTTTTCATAAAACTCGAAACGAACTTTCTTTACCTTAAACGCTTGAACTTGTCTTGTCCATATAAAGATTGCATTAATTCATTAAATCAGCTGTTGCTATGGTTATGAATAACACTGAGGATGGAAGCAGACGCCAGCGTTAACGAAATCGCCTTTAGCAAGGAAAAAGCTGTATTGATGATAGAATGATACTATCTATTCCTGAGGAGAAATGAAGAAATGAAGAAGAATGAGGAGAAATTGGCCAAGAAAATCGACAATCAAGTTTCTGGAATTATACTATAGATCAGTGGTTCCCAAAGTGTGTGCCGCGGCACCCTGGGGTGCCATGCAGAGTGATCAGGGGTGCCGTGAAGCCGCTTTCAATCTAATGGAAATATGTATGAAGGAATATATATGAATATAAATGGAAATATGTATGAACAACCTTGCAGTGAACAACAGGCTCGCTTGTCACACTAAAACAATACACACATGTAATAAGAACATTTGTAAAGTCATTTTGCCATTAGTTAAATTCTAGTAATAAATTTTCCAATTAATTATAATTCAAGTACTTGCATGATTTTTAAATGTGAATTGCATTAATTATGTTTATGTCCTTAACACTTTTCTAATTTCTTCTTTACAGTAGTTATAATTATGAAATATATATATTTCATGTAATGTATACTACATACTAATATACTACAGATAATTATTATATGACGAGGGTGCCGTGAGAAAATTCCAATTCTCTTAAGGGTGCCACGACTTGAATAAGTTTGGGAACCCCTGCTATAGATGTTAATGAGAATTGCCTTCGCTTTGTACCAAAAGTTTCAAAAGAAAACGTCAGTGGAATATCGGCATTATAATCCATAAAACAAACATGCATTCAATCAGTAAACTGATAAAGTTTTTTGAAAATCACAAAGGAGTGATACAGTACGTCCAAAGCGTGCATTTTCTGTGAAAAAATCTTTTTTGACATTAATGAAGAAACACCATTCAGTTCCAAAATGGCGGTCACCAAAACCTTTTATTTGACCCCCAACATAGATTTATGTTGATTTCTTATTTATATATGTGCACTTAAAACATTCAAAAAGAGGTAATTTTTATGTAGGTAAAGATATGTTATTACCAGTGTTTTACAATGATTTCTGAATTTTTTTAAAAAAATGCTTAAAAAATCAGCGTTTATTTGATTTTTGGCCATTCGAGCGGAAAAATGCTCCAAGAAATTTTCTTAATATTTGATATATAAAATTACAAAACAGGACAATTAATTTTACTTAAAAAATTACTATCCATTAAAAAAAGCATACTTCAGGACTTTACACTATAGTTTTCTCTAACTTAATAACCTCCATTTCAGTAAAATACGTGTAGCATTTAACTTTCACTTACTATCAGAGTTAGCTTTTTATGCATGCCTTTTACATACAAGAATAATTCTTTAAAATAAAAAAGAAAAGCTCTAATTCGTAACCCTTCAAGGACAACGCGATAAAATCATTTTTTCAAGGTCAATGATGATTTCCCATGAGTACACGTCTATTTTACAATTTAGATCTTGCTTTTCCAGTTCATTTCGAATCGGAAATATTCTTGATTGCTGGCAATAGTTATTAAGCCATCATTATTAAAACCGTAAATCAAATGAAGCAAACGTTTTAATGATTTCAGTTTGAGGAGTATTAATGCTTAAGGCAATTATTAAAAAGATCCTGTACCAAGAAGTAAAAGCTTTAACTGAGTCTGAAAGTTTCAAAAGATACGATATCAAGATATGTGTTCGGTTTATAAGATTTTGTTTTACTAAAAGCGAAAGAATACTGTGATATGGCGGCAGCCTCCTATAGATACCGCCTTGAACCATTATTTCATGGTGACCTTTATAGATTACTAAGTCTTTGGACACCTTAGGACCGCAATACCTATGCCAGTTCACAAATGCCACTAAATAAATTAGCAACCCAGATGTGATGAAATTCCCAACAACCCTACTTCCTTCTGCAATCCGAGCCAGCTTGACCTCAATCATTGGCTTTATCCATCTCACACATGGCTATACGGTAGATTACTAAGCATTTATCCCAATTTCTGCGCATTCATTCTGGGCTCCCGTACACAATGATTCCCAGCACTGAGAAACTCGCCCTTCTACAGCTTTTTCAGACAACATTGACCCAGACGACACAGGACATCCTATCCTTGTGCAGGATATCAATATCTCGTACATCGAGGACTTTTCTGGTCGTCAGTGGAATGTTAAAACTGGATGTCCACTGGACAACATGTACCAAATATCCTGCTATCTGCATCCAAAAGTGGTCCTGATTAGTACATTGTCTTTTTGTCAGCCTTTTAGGAAGTTCTAGAGACCTCCTGAATCTCGAGGATCTAATTTGGCTAGACTGAAGCATCTTCCTCGGATCGCCAATGAAAGGTATTTGACATCCTGAATGTCCTGGGCAGTAGATCGAAGGATGTCCATGGGGCATATTTGTCCTGCTTGGGATCCCTAATGTTATGAAAACATAATACCGTTCAACAGCCACAACAAATAGCAAGCCCGCTTTCTTTCATCTCACTTACACGTTTTTATTCAGGGGAAACATTTCCATACCAGAGGAGAGTTTTTGAAGGGAAGGAGTATTGAATTTCCCGACAAATTCTGACATTATAAAATATAAATGATATGAAATATTAAAATACAAATATACATTAATTTTGCTATCAATTATGATAGTTTGTGCGATATGCTTATCATCAATTATGTTAGTTCCTAATGACTGGCCCATGATGTCATCAGTTTTCCTATTTCATCATCAAAATTCAAAGTGTCTTCAACCTTATAATTAAATATGTTAAGCACTTTAAGAATCAAAACGGCATAAAGGAAAAAAAAACATTTATTACTACAAAGATAATAGTAAGATCAGATCATTTAAAGATAGCGAATAAAATAGGTAACACATGCAAAATAACGAATTATCCGTAAATTAAAATGAAAGACAAAAATCTTCATTTGTGAACCCATTGTAAAATGTAAACAAAATTATCTCGTAATTAATCAAAAAAGAAATACAGTAGTACCTCCATTAAGGGACACCTCCAAATAAGGGACACACGTATTTAAGGGACAATTCTACAAGTCCTGGTCCGTTGATATAGGCACTCTAATGTATTTCCCTCCGAATAAGAGACACTCTAATTAAGGGACAGAAACATCATATCTAAATCACTAAAGAAAGGGCGCAGTCAAGAAAAAGTGGTGCTTTTTCTCTATGGCACCACTTAGATAAGCATCAATCTTAGATGATGGAGAAATGGGTAGAGTTGTCATCAGGTCAGATGTGTCTTTTTCCACACTGTTATCAACTAGCGGCAGAATTTACGCCCAGCAAAGCTATGAAAACTCATTTCTGGACCCGTCCCAGGTTTACGAAACACACTACTTACTGCCCAGAGTAAACATGGCAATAGTTTGGCCATGGTTTATGCAGCCATATCATGGTATTCCATGGCCCCCTGGCTAGTACTATGTGACCATTTTGGCAAATCATGTCTAATCCAAGGAATCATAGTTGCTCTCCAGTGGTGGTGCTGTGTTTCAAGACGACACAGCATGAGGATGAAATGTCGCTTCTCCCTTGAGCACCACAGTCACCAAATCCTAATATTATTGAATCTTTGTGATATGTTTTGGAGAGAAAGATATGTGCACTGAATCTACCTCCATTATCGTTAGATGAATTTGCACTGTGTTTTTAGGTATTTCCACATTTTTGTCCAAACCTTGTACCTCTAAACTATTCGACTTTTGTTATTTTGTTTAAGAAGGCAGCAGTTACGATTATCATTTACATTACATTTCTTTATTTTTATACATTTTTTAACATTTTCATTAATTTTGTTAAGCAACCTAATGCCTTTATAATTAGCTTATCGAATTCTATTCTGATTTCATTAGTACGTAAATGAAAAATGAACAAATTTCAGAAAACATCAAGTTGTCCCTCCGAATAAGGGACACCTCTATTTAAGGGACAAATTACCTGGTCCCATAGCTGTCCCTTATTGGGAGGTTCTACTGTAGTTAAAATATAGATTTCACCCACAGGGATAGTCAAATTCGATTAGCGAATTTAATTTATTACTTCGCTGTTTTTTAAAATCTTTCTAAATTAAAATCTTATAGTCACGGTCTCCTCCTTAATTTTTGTATTAGATGTTTAAGTTATGAACACAATTTAGTTAAACAAATTTCCTGATTGCTTTTCTCCAGGATGCATGTGTAGAGACAATAGTATTGAAATCTTTATATGCCTATTTTGACCCTCTATTTTGTTTTCAATCTTTATACACATTGGTCTTTCAGTAATAAGTGTCGGTGCGACTTTATTTCGTTCCTTTTCATGCCTCTAAAGGCGGTTACATTGAAGAATATAAAAAACTGTCTCTCGCTCTATGTTGTCAGGCTGCTTACTCCCAGAGAAAGAACTTGCCGCATTCACCAACAGATGGCGCCATGGGCTATACTTCTTCAATACAGGCATTGACAAAAGGTAGAGGTTTCTTCAAATCCTTGTGTCCATATGACAATGAGTACGGCTGGACGCAATCTTGAAAACATAAGAAAGATCACTGTCAACTTTTGGCAAAATGTTCAATCCATCCTTTCCCCCTATTTTTCTAAAAAATCAGCTTTTATAATTTTTATTTCTATGGAAAAATTCTCATAAGATTAAAATGAGCAATAATGGTGCCAGGTAATAATTTTTAATATTATGAACAATTCCACAAAGAGCGAGCATAAAAAAAGAACATACTTTGTAATTTTAAAATCTCACTAATTTTTATTTACCATTTACATTAATTTAGGGTACTAATGTAAATGGTAATGTAACTCTTGACTCGCTTGACTAATGTAACTCTTGACTCGCTCCAATCGCTTTGTGGACGAAACACAATGGATAAATCAAATTCACACAGCTTGGAACCATTTAATGAAAGACATGCATGGAAAACAAAACGCTTGTTATAGAGGTAATAATATTCTAATAAACTGGGTAATTATTATTAATTATTCTAATTAATTGGGTAATTATTATTATTAAAAATTCTTTTTCTTCAGTTCTGAGCAATAATGAGGAGTGTTTTATTACAACAATGAATTATTTATATATTTTGCTAATTATTTAATATTTATGAAATTAATTGAATAATCTATAAAACTTATAAACTATAAGCTATATATTTTTGAAGCGAATATTTTAATTCTTTCGAAAAAACTAATAATAATAATAACTAATTAACTTAAGTGAAATTTCAAAAACGGCTACGATGTGCAAAAAAACAGGTCTTTATCTGACTTTGAAAAAAATTGTTGCTTCTACTGCAAATAGATTTTGACTTATAGAACGGTGAAGTCTATTTTTATATGGATTAACATGGGATAGCTCTTGAATTACTTCCTGGATTGGAACATTATTTATCTCGGCTTGTTCTTCGAACATTTCTCTAGAAATAAGCAGAAAATGATACTTCTGTGTTTTTTAGTTTTTGCAGTACGAGGAAATTTACCAGGACACTCAATAAATTCTCAAACAGAGTCAGTGGCAGCGGTGGCGGGAATGACGTTTTTTTAATGCAGAATGCTTTTGATCATCTGTTTATATTTTAGTATTTTTATCTTTTATAATATTGCAGTTTTGACAGACGTCTGCTTGTACTTTAGCATTTTTGTCTTTTATATCTTATAGTATGGCAATTTTGACAGACGTCTGCTTATATTTTAGTATTTTTGTCTTTTAAAGTATGGCAATTTTGACAGACGTCTGCATATACTTTAGTATTTTTATCTTTTATAGCATAGCAAATTTGACGGACGTCTGCTTATGTTTTAGTGTATTCTCTTTTATAATATGACAATTTTGACAGGCGTCCGCATATATTTTAATATTTTTATCTTTTATAGTATGGCAATTTTGACAGACGTTTGCTTATACTTCTGTATTTTTATCTTTTATAGTATGGCAATTTTGACAGACATTCTCTTTTATATTACAATTTTAACAGACGTCTGCTTATACTTCTGTATTCTCATCTTTTATAGTATGGCAATTTTGTCAGACGTCTGCTTATATTTTAGCATTTTTGTCTTTTATAGTATGCCAATTTTGACAGATGTCTGCATATATTTTGATATTTTATCTTTTATATTAGTATGACAATTTTGACAGACGTCTGCATATATTTTAATATTTTTATCTTTTATAGTATGGCAGTTTTGACAGACGTCTGCTTATATTTTAGTATTTTTATCTTTTATAGTACGGCAATTTTGACGGAGTGTTCTGGGATAGGTCGTTTCTAGGTGTGCAGTGCGTGAGGAAAATTATATTAAAAACCGATAGAAATCCTAAACAATTAACGGAAGAAGATTTGCTAGAAACGTTCTGCAGCCAACAAGAAACGTTTTCTGCGCTTCAGGAAGACCTGAACAATAAGAGTTTCGTCAGGAGCATGAGAGTATAAGAATACTTTTATCAATATCTTTCCTTGCCGCAGCGGCTCAAATACTGAAGTTCAACAACATAAACCAGCATATAATGCCGGCTGTTTATAGCTGATTTGGGAATTTCAGGGGATGAAGCGAATTCAGATTGTGGAATTTCAGGTATATAGGGGATGAGGTGTTTCTTAAATGGCCTCATTATTGTTACCGTGGATAAAAAACATTTTTGTATGTGCAAGCCCTCGACATTTCTCTTTTATTAGGTGCAGCACACTAAAAGCAGTCCAGCCTTTGGTAATCTGTGATTGGTTCCTATCACTAGAGAAGATACCTGTGCAACCGAAGGCGCGGGTCGGTCCGATTTTTTCCCGAGCCAGGGCTAGCTGCCAAGGCAGCGCGCGGCAACCCTGTTAGTCCCTTGAGCGCTCGGCGTGAGCAGTCGGCAGTTTCGCTGTGGTGACTCGCGGAAAGATGTTGTACCGACAGCTGATGAGCCTGGCGGCCTTGATTGTGATCGGCGTGCCCGCCTCCCAAGGTAAGGCAGCTCTTCGAGCGCGCGCTTTTCTCTTGCCGAGACGGTAGACGATTAGGAGAAGAGTATAACTTACTATGACGAACGCATTTTTAAACACTTCAAGTTATATTATTTTGATATGTTGTTACTTGTGTGCGATCCATATAGTTGAAATGGTCAAATTATTTGTGATTGATTAAACATGTGATTTAATGTTCATTCAAAGAGATACAGTGTTCACCATTTCTCATAATTTTTTTTTAGAATAAACAAATTTTCTCAGTGCAGAATGTTAAAAAAAAGTTCATTTTTTTTGTGCAAATGAATTGTTTTTGAAAAATGATTACAGCTGTGCAAACGAATATTTTTTTTCTCTCTCAAATTTTAAAATTATTTGCAGCGTAAGCTATGTTTGCTAATTAAATATCTTTCTTTCTCTTTTTTTCTTTTATCATTTGCACTACTGTGATGAATTTTAAAATTCGTTATAGTGGTGTGAACGATTTTTTTGCGGTCCATAGTTGAATTGTTCGTATTATTTGTGTTTGATTAAATACATGTGATTTAAAGTTCATTCTAAGAGATACAATTTTTAGCATTTCTCCTAATCCTTTTTTAGAATAAACAAATTTTCTCAGTGCAGAATGTTAAAAAAAAGTTCATTTTTTTTCAAATGATTTGTTTTTGAAAAATGATTACAGCAGTGCAAACGAGTATTCTTTTCCCTCTCAAATTTTAAAACTATTTGCAATGTAAGCCATCTTTGCTAATGAATATTTTTCTTCCTCTTCTTTTCTTTAATCGTTTGCATTATTGTGATAAATTTTAAAATTCGTTATATTAGTGTGTGTAAACGATTTTTTTTTTACAAAAAAAAAAAAAAATCGTTTACACATGGTAATTTACATGGGTACTTTTTTCCAATCCAAATTCAGGTATAGTTGTTGTGTAGTCGCTTTTGGCTATTAAATAAAACGCTTCTCTATCATATAATTTAAAACTGGCGCTGAAAAGGATTTTTGCAAACAAATATTTTTTACCTTTACCTTTTGAAAGATTTAGATGGCTATCATTGTACATTGTGCATTTGATTCACAAACTGAAATATTTGATGAGATCGTACATTGCTTAGTGGAAAAAAGGTATATTCTAAAATGAGAAAAATGTTAGCAAAAACAAGGAATTATACATACTCTTGTTTTCTCCGTTATTAACCATTAAAAAATGGTTGTTATTCTGATTTTGAAAGAGATGTCGTTGAAATCTTATTCGATCGCTGATTCGTGGATTCATTTTTTTTTATACTCTCGTGTGGATAAAATTGACTTTGAATTTTTCCATCTTGATACCACGGCAACCGTATTGTTATGATCAATCAAACAGAGGGAAAAATGCACAAATTAATGTGGAGTTTAGCTGTTTTTCTATATTTCTCATGAATAAAATATAATTTTAACACGGTGGAGGTGCAAAATTAGGTGTTCTAGTTTAGAAAATAACAAGGATCAGAAACTCAGAGATAAACCTTTAATGTTTAATTTAGAAAAGCGATATTAACTTTTAATGCATATTTCTGCTGCTCAATCTTCAGTATGGAAACAAGATTCTCCAAACCATTATTTCTTAGATGCTATGGCAACGATTTTGCTTACGATAGTAGAAGCAGACGATCATAAAAAGCAACGCAGTTTAGTTGTTTTTCTACATCTTTCATAAAAAAATAAACATAAAAACGTTTTGCAGTTTAAGTTGCAAACATCGTTTTCCGATGGTTAAACTGGAACACCGGCTCCAAGTCGGTTCCAAGGTTTTTTATAGTGATTCTAAAACTAATTTTAATGATATTGATATAATGCCTTTTTGAAAGGAAATTCAGATCTTATATTCATTATTCCTTATTTTACAATTTTCGTGACGTAAGTTATTTTTAATTAAATTCCTAATATAACTCTTTGATTGCAGTCATTAACTAAATCGTTAAACAATATTAAATTCGAAAGACGTCATTAGTTTATTGAAAACAACTCTTAAGTCGAGCAAATTTTTATTTTCCTTAGTAATATTTCATAACTGATAAAAAATTTTGATCACTAAGTCATGATTAACATAGCTACAAATATTTATTGTTTATCACTATTTAACACAACGTTACTTACGACTTTGCTGCTGCCGCCGCTGTTTCAGAGATTTCAAAAATTTACCGAATGATAACCGAATGATTTATAAAACTACAAAACATAAAAATATAAGATTCCGCTTATTTATACAGAAATGTTTGGTAAACAATCGGATATATAAAAATGTTTCGTTCCATGAGGTTTTTCAAGAGTTGTTCCAAATTAAATTTAGCCTTTTCGGGATTTGACTCGGCCGCTTTATATGTCAAAATCCATAGCACCTAATTTGTTTTCAGGATAGATGCAGAGCTGTCATTTTTCACAACTTAACCTGTTTAAAAAAAAAATAACTTTAGCTAATTAATTATAATTTTATTATATTTTCCCCTTTTTCTTTAACACTCTATTTTTCATCGAACAAGTTAAGATACTACTTTAAAACTTTTAGAACTTAAATCTCATAACTTTTTATTTCGGATAAAAAACATTATAGATTATTTCATTAGAATCATCGGAATTAAATAATTAACGACATTTATAATTATGTCATTGTTGTAAAAAGCGTTGCCAATTTAAAACTAATGAAACAAAATTACCATTTAATTTGTTGTACTAACAATCATTTCGTTTTTAATGCGCGTGATTTTCTTCTAACTTCATAATTAAAATCACGTTGTTTTTCCTTAAGTGGGTTCAAGCTGTATGATTTTGGATTTCTTTGCAAAGCGACCGTAGAGTCTAGCGCACAAATGCTGCTAGTCCTTTAAAGATTTCTTATAATGAAAAATAAAAGAAAACAATATTTAATCATTACAACTTGTGTATAGACATAAGGTATATAATGTATTTTTTTTCCATAAAATATCCGACCGCTCGAAACATCTTCGACAATGCGACATTTCTACTTCAGTTTGCTAACGTACTGAATACGAATTCTTCGATTAACTGTTTAACCATTGAATGTAATCTTAATTTCAGAAGAAAAAAATACATTCTCTTACTAAAACCAAATGGCAATGCTCATGTATTTTAAATGAAACCTGTTTTGAAGTGCTGTCTGAGTCTGGTAGTTTCACAACCTTCTTTTTATTATTATCACGGAACTTTATTTATGGAGTTGAGTATGTCTGAGTGTTTTTTTTTTCTATCTAATAAACGAATAAATAGAATGAGTGAGGAAAAAAACTCACTCGTTTGAAAAAGAGAGCATTTTATCGAGTTTGTTTTATATATCGTGCCAGCAGTACTTTTGGAATGCGAAATTCTCTAATGCATGTATAATGCAGGTGGTCTATATTCATAATGATGTACTTTTAGATTTAAAATAATGTTTAGATTAAAAATGCCCCGTCAATTCCTTTCGTAATCCATATTTAAAGTTAATTGGGTCCCTCACTTCAATCAATTAAGAATAGTATCTCTTTACATATATAATGAATTTAGAGAGATATTGTCATTCATATAACAAATATTTTTTTTTCAACGGCGAGGCACGTAATTGATAACCACTTGGCCCTGGGGGATCGCTCACAATGATGGCCTTATGAAGGGGCACACGGTGGGCAAGCCATCGCTACCTCTAACTGGACAACACAGGGGAACACCCATGCCTCACCCGGGATTCGAACCCAGGCCGTGGCTTAGGAAGCAGACGCGATATCCACTGACCCATCACGGACAGAGAAATATAAAGATATGGGCGGTGATATAAAGATATAAAGAAATATAAAGACGCGATAGAGAAATATAAAGATATGGGCGGTGATATAAAGATATAAAGAAATATAAAGACGCGATAGAGAAATATAGAGCTATGGGCGGCTAGAATACAAATAAATACAATTTTTGTGTGTTGTATGAATCAGAAACATATGAGTCCCGACGTGGACCAGTGATAGAAGCTCGGTTCCTAATGGAACACCGAAAGTGAAGCAGGAAGGCCGGAGGCCAGTGCTTGAGAGGGTGACCCCCTCTCGCCGCTGGTTGGCACACGGGACCGCGTACGCTAAAGGGAGCTGGTACGCGTAAAATCTGTCGTGGCTCCAATGTCCTTCATGTCTCAATTATTCCTCTGGGGGTGCCAAGCCAGGTGGCGGTCTCTCATCTGGAAATAGGTTCAAAATTAAGAGATCCATGAGCCAAGTCTGGCTTCCACTCCATTGGGGCTCGCTTACATGGAAGCCGCTCCTTCACCCCAATACTTGTATAGGACTTGGCTTGACTGGTAGTCGGGCAAGTGTGGATATGCAACAACAACAACAACAGAAACATGTGTAACTAACTTTGAGGTCATGACTTTAAGAAGGTGCCGGCTGGCGCAGAGGTAAAGCACGCGGCTACGATCCAGTAGGTCATAGGTTCGAATCCAACTGCGTATCCTCTAAAATACCCATGTACAGGCGGGAAACGTGCATGTAAAATCTGTGGACCCGCAATGAAACTCCAGGGCATGCTCATTCAACTGTCATGCTCCTGAAAGGGAAGTGGATGCAGGAGCATGCCGTGGCATGCATGAATGAATGACTTTAAGAGTAATGACCATTAGAAATATCAGGCTGATGAGCTGGTGAAGACAAAAATATGTAATATAAGAATATCACGTCGCTTATTTATTACTAGTATAGTAAACATTTTACCTTTAATGCAGCGTTTCTCAACTATTCAGTATTCGCGGCCTAATTTTCAACGATAATTTTCTTCGCGCTCCCCCCCCCACATAAATAATAATGTATATTGTATATTTTGGCACTAAACATATACTACGACCTTAATTCTACAACATTCGATCCTCAGCATTGACATAAATTGAATCCGGTGCAAAATTTGTTTGCTAATGTGAATGATTGTGTTAAAATTTGCAAGGCTAAAAAACAACATTTAAAAGGTTTTTTATTCGTAACCACAGAAAATGATTCAGCCATGCTACCAAATCATCTCAGAAAGTATTTTCTTTCTGACAACAAATTGATTGCAAGTTGCGAATGGGTTAGGGATCCATTTCATAATAGTATTCCCGAAGAGCTCCTCAATTACTGAGGAAGAAACTTTCATAGACTTCACGGTAAATGGCAAACCAAAAGACACAATTTAGTAATAAATCACACTTTGAATTTTGGGCAGGAGTAGGGGAAACTAGGGAGGTTTGACCATAGGGGAGGTTTGACCCACCCAACTTTTTTCATATTTAAATATTTATTCAACTGATGAGCTGCAGATGGCAGAACAATATAAAGTAGAATAATATGTTATTTATGTTTGTTAGTCATTTGCAAATAGAATCTAGGAGTAATCGTAAATGATAGTGTTTTCATCACAAAAAGTTTTTTTGATGTTGCAAGTTCATCTCTCCTGTGCCATTTGCCAGCAACATACATAGAAATACGTTTTATTGTTTGTATACTTAAATTAGCATGCTAAAAGACTATGAAGTTGCTTTTTACTTAAACTTGTGATTTTAGTGTGTTTTTTTAACTTTTTTCCAACATGGTTGTTAAGGGAGGTTTGACCCAGCCTACGTTTTTCATATTTAAACATTTATTTAACTGATGAGCAGCAGATGGCAGAACAATATCAAGTAGAATAATGTGTTATTTTTGTCTGTTAGCCATTTGCAACTAGAATCTAGGAGTAATAACAAGTGATAGTTTTTTCAGCCCCAAAATTATTTTTGCTGCTGCAAGTTCATCTCTCCTGTGCCATTTGTTAAATAAAAAAGTTATTGTTTTCTTTTCAATACAATTATTGTCTATTGCTTGTAATAATTTATCTCTAGACATTTAATTATTGTACCATGACTTTTATTAACTTTAAATTCATGTGGGTCAAACCTCCCTCATAGTGGGTCAAAACTCCCTCAAGTGGGGAGGTTTGACCCAGTTTGGACACTCTTGAAAAATCAAAAATAAGAAAAAATTTAGATAATTTAAGAGGAAAAAAATGATGTAAAAAGATGCCAAAGATTATAAGCTAACAAATAAAATCAAATTTGAAATTTGATTATGTACCAAAAAAATAATAATAATTCTTTTGTGAAAAGTGGGTCAAACCTCCCTAGTTTCCCTACATGATGAGTTTTTTGCATTAAAAAAACGAGGGCCTTTCGCATTCTATTACCATTTTCAACATCTTTCCTTTGTGAAACTGGATATTTTCTGCGGGGGTTTATTTGAAAACAAATTATAAATCTCAGCTAAATATAGAAAAAGAACTGGGAGTGTCTATTTCTAATATTACGCCGCCCTTCGAAAAACTTTAATCTGCAAGATAGGCCCAAGGAAGTCACTAATAATTATTAAATTTGTTTAAATTTAGTAAGTTTTGATTTAGTGTTCTTTTAATTTAATAAATTAATTATTTAATATTCTGTCGTAATGTATTTTGTTTTGTACGTGTGCGTGCTTTCCTTTCAGTCAGTTAATAATTTTTTTAATAATATTTTTTTTTTCGAGATGCGCTCGCGACCCCCCTTTTTTGAGCTCGCGACCTCCTAGGGGGGCGCGCCCCACAGGTTGAGAATCGCTGCTTTAATGTGCTAAGAAAAGGAGCTAAAAATAAATAAAGGTGCTTGAGGTGCAATCTTTTCCATGTTTTTAAATTTTAAATGTTCAAACAAAACTTTGTGATTTGTATTGTGATGCTGTGTCTCGACGTAAATCAAACGACAGAAGCTACCGAAAGTGAAGTAGCAAAACTAAAATCAGTGTTTGGGATGGTGAACACTTCTCGCCGGCTGGTCCTCACGTGGGACCGTGTACGCTAATGGGAGCTGGTGCACGTAAAATCTGTTGGGGCTATAATGTCCTCCAAGTTCAAGTGGACCTCTGGAGATACAAGCCAGGTGACGGTCTCTCATCTGGAAGTTGGCTCAAAATTAAGAGATCCAAAAGTCTGAGCCATGTCAGACTGTCCCCCACTGGGGCTCACTTTGATGGAAGCCGCTGTCCTCACCCCTTCACCTGTAAAGGATTTGATTCAATATCGGTCAAGTGGGGTTAAAACATACAAGGGAGAGTGAGAATGGAAAGAGCGAAAAGTGAGAGAGCTCTCAACAATTTTGTCTAATTAGTGCTGTTCCTAAAACTCTGGTTTCTGCTGATTATTAATATAAGCAATCAACTGCATAACTAGAGGGGTGGGAACTGTATCCCCCCTTATTTAAAGCCAGGAGAAAACACTGAATCCGATTTTTTTAATCCTTACCAAACAAATTGTTATAAATACATAATGTAGCCTTTGAGAGTGAGAGGAGGAACATTAAGCTATGTTTCTCCACAAATCAACGAAAACACAAGCACTAACGATCCAACCCATCGATTAGCCTTCAGAAACCTGTCTCTTAATGACAGAAATACTTGGCACTTCTCGCCGCTGGTTGGCACACGGGACCGCGTACGCTAAAGGGAGCTGGTGCGCGTAAAATCTGTCGTGGCTCCAATGTCCTCCACGTCTCAATTAGACCTCTGGAGGTGCCAAGCTAGCTCACGGTCTGTCATCTGGAAGTTGGTTCAAAATAAAGAGATCCAATACCTGAGTAGAAGTCGGGGGCTCGCCACTGGGGCTCGCTTACATGGCAGCCGCTCCTTCACCCCAGCACCTGTAAAGGATGACCTGGTCTAGCGCTGCTGACCAAAGGGGACATGCAACAACAACAACAGAAATGCTTGGAGAAATCCATCTTTATCGCTTGGAGATTGGTCGCAAAATCAACTGTTTTCAAATATGCCAGATCTCATTTACACCTTACATCAATTTTTCAAGAATCAGCTCGAGAGATTTGGGTCCCCTATTTTCCGGAATGATCTCTTTTTTGTTGTTGCTGCTAATCCTCCTCGGCATCAGTTCAAGCTCTGATAACAAGTTATGGGATAAGGGGGGCGGTGGGTGAAAGTGTGTTTTCGCTCCGATTTTTGGATTGCTTGATTTTGAACCAAATTCCAGAGGGGAGACCTTCAATTGGCTTGGAAAGCGCTGACCTGGTCTTTGCTGCTTCCCTTTCGATTTTCTATTGGGGAACCGAGCTTCTGCCGGCTTGTCCACGTTGAGATTTATCTCTGACATATGATGGTAAACCTAGCCCTCAGGGGGCGGGCCTGGTGACGGGCTTTGCTACGGCATTGACATTCCCGAGGTACCCGATGTCACATCTTGATCCACGGCCTGGAAAATTAAAAGAACACTAAATCAAAACTTACTAAATTTAAACAAATTTAATAATTATTAGTGACTTCCTTGGGCCTATCTTGCAGATTAAAGT
>Ga0115856_100120_pt2 | contig 23185 bp, 11 predicted proteins | sample InSIn4gowninarea_FD_83870 | JGI IMG/M metagenome (GOLD analysis project Ga0115856, IMG submission 83870)
ATCTGAGTGACGTCTTATCCGGCGTGTGTTCTAGAAACACTTTATGATCCAACTGAAGTAGTGCTTTAATGACTATGAAACACATATTGAATTAAAAATCATAATTAATATAAATATGAAAATAAAAAAGTAGAATCGCATACATTAACACAAAATAAAAGCAAACATACTCTCAACAAAGAAATACTTTTTAATTTATAGTTTGTTTGTTTCTGGAATTACAGCTCCAGAATTCTCTTCGCAATCTCGGAGTAAGGAATTCTCTGCTTTCTTCTTTTGATGCAATAATGGTGGTGAAAATTGCCCAAGAAATATTTTTAGAGAGCACATGCAAACTTTAGATAATCCTGATTTTTGTAATTTTTTTGAATCTTTTGATTTAAAATTCATGGATAAAATTTCTTTTTTCTTAAAAATTTTCGGTTTAAATGTGCTGGTCTAGAAGCACAGAATTGTGTTTAATATTTTTATAAAAAAAGGCAGTGTTTAACTTTATACAAGTGCTAAGGTGAGTATCTGTGTTTCTGATCATTGACACCAAAATAAAAAGAAATTCTAAAAGCTCTCTACACATTTTTTTTCACAGTCAAAGTTTAAACGGGAATAGGCAAATGTGACGTGATAACCGGAGTGCATTCCTTTCAGACTGCCGTGAAAAGCGGAGTGAATCATCAATAAAAGCAATAGAAAGCGTTCCGGACTTTGAAAATTTGACGTGATAACCGGAGTGACGTCTTATCCAGGTGAGGGGGACAAGGGGACTGAAGAGAGGAGCTGTACAATAGACATAATAAAAGAGAAAAAAATATTGCATGTGTTTATATGCCGATACAAGGGGAGTGAAACCTACCCCGTTGGCTGCATCTGGTTTAAATAAAGAACTTTGATATTTCTTAGTATAGTGGACTCCGCTTAATGTGATCAGTTTGTGACACCGTGATTTTGATGACAATAACCGATTGATAACAATAAACGATATGCAAAATTAGATAAATTACCCCCTCCCTTTTAATTCACACGGACTAAATTTCAAAATAAAAGGAAACTTTCTGCTTTTTGTTGCATAAGGGGTCCGTCCTGGAGCATCACGTTCTCGAACATTTTCAAACCAAAGTCTTAGAGCCTTTTCAACTTGCTCATGTTGCACAATGGAGGCTGAGAAATGTTTAATTGCGCTGACTTATTTTTAGTAACCTGTCATAATATAATTTAAAATTTCGATCTTTTCTTTTAATCTTAAATCATTTCGCTTTCTGGCTTCCATATCGACAAGCTGCATGCAAGCGAGCAAGGCATAAAATGTGAATACGCTCCTTCTTAGTTCCGATAAGAATGTTTTGCCTTCTGCTTATATGACAACCATTTTTCAACATCAGGGTGTGTGTATTTTTGAAAAGTTCCAGGAACGTGTAATTCCCCACTCCTTTGTTCATTCTCCATTTCCCTAGGTGGAAGAAGGAGAATTCTTGGAATTTAAAACACGGCAAAGGGAAAGAAAAGAATGGGTTCCTTTTGAATACATTGTGAATATTCCTTTAACAGTTAAAATGAGGTTCTAAAACTGATAACATTAACCGATGAAACGATCACATAAAGCGATAATTTCAACATACAAATGAATAGAGAAAATCGGGACCAAGTGTTTTCGATAACAATAAGCGATTGATAACATTAACCGCGATCACATTAAGCGGAGTCCACTGTACAAAAGAATTATTTTTTAAAATTCATTTCTGACGTTTAATTGAATGGAATTCGAAGCAGGAACGTAGACAGAGGGGGGAGGGTGTCATGAAGTTCAGACAATAATGAATAAGGCTTGGATTTTGATAATATTTGCATTTTTAAGCATTTTTTGCAAAATTTACCCTTTTTAGGCCACTTTTAGCCTTTTTAGGGCATTTTTTGTGTTTTTGGGGCAGTATTTAGCATTTTGTGTGGTTTTGCAGCAACATTTGACTATTATAAAATTTTCTGTTTCAGGGAAACTTTACTTTTTCTCAGTTTACAACTTCGTTATTTTACGCTTTTCAGAAGATGTGAAGCCGTGACACCTATGTTGTCCACATTTTTTGTGGTGTAAGCAGCTGCCCTCTCTCTCGCTTGATCCTCTTAAAATGAAGCTAAGTTGGCAATGGATTTAAACCAGATCTTTAATTCTTTCACAAATAGTGGAAATGAGATCTTAAACAACGAAGGAAAATTGGATGTGTAAGCATGCATGCTTTTTCACATATGCGCATTCGTAGACATTAAAAAAAGTTTTTTAAAGTATAAAAACATACATTCCGACCGTAGAAGATCGCTTACGTTTACCAAAATTAAGAACCACCAGATAGTTCAATGTAACTAAGCTTTGATTAAGGGGAAAAATATAGTTTTAGTTCAAGGTAATAAATCTTTTAAAGTAAGTCATATATTTGAACCCATTTCTTAATACAATAATTAGATTATCTTTAGCTGAAATTATTGATATTGAATAAATTATTTTAACATTATAAATTTTTAAGTGCATTGTTTAAGTGTTTTAGCTTCATTTTCAAAACATTTTAAAAGCATTTTTTGTGATTTTTTAATGAAAATATGTTATTTTCTCATTTTTTGACAGCAAGAGAAGATCTGAAATTCTTAATAGACGGTAGTTGCTTTGAAGTATTCAAACGATTTTCGAAATTTATTGCTGCTTAAGGATAGTGAAATATATCCCAATTAACTTGTTTTTATGAAAGACCGTTTTTGCTGTTCCCATCAAGTTTCATACGCGGAGTGCAATATGTTTCTTAATGCTATTAGTTATTTCTCTATTCGTTGTGAGGCAAAAATCACATGTTAAGAATCAGCCAATGATAAAAATTTTGCGTTCATCCCCGTTGAGATTTCTAGAACTTTCCAGCACTCGCTCTTCAATCATGGCTTAGTTTGGTCGCACGTTTAGTCCGGGGACCGGCGTCTCTGCCGGCTCCACTTGTTCATTCTTTCGAAAAGTTTCAACGAGGATGGACGTAACTCTTTTACGTTCCGTGAACGCTTAGATAGGAAACTGCATAAAATTGACTTTTGGTTAATAGCTGGTTGCTGCCATCTTAAGCAGATGTGTGCAGCTTGGTTTTGTAAGACAGTTGTAATCATATCACTCATGACAATTATTAACATTAATTAAATAACTAGCGGTTTTTCCCTTTTTATATAACCTTATTTTTAAAGGAATTTGCAATATGTAATGGTCCCGATGAGGATTAATCAGAAGAAGCTTGGTTCCCGATAAAGTACCTAAGTCAAGCACCACAGGTCTGAGGTAGCTCTTAGGAGGGTGAACCCCACGCTAGAGCTGGTTGGCTTGGAATCGTGTACGCTAATGGGAGCTGGTGCAAATAAAGTATACCGTGGGGTTCTGGAGGTTCTGAGCCAAGTGAAGTCATCTGGAAATTGGTTTAAAATTGAGTTTCGAAATCTGAGCAAAATCTGACCTCCACCTATTGGGGCTCACACGAAAAAATAAAACAAAAATAAAAAAATGAAAGCTACCCCACTCACCCCATTAATTGCCTTTTAATAGGACTTGATCCGATGATACTGTCTGTCAAGTGTGGATCAGAAAACAACGACTGTTTAATGGGTATTATTGATTAGGTTTACATGATTGATTACAATTTAAGCTTTTTAAAATTAACTAATTTGCGTACCATAATTGTTATATTGGTTTACATGATTGATTATCATTTAAGCTTTTTAAATTAACTATTTTGCATACCATAATTATATTGATTTAATGTAATTACTGATTTGCATGTAATTATGAGATACTCATGACTATAACTACCTTACGCGGGTCTCCATCTGACCCCCCTACACACGCACATATCCTGTTTTGCCCTACGTTGCGCTATTGGCGACATTTATAAACCGTTTTAGTGAATAAGTAACTTTCTATTACTATATACCCTTAAAAATATAAAACATTTCCTGTTTTTTATCGATTTTATATATTTTATAGGTTGCACTAACACTATTAATTACTTGGCAACCGTATTAAATTAACGACCCCAATTTGCATACCATAATTGCTATATTGGTTTAATTATGGTATGCAAATTACCATAATTACTGATTTACGTGTAATTATGAGATACTCGTGACTATGACTAACTTATGCGGGTCTCCATCTGATACCTCACATCATTTTTTTGTCCACCATTGCAATATTGGCGACATTTATTAACAGTTTTAATAATTAATTAACTTCTATTACTATATAAGTATAAATATATAAAATCCCTATTTTTACGGATTTTATATGTTTTACGGGTATTATGGATTTTATAGATTATAGACACTAGTAATTACTTCGTAACAATATTAAATTAACGAGAGAGAGAGAGAGAAAGTTTGCATACCATAATTGTTATGTTTATTAAATGTCACTGATTTTGTTAGAAATTATATACAGAAAATCACAGATGGCACAGGAAAAACTTTTAATGTATAATTAATCTATATAGTTAAAATATCTACACTGTAAAAAAAAATCCAGGTACTTTCCTGGGGAAAAGCGTCAGCTTGTGTTGCCTATTTTTCTCCAGGAACCTGCCACGTAGATATTGAAAATGTTACACAGGGAAAAAGGCATTTTCTTGAATCTTTTTCCGTGACTTTCCTGATATTTACACGAAAAGCTTGGGGGGGGGGGGGAAATAGAAAACTCACTTGACCACTTTATCCCAGCAAAGTACAGGAACTTTTTTTACAAGTCTATGAGCGTTTAATTAAAGTTAGTTCTCGCTCTAGACTGTGTACTTTGAGATTTAACAGCTGTATCTTGTATTTGCATAGATAACGAGCTATCTGCATTTTTTTGCAGCGTGGGCTTTAAAGTCTGATAAGAGAGATATTGCTTCCTTATCAAAACGCATATCATATTAAGTCTTAGTTTAGTAATTCATGCCAAATTTTTACTTGGAGTGAATTCTAAAATGTTGATTTAAACTGCTATTCGTCTTTAATAAATACGTACTTCAAATTTATTCAGGCATTGCCGTAATTTCGGGTAGATAAGCCGCATCAGCGTATAAGCCGCACCTGCGAAAACTGGCTCTTAAAAAAGTAATATTCAGCAGATAAGCCGCACCAGCGTATAAGCCGCATCGCTGAAACTGCTCATACTAAATGGTTTCGATATATGATAGTTTTTATTCAATTACATAAAAAATAAATGCATTTCAAGTGTTAAATATGATAATGAAGCAGATGTATAACATTTAAATTTACATAAACGTTTATTACGTGCATTCATTCATGGATGCAAGTTACGAGATATGCCCAAGACGGAAATATCGGCAGTATTTACAAGTTAAAATTAATTTGCTTTCCTACAATAGGAGTCACGTTGCAGGGAAAGCAATATTTACAGGCGACAAAACGGTTTAAATAAAATTACATAGCTATATGTAGTAATAACGGAAAATAAATTGCTTAGTGATAAAATTTAGCGTCGAAACTTTTGTATTGTATGACAGTGATGCAAATTTTGTTGAAATCTCTCTATTAAAAAAAAAAAATTGCATTTTTACTTTACTCTGTTTAGAAATTCCTCGGGGCACATCCGCTGTTTTGCTCGTATCGCAAAAACTACAAATCACAGAAATATAACATACAAATCAAGAAATACATCTAATGATTTCTATAGACATTTAAAAAATAATAAATAAATAAATAAATTCAGTGTACAGTTTAAAAGCTGTTGTATGTGAAAGTTAGTCTTTTTCAGAACTGGTTGCTCTAAAAACATTTCAATGTACGTATTTAATTTTTGTATATCAAATTGTACATTTTGAGCAATACAGCATACTTGTCAAATATTGATGTCTGTGCAAACTACTCATTTGGTGGTGGATGGTTTCTCAATTTGAATAATGTTTCACCAGAATTTAGAACTTTAAAAATTTAAAAACAATAAAATAAATGAAGTGAAAGAAATTTTCCGTCCTCGGATATTTTTCAAAGATGGATTTCCGTCCTATAGACGGAAAACTTGCACCCATGCATTCATTACATTTCGAGTTCAATAACTTCAGATGCCTCGCTGTCAAAGCAAAACAGATTACTTAAAACTTCTTTGAGTTTTTCAGTTTCTGATTACGAGGAATTTGCATTTTCCTCATGACATTCTTTTATTTTCACGACGTCAAACATATAGAATCCCGAAATTATCGTGGAACACTGATATCCACCTGATATCCATTTCTTCGTAAGATGACCTCTTGTGGCGAGAATTCGTGTGAAAAAGGCAGACCGTTCAGCATCGAGTCTTTCCAATTTTTTTTTCATATAGTATTCGAAGATACGTTTTTAACTGTTGCGAATCAGTCAGAACTTAAGGTTATATCGTTCAGGTAAGAATAAATAAATAAAAGATGGTTGAAGAAAACAAAATATCATTTATCGTATAAGCGGCACTGGCGCATAAGTCACAGGAGAACAACGTTTAAACAAGTATAAGCCGCGGCTTATCTCCCAGAAATTACGGTACGTGTAAAACATTAAGAATTATTTGATAAAAGGAACGTTTGAGTAAAACATTAAGAATTATTTGGTAAAAGAGGAGGGATTTTATCAAATATTTCTTAAATAAAATTTTAATTTAAATCTGGACAGAATTTCTTACATAAGTCTTTAATTGAGTGCATCGTAATTCTGCCTATAATTGCATTTAGCTCTAAATGCTTACGAATATTTGATATGTTTTGAGATGAAATTGATTTAATAAGCTAAAGGCAAAATATGGTTAGCCTATGTTTAAAAACGGAAATTTATTAGGCTTTCGATAAGCAGGTACATGTTGGGTTTTGGGATGACAATGCATGACATCAGAAAATTTGTTTCAGTCGGAGATTTCTCATTAAATTGGAAAAATGGAAGAAATATCTTGAATGTATGCAATTTTACTAGGTCTCATTCTCATTTATATTACTACAGTAATTTTAAGACTTTATATCTAATTAATTTTGCTATATTTATTAACTTCAGTTTAATAAATTGACTGAACTAAATAATCAGCTGGTGCTTTATTATGAAAGCAATTTCTCATCAGCTCGCTCAGGACAATTGTCACATACTAGCAGAACCCGGCAGACGTTGTACTGCCATCCATATATCTAGAAATGGATGGGTAGCATGTAACAGAATCTATATTAAGTGTATGAAACTCATATTTTGATAAGATTTCACAATTTTTATTTGTATAAATTGATATGATAATATATATATGCATTTTGACCAAACAATTGTGTCATGGAAAATGTTTATAGTTCAGAAACAATTTCCCGATCTGTGGCTACACAGAATGAATCTCTTCCTCACATTATCCATAAAACAAATTTGCAAAAATTGCGGATCTTGTTCGGGTACTGGAAGAAGTGAACCGATCTGATGCTCTTAAAATGGAAGCTCTGATCAGTTAACTTCCAATCGTGCTTCTCTCTGTTAATGTTTCAGCAGCTTACTGGCTGCTAGTGTCCGCGCATGTATAGTTGACTTCCCAATGTTTGATTTCTTACGTGGCATTTTATTTTATTTTAAATACAATTTCTAGCTAAAAGATGAGACGCCATTTAAGAGCGCGCGCTTAACAGAAACCATTGTTTTGTAAGCAAAACGGTTAAAGTGCTGCCACTTTCCGCTGTGGTAATAATTCTCCAAATGAGTTTTTATTCGATATCTCGGGAACCGAACGTCGGATTGATTCGAAACCACGAGAAAATCCTTCTCCTTGTTTTATTTATTCAGTGTGCCAAGTTTCATGGTGGTCGGTTAAAAGGTTCCGGGGTTTATCGACTTCATACGCATACAAACATCCATTTTTATATAGTATATAGATATGTGAGTCCCTTCATTGGCAGACACACACACAGAGTGGCGATTTTTTCGCTTAAGATCTTGTTCCTTTAAGCTTCAGTTCAACAGATGACGACTTCCTTTTAGCTAAGCAACAAAATTAAATTAGTAAATAAAACCCAAGGAAACGCTAACCTGTTTGATACAAACTGTAATAACAAAAAATGATTAATCAAAGTGACCCAGTTTTAAAGATATAAAAAAGGCGGTAGGCGTCGGTTGTGGATCAGGAAGTTCACTATGATCTGTTTTAAAGGACATCAGCATAGAAATTTCAATAAGAATTCTCAGTCCCAGAAACTTTAAAGAAGTTTGTCTAGGTTTTAAATACGATGCTAAAAACAATGGATTTTACCGTATTGCGTAAAACTGTCCAATACAAAAGAGTGCTGATTGTATCTCATATATTATAAAATTTATTTTATTACGATGTTTTAGGTTATAGAATGTGTTCATATTACGTATTTTCCAGCATTTAGTGAGCACTTTTAAAGCAAAATATAAGATCGAAATACAAGGGTGCGCGTTATTACGCCGGATGTAAAAATGATAGGTTTAAAAATAAGGGTAAGGTGACCATTAAAACAATAAACTCATACGTTTATCTTACTGCTGTTTATGTAAAAGAAATGATATAACTTATGTATTAAAAATTTTCATCATCCGACAATGAATACTTTCATAATAATTCAACCACTTATATTTGAAACCAGCAATGTGTCATTCTTTTATTTGAGAGAACCCATATTTACTTCTAAAAGGAGCCCTCGATAAATTATTTCAAGTCAAGTAAATGTGCCTTCATTGTTCCTTTCAAATCCACGGCTTCATATGATTGTAGAAAAATAAATCACCTGACTCCAAATTCCTGGGATTCATTCCGATTGGAAGTTCGTTCTTACCTTCATATCCTTTCCCTATTTTCTCAACATTCTTGCAAAAAGCTACATTGGAAACAACCCACTCTATTTGCAGAATAATTTACTTCCTCAAGCAATATCCCACACCTTCACACATATATTCTAATTACTCGTTAATTTAGTATAGCATCGTTCGAAAACTAATGAGAATTTTCTAATTTACTCATTCAATAATAATAATAATAATAATAATAATAATAATAATAATAATAACAATAATAATAATAATAATAATAATAATAATAACTTACAAGTGCATTTGAGGTTTTTTCATAAGAAATAAAGCTGCGCGTAATACGGCGAATATACCTAAAAATTAAAAAATATAGCGCTAAATTATGGGTGTGCTTTATACGCCGGAAAATACGGTATATAAAATATTTAAAATTGGTATCATATATTTAATTTAATTAAAAAAAAGACATTTTCAATGTGTAATAAAAGCATACTGATACAATCAAAAAGTAAAAATACATGTATACTAAGGTTCACTCTAAGACGGAGCATGGAGACGTGGACCTTTGCCTACTTTTTTAATTAAAAAAAGTCAGGCCCTGCTAGCTTTTTCATTAAGTATTTTCTTGCCCGGTTGCTCCTTGAGTAAAAATTCGCATTTTCGTGTGCCCCCTTTTTAACTTGGCATTCCGTAGATAAACTTTTTATAGTCGGCAGGAATAGTGCTGTTTTTCTCTAGGAGCCATTTCGCTGAAGATTCAGTTTTTTGCTGCACAGATTTTCAAAGCTAATATATCGCAATCTCGTATCAAGATGTAATACCTCGTTGTTTCGCAGACATAAAGCAATTTCTTTAATTTTACCCCAAAATATAAAACCTGGATCGATCCCCGATATAATCGACAACCGGTGATTTCTTGTACAAAGGTTGCTTATTACAGTTTGAGTGCAGAGAATGTTGGACTCTTATCTCGTACACTATGTATCCCGTGGCGTCATATCAAAAAAAAGAAATAATAAATATGGGACATTTAAACAAATCTATATAAAATAACGAAAAAAAAAAAAAAAAAAAAACTTGAAAAAAAAAGGTGATGGGTTTTAAAAAAAAAAAAAAAAAAAAAAAATAATTCAATTTTTCTATTTTTAAATTTTTTTTTTTTAAAAAATATAGAAAAATATCTCAACTCTTCGTTGATTTAAATAATCATCTTTTTCTAATATCGTAAGCAAAACCTTTGCCATATCATCAAGGAATTAATGGTTTTGAGAACCTTGTTGCCAGATTCCAGATTGAGCAGCAGCATTTTGCATTAAAAATTAATATATGTTTTCTAAATTAAAAAATTATCAATTTGGCACTGAGATTCAGATCTCCGTACTTTGCTACACCAGAACGACAAATTTTTCACCCCCACCGTGTTAAACTCATATCTTATTGCCGAAAAGTATAGAAAAACTACTAAACTCCACATTAATTTCGTTTTTTAGTCTGTTTTATTTATCAAAACAAAACGGTTGTCATGGTATCAAGGTGAAAAGTTCAACGACAGTTTTATCTACCGAGAGTAAAAACCATTTTTCAATGTTTAATAAACAAACTTTGCATGACCGATTCATTAAAGTCAAACATGGCGGCTGCCGTACAAGAATTTGGCTCTTTTGTGGCAACAATGACGCATCATGAAGAGAATATTTTTGAATAAAATTCAATATGCAATAAATTTTCAAAATATATTTATGCATAAAATTAAAAAAGAATAAGTTGATAAAATTAACTGCCTTGATATAAGATATTGAGGTGGTATTTCTAAAATAACAGAAGCTCAGCTTACGCGATTAATTAGTTTTTAAAATTTAAAGATAAATAATTAAAAGAGACTGTCAAAGGTTTCTATTTACAGCCATCTTATCCTTCTAAATCGTGCATTTCTTGATGTCGATGAAGAGGATAATTCGAAAGTACGAATAAAGTCAGACGGCACAAATTGAGAAATTGACGTTTTCCTCTCCGTAACAGGAAAGCAGGACTATACAGCCGCCTCATTATGTCCTCTACCTTTAATAACTTTGGAAACACCTGGTCTTGTCCGCAAGTGCTGCCAAATTAGACCTGTCTGCATCTGCTACTGTTTACTGTCCTCAAGTGCCACCAATTGGCCGGATTTGGCGATATTTCGCCCCCTTTGGTTTGAACCCGAAACGCACTCCGTCGTGCGGTTACGTGTCGATTGCGGTCGGGGCTTTTGCGCACTGCTGAAAAGTGGTGTGGTTTCCGCACCTAAATCGTAAAGCGTGACGTTTGCGCACATGCCTTGATTCTCGAAGCGTAGCATGTCCTCCCATGTTTATAACATCTCCCTCGTGGACCTACTTCTGGAACAGCAAGTGGTCTCATTTAGTAGCGCATAGCCACTTTACAGTGCCTGGCCACTAGTTTTATTACTATAGCTGCAATGTTCAGGATTTAAAAAAATTCTACGGACTTAATTGGGCGCATTGTATTAAATTATTGCTCTTTGTGGTTCGATGCTCTGCAATATTATGCTAAGAAATTCTGTATTAAAAATGAACCTTATATAAACAATAGAGAATGTATAAATAAATATTTAACGTATATATCAGGGTTCTCACGGTCCTTGAAAAGTTTTGAAAAGTCCTTGAATTTTTTTCTTGATAACTAGGGGCCTCGGAAACTCCTTGAAAACAACAAAAAGTTCTTGAAAAGTTTTGAAATTTTTTTCGCCTTAAAATGTTTACCTCTTCTATAGCAACCCGAAAAAAAAAAGGGCTCAACTTCTGTATCCCGGATCAATCACCTTTTCTTTCAAATATCGTGTAAATGATCGAAGATTATATGCTGGTAAAAGAATTAAATAGATGTCATCTTAAATAAATATAAATTTTCTACCATTGTTAATTAATTAAACGTGAAAGTTAGTTGAATTGTAATGTTAATTATTTTATTAATGATACATTTAGGTCCATGAAAAATATTTTTGGTTCTTGAAAAGTCCTTGAAATGTTTTGGAATTTTTTTGTTTATTTAAGGTGGGAACCCTGTATATTATTTTAAATAGCCAACAAATACGACAGAACATGACCGCTTTGGAATCTTGTACTTGGGTATCTTTGCAGCAACGTACTCGTACAGCCCAAACTGTTCATTCTGATATTAGGTTTTGGTTTGCCGCTTTATGGTCATTTTTTGCACACGAGGGCTAATCAGACCGGGACCTACTGTTTAAAGTGGATTCCGAACCACCACAAACGTCCAAGCCCGAGGCGGGATTCGAACCCGCGAACTGCTGAATTGAACGCTAGCCATTCAGCCGCATTTGGGTGAGAATGCGAAATTATGAAGTAAGAAAAAATGAAACTGTTTGCTCCCTTTACGTGCACATTGAAAACAAAACGCATGTTAGAACATTGAATTAAATAATAATTTTTTTTTCTTTAGTTTTAAATAATAATAATGGCATGCTTGTTACAACCATTTATTATTTACAAAATTGATTAAGTAATCTATGGTTTGCTTTGGTCTGTCACTGTACGTCATTTTTTGCACACGAGGGCTAATTAGACCGGAACCTACTGAAGTAATCTATGAAATTCATCCATCCAAAAGAAATAATTATGAGCTTTATTTAATATTTAATGTCTTATTTATTTCGACAAAAATGGCATTTGAAAAAAAGATACAAATTAAAAATAAGGGTTACTGATAAACCTATAATGTAATTACTATATAGTATAATATTAGATTATTACTATATTATTGCGTTATATATAACTGCTATAATAACTAAATACTAAAGTGAAATTCAATAAAAAGGTGCGTAATCAAAATAAAATAGTTTTTATTTATCTTTGGAAAAGAAAATTTGGTGCTTCTGCTACAAATACATTTTGACTTATAGAGCGGCCTTAATTCTTGGAAAAACTAACTTTAGCGTAGAATAAACCTTGAACTGCCTCTGAATGGAAACGTTTTTTATTTTGGCTTGTTCTCTCACCATTATTAATCAAGGGAACGGAATCTCATATTTCAATGTTTTGTAATTTTTGTGATGTGAGCAAAACTATCAAGTATCAAGAGATTCGCGAAATTCCTGGAGCAGTAGCGGCATGGAGAGTAGTTCTTTTAAAATTTATCTTTAAAATAGAGAAAAACATAACATAGGTTGGCGACTTTTTGTTCATATCATGAAATAGTATGCCAACAATTTTCTCACATGATAAAAGTAGTATGTATTAGTCCAGTAAAAAAATCCATTTTTTTTTTTTTTTTTTTTAAAGCTTAAAAGTCAATTTTGTATGTTTTTTTATGTGGCATTCTTAGGATAAATGCTCTTTTTTCATATAAAATATATTTTGATTTGTTAATTTTTAGGGTTGAAATAAAATTATATGTTCTTCTCATGAAATTTTCTGCTTGCTATGACGTGCATTTAGGAAATGTCGAAAAGATTTAGGGGAAGAAAAATATGTATTCCATATTTTTATAGATAAAATAAGTATTTTTAATGTTTAAATAAACATAATGAGCTTGTATTGTGTATGAAATGTGTAGTATTATGTTGTGTTTTCAGAAAGTAAAGGTTTTAGAGCAGTTTATGTTAAAGGAATATGCTTCTGATTTACTCCTGGAAAAAATATTTTTTCTCCTTGAAAACTCCTTAAAAACTCCTGGAATTTAGTATTCAAAAAAGGATACGAACCCTGTAGATGTCTTCTGTGTTCAATGAAAATTTACCAGCTATTTTATACTCAGCAAGGACTTTATTACCGCTTAGAACCTTTTAACATCTGGTTAATCGAATAAGTTTCCACCGAGCGAAAAGAGGGCACGCTTAGATGGATGTAGTTCCGCCGTCCTTATTTGCCTGCAAGTCCCTTGCTTGTCAAAATGTCATCCTAATTTTATGCGAGACATGTGGACGAACCTGCGAAATTAATTGCTATTTATACAAGAATGGCGGGCTTTTCTACTAAGGCAAATTCAATTACGAATTTCCCTAAGATGTTGTAACAAAGGCTTCCGTCGTTCCTTCTGTCTTCCAAGTAGTGCACTAGGTATGCTTATCAAAATTTAATTCTTTTTCTTAGCTTTTAATGGCTAGAACGACATAATAATTAAATAAACGATAAAATAATTTATGATAGAAACGAAGTCATTTTTTATTTTTTATTTTTTTTAATAGGGTCTACTAGAAAGAGAAACAGGTGTTGATTTAAAAAATTTAAATGATTACCTTAAAACAATGATTTCATAAGACTGAAAATAAAATTGATTATGCAAAAAAACAAAAACATTGGATTACAAAAATTTGGAACCATCTTTGTGACGGGGTTCCAGTTTAACCATGTGAAAATAGTGTTTGCAACTGTAACCGGCAGAAAGATTTTTTTTTAATGAAAAATATAGAAAAACAACTAAACTCTATGTTGATTTAAATTATCATCTCCTTCAACTGTCGTAATCAAAACCGTTGCCATAGCATCAAAGACTTAACGGTTTTGAGAACTTTGTTGCCAGATTCCAGATTGAGCAGCAACAGATTGGATATTGAGCATTCCATTATTTTTCATTTTAATGCAAAATGAATATCTCTATTAGAGATATAAGAGATTCATCATCAATTGATCAATATCAATCAACAATCATTGAGATAAATCATCAATTTGGCCGTACTTTTCTCCACATTTCGTACCTCCACCGTGTTAAACTAATATTTTATTGACGAAAAGTGTAGGGAAACAACTAAACTTCACATTAATTTGTGCATTTTTTCGTTTGTTTTATTTATCATAACAAAATGGGTAAAAATTTACTGTACGATCTCCCTTGGCGACTTTTTCAAAATCTCGCCAAACATGACCATTTTGGCGATTTTAATGTTGTAGTCGACCGAAATTTAAAAAATGGTGAAATGGCGGTTAACGGCTGTTGTCCAATAGGGTTACTGCAATTCCTTGTCGGTCGGATGTGGGTTGCCAAAAAAAAGTATCGCCAATGTTGAAAAAATCGCGCCAAGGGAGATCGTACAGTAAATCTGATCGCAAAAGGGTTGTCATGGTATCAAGGTGAAAACGTTCAACGACAATTTTATCCACCGAGAGGAAAAACCATTTTCCAGTGGTTAATAAAAGCGGGAAAAGTAAATATTGGATATTTAGAATGGAATGTTGTGAAATAAAATTCACTACTATATAATAATTGATTTAAAATTACCTTTTGTGTGACATGATTCTATCGACTAAATATGCTATAATCTGCCTTAAATTAACTGTGTCGTGTCATACCTGCCTCTTATGGACTACTTTAGTTAGATTGAGACAGTGTTTGAACATAAAGAAAGCTTAAAAGGAGTATCGCGTCATTTCGTCGCTGAATCAATTTGACTGTATGACTTGCAAATAACTTGCACCGTTATTTGTCGAGGTAGTGCTAAAGATCCAATAGGACGATGTGGCAGGTTTCCCAACAGCATACAGGGCACATATTACCACAGTGTCTCGTTGGAGATAGTTCCCGCCAAAAATTAGCTATTGTACCAAAAAATGCATCTTGTGTAATAAAATCGGATAAATCATCATACATGTAAAAGCCAATTTCATAATGTTTTGTTACAGATTTAAAATGTTCCACTGTTATCAAAAGAAAATCGATAGAGATCAGGGGCACACACATGGGGAGGGTCCACCGTATCCGGAACCCCCTAAAAATATATATATTTTATCGCTAAATTTAAAAAACAGCTTTATAATTCCGTTTTTATAGGTATTTTTAGTATTTGTTTCTTTTTTTCAAAAATGTCTTAACATTTTCGATAGTAATCTAAAGAATACGATCTGAACATAACCGATAACGGTTAGAATCTAAAATTCTCAACCTGGGCTCCACGTGGTTGAGAAAGAGAGCACTGGCACTCGTGGAATGGTTGAAAGCTAATGAAAACAAAATTGTGGTTATATGAGTCTTCAATTGCCTGACACCTCAGGGGGGTTTTTGTTCTGATAATTAGCTAATTACGCTTTTAATGTTTTTAAAATATTTTAATCAATGTATTATTGTGCTTTTTAGCTACGAATTTTAACACCTTTTCAATAATTTTATTTTTATACAATTTTATGGCATATAATGTATATATAAAGTATTTATTGCATTTATTGTATTCAAGTATTGTATTTTTATTGTATTGTTATTAATTGTATGGTATTTTTTATTATTATTGTACTCATTGTATTTATTTATTGTATTTAAGCTCATGTATTTACTGTATCTTATTGTACATTTCCGTTTTTTACAAATTGATGTATATATATTGTGTACAATTACGCAAACCATGTGCAAACTTTATATTGTAATTACTGTATATGGATTCACTATTTTATAAACCGAGAGCAACTTAGGTGTACATGGGGGTATGGATACATTGGTATATACTGTGTGAATTCGTATTGTAAGTATGCCTTTTATACATTTGAGTTGATTTGTTATTACTTTATTCTGTATTTTTATGGAAGTTGTAGTGTTTGTTTTGTATTTGTGTGTTTTTGTTTTTTTTTCATTTGATAAAGCTGTCACTTGTTGGGGGCTGGGGTGGTCCCCGGTGGGCTAGTATTCTGTTCTACACCCCTCCCTGGACGGGGTAGTGCCCATAAACTCTTAATTAGGGTTGGGACCCCGTCCGGCGGCATTAAAAAAAAAAAAAAAAAATTAAAATTAAAAAAAAGTAAAATTCAAAATTAGTTTTTTTCAGCTTTTTTGTCTATATAAAAACAAGGCAACTCAATAAAAAACTGCAACCTCCAAGTCCCAGTGTGTCTATCTGGAATGAGATTCTTTCGCCTTTTAGCGGATTTCCCGATTTTGTGATTTTGTAGAAATTTTGAGTTTAGTCTTTTCTCTCTCAAAATCCTGTTTTTCATGCGTCGTGATTTAGGAAGCGGAAAATATGTTAAATCGCGAGACATATTACCTTTTTATCAAAAGGCTTTCATCTAAAATATCTTTGAAAGAAGGAATTCATTTTCTTAATAATTTGTTTTCCAGTTATCCGTCAGTTAGAATATAAAATTTGTTCTCAGTTTTAATCACTCACTTGTTATTCGCAAGGGAAAAAATAAGAATTTTTCACTACTGTGGGATAATTACAACTCTCAAGACAAAGCAATAATTAAATGAAATTACAAAAATCATGGAAAATAAGAAGAGAAAGCAAGCCTTGTGTTACTTTATTTTGTTAAAAAGGCGCGAACTGATATCAGTAGTTAAGGTGATAATTTAGATATAAATAAATGTAAGGAACATGAAAATAACAAAACATTCCCATTACATCAATGCCAAGAAATTACGGAACATCCGTCATCGAAAGCAAAATAACGGTTGCAAGTAACTCCAATGATAATCCTTTTGATATTGCTCGTGTCTTTTACTTAAATGGCAAAGTCTCGCGAAAACTTTTAGATGTGCTGAAAATCTCATAGTATAATGATTCGACTTGGAAATTTACAATAACTAAAGTTAAACACAAACATAAATTACAGAAACATTGGACTGAAAAATGATACTGGTTGTGCTATTCAGAATTTACGGATGGGGCATACTGTGAATACTGACTGCACTTTACTATGTCTGTCCGAGGTTCGTATCCTCGATAATAAATATACTGGCAAACTTGTTTCTCAAGCTTGCAAGACCTGGAATCCTATGAATGAATAAATATTTTGATGAACACTCAGAATTAAACTACCATCAAAAAGGTTTTGAAATATGTTTAACAATAAAAAAATCGAAGAGAAAGTTGTACTATCCATATCTCATGTTTTAGACAAAAATGAAGTCAAAGAAATTTCGCGAAACAAGGAGATACTTAATTCTTTAATTAAAACAACTATTTTCTATGTTTTAATTAAAATGGCTAATTGATCATAATTAAAACTATGATTTAATAAAAACGACTATGTTTGAATTTAAATTGCAAAAAAAAAAAAAATATATATATATATATATATATATATATATATATATATATATATATATATATATATTCCTATATATGTCAGTCTAGTTTACGTAACCTCCTTATTTAATTTTTTAACCCCCCTCTCCTTGGAAAAGTTTCTGTGTGCGCCTCTGCATTCAAAATGATGAGAATCAAAAAGTTACTGAAACATTTTACAAAGGGTATATTAACGACTTATAGTAAAATCTGGAAACTAGATAGCTGTGAAATTGCTGGAATATTCGACAAAGGTTATAAAAGGCGGTCTGATAGACCTGACAACAGAGAGTTAAACGAAAACGAGGGTCATAGTCTGAAAGCGAGGGACCTCGTTGAGGAGTGAGAGATTTTATTGAAATGCGATTTTCGAAGTGAGCGAGCAGCATTTCTCCTCGATTATTTGGAGCGTTCCTGCGATTCGAGCGACCTTCGTGATCGTCCCAGTGTTCTGGAGATTTTTCGGTATCTGTGTCCTGGAATCCAGTTCCTGTGCTCCTGATCCTGTTTGAGGTTTCCAGGTTCTTGATATTGCTTTTATTCGGAAATACTTGTGTATAAGATCCCTGTATTTTTTGCAGCGGTTTTGGCTACATGTTCTGGCCTTATATGTTTTGTCCATTTTTTTTGTTTTACCCCCCCCCTCCTGTGCTAAAACCATTCCCGCTGTAACGATACTTCTATACATTTCCTGTCATATCTTTGCAAAGAGTTTAATTGGTATCTTTTAACTTCAAACATTGTGAAAAACTAAATAAACTCCCACAAATGCCAAGGAAGCCAAAAAAATATTTTCTTCAGGTGTCTGAGCTTTGGTGCCCTTCAAGCATCTACGTTAAGCAATAAAAGTTATATAGGAGAGGTATGCTACAACAGTGTTTAAGATAGACGTAGATAGGACAGCTGCCTGCAACAGCTGTCCCTTCAGGTGTTACGGCATGCGTACTTTATTACGGTGACCGGGCGAACTGGTTCTTGAAATGCCGCCCTCTAGTGAAAAAATAATCAAAATGATTTTTTTAAATGTTAAGACTATTCAATGATGCTAAGCTTCATTTTAGGCGTTCAGAGCTGTGAAGTGGATCATTGTTAAATCATGCCCACATTGGAATTAATTTTCCTCCTACAACGATAAAAAAAATATCCGAATGTTAATTAACTTTTACCTTGACTGTCTCGAAACCACAATTTATGTTTTTTTACTCTATAAAACTATAATTTATAGACTTAATTTATTTCAGCTCTGAAAGCTTCACATGTAGAAACGTTTAAATTGATTGTCCCTAAATTTTATAACTTCGCTCGCTGAATTGAAAAACTGTTTCACAATCTTTTAATAAAAAAAAGCGTCCATTTATACCTGTCTACAATTTACTCAAACCTTCTTGAAGTTTTGCGCACGGAAACTTCCAAAATGAGGAAGGTCACTGGCGAGTTTTTGAATCGACCAAAAATTCTTCCGGTACTGGAGAAATTTCAATAACAAATCTACAGGATTTATTAAAATCACTTAAAATCATACATTTTATTGTTGTTTTGCTTATAAAACTTGAACGGCAAAGCAAGAAAATGTGAGCTTAAAACCGTTATCCTTTCGTCTTAAGTTTACACTATTATTTAGAATTATATTTTTGTGCTTATTATTTACGCTATTTTTATGCTTATTATTTACGTTATTAATAATATGTGCATTAAATATTTTATCGCTTTTAAATATAAAATTTGAAAAACAGATTTCACTTTATGTCGAAATTCACTGACTTAGATCTTTAGTCATTTAGACTTGCCAACTGCTCCGATTTGTCCGGAGTTGCTCCGAAAAATTAGCAAAATTACGTAACTCCGGAAACTAACCCAATACTCCGGAAAATATCAAATTATATTTTTCCAATTTATAAACTAAAATATTTCTAGTATTCATGAGGTCCTTAAAAGTCCTTAAGAACTATTTTTTTTGGGTAGTCACTAGAAATGGGCGCTTAAAACCCTTATTTTTAATGTAGGTTCTTACTTTTCAGCAGAATTGGGTTCATAAATTCTTTTCGGCCACCAATTAAATAAAACTTTGATTTCCGATTGTTTTCTTTGTCATCGGAGGTATTTCGTCTTTCAGAGTGTCTCCGTTTATGTTCCGCAAGATTGTCAAACGATTTTTTTTCTTTCGATTTATTAGCAAATGCATTTTCAAGAGTGGAGATGTAATTAGGCAATCAGGTAGTTTTTTTATTTGGAAAATTACGATGAACTTGCGAAAATGTCTTCAAAATCATTGAAATTTAAAATAACATGTGATGATGAAAACAAGTGGGTGCTCGAAATTCAAATGCAATCTTTTTCCATCCTGTATTCTAATTTATATTTAAATAATACCAATTATTTTATTTAAAATATCGATGGATAGCACGTAAAATATCTTTTTATTTATTTAATTGAATATTTATTTTCTCCAATTGTCAAACATCGGTTTTACATTGGTACTCCTCCTCCCCCCTTTCCCCCTATATTTATTAAAGTGCTCCGGACAGCGATTCCTAAAAGTTGGCAACTCTGCATTATGTTGTAAAATTCCTTGATAAAAAGTTCACACAGATGACACAAATTTGAAATGCTTGCAAAATGAAACAAAGTCTATTAAAGTCGATAAATATTGAAGAAATATTTATCGTGGTCCCTGGGATGTAATAAAATAAAATATGTTAATAATTTCCTAATTTCTATGAAATAATGAAATATCTACCAGTCTGAGAGTTCAATTGGTGCACAGATTCTGTTCTTTGCCCTGAAGCATTTATTATTTACATACGTATACACCTGTTTCAACGACAGTCGAACACGTTCTCTCCCCCCCTCCTTATTTTCTTCGAATTAAAAGACTCAATAAATTTCAAATTGAGTCAAAACACATTTCATTTAATCTCGCTTAAAATTAAATTTTTTATTTTATGGTAACCCTAACATTATTTTTTTAGTGTGGTACCTAGCTAGAATTGAATGCCTGACTATAATATGTTGACTGGAACTTCCAAACCAGTAGCTCTTTCATCCATCCTCTTTTTCCATCACTCTTTCTTGACTACTTGGCGAACAGCATCGTTTGGCGACTTTTCATGTTGGCGAGATTTTTTACATACCCTCCAACATTTTTATCCTCAATTCTTATTTAATTGCATAAAATTGGAAAAAAAATTTTGTAATATTTTATTGCTTTTTTTTTTGTTATTAAAAAAATGAACTACAATGACCTCTCAGTTATGCGCCTATCGATTACACGCATCTCTCCTTTATATGTGAATTTAGCTAGGTCCCTTCGCACCATATAGGAAAATATGTGTTTTAAGTCTCTCACTTATACGCGCCATTTTGAGCATCTCTCTCAGTTATCCGCAAAACCTTTTAAAGTCACTGTTTCAGGGGTAATATGACTTTTAAACTCTCGATAAGTTACTAAATATGAGGTTCTTCCATTTGGCCGCCTTCGTTTAAAAGTACCAGTACAATGGTAAATCTTTTTTTTTTTAAATGATAGCTAATGAGTAATACTCTAAAAATTATGTCTCAAACACATAATATACATTCACTGGATTTTAGAATTCAGTCAAAATAGCAATAATATTTTTCTCGATTTCTGTTACTACAGTGCACACCGGTTATAACGGACTTTCAAGGGACCAGGAAAATAGTACGCTATAACCGAAGTACGCTATACCCGGAATTACCGAGAATATACATTTTTTAAACTAAAAACAAATTTAAATTTTAAACAATAATAAGTAACTTTAAACATGCATTTATTTATATGAAAAATTATGATACTAAAAATATAACAAACTTACACATTTATTTCGTTGAAAAATAATCGGTGATCTTCTGCTGCTTTCGTTGAGCACATGCAACTTTGAAAACAACATTTTCTATCTCATACAAAGATTTTTGAACATTGTCTGAATTTACATTATTAAATTCAAAGAAATGCGTAAGAGTTTTCAAAGCTTCAGCTGTTTTGAGAATATATGTTCTGGTTCTTCATCCGCTTCAGTTTCATCGGAATCAGATTCTGCAAACGGCTTTAAAACAGCATCCACGATGTCATTGTCGGATGGTAGTTCAGAGGTAGTCAGGTTTTCTTCTACTGAATCATAAAAATCAATCCCATACTTAGAATTTATCTGGTCGTTTTCGATTTTATTCATTTTCAGCCATTCGGACAAAGGTACATCATCCTCCTCATCAAGTTCTCCATCACACAAACCTGCATGACGAAAACTGTTCTTAATTGTCGTCTCTGTAACGCATTTCCATGATTTATTCAGCATTCTTATGCATCCAGAACAGACACACTGAAGTTTTCGTTGGCATCTAGAGCCAAAAGGTACTGCTGTATAAAGTCTTTTCTAAAGTAGGATTTCAGGCTTCGGATAACGCCCTGATCCATAGGCTGCAATTTTGCGGTGGTATTCGGCGGCAAAAACAACAGTTCAATGAAACTTAAAACATTAAGGGTAATGCATTTGCGTTTTTTGAGAGACTCCATTACAATAAGCAGTAGTCACGAACACTGTTTAAGGTACGAAGACCCACGCACTGCAACACCTGGTTTACTGTCAGAATTTTGTTCTCATACCAAAGAAGTGATAATGCATCCATCCGGATTAGCAACCGCGACAGGTACACCAATGTATTGTTAAGAACTGAAGGGGGAAAAGTGTTAGGGGGGAATTTTGTCAATTCCCCTCTCTGTTTGGCAGGGCGAATATCGATTCCGCCGCAGAGCATTACCATCCCCCCGAAGACGTTATCAGTAGTTACCCCGACATATCGTTCCCGCCGAATGTCTTCCCCCTCTTTTACAAAGGCATTACCTTTCCGCCGTTTAGGGGTTATCTTTGGCGAGGTTCGAGTTGGCGACATTTTTCATATTATGCTAAATAAAGCATTATCAGTCTAGCATTTTTATTAAAATTAGTACATAACACATGGTTATAGTACAGTACATAGTTAAACAAGTCATTTTTTGAAGCTGTAGCACTGGACACACACACAAAATAAATAAATAAATAAACAAATAAAATAAAATGATAAAAAGAAATTATAAAATATAATAAAAATCCGATTGAAATAAATCCGATTTATTCTAACGATCATATTCTAACACATACACACAATTTTTCCGTTACAAGTAGCTGATACTGAAACATTTCTATTGCCTCTTTCTCAGTTATTTTATTATTAATTGCATGCAATTTTATAAAATAGTTAATTTTAAGTATGCATTTTACAAATTTATATTCTTGGATTAAATCGTCATAATTGCTTATTTTAAACGTTTATCCTACTTATTGTAATGCATGATGATTACATTAGACTTAAAACTAATGCTATACATCATTTATCTTTTTTACCCAAAAATTGTGT
>Ga0115856_100150_pt1 | contig 23064 bp, 11 predicted proteins | sample InSIn4gowninarea_FD_83870 | JGI IMG/M metagenome (GOLD analysis project Ga0115856, IMG submission 83870)
CATACCTTTTATTTTAAAAAAAAATTTTATAAAACCCCCCCTAAAAAATTTTCTAAAACCCCCCCCCCCCCCCCCCACTGACTTAAGCTACGAGCCGCCACTGACTAGTCGAATCAAAATGTAAACGCAGTAACAGCAAAATAAAGCTTTTTGGAGTCATTTAATTTATGACTAAATCGTGCTACCGGTTTCACGATTTACTGAATCAAACAGCAATTGCACGGATGTCTGAGAAATGTCATTTCAAGCTGCTCCAACAGGCATCCACCCGAGGCAGACGAAACAGGTGCAGTGAGGGATTCGATTTCACCTATTTTCAATCAGTGATAAATCAGACTCGTCACCGCCTGCCATTGTTGAGTCAGTGCACTAGAATTTTGTCAACAGAACTCAAATAATCTTTTCTTTTACCTTTTCTGTCCACGAATATATGGATGAGCATATTGACTTCGATTTATACATTCATGGCGTACCGATTCCGCAACATTTCTCGACCCCTTAAATTGTTGACGACAATACATAAATAAATAAATAAATAAATAACACCGTGGAGCCTCCATTATCTGACAAGCAGAACGCCGAACGAGCGAAATTTTCGGGTACTAGAGAAGCGCTTAATAACTGTGCAGGCATGTGTGTGTTGATTACATATACAGTAGAGCACCGATTATCCGCGGGATTGGGTGGCAGGACCATCGCGGATAATGAAAATCGCGGATAACCCGAAAAACAAAGTAAAATGGGGTACATACATAAAAAAAAACATAATTTAGCACACAAAAATGTATTTTATTGTACTTAAAGCAATACTATACTATTACTAAGATGAATAAATAAAAAAATAGCATAAAATAAATATCAATTATACCATTTTTTTACTCTAGACTCTACTTTTAATCAGTAATTAAAGTTTTTTTCGCGGCTCTCCCCCTCGCGGATAATCGGTGCTCTACTGTATTTAGCAAAAAATACTGAATCTCAAATGTACATTTAATTTCGCCAAATTTGTCGGTTTACACATTACAACAGTGCATACAAGTGTCATGTTTTCGCAAGGGGGGACCTTCAATCACATTTTAACCATATAACGCAGTCGACTCAATGACGTGTCGACCTTTCGGTTGTCGACCAAATATTAAAGAAACTTTACTGAACAAGCACTATTTCTTCACTGCCAAGTCCTGCCGTATTCCCTATATCATAAGGATTCTTGAAGATTACGATTATTGTTCTTGCTCTACGTACTGATATGCAATTTTCAGAGACATGACTCTATCATTATGAGGCACAAAACTTGGTGCTTGATGTTCAATTTTGTTGCTATCGAAGAACACTGATTGCTTAATCAGTTTTCTCATACACATCGCCATTCTTTATCCAACTTTCGATTTCTTGCATGGATACATTATGAACCGATGATGCATCGGACAAGAAAAGGTCGGATAAATGAGATTTCATTGCAATTACTTCAAAACGAAATGGACTTATTCACACATATTACGGATATATGACATGTGAATAAGGCTTTATGGAGTCGCCATTTCGAGCTACAACGTTATCATTAACGTTATGGAATTCAGCAAATAACGATTGAATTATGGAAATATGGAATTCAGCAAATTATTAACAATGAGGATCTAGTCTGAGAATTCTTACATGCCAAACACTAAACGATTATATTTCATGCTTTAAAATTTGGAAAATAAGAAATAAATCTAATGAAACAAACGTTTGCGTTTAGAGATATACAAACAGCGCAATTTCCAGACTGTCTAAAAATTCCAATAATGGTCTTGGATTATTTAATTTATCTCGATTTTGGACGATTCTAAAATCTTTATTAAAAGAGGCGTACTTACATGCTTAAATAACTTTGTCAGAAGTATTTCTAAACCATCTGAAAAAATTTTGTAAAAATTTATGCCACGTGCACGAATTGGCTAAAATATATTCAGCTTGGTATTTAAAAGACTAAAATATAACGCACGCAACTATGATAAGAATTAAAAACACTTGTATATATTTTAATGTATAAGTAACTATTCTCTGTCTGTAAAAACCAACTCCAAATGTAACTGATTAGGGGGAAAAAATAGAATGCACGCAACCGTCAACAGTGGTAGTTTAAGAAACAGCGATATTTCTTGCCATTTCTGTTTTGAAACCTTGAAATTTGGAAAAGTCAAAGACAAAACAGCTTCGACAGGTCATTAATAAAGATAATATATGATATATGATAATATAAAGATATACCTCTTCCGAAAGATGCCTTGCAACCATCTTCCTGAAGCGGTAAAGGCCGAAAATAGCAAAAGTGAGAAAGAGTTGAGACTATTTTATTGAAGAAGCAAAGGGGGGTTGGGAAACATTTAAGCTTCAAATACCAGATGACTTGATAAATTCAGATGTTCCAACGTTCCAACCAACGGCAAAATAAACACTGAAATTTGGATTTGAAAATCTTGAGATAAGTTTTCTAAACGGTGAAACTGCAACCAAACTAGCAGAAACGCTTACAAGCTTTTTGTTTTCATCTACGCTGTTTTCCACAACTCGAAAACACAAAGATAAACAACAAGTACATCGTCTGCCAACAAAACAGAAAGTGCCCACACGCATGAAAAGTGCATTTAGACAAGGAGTTTTCCTCCAGGCCTAAACGCTTTTCGAATCATTAGGCGCTAGAAAAAAACAAAACCTTGCTTCTGTGCGAACCATTTAAGACAAATGATAAAAGTTCAGAGGAAGTCATAATACACCTAGTCATCAGGTGAGCGCGTGTCCTGGACTTGGAGTTTTAGAGAGTTTTTTTTTCTTCCTTCGAACAGAAGTCGCTAGGGAAAATCGTCTGCGGATCGTTCAACTCTTGGAAACGTGCCGAATACTCGAAGATGGATCGCCCTCCTAAATGAGGCAAAGCTGTCTGTATCAGCCTACACTCCAGAGATATGAATACATTTTAGAAAGGTTGAAAGAACTTTTGGGCAAAAATCGCTCTCCATACAACCACAGCTACTTGTTCTCGTAATGTTCCTTTTCGTTGGATGACAAAGATAACAATTGTTCATCCCGTTTGCTACTGTTGAAACTATCCATCAATTGCAGTGCGAACCAGTTGTTTGAGATTCATTTCTTATAGACATGGCTTAAAATTATAATTCTTAGTCATCCAACCAAATACGTATGCACTTGGCTTGATACATAAAATATATATACATCTAGTTACTTACGAACTATTGTAAAGAAATTGAACTTAAGTGCACTGAAAATGGAAACTAGTTGCACATAACGTATCATGTCGCTCCACTTTTGCATGGATAACCAGTACATCTAGACAGGGATTTAGGAAGGTACTGTGATAATCATAGTATCGATTATCAGTTATTTATCTTGCATCTCTAAATTAAAAACATCAAAGTCGATATCATTGACAAAAATAGCAAACAGAAAAATTCAAATTATATCCTTTAAGAGGCCGTACTACGAGTTGGCAGTCACATCAATCGAGCAGCAACTCCAACCAACTAAAAAAGTTCACACAAGCGGGAGTATATATACATCTCGCCGGCGTGTGTGACGTACACAGATAAATTAACATATTACACTGCAGTTACGATTAAGGAACAGAACACACGAAAAGTGAAAAATACAAACTCAAAGTTCACGGCCGAAACATCGGCAAACGGGAACGCAAACGCGATTTTACAAACTAACATTAAAGTTAAAGATTAAATATTTAAATGGCGATACATGAGACAAATATTTCGGCGGTTTTTAAAGTTATTTTATATTAGGAAAAATTAAATTACCGATTAATACCGGCGAAAACCTAACATACTGGAAGAGACATTGCAAAGAAAACGCGACCCGACATACTACATTTTCCGTCTCTGTCTGCAAGTCCAGGGAATCAGGAGGCATTCAAGGATCAATCAAAAGTTCAATACCATTAACTTGCGAGTGGTTAACATTACAGGAATTCAGATACGTTCTGGAAGCGAAATTAGGTAAAGAAATCATCTTGTCACCCCACTGTTTCTGTCTACGGCGATTCCAGATGGCCGATAAGAGATGGCCTGTCGGCAAGTCCAGATGGCCAGTAAGTAGTTACAGATCAAGCGCATGTGCTCGATTCCTACTTAACCCTCACCCAAGCAGTGGGAATATATGTTTACCCCTTACAATTTCACGTCCAAACGATCTTAAGAAATATATTTTCCGTTTCGTATTTCGCTTATTATTGTCTCTTGCCCGGGTAAGGGTTAAGAATCTGGAACGCCAATCGGGTGTTCCAACATCACTGCAAGTTTTTCAAGCTAATGTACAGTGCGTGCTTAAAGACGGTTGTGTACTGTCTCTTTGACAGAGCTTAACTGTCTGTGGAGTCATGCAAATGACCAAAAGCCAGTTCATTGTAGCTCGACACCATAAGGGATTCATCCAGAAGACAATCTTCTCATCAGAAGATCATCCAGAAAAAGATGACTAGACTTGCAAAAAGATATTCTCTGGAATCAATTGGTGTGTATGAATTTGGGTTGTTTGTGAAGGTAACTAGATGTATACATATTTTATGTATCAAGCCAAGTGTATACGTATTCAACGACATTCTGATATTTAAGTCTGATATGTTGACGTCAACCGACGGCTCAAAGTTCATTGCTTCTTTTCGTGCTAATAATTTACATGGTCACATCATAGGTGAATAATGATCTATCTCGGTCTCTCCGTAGAACACCGAAACTGAAGCAGCAACTACCTGAGTCAGTGCTTGGGAGGGTGAACCTCTTGCCGAATGGTTGGTGAAGCGGGACCGTGTACGTAAATGAGAGTTGGAGCAACGACAGATTGTACGGGTACCAATGATCTCCACATTGGAATTTATCGCTGGAGGTGTCAAGCCAGGTAAAGGTTTCTAATCGGGAAGTTGGTTCAAATTTATGATATCCAATATGTGAGAGCTGGGGCTCTATTAAATGGAAGCTACCCCCCCCCTTACTCCATCACCTGTGATAAGGGCTCGATGCGGGCGACTACCCATATCATCAACAAGAAAGCCATAATGATTTGGGTTTTCACTGCATTTGACAACGATATACAAAATTACAGCTTTTGTTGCTATCTCGAAGTTTAAATAATGCTGAATAAATTTAAGAAAATGATTACATTGTTAGTTGATCAACTGACGATACGACATTGAAGTTGCCGCGTCGCGTTCAGCAAATCGTAACTATATTGGTTATAACAAACTTTATTCTAAAAAGTAAACATTGCTACAGCACCAGCTGCTAGCGAACGGAATAGAACTTCGAATAATCTCTTAAGTTAAAACAGTTACGATTTTTAAACAAAACGTTTCAGACGATATTACAAATAAATATTTTTACACCTCGGATAATTTCCCGCAGACGATATTATTTTTGAACATTAAAGTTTCGGTTCGGCAGACGATATTCTACCACAAAGTTGCGATATTCACTGTTAGTAAGTATTACTGAAATTTTTGGGGCTGCCGAAAATAAAATCAATTCAAATAGGAATATTTTTTAAAGGAAATAATTTACAATTCTTTCTGAACACCGCTATTTGCCACACATTTCGAAAGAGGCGGTGAAGAAACCGCTGATGCAAAAGAGCAACAATAGGATAAAAAAGCAAACAAAGATAAAATGATGCCGCAATTGTAATTTCCTCACAACTACGATATTTTATTTTCTCTTTATTTTGTTTTTCGTTTTAACTTATTATCCTGCATCACACACATACCATGGATGACTTGAAACACTTCCGGGACAGAACAGGAAAAACAGAAAGGGAGAGAGAGAAAGAGAGAGAATCGAGTAGCTATTTTTATAATCTCAAACAAAATGTTACAAAGCAAGAGTGTGGCGAGAAAAAAAAAAGAAAAATAATAGTTGGCGACTGTCTCGCAATTACGATACGCCAATTTTTCGCGGACTGATTTCGGTTGTTCACCTGGCGTTTTGATGATGATGATGAGTTAAAAAAATATGTGTCAGAGTGATGTATTAATAAATATCATTAAAAAGTACTTTTCGGGCTGAAATTGGCAGCTGAATTGGGAAAAGCTATAAAAAAATTACTAAATCAAACACAAATCAACCATCTGTCAACTAACATCGACTTTATGGTACAATTTGTTTCCTTTGACGGTTTTTTCGCCTGTGTTTATAAATATTTTCCCCCGAAACTAAAAACAGGTTATTTACACGAATTACATTGTATAAGACGGTGTTCGTTGTCACGTTCTCTTACAAACACACACAAAAACGAAGTCTATCGAAATTTTAATTCTTCCCAATAACTGGAATTTAAGTCTGTCTTTATTTCCTTAAAGTTTCGATTGAAACCGTTTGAAATTTAATATTTATTTCTTTTATATGGCTAACAGTTTCTAAAACAGTTAAATTAACATTTTTACAAAAGCAAGTTTTTCTTTGTTTGTTTTTTAAACTTTACTATGAACCACGTTATGATTTTTAGTCTTTAGTACTATCTCTCATATTTAGTATTTACGTTAAACATGATTTCACTTAAGTGAATAAATAAATCAATTTTATTCCAACAAAAAAATTATACTAATGTAATTACGCTATCCACGTTATTACGCTAATCCACGTCCAAAATGTAACAGAATATGTTAAAATATTTTTCAGAAATCTAGAGAGGCAATTACAAAAAACATAGCACATTCCGAGTCAAAAATATAATATCGAGTATAAGTAAGAGAAATAATTATTTCTTTAAAACAATTATTATGCGTTCAAAATTGACAAAATGACAGACAATTGACAGTCTTGCACTGTCATCAAAAGAATATGCATGTGTGAGAAATTTTAAAATGTGCACAATTTCCAAGTCGATAAGATAAATATAAGTGTGTTAAAATTAATTTACAAAATTTCACTTTAAAATACAAAATTAGAAAGCAAATGAAACTCAAAAAAAAATCAATAAATGGTAATATACAGATTTTTTTTAAATCTTACATAAGATGTTCTGACAATAAACAGTTATAATTCCAATTTTAGTGTTTTATTAAAAAACTATTGAAAATGAAACTATTCCATTCCATGAAAATTAACTTTCCATTAGCGTTTAATAAACCTAAACATGCGTCTTGCAAAATACCATGCTCTCAAATAGACATTAATTTAAAAAAGTGCATAAAATTAATAAGTAAAAACAGGGGGAGAATTATTTGAGAATATCTAGAAAACCTATATTACAGAAACAAGATAGTTATTATTTGAGTTGTTTAAAAGTCTACAAAAATGGACGATAAAAACACAATTGTTCGATCCACATTAAAAACATAATTATATTACGAAACATGGAGTTTGCCCTAAAATACTCGAAACATCGATAAATTAACACGCATAAAATTCAATATAAAAATGTGATAATTAAACAAAGATTACTTTTTACTTAATTAAAGTGAAAATTATTTTTTCCTGGCAATATTGAAACACATTTTTAACTATTAAGAATTAATTTTCAAAGGCATAGTTTTTATTTTGCAAAATTACGGTAGTAGAAGAACGTCACTTTTAACTTCATAAAAAAATGGCATCAAGAAGCAGAAAAAAGAACGGATGTTTGTTTTAACCAAGAAATTTATTCACGAACTTTGTTATTTAGAATAATAAAATGACAACTGGACAATCTATTAAAAACCACAAATTAAAAATACATCAAAATAAGGAGAAAATATAGTATTTATGCTTTAGAATTCCATGTAATAGAATTAAATGCTTTCGAATTCCAATAAAAAAAATATATATATAAATTAAATTAAAAGAGCCAATGACAATAATCTGGATCCCACAAGTCATTTAAATTAACTTTCCGCTTATGGCATCGCTAATAGCAAAATAAACTTACTATGGAATAGTGGAAAAACATATCCAATACACTTTTTCACCGAAAAAAGTGACGCAAATTTAAACCCATCAAATAGGTCGAAACTGGCTGCCATGATCGATTGAATATATTTAAATAAAAGTAATGACAAAATCTAAAAATTTAAAAAGAAGCGATCTCAGAACTTGTACTTACATCGAATTAGTCCCATTACAAATAGTGCTCTCCGTGTCGGCTATTGCCATGGCGACGGCACAAAAAATCGAATTCTCTTCTTTAAACAATCCGTTTGTTTACACTAAATAGCATGTTTGTCTCCGCTGTTTCTGAATTTGTCACACTTTCCGAACAGCGATCGCACCGAAGTCACAACTATTACTGCATGGAATCCATTCATAAAAGAAGTGCTTTACACCGACCGCACAGTTGCGATGATTGCACGCGGATTTAGAACGCTTTTCGCTGTCGAGATGAGTTGATGCAGTTGCTCAAGAAGATGGCAGCTCGCGGGCGGGAACAGGATTGGCACTTTGCCTACGTTATCGCTACTGTTTGGAGATTTTTTAATTTTAACTTTTGGAAGTGAAGCAATTTTAATAATCTTCTGCTTTTTTTTTTCGTGGAGTGGAATGGCAACAGTGTTGATAAACAAAAGATTTCATTATTATATTGTTTTCAAATATATACAGACATCAATACGATTTTTTTTATTGTTTATTTTTACATTATTTTAAAACAAAAGAAAGTATGATGATGCTTTCTTTTATGGCAATTATCAATTAAAACAGAAATTAAAAATTATTTTTAAAAAACATATTTTTAACTCTTCTTATGCATTAGAAAAGTTTAATTTTGTAATTCAACAACGCTGCAAGATCGTATTTCGTTTTAAAAGAATCGAGGCAAAATTTAGCAGACACTTTTAAGTATAAAATTTTTTTAAAGAATATTTTGTTTAAATTTTATGCTTTTTCTATTGTTAATAGTTGTTTAATAAAAAATAACGTGACAGAATGAACGATTTATGGCAAATTAACAAGATTAAAATGGTAAAAAGTTTCAACGTACATCAGAAACTCATATTTTTATTAGCTATTTAAAAAGTTACCAAGATTATTGCATTGTCTTATAATTAACATATTTAAAATTTCTCTTAGTTCTTGCTGCATAATATATTAGTTGCATATAAATCGCACAATGTTTCAAAAATCAATTCATGAGAAATAGTATTAATAGTATTAGTAAGAAATAAAAAGAACAATATATCTGTTAACATTGTAATTTCAAAGGAAAATCCATAGTTCCAAGTTCATAAACAACATCGCACGATTTAACAGTGCAGGTTATACGCATGCGCGATGTTTTAAAATCCTTAGGAATTAAACAGCGTTCACTTGGTACTCAAGATGAGTAAGTGACGCACGAAATCAGATGTTTCAATATTTCATAAAGACGTTTGTACGATTAATAGTTCATATATTTAAGCATGCCGCCCGATGGGCCAGTGGATAGCGCGTCTGCTTCCTAAGCCACGGGCCCGGGTTCGTATCCCGGTCAGGGCATGGATGTTCCCCTGTGTTGTCCAGTTAGGAGTAAAGATGGCTCACCCACCGGGTGCCCCTTCACAAGTTGGCCATCAATATAGGCGACCCCCAGGGCCAAGAGCTTACCGCTCACGTGCCTCGCCATTGGATTTTAAAAAAATATTTAGGCATGATATTTTGGCGTAGGCTGCGATAATATCAGATCACCAGTATCTTAGCACCCTAAGCGAATTATTTTCAGATGATTGGATATATTTGGATCGGCTATGTTTTCAATCAACAGATTTACATGTATTATAATTTTCGAAACTTACAAATATTTAAATTATATTTTTTAATATATGCACAGTAACTATTAAAAATGATGCCGTAAGAAAAGCATTCTAATACGCATGCCTATGCCAAAAAGGCGTTCTTATTTGTATTTCTTTAATGAATAAGCAAAACTGACGTATTTAAAGCATAAATTCGTGACCCTGTTTGGAAATTCATGACTATTTCGAGACCATTCCCTAATTTTGTACCATTTTCATGATGTTCGTTACTTTTCATGTCATGGATACTGTAATGAGTGATGTTATATCGAGGGTTTCGGCTAAGCCACTGTCTAGTTGAAACAGTGAGTGTTCGACGCGCACTACATCTAACAAAAATATATAAAAAGTCTTATTTTTCAAATTCATGTCCACACATTGACCTTCACACTCTAAAAAAGGGGAGAAGATGCATTTAGACGAAGAAATGAAGAGGCTTTGCTTTGCTGTAGTCTCAACTTAGAAACATGTACAAAAGCATACGTTTCCCACTACATCATTTACCCGAGCAAATCAATTTTAATTTAATTATTTATTTAAATTAATTTGCGCCAAACATAAGGAACTGACGTAAATACAGGAAGCTATGGCTTCTCGAGGCAAATTTGTTTACTCTGCCAGAAGAACAGAAACATTTATATTTCTGGATTCAATTCATACTCTTTGGATTAAAAAAAAAAAAAAAAACTTTTCATGATTTTTCTAAAACCCTCGTAAAATAAATAGACTATACATTTTTTTTCACTGCTCGACTGAACTTGATTTTCACACCACGAAAAACTGTGTTAAAATGATTTTCAACATTTAGTTGTACAAAAGCATCTGTAAAGCATAAGAAAAAAAAATAGTATGTCCCTTATAATTATTAAAAAATAATATGATTCATAATTTTAAATAACAAATTTTAAGTATTAGTCCATTTGATGTTGTAGGTAATTCGGATAGAATGACAAATCAAAAAAATCAGTCAAAACAGAAGTCAAAGTATTTTTCAAGGGGGTCCCCCCCTCAAAAGGTCATTGAAATCTCATGGAATATTTTTTAATCGAAAGAGTATTAACCCTGGAGTATACGAGTTCCTACTCTTCTGACGTTGTAAAAAAAATTGTCTTTGAGATTTATTGGGGAGCATAAGAACGGAACGCAAAAATGTTTTGTTCCGATATTTACCAAAGACTAAAATTATTGATGATAAAATTGATCCAATTTTTTTTCACTAATCTTTTTCATAATTTCTTTCGTTTTTTTATTTTGATACGCAGCATGAAATCTTGTATCTTGGTATACAGGGAACCGAATACTTTAAAACTTTGAGAATATTTTAATGTTATAAGAGATCCATTTCAACATGAAATTCTTGGCTGAAAATTTAGAATTAAACATAAATGAAACCCATGTCGATGTATTTCATAGGAAGTTTTATAAAATGTTCATGACTTTGTGCAAAAACTGAAATTCCACAACTTTTCCATTTCTGGAAAAATAAAAAATAGAATTCCATAACTTTTTCCTATGATTTCTACGATCGTACGATCCTTGTCATCAGATAACAAGCATTATCAATTAACACAATGACTTTTTTTATAAATCAGTGTGTCAACATCGTGTGCATAAATCAACAAGAATATTCAGAAAACTTTAAGAAGCCATAAAGATTTCATGCCCTTCAGCAGCACATTAACCAACGAGCAATCGCCAACTAGATTGCCAACGCGTTACACAACTCTCGCTGCTTGTCGGCGTATATTCTGGTAACCCAGATCTTTTCGCTAGCGACAGACGAGCAAGGGATTGAGCGCCTTTCGATAGCACGTGCATGAAGAGTACAGCCGCACACGCGCAGACATCGGAGATCAGGCGATGCGCAATCGCGTCGTGACGTCACGATAATCCAATATTACTGGATCGTGGCCGAAATTCCTTTTCGAGAAATACGTAAACAACTGAAATTGGCCATTTTTATCGGGGTAAAAAACGCCAACGCCGCGAAAAATGAGACGAAGATATAAAATAATTTGAGTAAGCGGTTAACAGAGAGATGCGATGTTTTTACGTGCACAGATTATTTGAACTGTTCTGGGGTTCTTTTTTTCTATTTTTTGTTCGATCGATAAAGTTATTTTTTGGAGTATGACTAGATTATCGATTCGGTTGGAGCTTGTTTTGTGAGTAATAAAAGATGGTAATGATAATCACAAGAATATAACCATAAAAGGAAATTTTAAAACGTATTAAATGCATAGGTCTGAGTTGTTCGAAGTAAAAGACATAAGATTAAACATTGAGTATAGCATGTTGAGAAATTTAGAGGGAGGCCATGCTTACTTTAAAAATGTCGGACCTCTTTTAAATCTGGTATTCTACTCATAATTTAAAATAGGCTATCATGAAACATTTTATTCTTCTTTGTTAAAAACTATTCGCGTACTGCGACTGAATTTTGCTTCCGATTTTCAAATTAAAATTAATGAAAATGTTAAAATGACATTTTATTAATAAAAAATAAACAAAATAACAAAAAAAATCTCCGAATTTTAATTATCGCCTGCGTTTTCAACCGTAAACAAATGGTTGCCATGGTACCAAAGAAGTAACTTTTACAGAAATTCGAAAAATGAAATTGTTTCCAGATTCTGTAATTACCGGTAGAATTTCGTCATAAAAATTATTTTCTGAGTAAAAACTTTTAAATCAGGCTTCAAAGTGCATATATAACTAACAACACTGATTATTAATTATCTTACTAATATCTTTATTGTTACGACGCAGTACCACGAACATACATACATACAGTTTCTTATCATACAGTAAAGATACAACAGTAAAAACATTTAATCTTTTACAAAGATTGCTGTTCTCAAAAGCTTGGATCAATCGATACCTCTCGTAACGATTTTGCTTCTAAGTCCAAACTTATAGTCCACATTCATCCCCCTCCTAAACACTATAACCTTGAATAATGTTATTATGACATAAGAACGGTAGCAATTTCGCTCTGTAATGATGATAAATAAGTTAAGCAGACACGAGTTCGTAACTTGAATGATTTGCATAAACTAGACAAGCTGAAAATTAGGCTTAGCGGGAACGATCACTACTGGGTTGGAGACCACACTGACTGGCCGCATGCTATTGTGAGGCACACCCTTTACAGACGGGATACGTGCATGTAAAATCTGTGAACCCGAAAGTCCTGTGGTGCAGCAAAGAATAAAGCTATGGATGCAGGGATTTTGAGAAACACCCTTAGGGTCTACGCCTAAATTATAAAAGGTGTTCATTCCGTGGTGCCATCTGTTGGCTGTTGCGGTTATTAATTCAGGTAAGTTACCCCCTTTTGCGGTAACTTACCCCCTTTCGAGAATATGCCATCTCAAAATGTATGGAGAGATGGACTTAGTTTCCATGTGTTGGCAAGGCAAATACAGGCAGGATCGCCCTTTGAGAGGATCTACAGATTTCCCATGCACCATTTAAACATGGTTCACTCCAATAGCGTGCGGGCAGAGCCAGGGATGTCCACCCACTCAAGTACCCACTGCTGCTTGACTTCGAGGATCTTACGGAAGCCGGCACTGACATCCCAGTACGCCATTGGGACATCTACGCCTTACCAGACTTGAATAAGCAAGCCCAATATTACCGGAAACTAAGTGTTCCCGCATTGATGATGCCGTTATATATATGTTTGAGACACTTCACTCCATTCCAAGTAAGATTTACAGACATAAACAAGGAAGTACAGAACTACACAAAATGGACGAAGAATACATAGACTTGATACGATGGGTGAAGGCTTTTGTAGGCCCATTCTTCACGACGGTTTTTTTTTTTTTTTTTTTTTTTCTATTTTTTTTTTTTTCTTTTTCACATGTTTTTAACATACATCACCTAATACCACAGTAGCATGCAAAGCGACTGCAGTGACCACTATCCTAAGCTGAACGGTGACGACAAAATCTGAGGGCTGCTGTCGACATCAACCGCCATAATAACACTGAAGATCGAAGGTAGAGACCAATCAGCGAGCAAAAATATCAGTTTCACAAGGTTGCGCCAGGACAATATACAATTGCTTGCTTACTGTAAAGGTCACTGAAATCTTAAAATATCGTAACGACCTAGCTCTCAAATTAAATTAGTAAGCAAAATTCCTCTAAAATCCATGCGCCAGGATTACCAAATATTCTTTGGCAGTTCGAAAGTAAAAACATGCATTCATCAATCCTTATAAGCACACACACAATACCATCATTACTATTTAATCATAATAACTACACGAAACATTATATTCATTCTCTTTACAAATTAACCAATTAAACAAACACATCAAATGACTTTTTTACGTCAAGAAGAAAAGTAAACGATGCAGCTGTTCCGATGCCCCTCCTACAGACGATAATACTCGAGCATTCCTTTCACGTATTATACACACAGCATGAACTGGGTAGTCTTAATTAAACCCGAAGCTCTAAACGCATTGTTCCGAGCTGAATGACGTCACGACGGTTTTCCAAATTAAGCCGGCGATTACGTCATCGTCTAGATGGGTGATCTTTGTACATGTTGTTTTCATCTGGAGATGGTGGAGAGCCGGCCTTTTGAGAGAAGAAACTAGGATACGCGGACACCTGCTGAAAGAGTCATTTAAGGAGCAGGTATTGTCTACAGTTTGATCAGCGTGTTTACTCGAATGAGATCAAGGTTCGAACAATGAGTTATTTAGCTGCGTACTTCAGATGCATTCATCGGATTCGAATCAGACACGTGTTGTACAGAGTGTCCACTGTTGAAGCGGACCGATAGCTAAATCGTTAACGGCTGGACATAGACGTACACAGTTCCAATTAGAGTAACGTTTGTTTTGAAGTAATGCATTGTTAGACGTATTTTGAATTTAAAAACGCATTTTTAAAAAAAAATTTACAAAATCTAAATTATCAGTCATATTTAGTAAAGTTAGTAATTGATCGAATAACATGTGAAACACAGTAAAAGTGTTCCATCCTTTTATCATTAAAATCGACTGATTTATACCATCTTAAATTTGGAGCACCTTTTCAGCTAAGAAAAGGGGATCGCACACAAATGTATTTTAGCAAACAGTCATTACTATTATATACATATATGCATGCTTTCAATTTATTTACGGCCTCTTAACACTTATTAGCGAAAACGGCAGGAAGTGCCTAAAATTCGTGAATTTTAAAGTTTCATAACTTGGTTCACTTTTAATTGTAAAAGAATGAAACTTTTACTGTTATGTTTGCTAGACTGTAAAGACTATTTTTCTAAACATAACTCATGACACCGGGAGGAGGGGGGGGGGGCTATATGAAAAATTTAGAATTCATCTATATTTTTCTAAAACATGCTTATGGTCTCAAAGAGTATTTAATATATAAAACTTTAAGTCAACAGACACATTTTTCTAATTCAAACTATATGTCATGTGACCAAGCGTTTTCGATTTAATTGTAGATTCAATAAAACAGTGAACACACTTTATATACGAGGAGCGATTAAATAAAGGTTACTAAGTCTACAGTAAGGCATGTATATTTCATTTCAAAGAACCAATACAGTTAACTGATATTACAGGCAGGGGCGTACGCAAGGGGGGTTAGGGTTTTAAACCCCCCCTGGAGCCCAGACAAAATGAAAATAAAAATAAAAATTTTAGTAGAAATTATGCGAGCTATTATTTTTTAGAATTGGCACACTCCAAAGCTGAAAATATATTTTTTTCTTCTCACAAAAATCTTCCTGAGTGTTCCGGTTTAAGGAATAATGAAAGGGGGGGGGGGTCTTAAGTCAAAGTCCAGTATACGCACGCGTGTTTGTATGTTGGTTTAATTCCCAATTTGTCGGTAGTTAATTTTTTCTTATTTTTTGGTCAAATTCATTGGTTTTCTACAGAATATTCACATTTATACGGTTATTATACATTATGTTATGTTACATTAAGAGCAGTTTTTTCTGGCTTGATTAATTCATACTTTTTAATAAAAATAAAATATTTTACCTCTTATTATAAAAAAAATTATGTTCTTAAACTTAAAAAATCAAATCAAAATTTAACTAAACAAAGTTGTCTAAATAAAAAGTAAAATTATCTTTGCTGTCTAAATTAGGGAAATAATAGTGCTTCATTACATACTCGAATTTCTTTTAGTAGTTTCAGAAAATTATGAACCCCCCCCCCTTGAAAAAATTCTGCGTACGCCACTGATTACAGGTATGTGGTTAAATTTCGACAGTCTTCATATCAGTTTAAGCATTTGTCAGCTTGAATATTCCTTTCATAATAAAAATTCTTTCCTTCCATTTTCAACCCAGTTATCGCGACGTATTTCATCTCCTTGTTTCAATGGAATCGACTATCTCCTAGGTCTTCTTTCAGCAAATGAAAATCGTTTGGAGCGAGGTCCGGGCTGTACGGTGGATAGCCGATTATGTCCCAGTTAAACTATTCAACAGCGTCGAGGGGGTTCAATGAGTCTCCAGGCGACTTTAACTTCTTTCTTCACTTGAAATGCCGACGATTCAATTCAGTCGAGAAAGTGAAACATTTCGCGACAACGAGGCTGAATGTGTTAAGAAAAGATGTTTACCAGAAGAAAATATTCTAACCCCTCCAACGACGCACTATTGTCACTTTTCATAAAAGTAACTCATCGAGGGCAATTTTTATTTTTCTCCTGTGGGCATAAATTTAATAAAATCAGTAAAAAATTTAAAAAAAAAACACGATTATTTTACGATTAAAAATATCGCTTAAAAATTTAAGATACGAAACTCTTCGAAATCTATTTATGTACAGGTATAAAATACAAAATTTAAATAATGCAGTGCTTCCTCTTTTTGACTTGCATAACTAAAAAAGAACTGGAACAGCAAGAGGTCATCACTATAACACCAGTCACAAAGTTCCATGAAATCCAGAAAAAAAGACAGAATCAGTATCAGTAAAACTAAATTCTATGAGATACTTTTACCCAAAACACTAAAAGCTGTCTTGATAGTTGCAACACCAACAGTTAACCGATATGCAATAAAAAGAAAAAAAAAAAAACCTCGAGAATTTACTTCCCTGGTGCTCAGTTGCTAAGCCTAATGTATTAACTGACCATTTTCTTTTTCATCATACTGTAACCGTATCTCCTACGCTAAGTGAATAGTGTGGTTTCGCTATTTTCGTAGCCGACTAATCGAGACAGAATCGCTTGAGTGCAGATGCTTGTTAGAGATGTGCGTGCATTTGATTTATAGACAGACTTCCTTTCTTTTGTGGCGAGCAGGTGGTTGTTATTCAGAAGTTAAAATAGATGCTCTCGGTTACCTGGGACTTAGGAGCGTGGATTTTCTGAAAAGTGGTACATTTCGGAGAAACTTCTGCCCAGATAAAAAGAATACCTCCCCTCAAAATATCCCTTCTCCATTTCTAAGGAAAAGAAAAGGAGATACATGTCGAGAACGTACTTAAAATTAACCAATGGGGCAAAACGTTACAAAATTCTAGCAACGCAGTTTTAAGCGCCGGAAGCAGGGCTGCCAGACGTACGATAATTATCGTACATGTAGGATAATTTTTCATTTTTCTAGCTTTTGTACGATATAATGAAAGATACGATAATTGTACGATATTTTACGATATTGTCCGATATTTCTACGATACATACATTGAAAAAAAAAAAACGACATTTTTTAAACATTTTTGAATGCATAACATAAGAAACGGTATAGTGATAGACACAGAATTCACCACATCTATATATTATCTTGCCAAACAGAAACCCAAAGGGCCAGCTTATTTTAATTTTTGTAATTTGCAGTTATATGCAATATTATCCATAAATTCAATTGTATTGATAAGTGCTTGTTTTAATTGCAATTTATTGCGTTTGAAAGGACATTTAATCAAATGCCTATACCAGTTTACAGTTTTTAAAAAAAATCTCTATAAACATAATGTTTTAAAACAACTTTTTATTTATTTTTTTTATTTTATAATTTTGACGCGTTATTTTTATGTACGATATAAATTTGCTAAAATACGATATTTTTTACTGAGAAGTACGATAAGTTGTCACTCAGTGACTGGCAGCCCTGGCCGGAAGTAGCAAAGTAGATAAAATTTTCTCTTCGTTAATGTTGAACATCTTATAAAATAACTAAGAAATCTACAAAATTAATTTTTTAATTTAATGACAAGTTAACGTATACTTTAAGATGTAAGATTTTTTAAACACTTAATATGATTGCTAAAAGAGGAAAATGAAAGAAAAGACCGAAATTTAAAAAAGCAAATTATGAAATTTTAAATTGCATAATTTCTTACAGATAAATTATTTTCTTAAATTTATAATAGCCGTCATTTTCAATATCAGATTTTATACAGCAATTTATTTCTATTCTAAAGCGCGAATTTTGATGATGATTGCAATTTTTGCATTTTTTTCATATTTTTTTAAACTTTTTTAGAGCATTTTTAGCCTTATTTAGGAAATTTTATTGTATTTCTGAAGCATTATTTAGCATTTGTGAGATTTTGAAGCAATATTTGGCATTTTTGCCAGATTTTCTGTTTGATGGAAGATTTATGCTTTGCAAATCAGAAATTCGTTATTTCACGTTTTTCAGAAAATGTAAAACCATGCCAACAATGTTGTCCAGATTTTTTGCGGTGTAAACAGGTTTCCTCTCACTTGACCGTCTTCAAATAAATCTAAATTGGCAATCGAATAAAACCAGACTTCTAAATTTTTCACAAATAATGAAGGTGAGATATTAAACAACGAAGGAAAATCGTATGTGTAAGCAATTCTGTACTTTCATATATGCACATTGGTAGACATTGGAAGATGTATTTAAGGCATAACAGAACGTATTAAGGTATACAAGAGCACCAAATAATTCAATGCAACTAAGCTTTGATAAAGAGGAAAAATACAGTTTTAGTTCTCTCTCAAGAAAACAAATATTTTAAAGTAACTCATATTTGAACATATTTTTAATAAAGAAATTAGACTATCTACATTTAGCTAACATTATTGATATTTATACTATGACTTTATAAGTTTTATTGTGTTTTTGTTTACGTAAGTCATTTTATCATCATAGAAATGTAAAATTTTAAGTGCATAAGTGCATTTTTAAGTGCTTTAGCGGCATTTTTTAAAGCATTTTTAAAGCATTTTTTGTACTTTGCATCATCAAAATCCGCGCCGTACTTATTATCTTCCTTACAGTATTTAAAATAAATAGCCACCATTTTTCGTTTTGATTTTCTATATATTTTAAATATATAGAAAATATTTAATATATATAAATATTTTTAAATATAATATATTTATACCTTAGCGAAATCCAATTTTTGATGGTTCAGAAACAGTAATAGGCTTTTAACATACTATATTTTTAATACTCTAAAAAAAAATACGCATGCGTATTTTAAATAAAGAAGCAAAGAATGGCATAAATAAAGTCTTCAAAATAAAATATCCACATGGAGAACACCTATTACGAGGGGGGGAAAAAAACACATAGAATGGAGTAATAAATATATTTTTTAAGAAACCCGAATAAACCTCTACACCACACATTCGTTCCGCTATCTTTGCCTCTTAAGTACATTTTATGTTTTAGAAACTCATTTATGATGCCATTCAGCAAGGAATAAAAAAAATGGGAAAAGATATGCGGCCAAAACGAAAAACAAGCGCAGCAGACGACAATATAAAGACATAAAATACATCCTATTAATATTTAAGTAAATAATTCGTTCCACTATTTTCATACGCCATTTATGCCGCATTTTGGAATGACCTTGACTTAATACGGAGCTCTAAAATGGAATAAGAAAAGTCCTATACAATACGAAAAACCAAACATAAAAGGGTAAAAGAAATTCATCTAATTATCCTTATATTACAAGATTATATCAATTTCAATGTCAATGCTATTTACGCTACTGAGTTTCTAGTTTGAACAAAATATGGCGTAAAATTGTATTATTCTGTACTTTTGTATGATAAAATTTTAAGTTGTGCCGAAAACTGTTTAAGTACTACAGTTTCTATTCCAAAGCAGACCATACGGCAGAAGTTCGGTTCCTTGATAATAGAACACAGAAAATATTCTACAAGGTTCCCACCTTGTAGAATATTTTTTAAACAAAACGTTTTCAAGGACTCTTCAGTGACCAACAATATTCTTCAAAGACCTAAATGCATAATTAATAAAATAATTAACAGTGTAATTCAAGTAAGTTTCAAGTTTAATTAATCATGCCAGAAAACATGTATTTTATGGTAAAATTCATGTAACTCTTTTATCCGCATATTTTCACTCGTTTGCACGCTATTTAACAGAAAAGATGATTGGTCTAGGACAGGGATGGCGAACCTTTATGAATCAACGTGCCATTTTCCCCAAGAAATGTTTAATGCGGCCATAGACGTGCCGTCAAATAATTTTGACTTAGTGATTATTGGAAAAATAATAAAACTGTATACTAACAACTCAAAACTCTTTATTTACTAACAAAAAATATTCAATATTACAGTATTATACAGTATGCAGTATTATACAAAAATATTATATACGTAATTCAAATTAAAGTAACAATAATTAAATTAATAAATTTTTGAATTCATGTTGAACTAGACTGGAAATAAGTCATTTTAAACTCTTCATTTCCAGCCAATCGAATTGGAACAAGTTGAGTTTATTAAATGAAATCTCATCAGGGTACTTAATATAAACTTGAGCGTTTCCGATAATTCTTTAAAATGAGAAAATCTCGCTAAAAAATTTTTGATTGAAAAATCAATTACGGAAATAAATTCATCATTAACTTTTTTTTTCGTCTGGTTTCTCATGTACATTTAATTCTTTGATATTTTTTTCAAGGTTGAGAAATATTTATAGTTATTTGTTATAATATCGTTTCTGAAAACATGCAGTTTAGCGTCAAAAGCGAGAATGAGATCCATCATGACGATAATTGTTTTATTTGTGCCTTGAAGCTTTATGTTCGATTCACGGAAAGGTTGGCATATGTCTGTAAAAAACATCCATTCTGAAAGCCGCATCATACAACAACTGTGGGTATTGATCAATTTTTTCCTCATTTTGTAGAAACGGTCTTATTTCTTCCAAGCAATCAACAAATCTTTGAAGTACGTTCCCGCGGCTCAACCAGCGTTTTACTATACATCAGTAAGCCGTAATACACCGAGTTGACTTCACTCAACAAAACATTAAACTTTCGCTTGTTTAAAGCCTGCAACGATATGAGGTCGACTATTTTTGTAAAAAGTCGGTGCTTGCTGATTGGTTAAGACAGTCATGTGACACGCTTGGCATTGGAATACCGGAGCAGTTCGGGTTTCGCCCGAAGCACTCCACGGCACATCAACTGTTGCGTGTTATTGAATACATCTGCGAGGCTCGAATGAATAATTATGTAACTATTGCATTATTTTTGGATGTATCGAAAGCTTTTGAGCGTTTAGATATACAAGGTTTACTACATAAGCTCAGAAAAATGAATTTACCACACCCACTCACAAACATTCTCAAGTCCTATCTGAGCAATAGGCACTTTGTCGTAGGACAAAAACACTCTTCCACAAGACCAATTAAAGCGGGCTGTCCCCAAGGGAGTTTAATCGGCCCCCTTCTCTACAATTTATACACGAACGACATGACACAGTTATGACAGCCATTTATGCAGACGACACTTGTATCATGACCAGCCATAAAAAACCTTGCAAAGCAATAGAAACACTGCATCAACACATTTCCAGACTGGAAACATGGTTCTCTCAGTGGAATATGAAAATCAATGCTGATAAGTCTGTGGCAATGTACTTTGCGAGGGGCCATGGAAAATTTACCAGAAGGTATAATCTTCGATTGTTTGGGACAGAGCTCCCCTGGTCTGGCAGTACCCAACACCTTGGACACGACTCTAACTTGGAAACCACATATTGTTAATCTAAACGAAAAAGAAGATAAAAGAATTTGCCGCAAAAACAAACTTCAAGAAGCTTGAGATACAGCAAAATATACTTCTTCGAACCCTCACTTGTGCATTTTGGTTCTACAGGAACCAGTGGCGTATCTAGGCATTTCGTTTCGGAGGGGGCTGATACCAATTCATTTTGTTTGCATATTTTTTTCATGCTTGATAAAATATATGTTAAAAAATTATGTTTAACGTACTTCAGAAAATTACTGATAATTAATTATGAAATACTAAATACTTAGTGAATTAACTATAAAACAATATACACAAATAATAAAATCGGTGTTTTCATGTCAAACAAACGAAAGGTACAAATTTTTTGTTTGTTAAAAATAACAGGAAAATAATACTCTGTTTTATAATACTAAATCCAATCTGGCCTTTTCAGCAAATTTATTTAATACCATATCAATAAAAATTTTGATATTCCTATAAATGTACAACAGATCCAGTCTGTTTAACCGAGCTTCACTTATTGTACTTCTGTCACGGATTTCAAGAAAGCGTCTAGAGCAGTACCTTTACGACGGGGCTTCGTAGACCCCACTCTAGGAATGGTCCACTAACTGCCATTTTAGCTACCTAGTTCCCCTCATCTTCAGTGTCATCCTGAATCCCAAGAAGTGTCATTCTGAATACCCCTGAAGATCACTTTCATAAAATTGAACTAAATTTACTGTCTGCAAAATATAATTTTTTTCTATTTGAAAGTATTAAATTTTTAAATGCTTTAAGAATATCTTCATAGGATGAAAATCTGTCATCTGACACGTGATATCGTCCAACTATGGTATATTGCTAATAATTTAATAACATTTTTAGCTGTTTTATTAGGATTATTATTTCAAAATTGCGAAATCTCACTAGCTCAGATTCTGCCTCAAAACCCACATGATTTCCCACAAATTGTTTAATTTTATTTTGTTGGTATTTATAGTTTAAATTCTTTAACCCATTTTTTTCATCTCTGAGCGTTTCACAGAAGACTAAAATAATTGAACATTTTAGTCATAGTCCGAAATGTATTAAGGCTTCGATTTCTTAAACTTCAAAAAGGCATCTGATAAGCAAAAATTATAAGTAATAGAAAAGCAGTGGGTTTATAATATGTCTTCAGGATAAATATTTCCTGAATACCTCGAAACTGAGCATCATTGCCGCTGCTCCATTCGCCCTACTTAAAAGTATATTTCAAGCCAAATAGCTAAAATTCTTAAATCTTTCAATTTTAGTATTGTTTTCTCTCCTGTCAACAAGGTACAATTCACTAATCTTAAAGATCCCATTG
>Ga0115856_100153_pt1 | contig 23028 bp, 22 predicted proteins | sample InSIn4gowninarea_FD_83870 | JGI IMG/M metagenome (GOLD analysis project Ga0115856, IMG submission 83870)
CATGTGCGTGCATTATGCCCGGCCGTTCCGCAGATGCCACACCGCCGCCCGCGCGGCTCTGACCTGGTTACGCGACCACTCCTTGTGCGCGTTTCCTCTCCTAACTGCGTATCCACGTCTTTCTGATCTAAAAGACCTTGAGCCTCGCCAATTTCAAGTGTTCCTCCTTGCCGTAGACGGGTCTTTTTCGCTCTCCGACGTTTTGCGAGGCTGGAATTCGCCTCTCGAAGCGTCTTGACCTCCGCCCGTAGAAGGGCATTCTCGTGCATTATCGCCAGCGCACCCTTCGCAAACTAGTCCACTGCCGATAAAATCGGTGTCGGAGAGCTTCCTTGATGACGGCGGACTTGATTCTTAATAAAATCAGTCTACGAAGTCGCCTCGATCGGGTTGTGTGGCGTCTGAGAGGCCCATGGGACGCTCGCGGCTGGAAGGCTTCTGTCACGGGGTGGACCGTGACAGGCCGTACCGGCACAGGGAAGCCTCTGAGACATCCTAAACTAGCTACGGATTAGTCGTCCCGCGATGGAGTTCTGTCAAGACCGCTCGGTACGGACCTCCGTTGGGGATTTAAATAAGAAGTCTGCGACCGAGAAGACTTCAGTTGTAGCTCTTCAAGCTACGTCCTGTCCACCAAGCCTGACCTGTACCGACAGAATAGGAACCTGGACCTGTAGCATAGAACCTGAATCGACTCTGTTGTCCGCCTGCCTGCCCGCTCCTTGACAGCTTCCAGTGGGCGAAGGTGTCGATAACTTCACATCCAGCTTTGCGAGCACTCTATCCGGGTCTAGAGGGACTAAACCGGCTCCGGAAAATCCAGCCTTAACGTTGTTAAATGTGAAAACCTTTAAAAAGGCGGCTTGGAAGGCGATTAGAAACTCGGCCTTAGTGATGTGGTTAACGAGTGACTTCATGAACCCTTCGATTTCGCGACTGTACGCCCGCTTTAATGGGCTGAAACACCCCACGTTAAGTGGCTGGAGTAGATGCGACGAGTGCGGAGGCATAGAGACCGTCACGATGTTCTTCCCTTTACAAAAAGCCTGGAATTCGGCCGAAACGTGGCTCTCGTGCCCGTCAATCACTAATAGACGATATCGGCCTATTGCGCGCGACGAGGTGTGTTTATCGAAATGCCGAATCCAGTCCAGGCCGGTCTCGTTATCGGTCCATCCATTCTGGGTCGGTTTGATTACCCAGTCGCGCGGGAGAGTGCTGTCGGCGTACCAATTGGCGAGGTGGTAGGCGCCCTTTACCACGATGAACGGCGGGACACACCAGCCGTCGGAACAGACGCCCTGGATCACGGTAACCCATTCCCGATTGCCAGGCTGGACCTTTTTTCGCTTTCCGCTCCGATCGGCGCCGGTCACGACCATCGAGGACGTGATTTGGCCCATCATGAAGCCGGTCTCGTCGAAGTTATAGATATCCTCGTCTTGGATGCCGTACTTGGCCTTCAGGTTCGCGAAAAGCGCGAACCAGCCCGCGATTTTCTCAGGATCCTCGTAGAGGGCCCTCTGGTAGTCGTATACGCGAGAGAAACGCGTTCGGAGGTCTGGTTGTCGCTTAACAAAGTTCGAGGCCCAACGCGTGCCGACGCGTGACGCGTCGCGCGACTCGGCAATAACATTAGCCATATCTTCCACATCACGGAGTCGCGGCGCAAATCCTCGCGCATCCAGGTCCAGTATGTATCTGACAAGCGTCCCCTCTTCTAATTCGGAGAGACGAGTATTGTTAGCTCGTAGGTCGCATCGGGCGCTTCTTCCGTTCATTCTATGGCGGACGGTTAATTCGGCGACGTTGAAGATGGATGCAGCGCGTCGCACTGTAATTTTGGGGTCTTTCTGAATTGCCTGAATAGCAAGATTAATCTGAGACTCGTTAGAACTTTGTGCCATATTAAATGGTGGAGGAAATCGAAGATAAAGTTGGAACGGTCGAGATTCATGGAAGGTGCGTCGCTCGTATGACTGCCTCGCTCGTATGACACATACGTTAGCTTACGCCAGCTTCATTGTAATTCAGGTCAAGATACGTAAGTGCAGCTGCGAATGGTGTCCAGTTGAAGAGAAATAGGCTATATAGAGTCACTTGTGTACATTTCCGGAACACCAGATGGCTCCTGCACTTTCCCAGCCCATCGTTGAGATGCTGCGACGGGTATTTGAGGAGCTTAAGCTACTATACAACTATGCAACCATCTGTGAAGCACGAGTCGTGTCAATAAGAAAGGTGGATACGCAGTTAGGAGAGGAAACGCGCACAAGGAGTGGTCGCGTAACCAGGTCAGAGCCGCGCGGGCGGCGGTGTGGCATCTGCGGAACGGCCGGGCATAATGCACGCACATGTGAAATGGATGTAGAAACATCCGGAGAGTCGGATTCCAATTAGTTTGAATTAATTTAAGGCGTTGTGGTTGCGTAATTAACTATGTTATTATGAAGGTGCTGAAAAGTGCGTCGCTCGTATGACTGCGTCGCTCGTATGACACATACGTTAACCTATCGTGTAACTTAATGTACTGGCTACAGTCAGAGGCCCTAATGTGGACCTTGCGCGAAACGATGTGACAGCAAAACAATGGCTACGTTATGGCCCTTTTCAAACACTGCGGGCGACTGAAATTTTCTTAGAGTCCTCGGCACAAATCAATAGTCCTTTTAACCAGTACATTTCCAAGCTCATGGTCACAGCAAGGCACTTCCGGAAGCTGTCCTGTCTTGAACAAGGTTCTATAAGCAGCATCCTTATGTTTCAGGATCACGATGACAGTAAGAACTATCCTCAATCGTGTCGTACGAGTATCTAGAACATGAAAAATGTCAATAGGCTCAAACACCAATATCTGATTAAGCCACTATTCGCTTCTGCTTTTCAGGAATACTATCACTTCCTCTATCTTTGGGCCAATGAAAGTATCGGTGCCTTAGAAATACAGTCCGGGCCGGTTCTAATTAATTGCGGTACAGTGACAGCATAGCAGATCTTTTGTTAGTGCCTTGCGTTTAGTTAAAGTACCTAGCATGACACATGAAGTATCCATACCTGAAGAACAAGACTAGGCTGGTTTAAATCCCGGTGAGCGGCCGTTTGGATTTACAGACTTGAAAACAGAAAAAATCTCGTGATTTAGGAGCCAACAGGAAGCTCAGGCAACAGGCGGTATAGGGTGTTTAAGGATATCTAACCCAACAGTGTACAATCTCCCCAAAAGCAATCACAATTTAATATTGATCCAGCCAGAACCTGCAGGGGCAGCGGGCGATTCCACCCATAAGCCGTGTTCACTTTGGTTCTTAGCAATCAGAGTTATTAGAATGTTATTTTCCCTACCCATGGGACGTACGGGACCGGTGATATACGTGAAACATCAGGCAAGTACCGCCTTCCATTGATACTAATGCCTTGTACTCAGTAGGAAACGGGGTCCATGGAGTAGCCGGGGCGAATCCAACGATGTAGGTTGTTCTCCTAACACCCCCCAGCGGAGTCGACGGAACGTTCTTCTCCGCGACCAAGTAGGCCCGTCGGTAACAACAGCGTCGCACCCAGCTCGGCCACTATAGAATATTAGGATTTCTTGCCATATTTGGACACCCAGTATCAGTCCAGGTGAAAGGGGTAACCCTTGTCAGCGCTGTATGCAACGGTTAGAACTGAACAGAGAGCTTTCCCTCGGGTCGTCTTTTATTTCGCGCCGTCTTATGGCACTTTCTCTTTTTGCCTTGTGGCATGGATTTTATATGTATGGCACGTAAAAGGTGTGGGACGGAAGCATTCTAGAGCACTTGGAGTCTCTCTAACCGTTCAGAGATGCCGGTTTCTGGTCTCGTTCCGTCCTCGTGCCGGGCGAGCTAGGTGTTAGCCAGGCCCGACCCACAGAAGAGAGGACATCAACAGATCAAAATGAAGATGCACAAAGTTTTTAATTATGTATTTCACATGCTGAGGCTTTCCTTATTTTGCCTATACTTGCCACCTTGGGGTTCCTAGGACGTAAGGAAGCAGACGAAGCACTACGAGCCGGCCGCGAGTTTCGCAGGCGGCCTAGGAAGACATATTATATACAGAAGACCCTTCAGGGGCAAGTCTACGTCAAGGTGATCGAAGTACCTACGGAAAAGTTTTGTCTCGTTAAACAGAACGGCGCATAAAAGCACCCGCGTCAATACGTATAGCCGCAGGGAGCAAGCGCTTGTGTATGTAGAGGCTCACCGCGTGTGTACAAGCCCGAAAAACCGTGGAGGTGAACGCAGGATCACTAGTGGTAAATCTATTTCCAAAATACACACCATATAGGCCATTTTACCGTGACCTACGCGTTTACCTAAGTCCACATGAATACAGCGGGGGTAAGAATTCCATGGTGGGCGCTAAACACGACATTATAGCATGTCATCTCCATTTACATAGTATATTTACGTTTCAAAGCGTAATTATCCGTGATTTCCCTACGGATCATTCTACAACCAGCAACTGCACAGTCGAACGTGAAATGTTCTCTAACCGCTAACAACTGTCAGATGGTTCCATGGCAACCGCACATCCCAGGACGAGCAGCACAACGGGCACCAAGACTAAGCCGACACATATCATGGCGATGTTGTAGATAGCGAGCGCGCGGCAGTTGGCGGCCAGGTATGCCTGGCCTTGTATGTCCAACGTGTGCCACCAACGCCACGTGATGATGGTAAACAAGACATTCAGGACGAGGGTGGCTATGCTGAAGGTGAAATCGAAAAGAAGGGTGAAAGAGCGGCATGGGCTCCGATCCCTATCCGCGTTGTTGTTGGCTGGCCTAAGGGAGGCGAGGTAGCGGTAGACGCTTGAGAGCACCGACATGAGTAAACCGGCCACGCAGACCTCGATCTTAGTCCCTTCCTCGCCAAGGGCACCTTGTTGGGCGAAGAAGGGCTTAAGCTCATAAATAATGAACCAAAGAAAGTAGATTGAAATGGCCACAGTAGCGCAAGCCAAAGAAATGCGGACAGCCGAGACGGCTTGCCATGGCTTAAGCCCCATGTTGAAAGTATCGCGAGGAGAGTCGCCAACTCTATGTGATGTCTGGCCGGGGGTCGGGGCAGTGTGGTTCGAGAAGAAAGAGCGTGCTGAGACTAGTGAGGACAATGTGTTAGATACGTCAATGGCAATGGATTAAGGAGTGCTACTTTCATGTTTGTGTAAGTAGTAATACACGCACCAAGAAGTAAAATGTGATTAACTAGTAAGGAGAGCGGTTGCCGAATGTTAGACGCACGCGATGGCCTGACCGAACGAGGCAGACTGTAAAGAGTTAGAGAGAGATAAGATGAGTGCGTTAATAGCTCAGAAGTAGAAGGCCCTGCTCTACTTAAACGAGGAGATACTCGAGAGAGACTTAACACCAATAAGGGCGAATATTAGATAGAGAGGAATTCTCAGATTTCCCAGAATCGTGTGTGGCGGGGGCTTTATGTTATTTGCTTCGACTGTCGGTGGGGCATGGCTGTGCAATGCTTTAAAAGGGTCCCGCGTGATTAGGCCACAACGGCATCGTCAGGAAACGTGATAGGCCACTCTAAGCATCCTGTCCCTCCACAGCCAGCTCAGCGGGACTACGTCGCAGTAAGCTGAGCTATATGCCGCGGATGGCGCGAGCAAGTGCCGTTAGCGCAGCGATGGGTCCAGCAGCATCGCGCGAGGCATGGCAGTGTACAATATATGCTCCGTGCTTATTGCCTGAATCGCCAAATGTCCGGCAGAGCATGAGGGGGAGGGGGTCACGTTACCACGAGACATGAACAGCAGACTCATCAAGACAGCGCGCTTTGGGCTGCGAAACGCATGTCAAAAAAGAATCTTTCACTGCTTATTAGCGCCTATCTTGGTATGCTTTGCCCGTGGACTTCATGCAGATGAAACATGGTTTTTGGCAACATGTCTTAAGAGAGACGGTCCCTATCTATCTGGAGAGGACGTTCTTACACCAAAGCGGTGACATACTTCAGCCCCGTGTTCACTAGCACGGTTGCTCTGAAACTATGATAAAAGCAACTAGGAACTGCCAGTTGCGAGATTCACGTGTGTGTTGTGTTCTATCGAAAATACAGTACAACGATGTTTTGAGTATTGCCGCTATATCCAAAAGAGCCGATGTTCAGCCGGTGGCTAGAAGCGAGACAGTCGCGATGGGTCTCTTACAGGGGCTTGTTGAGACCGACGCCGATTGTTGCGGAGATTTCGGTATCGCTGGACCTAGATTTACCCCGTGAACCGAGATGCAGACACGCCGCCAGACCGCGCTTTTATTTTACGGCCAACATTGTTGTCAAAAGATTGTGCTGCCCGTTGTAGTTGTCAAGGAGCAGTCAGGCAGGCAGATGATAGAGTCGATTCAGGTTTCTATTCTACAGGTCCAGGTTGCTATTCTGCCGGTACAGTTCAGGCTGGCAGACAGGACGTAGCTTGAAGAGCTACAACAGAAGTCTTCACAGTCGTACACTGTTATCTGGACGTCCACCGGAGGTCCGTACAAAGCGGACTTAGCAGAACTCTGTCACAGGCCAACTGATCCATAGCTAGTTCAGGATGACACACAGATCGCCCCGTGAGTGTACAGCCTGTCGCGGTCCACCCCGTGACAAATTTGGTGGAAAGACACGGTCGTGAGGTCAATCCCCAAGGCCAGCCAGGTGAGGTTACCGTTAATTAAGGTAGTCCTTAACGTAAGAAGGTAAAAGAAGCTCAAAATAGTGACAGAAATGAGCGTGGTGTACTGCACCTAAGGGGTCGGCCTAACCGAGCAACGCTGAAGCTGAAGGCGTTTTCGCCAGACGGTGGGTGTATCTACTTTGGCCAGAACGACCAAGTCAGACGAGACGTGTCCAATGCCCAATCCTCCGGTAAACAACACTAAGAGACAAAGCCTAATACAGTCCACTTTGAAAGAGTCTTGGATCGGTATCCGCGCAGTCCACCTTTGCTGGTCGAATGGGCGTTGTATTTGTCGCTCTCCGTTTACCGAGGGCTGACGAGCCACTATGACTGGAAGCAAGCCGGCGAGAAGATACGGTTCGTATATTTGCCACCGGGAAAGCCCCACGACTCCAACTGCAAGTCGACAGTCGCTCCGCAGAGGTCTCGTTCATGTGGAAAGAACTTTTACACGTCTCTTTCGCTCGTCTCAGCGGCTTGGAGCGACGGCAGACGATGTGGACACCAACGACCTTAAAGAACCCAAGCACCGCATCCCGGTAGCGAGGGCAGGTTTTACAGAGTAGGGCGAGGTACGGTAAAACATGCTATGGATCCATAAGAGTCACCACCGTACACATCTTGTACCACCCGACTCCCGAGGCTAAAGTATATATTATAAAAGCATTACGCCTCGCGTCTTCTAACCCCTGGCTGCTCTACTCTGCTGTCTCCGAGCTCGCCGCAAAATCAGGCATCTCGTACGATTGCATAAGGGTGGAGCCTGAACACGCCACCCCTCTTCCTTACTAAGGATATGTAAACTAGGTGTGGAATTCTCCTGACGCTATCCTACCATTTCTATTTCTCCTTTTACGAACTTCCCCGTAGCCGGCATCGATATTCGTGGAGATGTCCTTTCACTGCTGTAGGTGCGGTACGTCTCATGAAAGTTTTAAAAGAAGAAAATAATTTACAACTAAAAGGTTCTAATTGATAGGCAATGGCGTTTGTAGTAGCACATACGCCTGCCGTCGCCCGTAGTTTGCCTTATATTTGAAGGTCCACTTGCGCTGAAGGCATTAGGGACAACAGAGACACTGAACATACGTAGCCCTGGCGGCGGCTCCATGCCAGCAAATTCTACAGGGAGGGGGGGGGCAACAGAATTTGCTGAGACAAGAAGCTTCCAGAAGCAAAATTACGATCCTGGAAGCCCGGCCCCAGTCCCATAGCGGCAAAGTAACAGAAGCCAGCGGTCATTATACCCGAAGACACAGGCAGGTGCATTGTTTAGGAGGAAGAGGACCCGAAATTTCAAATGTTAGATTTTTTAGTGTCAAACAACCGTATATACCGTCGGACTCAAGCTACGGTCAGTACTGTGCAATGCTTTTTTTTAGCGGGGCCCTGCCTTATGCTTTGTACATAGTTGCGCTGTTCAGTCCGAGGCGGCCGAGACGCCTACAGTTGTTTGTTTGTCTGCCAGATTCATGGGCAAGGAGGCTGGATGTCCGATTCACGTACAGTCGTCCGCGAAATCGGTGTCCTCTTGTTTGCTCTTTCAGTTTTGTTCTTAGGCTCTGCCAAGTACATTCCTAGCGCTGACCGTGTATTACCTGTACCTAATACCTTTTCTACATACATCTGATTTTGCCTCTTAAGCGTTCCGTTCACAGCCTTTCGTCAATTCACGGTGTAAAAACCCCTGCCATCCATCCCTGTGCACTTCAGAAGCCAGACACAGAATTCTGGCGTAAGAATTGGATATGGTTGTTTCTTTCCAAGTACAACGTTGCAGGGGGTACGTACTTTGTTTGTTCAGTGCTTTATTAATGCCAAGAAGTGTTAAAACCTCTGCTGTGTAAGAAATAAGAGAGCAAACCATAGGACACTGATTTCGCGGATAGCTGTACACTGTTAGTTCCATTTCTAGAGCTGTATAGGTCAGCGTGTGACGTAGTTGTTGGCTGTTGAGCAGTCATAACCCTCCAAGCATCCGATGAAGACTCCAGTATATAACCAACGCATTGTATCGGATACCTCACTTTCGATGCCGACCACAGTAGAGTTCCTCTAGGTCACAGGGCGCCCATCTTCGTGGCCCGTGAGGGGGATGGGGGAATGAAGAAGCCTAGAGTTCCTATAGGCCATGAAGAAGCCTATCTTTCCTCTGGGCCACTGCCAGAACCATCGTGTGTTTCCCTTCATTTCTTCCTCACGTTACTATCCTCAGTCAATCTACGATCAGTTGCTGACGTGTCCCACTGCGTACCGTGACAGCTCGGATCTGACGCTTTTGGTGAGCATACTAGTCGGTTCAAAGGAGCGCTCGGGGATTTTTCGGCAGCGATACGTGGCATGGTTGAGGACGGGGCGAGGCCACGGATAGGTCGATAGGATGACATGGTATGATACGTAAACAGCTTAAAATAGAAACAGTCCGATGATTCTGCGGAACGTCCAACAGAGAAATGCAAGCCATATAATGTCCGACTAAACTTAGAGACTCGAGCTTGGCCTGGATATCATGCGATTACCCTTCATTTCGTCGTTATGTTGTTGTCTAGACTGCGCTAGGTGTGCAACAACTTGCATTAGCTAATGGTCAGAGGACCCTTAGTAGGGCCTGTGGGGCTAACATTTTGTACGTAGGTACAATACAGTAGTCTGCCACGTCTGGCATCTTTCTTTGCGTTAATTGTCTTTAATGGATAACCTTGAAGTCCATGCTATCTTACCAGTGCCGCTGCAGTGCGGCACTTGTCCTTTCAACTTTTGGCCTCTCTCTCTTTACTCATATATTCGCAATTTGTGGAAGCACTAAGAGCCCGCGTTTAGAGCGTCAACACTGCTAGAAACTTGTTTCGAAATGCGTCGTTATTTGTGCAACTTGGCCGGCTTTTGGCAGCAGCTGTCTCCGGACTGCTCATATCATACAGACAGTTTGCCTCATAGATCGGCTGACTCTAGTTTGTATTGGAATTTATCCATTAGATTTGTAGCTCGTGGCTTCTCGCCCTTCAGGGCGACATCAGAACCGAGTTCAATGGTGCCGTATCCTGGTGAGTATAGCATTCAGTTACCAGGCGCAGTTCTTAAACTGGAAATATTGGTTTGTCTCGTACGCCAACAACAAATTGCATCAGCTTAGTGGGAAAATGTAGCTTGTGCATCAACAAGGAACTCGCTGGAGCTGACCCAAAATGAAGTAAACAGCCTTTGCCCACTTAGTGCCCGTTCGAAGATAGTATACTGCTGTGAGTATTCCTTATACATGGAGGTAGAAAGCTTCCGACCAAGAGTATTTTCGCTCGTGAGCGACAACGACAGCCGTACTAGATCAAAACAGAACACCCTGCATATCTATAACTTGGCGAGGATACAGGCAGACCTTTGGGGCCTGTACAATACGGTGCTGCTTTTTTCGCACCCCTTAACGTCACCGCATTCTCTTGCATGGTATCACCACCCCATGCCGAGCAAGTATCAGCAAGAGGGGGGCCTGATTATTGAAAAGTATCCTCCGTGTTGGTGAGATCAGTATTGCATTCAGGTCACTCATACGTACGACGAGACACACAGAGCGAGTCGTTGGTACCTCCTATAGATACACCGCCGCAAATACCTCGATAAGCAAAATAAGCATTAGTCTCACTCATAGATGGGCCGGCGCTTTACTGCCTACTGTGAAGCGCTTGTCTTACTAGCGCTGCACTATCGTCTATTTGTTACTAGCCAATCCTCGTCGCTGGGTAAAAAACGAGCGGTGCGGACGGCTCAGTCGTACACGTTTGTTGGGCAATCTGTCGCTTAATGGAGGCCACACCATCGATACACAGGTACTGACTGAGATACGTAGGGCACTTGTCACAGTATATTGGTTTAATATATAATGACAACGGGAAACAACATTTACCAATATGTAAGGAAGGATTCGCGTACGAAGATAGTGTGTAGTCGCCATGGTGTCATATTTCGGACAATTCAGACAGGATGGGCCGCATACTCTATGATTTATTGCTCTGAAAGGACAGAAGAGTCCATACGCTAGGGCACCTGGCAGAACAGCCCCTCACGCCGCGCTGTCCTAAGAAGACGCCAACTCCTTCCGGAAAGGAACGGTCCCAGTCAGGGAAATCGACAGAGGTCCCCGTAACGTTATCTAAGGGGTGCATTCACGATTCTTCATGTCCGCGTAGGGTGGAATCGTGTTGCTCATGTATACACACTTCCTGGCGCGCTTCTTCGTGAATCATCGTGAGCCTTGTTTCAGTCTGTCAGACCACGACGAGCGTTTGGCGCAATAGCCCTTTCCATTTCGAAAGAAGGATTGCCGGCCAAAGCCGGCGCTCTGTGATCATCGCTGTTAAGGATCTGGATGTGTTTGTTGAGCTCCCTAACAGTCCGTCCGGCGGTGGTACTTCGCTATTGAGCGATCTCGATGTCGTCAGGAAGCTCTATTTCACCCAGGCGATGAACGACCATATAGGTGAGACATGCCACGACGGCGGCCATAAAGAGCCCGAGAGCAGACATAACAGCGATGAACTTCGTATCGATGGGTCCATGGCCGTTTACTTCCCCGGCCTCCTGGAGTACCCTTGGAATCAATCCCATGGCCCTGGCGGGAAAGGCAATGGGATGGGGAGCTATGTTGAACAACAGCAGTACGTGGTGCTGTGGGTTGTGGCCGGGAGAGAGCCAGTATGAACAGACGTGGGAGGGTAGCTAAGTTAACGAAAGAGTTAGTCGGCAGTTCAATAGTTTACCACCGGAGAGAACAAGGAAAAAAGACTAAACGAAGATCACGAAGCTCGCCTTTTTTAATCGTGCGAAAATCTAGGCAAAAATGATGACCTGACGACTGGCGGCGTAGTCTACTGTACTGGTGATGGTACGCTGTGGAAATTGCAGCGTACTGCTGCCGAATAAAGAACGTTCGCACTTATTTATACATGAACTGGCAAGCGTTTCCTCTAGCCGAAGCCTGTGGAGCCTTGGTGTTTCAGAGCTCTAAGCTGCTCCAATAAACTGGCTTCCGCATCCTGAATACTATGGAGAAGCGGCTTCCATAATAGGCATTCCTTAGGGACGTCAGTCTTAACCTCGGGATCGTTGGTTTGCTGCCGATGCAAACTTAGAGCATCACCTCTTTGGAACGCGGGATGTATAGCAACGGACAGTAGGGTGATGCAGAGGCCATTCTAGAGGGTAATGGGCATTGGTTTAAGGCTGGAAGTGTTGCGCACTTCGCTTAACACATAGCCTAACAAACAAGCATCCTCGTCGTCCATGAAGAGGAAAGTCGACGGGTTCTTTGTCAGAGGGAAGCCCCCAAACAGCCATAGCTACGTTGCAAGCGGCGGCCTGGCTCGTGTCAACCCTTTCGGCGTGGGTTCTCATCCCTCTTGGTTAATCCGCGCCAATTGGTACATCTAGGTCCCCATCAAAAAGCCTGCCCATTGGACGGAGGGCCCAGTCTTGAAAATAGCCCGCTCAATGAGATACATTTACCAGAGCCCATGGGTTCTGCGAACGCGGGACTATGCACGAGCGGCGCAGCTAGCTCCATGCAGCCCTTTACAGAGACATTACTTATTCATCGGGCTTCAGGGAGCTTCACAATCCCCTCTTGCTGCCGCCCGTTTCTGGCGGACAGCCTCTGCGAAACCATATCGTACTTTGTAGCATAGGCCTTGCTGGTACTGGCATATACGAAGCGCATAGGAGTACTCACTACTCTCCGCGCCCACTGAACATCGATTCGATCTGGTCTCAGCTTAGAGAAAGCATTATTTCCATTCCGGATGTTGCACCACTCTTCACCTGCCAAACTAGAGCGTCCACAGCAGGGCTGGGGCCGGACTGTTCGGCTTTTAGGGCCCTCCTTGACTGATTGTGGACATGACCTGCTGGGACTGCTGAGGAGGTTACCCCCTAAGGCCTCTATGAGGACAGCAGGTTCCCTTAGCTAAGTAGTAGCGATTCAGTCACGGTAACCTACGCTCTACGTGCCATGGTCCCGGCCCCCATCTCCTTTCACGTACTGGGTCTGCTAAAACAAGCCAGGATAAGGCAATGGCTCTAAGCAAAGGGTTCCCTTTGTAGAGTGATGTATAACAATGGTCACTTTCCATGGGACTATCGACCTGGCCTGTGTCTTTCATGTTGATACCGTACGAAGCACTAGACCCCGTTAGAGAGAGAATGCGCGTATTAGGCGAAGGTTCACACTGCTCCCATTGGCCCTACGTAACACAACAAAAACAATACTGTCCTGAACCCCCGACGCGCGGTACGCGCGCATCCCGAAGGAGGGAAAGGTTGGCGCCCCCATCTCGCGATGTCAGTGCGTTTCTGGTGTATGATCTTCACTCTGAATGTATGTATGGCAGCTATCCTCCTTTACATGCAACGTCAAACGCCTTGAACGCCACTTCGCACTCTACCTAGATTTAAGCTGCCACCTAGCGGCTCTTTTGGGTATCATTCTCCATGCCATCAGCCTACCCAGGCCTAACAGGCAGCGTGGCCTGCACTTTCTAGTCGTGAATTCACGGTTTCATGCCGCCATAGAAAGGCAGTGCGTCCCGTATGTACAGAGCCACACGCCGCCGCTATGTACAATATGTGTGCCTGCGTGCTTAGGGAATCTTGGTGAAATCAACGCAACTCCGATTGAAATGCGAGGCCCTCTCCCCTGGTAATGGGCTGGGACCTCCACCTTAGGTGGAACTGGCTGATCCGAGTAGGATCATCTTATCGAAGCCAGGATGGCGGTGTCGAAAACTGTCCAATCGGAAGGCAAGTCCAACTCATTCGACAATAAGGAGGGGCAGACCAACAGAGCGACAGAAAAGACCATATCGACGTCCTGAGCAAGGAAAGAGGCGTGGTGCGAGGCCAGGCTGAAAACGAGTGAATGGGGGAGAGGTGAGGAGGAAAGAAGAGCGCAAACAGAGGAGGCGGGAAAGTCCTCTATAACTACTGGGCCGCATAGCGCTCGCCACAACAGAAAATACAGCAGGGGTGCGTGAAATTTCTAGTGTGCGTCATTTCCGGGGTGTAAATGGTCAGGTAAACGGATGCCAGTGTCGGGACGCTACGGATTGAAGATGCCGAACGGCGGAAAGATGCCATCTCCCTCCCCGCTCACTACTTCTTACTAAGCTTCCCGTGCTTTGTCCCGTTCGTGCCGCCAGGCTAGGCAGGCCACATGACCAGCTGGTGGTACTCGGGGTGCTGGGCAGCACGCCCAGGCGCCGTTCACCCAAAGTCTACGCACCCCTCGAGTGGGTTGTATCGCCACTAGGGGGCCAACTTCCACCCAAGCATGGGTTTTCTGCCATCTTTTACTAAGCCGGAGACCTGTTGTTTCCACTGCTATGGGGAATCCACTTGTTTGCCCAGTTCCGTGGTGGCCCTGCCGCCAGGACGCGGGGGATAGAGAAAAGGTATGATATTGCGACAGCATCGGGAAGACGACCATTCAGGTTGGTGAAGAGGAATCTCGTATTCCCGGCTTACCAAGAAAAGGGGGGAAAAAGGAAGAGTTCATGTGGATTATGGAATATAGGCGAGGCAACAGCCACATAACCAACATCTGTTGTACTGCCTTATACAATAGCACAGGCCCTCCACAGCCAAGTGTATTCTCTGGTCATCTACCGGAGTCCTTACTGTTGGAAGAGGAAGTATGCAATAGCCTAGCAACCGCGGGCAAGCATTGACAGAGCATGAAATCCATATCTTGCAAGTAGGGCAGCGCTTACTACCATTCCAGCCTCAGTGAGGGATAGTATCCCACTGAGCGTAAGGAGAGCTAATACTGCTATGTTGCATGCGATCCTCTATTTTCTCGTTTACCAACCGCGCCCGGTTTTGAAGCTTCGAACATGCTACCAGCCGTGAGGGGATACCGATGAGCGAGATCTCGAGGCCTAGTGGAAGGGCAGGAAGCAATGAGTTGGATAATGTATAGATGATTTGCCACAGGACGCCGGTAGGCTTTAGTCGTGAGACAGAGCATTTGTACGACGTAGGTAGACCTGGTACAGGTATGCGAAAAGCCGAGGACTGATGGCGAATAAATAGAGAGAAACAGTGCAAGAATTGATAGGAGAGCACTTCCGGAACGTGTTCAACCTTGTAACGGAACAAAAGGTCTCTAGCCGAGCAATTGGATGAGTGAGTCAAGCAAGAAGGCGGCAGATTCTGAGAGTTGGATTGCCCCCTCCTCCATCTCTTTTGCTATATCTAACGGCCCTCTATGGTCGAGCAAAATTGGACAAAACATGCGGGGGGCTCTTATCCATCTGCCAATGCAACTCTTCGTGTCAAAAGAATTCAAAGAGACTAGATAGACTCTGCTTTACATTAGTACGAGAGTTGACTGATCCGTCTCGTTACTGTAGTAAAGAGAGTCCGGCGTAGGCAGATTTAGTTGGTCCCGAGAGGGAAATGCAAACCTTTCCACTGCATTCAAGAACTATGCAGATGGGACGCCTGACTCCCCATCCTACAGCCTTTCCCAGTTATCTCGGTGTTGGACGTATTATTTTAAATCGCTCAGACTGTTTTCTTTTACATTTCACCAAGCTTCGTTTCTTAGAAAGTCTGTAACATTCCCCGAGTATGGTATAAGTTACAGAACGCGGCTAGCGCTGGTAGTTTTGTGAGCACTCCTAAACACGGTGCAGGATACACCTACAAAGTAGCTTAGTTTCAACCAGCTACATACAGAGAGAACTATTATTCTCGCTTATTTACTAGCTATGGTGAGCAGGTTTAGTAGGTACTGATAACCACTCGCCATACTGTAGTGCTAAACAAATCTCGTCTTTTCAAGGCCACTACATACAATTTCTGTTTCTTTAGTTACTCTTTAACGCGGCCTTTTCGTCCAGAGCGATATTAGTATACTGGCTATCCGCATAGCTCAGGTTATTCCTCTTCTTCTTCAAGGGACGGAGAGTCTCAAAACTTGCACCTATTAAGCTCTTTGAGTCATTTCGGTCCCCACTAGCCTCCCAAAACATACTACCTCCCATCCCCTTCTCTTTAATATAGAGCAACTTTCTTTGCAGCATTTCGACGGTGTCGTACGAGATCATTTCTTTCGTAGCTGGATCATAACTGTAAGTGGCACCGGCAGCCTCGTCATAAATCTCTTTTGCGCCAGGTTTCGGCAACACCTTGTAGTCCCAGGTGCCGGTTTCCCAGTTTCCCTTTCCTTTGGGAGTTCCGGGTTGAACATATGGCTGGCCTGGTCCCTCTGTTCCATCGAATGATCTACCATACGCAGGCATTCCCAGGCAAAGTTTTCCTTTGGGAACCCCAGCAGCGATGTAATCTGCCACGGCTTTATCCGTAGAAAAGGACGTAGCTTCCGGTTTACGAGTGTTGGGGTACAGATTGGCGTGGTGCCCGCTAAGCGTGGAGAACGTGCCGGCGTAATCATAGCCCATAAGATTTAATGTGTCGGCAACCTTTGCAATTTCGGTTAAGTTTAACAGCCCGTAGTGTTGAGGTCCAGCGGGCACGGCGGCTGTCAGGAGAAAGTGGTAGTCGAGCTCGTTCTTCGCCGCATAGGCATCCAGCTCCGCGCGGATGACCTTTAAGAGACTTAAGTAATTGTCGGCCTCTGACGCTGAACTTGGGTATTCCCAATCGATGTCGACGCCATCAAAACCCCAGTCTTTCATCAAGCCGACTGCGGACCGAGCAAATTCAGCACGTTTAGCGTCCGTAGAGACCGCAGAAGCGAAGCGGCCGTTCAGGCTAAAATTCCATCCACCAATTGAAAGAACAACTTTCAAATATCGATTCGACCTCTTCAGAATATTTAGCTGTTCTACGCAGCCATATGCCTGCTGTCCTGACCGACCCCTTTCTAGTACGAATTCAGTTTCAAAGTTAAAGCTTTGAGGTGCAATTTCCATTTACTTACTGGTGCCCGCCGCCATTTTGCCATCATTCGACCTGGAAGTTAGACCAGCATCGACATTCAAAACGTCGGACTGAAGATCCGAGGAGAATCTAAACTACTGTTTAGAATCGATTAAGAGGCATATAGGGAATTCGTCTTACACAGTCCCTCCATCGCTGTAGTTAGCAAATGCGTAATACACAGTGGTAATCTTGCTGGCTGGTAGTTGTTGAGGATAATATGCTCGGTCATATATTGCCCTGCAGGTAGAATTAGACAGACGCTTCCATTTCGTTCTCAGCAAAAGTTATACCAGTTTACGAAATAAACCGAGTTCTCGTAGGACTGTGTTGGCGCATCCTGCCCAGGGGGTGCGCTACATGCGAAGGCCGACAAGCATAGAAAGACTAAAGCAAATGGCAGAGATCTCGTTAGCATTTTAAAGTTGGCCATCTAAAATGAACGGGCAGGATGAAATAAATAAACGGTTCAAAACTCATATGGGGCTGGAAATAAGTTATTGTTAGGGAGGTTGCTCGTTCTGAAAATAGTTTAAACGACACAATTAGAAATGATGGCTAATCTTAGTCGATTCATTTCCCTTCTTCTACATTATGCGCCATTCTGTCCTTTTTTGCCGCCCTATACCAAGCGCTAATTTTACGATAACTTTGTTAAGCTTCTTATCAAAATCTATCTTTTACGTATGCGAAGTTGGCACGGTGGGCTCCCTGGGAACATTCTGGTACGTACAAAGAGGTACTAAGCCCTAGACCCGTTAGCTTTTTGGGGGAAGCCGCAATGCTTTTACCAAGATTTTTCTAGGCTCCTCGCTAGCGGGACGTTAAAATACCTCGTCTAAACTTCTTTCCAAGAGCACCTTATAGTTTACAATATCTGTCAGATATATGGAAGGGAGGACGCGCTGGAGAGATGCCCCCTACGCACCCGCGGGCTGGTCACCTGACCTGTGCCACACACCAGCTGGCGACCTACTAGCGAAGGGCGGGCGCACCACTGGCGACCGACCTGAACTTGGATTCTGCAAGAATCAGTCTTGCAGTGGAATTGAGACTACCCTTCGCTACCATATATCTGACAGTGCACCGTGACTCCTCCGGACCCTTACAATATAGCTCAAAACGCTTTCTATTCTACACCATATACTGCTCGGGTGTTCAGGATTTACTTTCACCCCCACTGTGACTTGTTTGCAGTAGGAGGAGAAGTTTTCCGGTGAACTTGCCAGATTTTAAGATGTACTTAACTTCCAGAGGTGTTGCACCAAGACGGGTAAGTATGATAATGAGTCACACCACTAGCTTCACCTCTGTCTTTTCAACTCTATTACATATAGATAGCCACTGGCGTGCCTAAAAGATTTCTTCAGAGCGCATTTAGGAGCGGGGGAAAGGGTGAAAAGGGGTCCGGCATCTCTAGCAGCGTAATGACGGGATAATCGTTCCTCTGGTCGACCGAGGACTTAATTCGTAATGGTGTCAATATGTGTCATTAATAGCACAACAGCCCGTGGGTTTGGCCTACGGGCATGTTGTTTGTTAGGCGGTTCTCAGCGTTAACGGATATGAACAGGCAACAACCTAAACCGGTCCTAATACCATTCCCATCTCAACGCATCGTTACCATCCTCTTTTTGCCGCCACACTAACAATCTGAGATAACAAAGTCGGTAGCATTACTTTTGCGGGCGCTTAGGCACAGAGCCCATCGTTCGTGTCCCACGTATTGAGCTGCGTTAGCCTGTAGGATTCTGCCCGAAACGAGCGTTGCCACACGCTATGATCCGCGATGATGACTGCATTGCAGTTATTCTCCGTACGTTGCAAGACTCTCCACGATTGTCGTACATCGGGAACGAGCCGTTTCTGCGGACAGCGTCCACGGAGATGGAGCCAGACGAGAGGAGAGCGCGGCGTGATGCGTTTCTAACCCACAGGTTACTACGCGGAGTATTTTTCGGGGCGGAAGAGGACTGGTACTTGCCAGTAGCAGGGAACGTTTGTGCCGGCTATACGTTTGGTCGCGCATGGCTTGCGAGAGCCCTAAACCATACAACCGCTGGCATTCTGGTAGAACCGTGCCAAACTCCCCCACAACGTAGGGAAGGCTGGAATTCAGATCTTGCAGCCGTCTCCAGGATTCAAGCACAAGAATCCGGAGTGCTTTCGCATGCCACAACACGGGATGGATCGGAAAGGGTCGGACAGCTTGGCCAAAGGAGAATCACCAGCTCCTCCAGGGGCCACGCGATGGCGAGCCTGGCCAGCAGTGCGTAAAGTACCGGCCGAAGGTCGTCAGACCCGGTGATGCGGAGCGCGCGCAAATTGGGGGCTGGGGTTCTCGTCAGGCGGCCGAGAAACTCGCCCGTGCCGGGACAGCTCTTCAGCTCCAGCTCAAGAAGCGCGTCCGAGTGATGCAGCGAGCCCACATGGGCGTTTTCCAAGCTTAATTGGGTCAGGTTCTGCCACCGGCCAGTGCTTGTCCAGGTAGGATGTGTACGCGGACCGGCGCAGAGCGCAAATGGGGGCAGTTTTGGAGATGCCACTGGACCCAGTCGACATCGGAGTTCGACCGGACTTTGGTGCATTGCAGGGAACAGAAGAACCCCGAACGGTGGTTTTGACTCAGATGAGGCAATTCGGGCGCGAAACTTCGAACCAACCGAGGGTCGGCAGATGCCATGACATTGTGGAGGAGGTTTTGCACTGGACTCGCGCAACCATGAAACCAAACGTCCGGCACCACCTCGTGCAGCCGGATGTGGCGAATGAAGCCGACAAAGTCGGGCCGGAACGGCAGGAAGCACAGCAGCCTCTGGCTTTCTGGAGTGAGTGTGCCGCCTTGCGTGGTTAACAGCAGGTCGCGATGCAGACAGGGGGCGGCAAGTGTGTTGTAAGATTTATAGCAGCGTGCGAACGACGCCAGGTCCTTTGGAGCCAAGAACGAGCATACATTGAGGAGAATTTCCGTAGGAAGAGATAACAAGGCCGTGGGTTGCCGTGCTTTGCCCACCGCCTTATATCCTCCGAGCGGCCTGGCTATTTTCCGGCGCGGGGTGTCCCAGCCTCGTCTCCCCATTCACATTACGTTCGCAAGCAATTACATACACGTACTAACATTACCAACCTACGAACAGGAATAAGCGTTTCAGGAAGACAAACGAACTAATACGTAATCTAGCTGGCTATTGCGTACATATAGCCAACGGGCGTGGATTACAGTAGCAAAGGCTGCACTTTAGAGTTCTTTGCGTAAAGCTCTGCAAAAGTGTCTCAATATGTGATCTCAAACGAACTAAGCGCTAGCACGAAAAATAACTAACCTTTCGATAAGAACATCAGTATCGTGCAATACCACTCCACACAGCGACTTGGCCTACGGAACGTGTTGTGGAGGTGAGCCGTGCGAAGGCTAGACTTCATCCGGCCTTACAGAGCCTAGCGACTTTCGGCGGCCTTGATGACAGATGTCTACTACCGTCACGCGGCATCCTTCTTATTAGACTTCCGTCCCGTTCGGTAGATCCGAAAAGCCCTCAATACGGACACGGAACAGCCCGCATGAAGAGGCGTGCTTATTTCAAACGGTCTATCAGAGCTATCCACCATTCCAACAGAACCTGCGTGTTGGCGACTGTGTATGCCGTTTAGAGGCCTAAGGCTTCGCAGGTCTTAGACTTGGCGTAGATGCTATCATAAATATTCAAAGACCAACAGTATAGAAGAGGGCGAAGAGGCCTCAAGGTAGCCGACAATCACGTCGCTCGTCTGGGACACCATCAAAGAAAGTGAATAGTGAGACACTGGGACCGCAGGCAGCCGGAAGCTATTGGCGATGCTTCCAGTCTGGTGTCACAGGGTGCGTGAGCTAACCATCGGGCTGTGGAGCCTAACTTGGGCACTTGCTAAACGTCTCAAGCCTGTCTAGGTCCTATCAAGTATTTTTCCCTCCTCTTCCCGCACAATGACAAGCAGCGAAGCTTTACAGTCGACTAAGCTTCCCAACGTATAGAATCGACATCGCGTGCTTTCCAATGCTGCTACCAGTAGACACCTCGCGCCATCCGGGATCTTAATATATTTCTATGGGTGTCGTGCTATAGTACCTGCACTTCCACCACTGCCCTGTGATAGGGTACGCAGAAGAAGCCAAGGGACCACTGATTTTGTAACGTAGATGACAAGCGAGTGGCGCAGACAAGCGAGTGGCGCACTTACCGCCAAATCGCGCCAATTCAACTTTAAGGCACTACATAACCACAAATAAACATGGAAACCGCGTCCAAAGAAAGCCAGATGGTTCTTGCTATCCAATCTCTCCAAAACGACCCCAATCTTACCCGCAGAGCCGCGGCTAGGACATATAACGTCTCCGAAACCTCACTACGTCGAAGAATGAACGGAACACGCGCCCGGCAAGACACGCGCCCTAACAGCACTCGATTAACGAGGCTAGAAGAGAATGTGATTGTCACATATATAATGGACCTGGATTCGCGGGGGTTCGCGCCCCGGATGCCTGACGTGGAAGAGATGGCCAATGTTATTCTCGCGGAGCGTGACGCGTCACGCGTCGGGATACACTGGGCCTCGAACTTCGTGAAGCGACAATCCCAACTTAAAACGCGTCTTTCTCGTGCATACGACTACCAGAGAGCCCTCTGCGAGGACCCTGAAAAGATCGCGGCTTAGTTCGAGCTTTTCCGCAACATGAGGGCGACGTACGGTATCCTTGACGAGGATCTGTACAATTTCGACGAGACCGGCTTCATGATGGGCCAGATCACGTCCTCTATGGTTGTTACAGGCGCCGACCGCAGCGGCAAACGAAAGAAAGTCCAGCCTGGCAATCGAGAATGGGCCACCGCGATCCAGAGCGTGTGTGTGGACGGCTGGTGCGTCCCGCCATTCGTAGCGGTGAAGGGCAAGAACCATCTCGCGAACTGGTACGCCGACAGCACCCTACCACGCGACTGGGTGATTAAACTAACCTCCAATGGATGGACCGACAATGAGACAGAGCTAGACTGGATTCGGCATTTCGATAAACACACTGCCGCGCGTACAAAGGGCACACATCGAATGTTGATCATCGACGGGCACGAGAGCCACGTTTCGGCCGATTTCCAAGCTTTCTGTAAGGAGAAGAACATTATCACGGTCTCAATGCCTCCTCATTCGTCACATCTACTCCAGCCTCTTGACGTTGGATGTTTTGGACCATTGAAGCGGGCGTACGGTCGCGAAATCGAAGGGTTTATGAAGGCACACGTGAACCATATTACGAAGGCCGAGTTCCTTATCGCCTTCCATGCCGCGTTTGTTAAGATTTTTACACCTGAAAACGTCATATCTGGATTCCGCGGGCTCGTTTAGTCCCTCTTAACCCGGACAAGGTCATCTCGAAGCTCGACGTGAAGTTATCGACGCCTTCGCCAACTGGAAGCCTCACAGCTGCGACCATCCCTTTGGCCTTCCAAACGCCGCACAACCCGACCGAGGCAACTTCGCAAACCGATTTTATTCAAAGCCGAATCCGCCGTCACCAGGGAAGCTCTCCGACACCGATTTTATCGGCAGTCGACCAGTTTGCGAAGGGTGCGATGGCGATAATGCACGAGAACGCCCTTTTACGGGCGGAGGTCAAGACACTTCGAGAGGCGAATTCTAGCCTCGCAAAACGTCGGAGAGCGAAGAAAACACGTCTACGGCATGGAGGAACACTCGAGGTTGGCGAGGGATTAGATCTTTTAGATCAAAAGGACGTGGATGCGCAGTTAAGGGAGGCAACACGTGCGAGTAGTAGTCGCGCAAGGAGGGCGCAACCGCGCGAACAGCGTTGTGGCATCTGCGGAAACACCGGTCATAACGCACGTACTTGTGAAATAGATGTAGAAACCTGCTGAGAGTCGGATTCCGATTAGTTTGAATTGATTTACGGCGTTGTGGTTGCATAATTAATTGATTTCTCATGGAGATGCCGAAAGGTGCGCCACTCGCTTGTCTGCGCCACTCGCTTGTTATCTAACGTAGATGTCATATCAGCCGGACAGTCAGATCAGCCGGACACTTTCCACTAATTTCCACTATCTTAACTTTACCGTTACATAACTCCACCACGAATCATGGCAAAGCCTTCAAACGAGTCTCAGATTACGCTAGCGGTCCAAGCGATTCAAAAGGACCCAAAATTATCCGTCCGACGCGCTGCATCTATCTTTAATGTCCCTCGATCGACCCTCTTCGACAGAATGAAAGGCATACGTGCCGTACAGGATACTCGATCGGTCCGCCATCGATTAACGGAATTAGAAGAGAATGTGATTGTCACATATATAATTGACCTCGATTCGTGATGGAGTTATGTAACGGTAAAGTTAAGATAGTGGAAATTAG
>Ga0115856_100102_pt4 | contig 22795 bp, 13 predicted proteins | sample InSIn4gowninarea_FD_83870 | JGI IMG/M metagenome (GOLD analysis project Ga0115856, IMG submission 83870)
GACTGCCATGATGACTACACCGATTGGGTAAATAATTAAGTCAGGATGCAAAAAATACAGAAAAGAATAATAATTTTGCTTAACCACAACCTCCTACGCATAAGGGAGTCTATAAAGTTTACAAGAATACACTCTATAACAAAATCGACGCACCAAGGAGGAATCATCCGATTGCTTTGAAACTGCGTATGCATAATTGTTTGGACCAAATAAGCAAATGATAAAAATTTGGTGTTCAGTGATTGAATAGTGCCATCTTCAGCGCAGCATCGGAACTGTGCATTCAGCAGATGGGTACAAATAGCTGTTCTTGAACTGTTGTTAAAAATTTCAGTTGCATTGCGATTTAGGATACCTTTCAACGACGTGGGAAAAGCCTCGTAGCAGGATTCGAGCTCAGTTGGAGCAACTTTCAGAGATGAAAGAGGCCGTATCATTGGATTGAAACAGACAAGTTGGGCAAGTTGGAGAACCACTCGGCATATGCGTGGAGGCGATGCGGCGATTAGAAGAAGATGGCAAGAATGGGTGGAAATGACAAATTTTAATGTCATGATGATAGCGGTGGACCTAGGGTCACAACAGATCGGGATGACAGAGTGATTTTCAGATCAGCTGTCACAGCGCGTGCTTCATCGCTATCAACCATCAGACGTATGACCAGCACACAAGTGTCTACCATGACTCTTCAGGCGGCTAAGAGAGCAAAATATACGTTCGAAAAAACCGTTACGCGCCAAAAACAAAATGGCGCCACCTGCCATTCAGGCCTGCACACTGTCGATCCAGATTACAATGGTGCGTGGCTCGATCAGGTTGGAATGATGCTGACTGGGGATGTAAAGTCTTTAGCAACGAATCCCGCTTCTAACTCTGCCTTGTTGATCATTGAAGACGTGTTTCGAGACGCACAGGGCAGAGGGGGGATCCTGCTTTCACTATTGCACGCCACACCGGCCCTCAACAAGGCATTATGGTCTGGGGTGCCATTTCCTTTGACAGCCGGACCCCTTTGGTCGTCATTGGAGGTACACTTACTGCACAGCGGTACGTCGACGACATCCTAAGACCTGTTTTGCTACCGTTCCTTTTGCAGTGCCCTGGGCTGGTTTTTCAGCAGGACAGTGCCAGATCACATTCGGCACGTGTTGCTATGAACTGTCTGCAAGATTGTCAAACTCTTCCTTGACTTGCCAGATCGCCAGATCTCTCTCCCATCGAGCATGTTTGGGATATGTTGGAAAGGCGATTGCATCTGGTACGGAATGCTGATGATAATGTTGATGACCTCGTTCGACAGTTGGAGCGAATTTGGCAGGAAATACCGCAGGAGACCATCCGGGAGCTTTATCAGCCTATGCCACGCCGTGTGGCAGCTTGTATCCAGGCTAGAGGCGGGTCAACACCTTATTGAACTTGTTACTGTAACTCTGAAATAAATTTTTCAGTTGTTCTGAAATTTTAACCATTTACTATTCTGTACATTGTTTTCCTATCCAACAATTTTCGTCTCAGTCGGACAACTCCTTCTTGGTGCGTCGAGTTTTTTGTTATAGAGTGTATACGAGTTTTCACGTTTCACATTGTTAAACAATCATTGTTTGTAGAGTTTTTATGGCGTCTGCTGCTTTTTCTAAAGACACTTTTTTTTAACTACAGGTACAAATACCTGTTACTTGAGTACCCCATGAGTATAAACGATTCTGCACGGAACCTTTTTACTTAAAATATTAATGCTTACTTGGCAGCAAACTTTTGTCCCATTTTGGGATGTAAGTGTCTGTGAAAAATTGCACATTCAATTCTATTTTGAAAGGAAAATTTTTGTTGCAAATTTGGGTTTGTTCGGCAGGTGCAAGATAATATTTTCATGCTAAGCGTTTTTTCACATTATGAAATGCTAAATTTCACAAGTCTCGCATTAAGCTAATAAACGAACGACTTGTGAATCTTAAGTTCATTTCATATTGGTTTTAGTACCTTGCACTATTTATGTGTTAAAAAGATCTTATTCATATAATACATCTTATTTAAATGTATACATATAATATGTTTCTTTTCTTCCAAGGGCTCTTCCAAGTCTGCTGGATTCTGATGAGGTACCATTTATATTTATAGTTAAAGAAATAATTTCATAACTGATTTTGGTGATTAATCTCTGTTTTTTAATCTAAATTTTTTTTTTCTTTTAGGAAATAATGACTACTAAATTTGAACGAAGTAAAATGGAATGATTCATACCATTAGTTTTATTTCAATCGAAAGTGATATATTTCTACATCTTCCTGTTATAAATGTTCTTTATTTGAGAATGACATTGTACATAGTAATTAATTTTTAAATTATTAAAAAATACATAAATTCTGTGTTTTTTTTTTTTTTCAATGTACATTGAGACACAGTCACTAATTGCAAGGGTGTTTTTGTTCCGGTATTTTTTCCCCTTCCAAAATCAGATTTACGGTGTTTTTTAAAAAATTTCTTTTATTTTTATTTACAAAATTGGAATTCTAGATTTCCCGATTCACCAAAATTTTAAAATTTAGATAACTTTTTTTCCTGCATTTTATCGGTTGATCAGAAGTAATATCATGAAGCAGGTTAGGATTGAAAACTGCACAATTTGACAAAAGTGTCTGCGTCAGCGCGACTCCGATTACTCTGGAGCTACAGCCTTCGTACGTAGTGCGGAACGCTACAGAGGCAGAAAACTTCAGCTAATGTCAATTTTTGAAATTTCCAGCACATCATCCGATGGTTCTATGAATAGTGCATAATTTTTTATTTGTTGCAGTGTGATTTTTCGCTGTAGAGTTTTCACATAGTTAATTTCCGTCTTCGCATTTCGATAATATTTATTTCTCGGCATGTTTTATAAAAAGAACATTTTAGTGGTTGAAAAATGTATTTATTTTTGTGAAAAAGAAAAATACATATATATCAGTTTCTTGGTTATGCCTGTCATCATAACGAATGTGTGTGAATAGCATAATAGAATTTGTCTGCAATAAATGACATTTCTTCACCCTCCCGCCAATAGAATTTCAGGTATTTTTTCATTGACCCGCAATCACCCCTGCTAATATTGTAGCGAAATGGCCTGCTTTGAGTGTGGTTGCGGTGGTTTTATAATTCCCGCCTTATTTCCTTGCGAAAATACCACGGGCAATGTGGTTGCAATGGCGCCGCGGTAGCGTTCATGACTTTCGAGCAGAGGATAGCGAAATCGAATCCCGGGGTGCACAATTTTAATTTTAAAATTCGAGACGCATTTGAATTTTAAGTATCTTGTGTTCAGTTTCTAGAAACTTCGTGAGCTTCTGGCTGAAAGTTAGAGCTTGCACAGTCATGGCTGGACGAGAAGAAGAGATGCAATATTTGGTCAGAAAGTTTTCCCGAAAGCGCTTTTTATACATTGTTATGCACACCAATTGAATTTTGTACTTTTACATGGCTCGAAGAATATAAGGTAAATAAAAATGTTGGTGTGTGCGCTGACAGCTTTTTACAGTTTTTTTAGTAAATCATCTAAGCGAACTGTTCTCTTGACAGAGCAAGGCTTTAAGTTGCCGCAAGCAACTAGTACACGCTGGAATTTTCACTCAAGAGCAGTTAATGCAGTCAAAAATCACTTTCATGAACTTAAAGCAATTACCAGGCTGATACTGGTGATGCAACACGAAGTTTTAGAGTTACACAGGTTCACGGTTTGGACAAATGGTTCACTGAATTTCGGTTCCCCCTTTTAGACGAAGGGCCTAAACTGCCATCCTCCCACCAAACAAGCAGGCCCAACTGAGGAAACTTCTTAGTTGCTCTCTGGAAGCCGCGAATTCTTATTATTTGGGCGGAAATTCCGGGGAGTAACCGACCTGGGTTTAAATCCTAATGAGACCTAAAAAACCATGTACAGATTTTCCAAAAGTCGAGTTTCGCGCGAGATGCTTAAACTATTGCCTTTGAAAGAAAACTGTCTGCAAAAAGGGCTACTGAAAAGTATGCATAACCAGTCGTTCCCCCCTCCCTCGAGCCCATTTGGTACCACACGGGATGAATGCATCCAGTATGACAGCCAAAGTTTGACAGTATGGCAAACTATGACATATTCTCTCATATGGGCATACGGAGGATCGAGGATCTTCTAAGGAACACCTGTCCAGGAAAGGAGTATCTCGTGAAAAATTAAGGAATACTCTAGATACGCAACTGACCCGTGACGAAATAGAATTATTGAATCTGCTGGAAGAATTAAGTAACATTTTTTACTTCAATAAATTATCGAACATCAACTGAACTTCCGTAAAGCACAAGATCAACACCAGTGATATTTCGCTTATCAAGCAAAGATCTACCACGTATCGGCCACTGAAAGACGATTTATTCAAGATATGCTAAAAGAAAATGTCATATACCTATTCGATAGTCCATGGTCCTCTCCAATCGTGCTTGTGAAGAAGGAAATGGTAAATGGCATTTTTGCGTCGATTACAGGAAGCTCAACAAAATTACCAAGGATGTCTATCCGCTACCACGTATCGACGATGCAATGGAAAGTTTAACTGATGCAAATTTCTTTTATATGTTGTGCTTCACGTCAGGCTACTGGAAAATAGAAGTTGGTGCAAAAAAAAACTGTGAAAAAAACAGCATTCGGACACTAGTGATTATGGCATTGATTCAGTATTAGTGCAAGTTCAATACAGAAAAGAGAAAACAATAACCTATGCATTGAGATCCATAACAGCAACCGAAAAGATTTACTCGACAACAGAAAAAGAGTGCCTTGCTGTCATTTGGGCGATCAGTAAGGCTTTGAAAACTGAGACACGACTTTACATTTTGTTACATATGCTTATATATCGGCCAAGCAATATCCTGTACAGGATATTGCTTGGCCGATATATAAGCATATGTAACAAAATGTAAAATTCAATCCATTCTTCCTTGTTCATTGCAGAAACATTTAGACTCCTCTAAACGTAATGTTTCCTCGCGATTCTGCCAGTCAAGGCGAAGATTATTTTCAGCGACTGATTACCGAGCCGAAGAAGTAGACAAATTAACAAACTTCATGTTCTTGACGCCGGTTCTGCGACAAATCGTCGCAAACCTGTTTTGTAGTGGGTAAGAAATTAATGCAAAATGAATATAAAGAGGTGTTAGCCAAATGATTAGAATGTAAACAAGTCAAAGCTAAGATTTTTGTGGAAATTTGAATTGCAGTGGAAAAAAGCGGCCCCTTGTGGTCATTTTGAACTTTTTGCAGACTTCTGGGATAGGGCACACCTTGCATTTTAAGAAGTTAGGGGAGTTAGGAAGGTTATAATTATGTTAGAAGTGTAGGATAGTAACGCCACCTGGTGGTCGTCTTCAAATCTTTATGTTGCGTGATGAGAGGGAGCAAATTTGCGTTTTGAGAAGGCGGGGGTAAAAGGAAATTTAGAAATGTTGAAGCAGTGTATGAATGCATGATAACAACGCGCCCTAGTGGCCGTATTTTGGAATTTTTGTTTTGAGTTTTAAAAGGGGGAACATTTCGTTTAGAACAAGTTATGGGGATACGAATATTATAAATGTATTCGCATGTGCGATCGCAACGGCCCCTGGTGGTCGTTTTGACATGTTTGAGTGCTGAGGGAGTACGCTTTGTGTTTTGAGAAATAAGGGGGCAAAGGAAATTTATGAATTGCATGGAGGAAATTTAAGACGGGGCGCACACACTTAACATGTTTAGTTAGTTTAAAAATTAACTAAAGGGAATTTATAAATGTGTAAGCTGTGTGTGGATATAAGATAATAGTGCTCCCTTTTGGCCGTGTTTGAAATTTATATTTTAAGTTTTAAAAGGGAGCTCCTATTTCATTTAGATTAATTTAAGGGGATAGGAAGATTATAAATGTGTTAACAGTGCATCGATGTGGGACAGCAACACTCTTGGTGGCGGTTTTTAAAGCTTTATGTTCAGCGTTGAGAGAGAGCAGACCTTGCGTTTGGAAAAGTTAGAGAGCAAAGGAAATTTATATATGTGTAAGCAAGTTAAGGATTCAAGATAGTGGTGCCATCTAGTGATCATTTTGAAATTTTTAAGTTTAAGCTTTTTGGCTATTTAGGGATAAAACGATGGTGATGAATGTTTATAGGAATTTTGCACTGCATAGAAATGGAACATCACGCCCACTGCTGGTTATTTTGAAATTTTTAAGTTGAATACTACCCGACAAAAGTGTGTAATATATAAAATTTAGATACTTGTTTAAAAAATGAAATTTTTGTTGTAATAATATAAACACAAACCCCTGTACTTAATAAAGTATCCTAAAAATATAAATGCATGGGACTCGACCATCCTATACAAACAAAAAAAAAGTTAAATGAAACTATCTCACAAAACGTAAATTTTTAAACGAATGTTCAGGTTCGCCCAGTGAATAAAAATATAATCGATTCGTACATAAAAACAGGTATTATAGATGTAATGCGATTCTAAAATTCAACGAAAACATTTGAAACGTATCGCGGCATCCGACATAAAAATTTCAAAATAGTCATCACGGAGGTCCACTATGAACATATGAGCACTACTTCCTTGCTGCCTTCGCTTCCTAAATTCTCAAATTGCTCCCTTCCAGCACTCATGTATAAAAATTTTAAAATGCTCGCCAGGGCGCACTACCACGACATACGCTACCAACACATAAAAACAATTATCTTGCTCTGTAACTTCTCAAAACGTCTCCCAGCACTCAGAATAAAAGTTGGAAAATACCTACGAGTGAGTGCCACTATCTTTCGTCTGTGCATGAGTAAGATAATTATGTCACTCTTTTTTCCTCATAAAAATACTAAGATTTCTCCCTTTCAGCATTTAACATAAAATTTCAAAAAGACCATAAAAAGGCGTGGCCGTCCAATATTTATAAGGTGCTAACACATTTATAACTTGCTTTTGTTTTTAAATTGTCATAAAAATTGTGTGCTTCCTCTCAATATTTAACATAAAAATTTCAAAATGGCCAGCAGTGGGCGTGTTTAATCCACTTCGGGGCTGTCCATAAATCATGTCACATTTTTTTACAATATTTTGGACCCCCCTACCTCCCTTTGTCACAAAGTGTCACACTTCAACATACCCCCTCCGCCCCCTTTGTCACATGCCACGCAATGTTACATAAACATACACTTGCAATTTAGAAAAGAGCAACAAGTTATAGATGATATCTCTAATTTTATTTTTAAATTTTAACTATATGTTTTAATGACCTGTAAATATAACAGTTATTTGCGTAATTTTGTATGAAAGAATAAGATTTACAACGCAAAGCATAATTAAAATTCAATAACAATAAAATATTAATATTAAAGAGCAATTGAAAACAGTAGTATTTTGGAATTTTAAATGGAATTTAATATATTTTGCTTTAAATTTTATCTTTATTTTATGAACCCAAAATACTCTAAAACACATTGAATTTTTAAAAAATGCCTCAATATTAGTTTCACTTAAATGGAATTGTGATCTCATTTCATTTGCCAATTCAGAGTAGAGTTTGAGAATATGGTAACCATATTCTCAAAATCTACTCTGAATGCCTTTTTTTTTCTTTTTGGAAAGAAAGGAAGGTAAGTGAAAAAAAAGAATCACATAAAAGCTGCCCCAATTAAGAAAATACCTTCAAATTTTGGTAATTTTAAAATAACTTCAAAATCCATTCTACTGATTTTAAAGGTTTTTATTTTAACCAAAATATGTGATGTCACACTTCTTCTTACCCTCTCCCTCCCCTTGTCACAAACTGTCACAATTTCACTAACCCCCCTCCCCCTCCATGCGTAACATCATTTATGGACGGCCCCTTCTGTGTAGAGCTTAAACATTCATAACCATCATTTTAACACTAACTTCTCAAAAAAAACCAAGTTAAAACTTATGTTACTTGTTACAGCCCTAACAACAATCATCCTAAAAATTTCAAAATGACCACAGGAATGCGTAACTGTCTTCAATTCATAAATTTCCTACACATATAAAATTTCCTGTGCCCCTAACTTCCTAAAACACAAGTTGTCAGCATTCAACATAAAAAATAGAAAACGGTATTGCTATTCCACATCGATGCCCTACTAACACATTTATAATCTTGTCACCCCTAACTTTAGAAAAAATGAAAGGTGTGCCCTATCTCAAGAGTCTTAAAAAATGCTCACCAGGGGGCGCCATTTTCCGCAATTTAATTTTTCCACTTGTGAATTTCTCATTATGTCCACTTTGAAATTACAAGCCACTTCATGCATTAATTTCTTACCCACGACGGAACTGGCTCTCATAAACAACGTTATGACAAGAGGCACCGATCTGTCTACTATAATGATGGAAATTTAGTTTTGGCCTTCACTTTAGTAAAAGAAAAGTTGTCCTGTCTGGAAAATTGTTGAAATGCTACTTCGGATCATATCGAGTTAATGTGACGATTATCCGACGTGACCTCTAAAGTGGAAAGCATGGATGGGAACAGCAGACGGCGAAATCAAAAAGATGTGATCCACGTCTCCAGACTGAAACCATATCCATGAACATTGACCATATCTCGATCCAAAGAGACAACTAGAGGAAGAAAGAACTATCGGGCGTCCGATCACACCAGAAGCCAAACAAGCGCAGAGGGTCATGCTTCTACCTAAGAAAGGGGAAAATATAGTAAAAATTAGCCTTCTTTGAGCATGGTTGCGATAACGTTCGCAACTTGCGAGAAGAGAATATCGAGTTCCGGGGTGGACGAAAATTTAATTTCAATGTACGACACTCCTTTGACTTAAGTATCTTGTGTTCAGAAAGAGTTTCTAGAGCATTTTTAGCTATACCAGATAACTTTTCTGGAACATTTTAGTGTGTTATAAATACAGTAAAACCTGTCTATAACGATACTGCCTATAACGATAAACCTGTCTATAACTATAATTGTTTTAGTCCCGAAAACAAGGGATGCATAAATATTCAACCTGTCTATAACGATAACCTGCGTATAACGATACGTTTTCTAGGTCCGTACAGTATCGTTATAGACAGATTTTACTGTACTCCTTCCTTCTGAGTAAGATAAGGTTCTGTCTTGTGCTTGTAATAAAGTCTCGAGTTGAGACTTTATTACAAGCAATAATCTCAAATTACAACACAATCTACGCAAAAATATTCATAGCAGAAACTTCGCTACTTATATTTTATTCTGCTGTTGCTTATGTTTACAGTAAGGAACATTCAGATAAATATTACGTAAAAATTATGTTAAGACAAACAGATATTTAATGCTTGATATATGCATTGAGCTAGAAAACAATCTGGAGCGCTGTCCACCAATAGCATAACACTATTACAATTCAAGCCTTCGGGAAAGTAAACAAGACCACGTGGCTCCCGCTCAAATAGGCAAAACGTTATTGAAGATAGTGATTTGCAATGGGGAAATCATGTGTAGCGTACGGTTGTTTGAACAGATTTGGAGCAAAATATGATGATGGAATTAAGGTGTCTTTTCACCAGTAAAGTACAATTTTAATTTGTTTTGTTTTCAGCCGCTATCTGTTGATTTCTTATGAATGAAACAACTGTGTTACACATATAACAAATTCACAGATTGGTTTGGTTTGTTTTGTTTGTCACTCTACGGTCACTTTTTTCACAAGAGGGTTTCTTTGCACTTTACGTTTTTTTTTGAAATTTATGTTATCAATTTTAAATAACTTTAATTTCGTTTGGATAAGTTACATTTTTTTATATCATAGTTATTGTTATATTGTTGGGAAAGTCCATAAATAAAAGTTCAAAACATAGACATGTTTTTAGATTCAACTAGTACAATTTAATTTTCATCACTCACTTAGATGTCAGACTTTGTATACTCTATTTCAAATAAAGTTAATGCAATTTCCATAATAAAATTCAACTCAATTCATAGATTGCTCTTAAATATTATTGGAATTGAAAATAATTATTCCACACATCATAAGGTAAACTAGAACAAAATTTTAGTTGAAGTTTTATATATTAATCTGAACTCTTTAGCATAGTCCATTGCCTTAAATTAAAAGATAACCTGATCGTTACCACTTGGGGAATCGTCTTCAGTGCAAAGGAGCCAAAAACGACAAGAGTCAGAAATTGGCAAATCCAAACAATGGAAAACAATCTAATAAATAGATCAGAGAAGTAATAAAATGTTGGTTGGTGGATCAAACAACGTCAACATCCAAAAGAAATAGATAATATGAAACATTGAACTATATCCAAGCTGATGGGGTTGGACGAAATGCTAAAAAGATGAAAAACAAATTACTGAAATAATTTAAAATGATAATATCGCCCTTTGGGTGGAGACAAAGTTGAAAACAAGTAATAGTACCAGAAAGAGAAAGAAATTAAGAGAAAATGAGATATTTCCAAATATCAGGGAAATACGGAATCCTGGAAAGGTCATTGACCAAATCGCTGGAATTTTTCAGAATGTGGTAAGATTCCCAAAAGTCTAAATCGAAATTCGAAACACATTTTGAATTACTTCTGCTGAGGAAAGTTTAAAATTATGATCAAATGTCCAGCTATGTTTAAAAATTGCAGAACGATAATCCTGATTTTTGACATAATAAGCATGTTCCTCTAAACGATTCCTTAAAGCGCGCTTTGTTTGACCGACGTACGATAAGCAGCATTGGTAAGAGATTTTGTAGATGCCCCAGCTATTGAAGCTATCAATGGGATCATTAAGGTCAGTGAATTCTACTTTGTTAACAGGAGAGAAAACAATACTGAAGTTGAGGGATTTAAGAACTTTAGCTATTTGGAAGCTAACTTTAGGATAGAAGGGCAAGACAACTAAATTTTTCAAGGATTTGGAAGGTTTTTCCAAAATACGAAGTTTGGTGAATTTTTTATAAATAGAATCGATAACACCAGGAGAATAGCCACGATCTAGATCTATAGCCTCCAAATAATTTAATTCAGAGGTCAGAAATTCAGAAGTAGAACAAATATTTAGGGCCCGATAAATGTAAGTTTTAAAAGCAGCCAATTTTTGATTTGAAGGATGTGAAGAAAGGCTGTGAGGGGGAAGGCAGACAGCAAAAGGCTTTCGATACACAGTAGTAATAAATTCCTCACCACTGTTGACGACCAGAACATCGAGAAACGGAAGACGGTTTTTATGTTCAACCTCATAAGTAAACTGAATATAGGGATCAACCGAATTCATTATATCAAGATAAAGACTTAAATTCTGATGATTTTGGTCATTTAAGACAAAGCAGTCGTCAACATACCTAACATAGAAGGGAAAATTCAATCGCTTAAAGAGTCTCATGTAAATATCACTCAAAATGGGGCTCAAGGGGTTACCCATAGCCAACCCTTCAGACACATCCGATAAAACTTGCCATTGAAAACAAAAGTATTTTGTTGCAAACAAACCTGAGTAAGATCTATGAGCCTGTCAATTTCAAAACTTGAAAAATGGAACTCATGCAACCTCTTCCTAAGATAATCCAAAGCACCCTGTACGGGGACATTTGTAAAAAGAGATTCAACATCGAATGATACCATTGTTAGGCCGCTTAGCTTAAAAGTACGGAGTTTTCTAACAAAATCAACCGAATTCTTTGTTGTAAACATATTATTAGACGTGAGAGGAGGATATACGGAAACCAAAAATTTTGCAAGTTTATAGGCAGCTGTACTGATGTTTGAGACAATAGGTCTAAAAGGAGTACCTGGTTTATGAACTTTCGGTAATCATAAAACCTTGCACAATGATTAACCGAAGGAATGAGGGAATTTCTGAACCTTTCGGTGAAAATAGGAAAAGATTTTACTGCATGATGTTCCCTGACACTTGGATCCTTCGGCATTTCGACATAGGGACCTTCAGCAATAAGTTTCGAACATTTATCAAGATAAACAGACTTATCTAACACAACGATTTGACCACCCTTATCTGCCTTAGAAACAACTAAGTCCTTATTTGATTGTAAACTTTTGAGACCTGATACAGCAATTCTGCTATTATGTCAAAAATCAGGATTATCGTTCTGCAATTTCTAAACATAGTTGGACATTTGATCATAATTTTATTTTTTCCTCAGCAGAAGTAATTCAATTCGAATTTTGATTTATACTTTTGGGAATCTTACCACATTCTGAAAAATTCCAGCGATTTGGTCAATGACCTTTCCAGCATTCCGTATTTCCCTGATATTTGGTAATATCTCATTTTCTCTTAATTTCTTTTTCTTTCTGGTACTATTACTTGTTTTCAACTTTGTCTCCATCCAAAGGGGCGGTATTATCATTTTAAATTATCTCAGCAATTTCTTTTTTAGCTTTTTAGCATTTCGTCCAACCCCATCAGCTTGGATATAGTTCATTGTTTCATATTATCTACTTCTTTTTGGTGTTGAGATAGTTTGATCCACCAACCAACATTTTATTACTTCTCTGGTCTATTTATTAGATCGTTTTCCCTTGCTTGGATTTGCCAATTTCTGACTCTTGTTGTTTTTGGGTCCTTTGCACTGAAGATGATTCCCAAAATGGTATCGAAACAGCTGTCTGCTCATGTTCTCATACATTTGTGCTTCATTACGTTGGTTTTTCAGATTTGGATTTACCAGCACAAAGAATCAACTTATTCTTTTATAACCTGATCGTATTTGTTTAGTAACTTCTCTTCAATGATTCATTATATCAGATAATTTTGTTTTAGATTTCCTTTTTTAAAACCTGAATTGCTGAAACAGTGGTTTATAGCAGTGCATCACAAAAACTGGCAACCAAGCAAGTATTCATTTATTTGAGGATGCCATTTGTGCATATTTGAAATGCTCAATAGCAGAAATCCCTTCGCAAAAGTTTTTAAGTCACCTTTGACGCTAAAAAATAAACATTGAGAAAATAAATTTATGTAAAATGTAAGTTACTTACAAAATGTAAAATTGCAGTGTATTCCCATTTCAAAATCTCTTAGAAGGATGTTTGTTTTGGGATTTTTAGTATCAATAAAGTTAGTACAAGAACTATCATTTAAGTTACTTACTAAAGCAGAATTCCCATTAAAATATGTATGAACTAACAAGTTCTTTCAAGACCATCTGGAATTATTTTTCAGTAATATCAGAGCTTGTGGAGGTTTCATTAGTAATCCAAATACTTTGCAATTTCGGTGGTCGTTGAGAAAACTATTGTTGAATAAAAGTGTAAATACTAATTCTGGAAATTGTTTGAATTTTGATAATATGGGTACTTTAGAACAACCAACAATATTAGAATTCCGTTTACCAAAACGATCATTAAAAGATGATCGTTTCTAGACACATAGTAACTGTGTAACTGTCATAGTAACTGATGTAGAAAGTGATGTAATTTCATCATATTGTGACCACTTAAAAAATATAACGAAAATTTGTCCTATTACCAGAGTAATATTTTGTTTTTCATAGGAGGATACATTGTAAAACGCATTTGCGAAACTTTACTCTGTAAATCGTGTATTAAAATGTTAATACAAGAGGGAAAAACGGTACTCATAGTTCATATATTGAGAAAAAGACCCGATTCTTTTACAAGAATGATTTCTCGGGGGAACCTTTACATTTGCTCTCATGCAGTTTTTAAGATTATATGTGCAACAGAAAAGTCCTTTAAATTAATTTTAGAATATTTTAAATTTACATTTTTAAAATTTTCTGGCAATGAGTTATTATTCAGAAATTAAGTAGAAAATCACACGCATTTATTACCTTTTTTATATTTTCATGTTGTAGTTCTGTTAACTTTTATGTTTAAGGCGCTATTAGAGCATCATTTTTTTTGTCTATTTGAAATGTACTTTTAGGACAAAGTTGTTGTATAGTTATTTTGTAAATGCACTGTTTTTCAACATTAATGCAACATCAATGTATATTCATCTGGCAAATGTTTTTGTTTTTCCATGGTACAACATAATGAAAAATGATTACTCATGTTTATTTGATAATTTTTGCATATACCGGAAGCTGTTTTGGTCATTCATTGAAGTTTTGTCAAATCAGTGAGACTTTACAAATTATCTGTTTTCATAAAGTGATTTGTTACGTAAATATCCAAGTTTATAACATGTCGTCAATAGTTTATGTTGAAGTTACATTCAAATATGGATTATGGTTATGTTCCTTTCTTTAATAAAACTTGTACTATGGTTTCTAATGTTATAAATTTGTACATATTTGTTAACAGCGATTCATGAAAAACAGAATAAATAAATAGTAATTCAAAAATTACTATCAATAATTTATTAAAAATGAGCGCTGTTTCCTAAAAACAAAAAAAGAAAAGAAAAGATACAAAGCTGAACAAATATACGGCATTACATCCACCCAATTACTGAACGCCCGGAAAGCTTGTTTTCGCCACTTGGAGCGATTTAAAGGGCCACTGCGCTGACGGCTCGCGTAGTCGTCGCTCCAGGTTGTCTTATAGCTCAATGGATATATGCCATTTCAAAGAATAAATTTAAATCTTCATAGAAGGCTTGAATAGTAATAAAAACAGATTAAAACATGTTTTGTGTATTTTAAAGAAAAATATGAAAAATTGAACCCATATGTAAAACATTGCGGCCTCTCCATTCAACCAATAAGAATGAAATCTGAGATATCTAAAGACTTGTGCTCAAAATTGCAGTGAACAGTAACAAAAGACCTTTTCAAAAAAAAAAAAAAAAAAAAAAAAAAAAAAAAAAAAAAAAAAAAAAAAAAAAAAAAAAAAAAAAAAAACAAAAAAAAAAAAAAAAAAAAAAAAAAAAAAAAAAAAAAAAAAAAAAAAAAAAAAAAAAAAAAAAAAAAAAAAAAAAACGAAAGCTTATGACAAAAACTTAGTATATAAAGTAAAAGTAAAAGTGAAACCAAAATCCACATGTAAATGTCTAAAAATCAGAAAGTCCGCCTATACTGGTTAAACGATCGAACTTCCGTAGATTGCAGGCAACGAAATGACATCTATAGAGGAAATGAGTGTATTGCCAGTAATTAATGAATCCTAATCTGTCATAATTCAGGTGATTAGTAACATTTGACAAAAGATTGCATATCTCTCCGCCATTAGTTGGAAAATGAAATAGCACAAGCAGAAATCAAATTTGCTATTTGATTAAACTTTTGAGATAAATCAAAAATCTGACAGCTTAATTAAAACTAAAATTCTAGACTTATTAGGGGACGGTAGAATTGTGAGATTTTCTGTAACAATCATTAGAAGAGTGTTCTCATTGAGGAGAACATTTAAAAAAGCTATTTTAGAAAATCTTCAAAGTAATATCCATACTAAGACTGCTTTAATGTTTCAAGCAATTAAAATTGGATTTAGTTTAGTAATATAAACAATATTCTTTGTGTGAATTTATTCGAAAAAAAATTAAAACACTCTAAATATTTCGCCATCAAGTTCTTGCCACTTATGTAGGTGATGGAAATTTAGTAATCATACTAACTGTTATCATTCAAAATTAAATTTCACCTTTTCCGCTTTTAAAATTATAATGAGATACATTTTCTCATTAAAATTTAAAAAGAAATAGTTTTCAGTGAAAATAAATTTTAAAAAGCGAGCAACATTTTGATAGTGATCAATCATACACAACATATTGCGCTGCTGGAAGTAAATCGTGGCAATAAAACACTTTTCTTCTTCAATGCATTTTATGTTTTAACCAGATGTAGAAATGCAATTTTCATTATCATACAATGATCTACGATTGTATCTCCCCAGTTTTGTTTGTTTACATCCTTTCTTGAAGACATCGCTGGGTTATCTTCAGTGCGGAGGGTCAATGCCAGTCAAGGATGGAATTTCTCGTTGCCATCAATAAGATAGCGACGTACGTTACAAATTGTTTTTGTTTCACAGACATTTTCACGATCGAATTAAAACAAACATTAATATTACGAAATGTATCAACGTTTGTAGGTTTAATCATTTTATAGTTAATAGTTTTTTGTAAATTAAAAATATGATAATGCAACCTTGTGCTATGACGCTGTTACGATTATAAAGATAATAAAACAATGCCATCAAACATTTATTTATCATCATACATTAGAATACAATGCATAGTTTTAAGTACGCATACTGAAACCTATTTTGCCTGCACATATACGTATTCAGTATTCAACTGAACAGAACATATTAATACGTCTATATACAGGGTGGCCATTGAAGTATTTTCAGCCTTTAAACTTCTGAATAATAGCATCTATATTCATACAAGCAGATCCCTTCTCCGATTTTTTACAATTATTTTTGAAATAAATTCGTCAACAGGAACTATCGCTTCTGAGTTTTTCCCAAACGTTTCATCTATAAAATGCTAGTTTCAATTCCTCCTGCCATATAGAAATCCTTCCTCTCCATTTTGTAAATACCCTTTTTAAAAATAAAGACGAAACGTTTATTGAGAAGATCTGTTATCTTTCTTCGTCCTTTTACATAAAGATAACCGTACATTTAAGTAACAGCATTAAAAATTTTTACTTACGATATAATTAAATTATAATATGCATTAAAATGGTAACATACAATTAAATGTAATTATTAAACATTAAATATAATTATTAATACCTTTATTAAAGCTGAACTTCTACCAGCGTTATGGGAATTGATAAAAATGTAATCGAAACTACGTTTAAAAAACCCATTCAACAGTAGTAAACTTGGAAATTCAAACAGGTGACCTACTCTTTTTTTCATGTTTTTATTGATGAAATATTTTATAATCCTGTCTATTTCAAGTTTACTTGCGCGAATTTATCGAACCAAAATCTTTTCCTGCCAGTAAAAATAATTTTTTCCAAATCCATCCGTAATTTAAATGTTCATTTTTTGAAAATTTTTAAACTAAAATAGTTAATGTCTCTTAAGGGGAAAGAGTAATTTAATCTCCCTTTTCTTTCAAGAAAAGAAATTCTTTGGACGGAAAAGTAGTAATCGTACCATTAAACCCAAAAATTTCTGAAATGGACATGCATAAAGATGAAGATGGGGCATAACGTAAAAAGAGTTTTTTAAAAATATAACACACTGTTGTTTAAACATAAGAATATTTAAAAAAAATCATTCACTGAGATTTGAAATGCAATATATAGCATATCTCTCAACCAGATGCTCTCAGGTCAATATATTTATTTTTTATTAAACATTTCCTTAAAACTGAGCTTATTTTACTGAAACGCCATTAGACAACTAAACCTATTTACATATCAATCGCACTTGGCCTATCTGGTATGAGAACCCATTAAAAACATTAATGAGTCAATATAAAAGAATTAACAGTTCTTCACATAGATAGGTAGCAGCATGACCGGTAATAAGATAGACGAAAGTAATGCCCATATACACCAATATTTAAATACAACGGAATATTTCAATAATATCTTCATTTATATACCATATTTATTAGGCACAATACTTAGATATGGTTCCATCTAATACTTAAAGTTTAAGTATTAAATCAATTTAGATGATAATCAATTAAACCAATCAGTCTAATTTCTTCTAGTTAGGTAGAGACAGGTCAGCGTCATTTCATTGGTCATGGCCTCGGGACACTTGGCGCACACCAGGTGAGCAAGTTCAAATGGTAGTAATCCCATGCAAAAAAGAATGATGTAACTAAATCTCTTAGTCATTAAGTAATTTTTAAAATAATCACATTGTGATATAATTGTGTTTCTAGTTGCTAGTGACGGTTTTATGTGTATATCATTATTTTTTCTCAATTCCATGCGAAAACTCAGAATTTCTCCTAATTTTATAGTTACAAATAAAAACTATCTAAAAAAAGGCTGTTGCAAACAGACAGGGGAAAAAATAAAGTTTTCTACGTCACAGAGATAATCTAAATATAACATACTAAATCAAGATGAAGTAATCCCCCTTTTGTCATATAGTATAAAATACAGAAAAAAGAAATGTTCTTACGGAAACTATAGCAATCAACGGAAATAATCCTTGTTACAAAGAATCACAAAATCCTGGAGATCCTTATGAATCGTAAGACGTGATTGGCATAATTTAATTCACTTGGTCAAAATCATTTGATTAACGATTTTGTGAAACTCTGACTAAACCAAGCTGTACGGCTAAAAACACCGTCACTACCACATTCGGTTTTAGACATTACATCTCTTATTATTTAGGTAGATAAAGAAATTTATGTCTAACCTATTATACACTTGTCCCCCATTATTTATGCTATATGAATGAAAAGACATCGAAAGCAAAATTATAGGTTTTAGTCGCTGTGAAAGACTTGAGACATGCAAGGTTATATATGGTATGGAATAGGTCAGGACACATAACTACACATTAAGTAACGCTGGAGACATTGACTACAGAAAAGGTACATAGAAGGAACTGCAACAGGAGGAGTACAGCGGTTACGAGGGATAAAAAGGCAGTGATTGGGTACTTACTGAGAAGATTAAAGATCACTGGGGCGCGACTTTTAAATTTCCCCTCTGGCGTATTTCTCGGCCATCCGAATGTCCTGCGTCGACCGGTAGGTGCACGTGCTGAAGTTGTTGTTCCTGTGCGAGTCGTCCCGACAGAGCCCCTTGCAGCAGCAGAAGTACACGCGGATCGTGTCCTTGAACGCCTCTCGGAAGTCACGGTTGAAGTAGGCGTAGATGATGGGGTTGAGGGACGAGTTGAAGTAGCCGATCCAGAAGAGGATCTGCACCACCAGCTCGGGGCACTCGCAGCTCTCGCACAGGTGCACGGTCACGTACCAGATGAAAAAGGGCAGCCAGCAGGCTATGAAGGCGCCCATGATGAAACCCAGAGTCTTGGCCGCCTTGTGTTCTCGCTTCATCTTGTTGATGTTCCTCTTGGTGGGGGTGGAGTGGTCGTCCTCGACGTGCGAGTTGCGGTGGTGGTTGGAGGTGTGCACCACCATCTGGGCCGTGGTGTCGGTGCTGTTCCGCGGGTACTGCGGGATGGCCGCGTTGATCTGGGACCGGCAGATCATCTTCTCTTGTTTGCTGGCTTCGAAGTAGATGCGGATGTAGGCGCCGATCATGATGATGCATGGTACCCAAAACGACACCGAAGAAGAGATGAGAGCGTACGGCTTGTTGACCACGAACTCGCACACCTCTGGATGTTGCGCCCGCTCCAGCAGGTGCTCGTTGGTGGTGTACCAGCCCAGGAAGATGGGGATAAAACTGATGAGCCCCGCGGACAGCCACACGCTGGCCAGCATGATGGCCACGGTGCGCCCCGGTGATCTTGTTGGGGTACTCGAAAGGTTTGACGATGGCGTAGTAGCGGTCCACGCTGATGCAGCACAGGTGCATGATGGAGGCCGTCGAGAACAGCACGTCGCAGCTGTTCCAGAAGTCGCAAGTCGTCTGATTGAAGAGCCATCGCCCCGAGAGTGTGTATACCGAGTTGAAGCTCATGGCCAACAGAGCGACCAGGATGTCGGCGCATGCCAGGGACACGATGAAGTAGTTGGTGGTGATCCGCAGCTTGTGGTGTCGGTAGACGCTGAGGATGATGAGGGTGTTACCGAAGACGGCCGCCGACATGATCGCGATGAAGGCCACCGCCGTGAAGAAGGTGACGACGACGCTCTGCCACCCGGGCTCGTCGTCCGCCGTGCCGTTGACGACGGCAACCAACAGGCTGTCGTTCCCCAGCAGCGTCGTTGTCGTCTCCATCATTCAGTCCATGGACTTGACATACCCGTTCACGCCGATAAGAGAGTTTGGAGTCCGGAAAGAGTTTCGTGAGGCGCGCCGCGCCGTGGGACGTCTGGCCTCTGACTGGCTGGCTGAGAGGGGTGGTCCAGCGCCGATCGCGCCACTCCCTCTCGCGGCAGCGCGCAGAGGAAAGTCGCAGCAGCAAGAAAAAAGCGGTGAATCTGTGGTGCGAGCGTCGCCAAGCGCGCCAATGCGGTTTTCTACTGTTTCCCCCTCGCCGATGCTGCATGATCTCCGAGGGTCCCGGAAACGAAACTTTTAAGTGTTGGTGCAGTCGGAGTTTCGGAAGAAGATTTCGTTTGGTGCATAGCTCGCTTGTTATTTGGGATACATTGCACTCGTGATGATGTTTTTCTATGTTTTATTTTGTAGGTGGGTTCTCGCATTTAAAAAACAAATTTAGAATTAGCGAAAGATGCATCGCTAAATACCTGCAACGAATTAATGACATGCCTTAAATTATTATAACGAAAAAGTAAATCTGTCTAGAAGAAATATGATTAATATTAATTATTACTATATAATTAGGAACAATTGTATTATTGAGGTTCATCACGGTTTGTAAAATTATTAAAAAACTTAGTCGGTTAATTTTACTAGCCTCGATGCATCTATACATCCTATCAAATGTAATACTGAAGTTAAGTGCATAAAAACGGTATTTTAAAATATGACTCAGTGTTAAACGGATTTAAACGTTTCTAAATTATATATTAACCGATGAGCTGACTGCGGGGTTATTTACAAAATAACAAAAACATTTAAAAAAAAAAAAACTTAAAACAATTTTATAAAAGCACTGCTTATACGTCACTGATACTGCTCAGAAAAGACGTACTATGACGTAGAAGAAAAGTTTCAATCTAAATTACTTAGAAAAATGGAAACTGGCTGGGACTCTCTAAAACGTACTCTCATAATAAACGTACTCAATGCAAATTTCACGGGCGGCCCGGCCCAGCCCGTACGGGCTCGTGGCCCGCAGTTACGGAGTACAACTTCAACATTATCATTAAACTTTATGCAACGTAAACGCGACTAAATAAATCTACAAATAAATAATTTTCAGGCATTTTATGTCAATAAAAACTAATAATTATTATTATTACATAAAACTATTACTAATATTCGAAATAACAACTATTTATTTATGTCTATATATCTCTAACTAATAAAAAATGAATGTTATTAATTCAATTTTTAAGTCTGATATATAATATATTCTGAAAAGTGTTTTTTTTTAAATTATTGATTCGTAAAGTAAAAAAAATGAAAGAAATTTCATTAGTTAATTAAAAGCTAAAGGGAAAAGTCACAGCAAATGTTTCACATGTTCCCTTAAAAATAAGCAAAATGTCATATTTCATGAAAATACATACCGATTTATATTTTTTCTTTACACATTAAGCACATTTTTATAAATACATTCAACGCATTATTTTCAAGTACGAAAATGATATAAAACAAATGAAGTGAATAGTCATGAAAAAATATAAATATCCATACATGGAAAAAAATACGCAACAAAATCAATGATGTCATTTTATTTTTGGTCCGACAAGATTACGAACCAGACCCGGCCCGGCCCATCAAAAGTAGATTTATAAAAAGTGGCCCGTGCAGGTCTCTATCCTGCCCAAACAAAATGAATTTCTGTCGGAGAATAACTACAAAGTCGTCTCATTTGGGGCAGCTCATTTGGTGGAAGGGTGGCATTTCTGATTAATTTTAGACCCTTCGTCAAATAGGGGGACCCAGTTTTTGTGTGTGTAACCAGTGTTCGAATTATTGAACACTTATTCAGATCGTGTGTCTTGAGCCAAAAGGGTTTTCTTTACCCGTGTCAGCCTCGTCACAAGGTTGGCCCATGTGGAATGATGTATTGTAAATAAATATTTGTGGGATTAATTAAGTCTTGAAAAGCATTATCGCTTGTTTCATGACAAACGAAAACATTCGTTATTTTTCGGGCACAATTTACTGTTTCTTGAAAAGACGATGAAATAAATTATCTTGTCATTTTCACTACTTTGATCCCCTGTTTGAGTCTGAATTTTTTCACTGAGTTCAGTCCTTCCTGTTTCTTACCAGATTTTGGCGCTGTCATTCTGTTTTCTTATCTGAGAGGAAAAATACATCTAGTTTCTTCTTAGAAAGCAAGGAATGTAATTAATGAATATCCGATATGGAATGCGGTAGAAGAATCTAACCTCGGATGTTTGCTTTATAAAGCCAAGTACGTATAACTGAAAATTGGCGTCTTATAAACGAATTATTTTTGTTCTGAAATGAATATTGTATCATTGACATAAAGCATAATTAAATAAATGTTGTGATAGAATTTTAAGAAAACAAAATCACTCCGTTGTTCGATTAGTTTCTACAATACTAAGGTTTTATTTATAAAAAAAAAATTAATTTGTATATTACCTGAACAGAAGCTGAAAAGTAAAGAAAAATGTATGTCGATTTTAATTTCATCAAGCGACAATTCTATACATCAGTTTAAACAAAAATCAGTCAGGGGAATCAGCAGTCGCGTTTACAAAACTTAAGAACTGAAGAAAAGTAATGTAATAACGTGAGGTATATAGAGCCCTCTAGCGAGCAAAGTATTGGTCAAAACTTTAACAAATTGGATGCTACATTCGCAAATTACATATTTTCTCTGAATAAACAAAAGGAGACAAATGACAAGCAATATATTGACATTCCCCTATATTACAGTGGTTAGTGGTTAATAGCCTCGACACAGCATTTTGGTAAAGGGTTTAGAATGTTGATGTATATATATACAGTAAAACTCGCTTAAAACACTCCCGCATAAGACGCTGTTTTTTTTCGGTCCCTGGACATTTCTTATATTAGTCAATGTAAAATCCACCTGTTAAAACGCTTTATTCTGCTCTTTATTTTCGTATAAGACGCTCTTTTCTTGTTTTTCTTCCCTTCATAACCCCTACTTTTCTATTTATTCTGCTCAAAGTAAATACTGTACTCCCTTTATTCTGACCCCGAC
>Ga0115856_100157_pt1 | contig 22787 bp, 18 predicted proteins | sample InSIn4gowninarea_FD_83870 | JGI IMG/M metagenome (GOLD analysis project Ga0115856, IMG submission 83870)
CCCTCCTCTGTATGCTTGTTTTTAAACATAGGAGAAAGCCTTTGTAAGGCATCGGTTAAATACTTATATTTTTCATCAAACTCTTCCTTGTCTTTTTTTGTCCATTCGTTGTAAACAAAGTCAATAGTATTTTGTAAAAGAGCTTCATCTATAATTCCATTATTAGTAGTGATTATGTTTTGGAAAGCTATCAGTGTTTTATCAACTGTTTCACTGTTATAAATGTATTTGTCATCTTCATTTCTTTCCTTGAAGATGATACAATCACAAATCCTCTTCTCTCGTTTTCTATTTACACGGCCAAAACGTTGAATAAGAGCATCAATAGGAGCTGGTTCCGTAAAAATAATCTCGTAATCAATGTCTAAGCTTACTTCTATTGCCTGTGTTCCTACTAAAAGCTTTATGTCTCCATTCATCAAGGCTTTTTCTTTTTTACTCCTGTCCATGCCTGTAAAAGAACCATGTAGTAAAATAGCCTCTCCTTCATTTACATTTTCTTTGAGGTGCAGAAATACATTTTGAGCAGCTTTTACAGTGTTACAAACTACCAATACTTTTTTGCCTTTTTCTAATGCCTTCTTAATCTCTTCCAAGTTTTCACTTAGTAAGCCTTCTTTCAAATAAATTTTGTGTCTTTTAAAACTGTCGTATAGAGCTGAACTTGCTTTTACAATAGCATGTTGCCCAAGGCTTTCCTCTAATTCGGCTTGTAAAAAGCGAGGCATAGTAGCTGTCATTATCATCACTTTTGCTCTTAAATGCCTGGTAGTAAATTGGAGTAATACTTTTATTTGCGCAAAGACATCAGGACTATAAGCATGAATTTCATCAAATATTAAATAGCATCCTGCCATCTCGAAAATGCCTTGTTCATACCCTTTTAAACCAAATAGATGTTTTAATAGCTGAAAAGGTGTTGCTACTTTAATAGGAGTAATTATGCTTTTAAATTTATCTTTTAGTTTTTTAATGCTGTCTTTCTTTGTATTTAAATCATACTGCAAATCATCAAAATAATTATTTAAGTAGTCACTTAATTTTCCATGTAGCATACCAACTTTTTCGCTTTCTTTTCCTATTGCTGTATTCAGCCTTTCATACATGGCATTGATAGAAGCGGTAAAAGGCAAAATATAGAAAATACGTCCCTGACCATTATTGTTTAATTGATTTCTTAACCATAAAAAAGCACTTTCTGTTTTTCCTGACCCGGTTGGTGCGGTAAGTATTAAATTTCCGTTTATAGTTTCACAAGCCTTTTGGTGTTCATAAAAATTCAAACTTTTTTCTTTTAAAGCCTTTTGTTGCATTTCTAAAAATCCAAAATCATTTTCTTCAACTTTTTGTACTTGTGTGACTAATGCCGAACCTAAATGATCACACCATTTTAAGCCTCCAAAGAGTAGCATTAGTTTAAAGTAATCGGGTTGAGATTGAAGCAAGGGCTTTTGATTGTACCCATGTATTAATCCATAAATTGATTTAGGGGTGACAGCATTAACATTAAACCCATAAAATTTTAAAAGTTGCAATGCTGCAGATATATCAACATTTTTACGAAAAGCTGTTTCAAAATCTTCGGTTTCTTCTAAATTTTCTAATTTCCCAAACGAATCACCACTATCATAACTATTAAGGTATTCACGAAGAGAGCTAAAATCTTTATGATGTCCGGCCACAACCAACCGCATTAGTTTCACAACATCTTTATCTGTTTCCGATAAAGAGTCAACAAACGGAATGGAAAATAATTCATGCCTTTGAAGACTCCATTTATTCTCTTTTCCATCTAATACTTTTTGAAATTCCTGATGCGCCTTTCCTAAGTCATGTAGCACAATACAAGTTCTTAGAATTTCCCAAAATGCATTGCCTAAACCCGAACACTCGGCAGCTTTTGGAAAACATTGTTGCAAGAAAGAGTAAATAATCAGGCAATCGTCAATATGCTCTTTTAAAGTTCTTGCCGGAACGTTGCCTTTTACGTCTTTAGATTTAGCAAGTAATGGCATTAGTTAGTAAAGCTGATTTGATGAAAGAAAATATCTACTTCTTTTCCGCTTGGCAACGTATCCCGACAGGTAGGTATGTTTAAGCTTGAAATATTAGACTTATGGTTTATAATGGAAAATGGTTCAGTGCCAATATTTTTTCTTGGAAATTCATTAGTGAAATATTGTGGCAAGGCTTGTATTTGTCCGGGCAGATGAAACCTAAAGGGAATAATTTGACCTCTGATTTTAGAAGTCACCTCCACTTCATCTAATTCTTCTTTTTCCGAAATATTTCTAACTGTTGCCAAATCATTCATTCTCCCTAAAAGCAATGGATAGTAGGGTTGAGATAAATAAGTATTTAACCGATGCCTTACAAAGGCTTTCTCCTATGTTTAAAAACAAGCATACAGAGGAGGGCTTTTATAAACAGTTTGATGGTATAAAAATCCTACCACAATCTAAAAAAGAAAATTTTGAAAATGCCCTGAATAATTTTGATTTTATTACAGCAGAAAGCTTAAAAGTTCAAATTACTAAGAGACGTTTTATGGGTTGGAAGGGTAGTCAAAATATTAAGTCGGATGCTTATGCTTTTCAGGGTGGGAAGAAAATATTTAATATTCCGTACTATATAACTAATAAGGTTTATCATACAGAGCTAGGCCTTATAAGAGATGAAGAAGAGCCTTGGCAAAACTTTACAATATTTTAGCATGACCATCAACGCTACCCTCATCAACCTTTATCACATCTGCAAACGTGAACTTTGGCTGCATGCTAATGGCATTCGAATGGAACATACTTCTGATACGGTAGCTGAAGGTAAATTGATTGGAGAAACTACTTATCCGCAACGAGCAGAGAAATATACCGAAATAGAGATTGCCGGCAGCAAGATTGATTTTTATGATGCAAAAAATAAAGTAGTACATGAAATAAAAAAGAGCGACAAAACCGAAGAAGCACACGAATGGCAGGTGAAATATTACATCTGGTTGTTGCAGCAGAACGGCATTGAAGGCGCTACCGGTATTTTAGAATATCCAAAACTAAGGCAAACTACAACGGTAACACTAACGACTTTAGATGAAACTTACCTTCTAAAAGCGTCGGAGCAAATAAAAGCAATTGTAGAAGGGGAAACCTGCCCGCCGGTTATCAACAGCAAGATTTGTAAAACCTGCTCCTATTATGATTTTTGTTATATCAATGATTAGAAGGTCAACAATTGCACCATGAAAAAATCTTACTATCTTTTTAATGTGAGCACCTGAATATGCTACTCCGGTACTTTTAATTGTACCATAGAGGAATTGAAATATGAATCCAGAGATTTAACTATTAGTAACAACACTTTTAATGGCAGAAGAATAATAATGATGTCTCACTTTTAATTGTACCATAGAGGAATTGAAATGACATTAGGTTCTTTTACTTTGGGAGAAAGTAATCTCTTTTAATTGTACCATAGAGGAATTGAAATGGGTTTAAAGATATTTCGTGAACCATCTCTTTGCTTCTTTTAATTGTACCATAGAAGAATTAAAATATTCTACCCTTTACGGTTCCTTCTTCGACATTTGGACTTTTAATTGTACCATAGAGGAATTGAAATTTGTAATAGCGGTAATAACTCCTTTATCTTCAGTACTTTTAATTGTACCATAGAGGAATTGAAATGTTTGAATTACAATAGCCCACGTCTCTTTTATTGCTTTTAATTGTACCATAGAGGAATTGAAATATGTTTACCAATGTATTGTAATGCGCCTGGATACTCTTTTAATTGTACCATAGAGGAATTGAAATCATGCCGGCAATGCTTTTAAATTTAAAATAAGCACTTTTAATTGTACCATAGAGGAATTGAAATTAAGTAACAATCCATGAACCGCTTGAGTCGTCTTTGGCTTTTAATTGTACCATAGAGGAATTGAAATAAACCTGATAAATGTGGCAATGTGGGGAGAATACACTTTTAATTGTACCATAGAGGAATTGAAATCCAGGAGAGCTGCGACAGCTGCTACAAGCAGATGACTTTTAATTGTACCATAGAGGAATTGAAATAAGGAAAAAGCCGCAATGTTAAAATGACTGAGGACTTTTAATTGTACCATAGAGGAATTGAAATTTTTCTTCTCTTTGATAGCTTGTTGCTCTCATATATCTTTTAATTGTACCATAGAGGAATTGAAATCAATTCCTAAAAGCGGATATTACGTCTTTACTATACTTTTAATTGTACCATAGAGGAATTGAAATGCCTGTAATTACAACGCTTAATAATGTTGGTGGTTCTTTTAATTGTACCATAGAGGAATTGAAATATGAATCCAGAGATTTAACTATTAGTAACAACACTTTTAATGGCAGAATAATAATAATGATGTCTCACTTTTAATTGTACCATAGAGGAATTGAAATTTTTCTTCTCTTTGATAGCTTGTTGCTCTCATATATCTTTTAATTGTACCATAGAGGAATTGAAATCCTGAAGATTGTGAAGAATATATAATTGAAAGACTTCTTTTAATTGTACCATAGAGGAATTGAAATCTGTGTTGTGAGCACCTGAATATGCTACTCCGGTACTTTTAATTGTACCATAGAGGAATTGAAATCAATTCCTAAAAGCGGATATTACGTCTTTACTATACTTTTAATTGTACCGTAGAGGAATTGAAATGCCTGTAATTACAACGCTTAATAATGTTGGTGGTTCTTTTAATTGTACCATAGAGAAATTGAAATATGAATTCAGAGATTTAACTATTAGTAACAACACTTTTAATGGCAGAAGAATAATAATGATGTCTCACTTTTAATTGTACCATAGAGGAATTGAAATAAAGTTCCGCCACTCTGGACAGCATTTGCGCTGCCTTTTAATTGTACCATAGAGGAATTGAAATATATTTTTCTATTCATACTACTGCTCGTTTTGCTGCTTTTAATTGTACCATAGAGGAATTGAAATCATATTGTAAGACATTCTATTGGCAAACCTGTTTTCTTTTAATTGTACCATAGAGGAATTGAAATCAAGAACGGTTTAACATTATTTCAATGCCACCAGCTTTTAATTGTACCATAGAGGAATTGAAATACATTAAAGTAGCAGGGTTTTACAACAACATTGACTTTTAATTGTACCATAGAGGAATTGAAATATCTGGAAAGCGATGGGAGTAATAAGAATGATATATCTTTTAATTGTACCATAGAGGAATTGAAATCTTACAGCAGTGGCAACAGATAATAATGGTGCAGCTTTTAATTGTACCATAGAGGAATTGAAATTATAAAAGAATTAATTCCTCCATCATTTTTAAATGCTTTTAATTGTACCATAGAGGAATTGAAATCCGTCAAAGAGATTGGAGTCTGAATAGCTGTGCATTAAACATTGTTGAACAAATAAATTAAAAAGTAATGCAAACAATATTTTTATGGTTATTAGTTATTTTCCCCGTCACTGTTATTGCGCAGCCAGAGATTCAGATTAATGCAGAAACGATAAACGGGAATATTGTTTTGTACACAGAAAATACAGAAAATTATCCTGTATCAATATCACTTGAATTAACGTTAGAAAACTTAAAATCCGATAAAGAACAGGAAAAAGTATTTGTGATACCGGAACATAGCACTCATTACAGGTTGATTCAATTAAACAAAATTGAAAAAACCAGGAATTCTACATATTCATTAAAATTTACCTCAGTTCCCGGTAATGTAAATTTATCAGCCTGGGACAGTTCTTATCAATACGATTTGCCTTATAAAAAAGGACAGGGTTATTTACTTTTTCAGGGATATAACGGACATTTTACACATCAAAATGAAAATGCACTGGACTTTGAAATGCCGGAAGGAACAGAAATATTAGCTGCGAGAGAAGGAGTTGTGGTAAAAGTGGTTCAAAACAATACAGAGTCGTGTCCTGAAAAGGAATGCGAAAAGTTTAATAACTATATTTTAATTTATCATTCTGATGGTACGTTTGCGTTATATAATCATATCAGGTACAACGGAGCTGCAGTTAAACAAGGTGACAAAATTAATAAAGGCGATATGATTGCCTATAGCGGAAAAACCGGCTGGGCCACAGGTCCACACCTTCATTTTGAATGTTACCTGCCTGCGTGGAAACATAGAAAGACTATTATGACAGCTTTTAGAATTGAGGATGGATCTGCATTTGAATATTTAAAAGAAGGAAAAACTTACCGGAGAAGGTATTAATTCGTAAAAAATTCTCGTTCGCAAAGAAAAGTGATTAATTACTGCCAAAAGCTGGCTGAGAATTACCTACTTTTAAAGTAAATACGTATACAGACTAACATGAATGAAATCAAAAAAGAAGACATCAAACAGGAAGTGTTTGACCTTTATGACGACTATGCGCACAACCGGGTCAACAGGCGCGAGTTTATGCAAAAGCTTTCCACTTATGCAGTGGGAGGGCTCACCGTAACGTCACTTATGAGTTTTCTTATGCCTGATTACCAGGGTGCCATTCAAATCAAACCAGATGATCCCCGCCTGAAATCAGAATACGTCAATTACCCGTCTCCCAAAGGTGGCGGAACCATCAAAGCGCTGTTGTCAATGCCTGCTGACGCAAAAGCAAAGCTGGGAGGCATTGTAGTTGTTCATGAAAACCGCGGTTTGAATCCATACATTGAAGATGTGGCAAGAAGAGCGGCCCTGGCAGGATTTGTTTCGATTGCTCCCGATGCTTTAACTCCCTTAGGCGGCTATCCGGGTAATGACGATAAAGGCCGGGAACTTCAAAGTAAACTGGACAAAAATAAAATGTTAGAGGACTTTATAGCTGCATACGACTACCTGAAAAGCTACAAAGACTGTAACGGTAAAATTGGTGTTGTAGGTTTTTGCTTTGGTGGCTGGATTGCAAATATGATGGCAGTGCGAGTGCCGGATTTGTCGGCTTCCGTTCCATTTTATGGAGGCCAGCCTGCAAGTGAAGACGTTCCCAAAATAAAGGCTCCGCTTCTCTTGCATTATGCGGCACTGGATACGCACGTTAATGAGGGCTGGCCGGCGTATGAAGCTGCTCTAAAACAGAACGGCAAACAATATACAGCTTATATCTATCCTAACGTAAATCATGGCTTTCATAACGACACAACCCCTCGTTATGACAAAGCTGCTGCAGAACTTGCCTGGAAACGTACCATTGATTTTTTCAATGAGAAATTGAAGTAACGGGTATAGACATTTAGGGCAATGATTTTAAAATTAGTTAGTTCTGTCAGCGCTTTTATTTTCGTAATGCTTAAACTGCAATTCAGGCTTAGAATTACAAGCTGCAAAGCATAAATCAGTATTTTATTTCTCCAAAGCTTCCCTTCAAAATTAGTTCTTTATTGTTTGATTTCTCAACCCTGCCTACTACTTTAGCATCAATCTCAAATTGCTTTGCTATAGAAATAATGTTATCGGCTTTATTTGCAGGAGTAAAAATTTCAAGGCGATGGCCCATATTGAAAACCTGGTACATTTCGTTAAAATTGGATTGAGATGCTTCCCGGATAATATTGAAAATAACAGGGGGCTTAAATAAATTATCTTTTATTATAAGCATGTTTCCGGGCAAATACTTGATACACTTTGTTTGCCCGCCGCCACTGCAATGGATAAGGCCATGAATATCCTCAAAGTTTTGCTCGAGCAATTTTTTAATTACCGGGGCGTAAGTGCGGGTCGGGCTAAGAAGCAGTTTGCCGATATTTGTGGTATTTTCATCTGTTTCCACTGCATCCTGCAAATCATATTTACCAATATAAACAACCTCATCAGCCAATAATGGCTCGAAAGTTTGCGGAAAAGCTTTTGCATATTTCTTCTTCAATACGTCATGGCGCGCACTGGTAAGGCCGTTGCTGCCGATACCGCTGTTATATTCAGCTTCATAGCTTGATCGGCCATAACTTGCCAAACCAACTATTACATCACCGGGTTGAATTTTGTCGTTTGTCACCAGTTTGCTTTTCGGCCATCTTGCTGTCATAGTTCCGTTTACGGCAATGGTTCTTACCACGTCGCCCACGTCTGCAGTTTCACCGCCCAGATAATGAATGTTTATACCAAAATCTTTTAGCCAATTAAACACTTCCTGTGTGCCGTTTATAATTACTTCAAGCACTTCTCCCGGAATATGTTTTTTATTTCTGTCAATAGTTGAAGAAAACAACAGGTTATCGTAAATACCTGCGCAAAGCAAATCGTCCAGGTTCATTATCACTGCATCCTGTGCAATGCCTTTCCAAATGTCTATGTCACCTGTTTCTTTCCAATACAGGTAAGCAAGAATGCTTTTTGTACCGGCGCCGTCTGCGTGCATAATATTTATCCAGTCAGGATCATTTCCTAAAAAATCACTGTATATTTTACAAAAAGCATTGGGAAAAAGGCCTTGGCTAAGATGCCTCGTGGCAGCATGCACTTCTTCTTTCTGAGCCGAAACTCCGCGTTGAGCATATAAAGACATGTAAAACAATTTATGGCGGCAAATGTACGGAGAAGTTATTAGGGCAATAAGTCAATAAGCGGAAAGTCATTGAGCCAATAAAGCATCGGGTATTTTGTCTTTGGTCAATAGCCAGTCGTCGGTGGTCTGTGTTCAATTTAAACATTTAAACGCTTAATTTTGTTGCAATTATTATGATACAGGTTCATAGAGATTTACAGCATTTACCGGATTTTAAAAAAGCAATCATTACCATCGGAACTTTTGACGGAGTGCATCTGGGCCACCAGCAAATAATAAAGTTGCTGAAAAAAGAAGCGGCTGAAACAGGCGGAGAAACAATTATCCTTACTTTTTATCCGCATCCCCGAAGAATTGTAACGCAAGGAAGATCGGATGTAAAAACACTTAATACTTTAGAAGAAAAAATAGAATTATTAAATGAAAAAGGTATTGATCATTTGGCAGTAGTTTCTTTTAATGATGAATTTGCAAATCAATCTGCCGAAGAATATATTGAAAATTTTCTTGTAAAAAAATTCCACCCCAATACTATTATTATTGGTTATGATCACAGGTTTGGAAAAAATCGCGGCGGAGATTATCATTTACTGGAAAAAATGGGTGAAAAGTTTAATTACAACGTGAAAGAAATACCCGAACATGTTTTAAATCATGTAACTATCAGCTCTACAAAAATCAGGGAAGCCCTGCTGAAAAGTGATATAAATACTGCAAATGCATATTTGGGTTACCCATATTTTTTCCAGGGAAAAGTAGTTGAAGGAAATAAATTAGGCCGCACGATAGGATATCCCACCGCTAATTTGTTAATAGAAGAAGAGGAAAAACTGGTGCCTGGAAATGGCGTGTACGCTGTTACAGTAACAATCGGGCAAAACCAGTCTTTACTAAAAGGCATGATGAACATTGGCATGCGCCCTACTGTTAACGGCACAAAACGAACAATTGAAGTAAATATTTTTAATTTTAACGAAGACATTTACGGACAATATATGCGTGTAAATATACACGCATATCTGCGCGGAGAAGTGAAATTTGAAGGCATTGATAAATTGAAAGAACAATTGGCAAAGGATAAAGAAAATGCCGAAATGGAATTGAGTTTATAGTTTTCGGCAATTTTTTTATCTCTTACCTTTCTGCATTCTGCAGTAAATGCGGTTTCATAAACTCAAATTTTTTTTGTAATTGTAATTCAGCCTTCTTATTACCTAAAATAAAAAAGTGCAGTAAATTTATTTATTATCAGAAGCGATTAGTTTTTCCAGAACATAATGAGCGATAGGACAAACAGTTGAATTTTTTTGAGTGAGCTGTGGTCTTTTTAAAAAAACATCTTCGTTTGTGTAAGGATAACGCGCACAATCGCCCGGACGTTCTTCATAAATGCTGCAATAATTATCATTGCCTAAAAATGGACAGGGAGCGCTTTTAGTAACATAATCACCATCAGAGTCGAGGCGCAGATATGTTTCGATGAAATCTCCTTCTTTCATCTTCAGGTGTTTACTTATCCGCTTTATATCGGTGGTTTTAAATCGAGGAGAATAATTTTTACAACAATTACCACATTGCAAACAATCAATTTTTGCAAAAGCTTCATCATTCAAATCGGGAAGTTGCTTTAAAACTTTATTTTTATCAGCCCGTTGCAAAAACTGTTTGTATTGCTTCTGATGTTCTGCTGAACGTTTCTCCCAATTGTCTGAACCGGGATTGGTGGGATTATCTGAACTGGGATTAGTGAGATGTTTGGGATTGGTGGGAAACATGATAAGAGATCAACTTTATTAAAAATTCACATCAGTATAATTGTAATTCTTCCTCTTTTAAAGTGGGCAAAGTTAGTTTTTAAAGAAAGAAAATTTATAGGATGAATAGTTAATATATTTAGGTTCCAATGACAAACGAACAATTATTCCCCAAATTCTTCGAAAAGAATTTTTTAGTTCTTCTTTTCATTCTAAAGTAATATTAAAACTGTAAAGCACGATGCAAAAGATATGAATAAATTTAAAACACTTTTTGAAAATGTCTTTAAAAGCAAGACAAGTATTTTAATTTCTGTTCTGATAACTTCTGCGTTGATACCGCTTGCTGTTAATCTTCTTTTTAAGTTAATATTGTTCAAAGCAGTTATGGAAAACCGGTTTCATTTTGTTTTAATTGGTTTATTCATATACTGTGGATGGCTTGCCATCTTATTCTTTTTGTATAGAAAAGATACAATTAAGCTTAAAGACCTCACTATTACAAAACAAAAGTTTATAACAGGATTATCAGCAGGAATTTATGTTTTTATTTTTGTTAACCTTATATTATTTGCTTCTTGTTTCATTCACAGCAGATCGCTAATAATATCTGAATACTTTAGCTCAATTGGTTTGACCTTAAAAACTTTTGGGTTATTTATCTTTAATATCATACCTGGAGCTTTTATCGAAGAACTGGTTTTCAGAGCTTACCTAATTCCTCAGATTTTTATTCGGATAAATAATAAATTAAGTAATTCTGTGGTTTCATTAGTTGTAACAATATTTATTACTCAAGTCCTTTTTGCAGTTGCGCATGTTCCAAGAGATTTATTTAGGAACGATTATAACTTTCTTATCATAAGCAATAATCTTATCCATTTGTTTGAAAGTGGTATTATGTTGTCACTCATATTTCTGCGTACAAAAAATATATTCTTTGTTACCATTTATCACGCCTTTACTAACTTCTCTTTGGATATCGTTAGCTCTCCTTATTTTGTTTCTTATTCAACTATAGTAACAGTAATTATAGCGCTTCTATGGAATAAAATTATAGAACCAAAAGAAACAAAAGAAGGACAAGGGTTACACAAACGTTATAACATTTTTATGTAAGTTTGTCTTTAAAGTAATCTTGAGTTATAACATCATGAAAGCAAATATTATTAATATTGGTAACAGCCAAGGAATTATTCTTCCTGCAATGCTTTTGAGGCAGTTAAAGTTATCACCTAAATCTACTGTTCATATTGAAATAGACAATGGTGCCATTATTATTAAACCAGAGCCTCGCCAGGGTTGGGTAGAAGCTGCAAGGCAAATGCATGCTGCAGGAGATGATGAACTTATATTTTGAGATTTTCCAAATGAATTTGATAAAGAAGAGTAGACATGAGAGGCACTTCCTCATCGTGAGAAACTTTAAACCACAGAGACACAAAGACACAGAGTAGCTCAGAGAAAAGAAATACCAGATATAAATATAAAGCCTCGAAGATGGAGGCTTTAAAATATTATTAATAAGTTTTTATTCTAATCATTTCAAATTCAACAAATCCCGGTTCTACATCAATGCCAAATCAAGCACCTGCTGCATGTTTTTTACATAATGAAATGCAATTCCTTTTATAAAACTGCTGTCAATTTCATTTACGTCTTTTTCATTTTGAGAGCACAAAATGATCTCTTTTAAACCCGCACGCTTTGCTGCCAAAACTTTTTCTTTAATTCCGCCTACCGGCAAAACCTGTCCGCGCAAAGTTATTTCACCTGTCATTGCCATAAATGGCTTCACTTTTCTGCCTGAAAAAGCACTCGCCAAAGAAGTGAACATGGTAATGCCTGCGCTCGGTCCGTCTTTTGGCACAGCGCCTTCCGGCACGTGCACGTGTATGTTTTTCTTCTGAAATAATTCCGGGTCAACATTATATTTTTGTGCATTAGCCTGCAAAAAACTAAGTGCTGTGGAAGCGCTTTCTTTCATCACGTTTCCAAGATTACCCGTTAACTGCAGCGTACCTTTTCCTTCGCTTAAAATAGTTTCGATAAATAAAATATCTCCGCCGACATAAGTCCATGCAAGCCCTACCGCCACACCGGGAATATTGATCGTTTTATAAATCTCATTGCTGTATTTGTGAGGGCCTAATATCTTTTCTATATCCTCCATCGCCAGCGTTGGTTTCACTTTTCCCTTAACCGCCATTTCCTTAGCCTGGTATCGCATAATTGATGCAATCTGACGATCAAGCTCGCGCACGCCGCTTTCGCGTGTATAGCTTTCAATCATTTTTTCCAGCACTTTGTCTGTTATTTTAAAACTGCCTGGTTTTAAGCCATGTGCTTCAAACTGTTTTGGTAAAAGATGGCGTTTTGCTATTTCAACTTTCTCTTCGATAGCATAACCGCTAAGGTCTATGATTTCAAGCCTGTCTCTCAGCGCAGGCTGTATCTGGTTAATATTATTGGCTGTCGCAATAAATAATACTTTGCTCAGGTCATATTCCAGTTCGAGATAATTGTCGTAAAAAGTATGGTTTTGTTCAGGATCGAGAATCTCCAGCAAAGCGCTGCTCGGGTCACCGCGATGGTCACTTCCCACCTTATCAATCTCATCAAGAATAATTACCGGGTTACTGGTTTTTATCTTGCGGATATTTTGAATAATTCTGCCGGGCATTGCACCGATATATGTTTTGCGATGTCCGCGCAATTCGCTTTCGTCGTGCAAACCTCCAAGGCTTAATCGTACATATTTTCTGTCAACTGCATTTGCTATGCTTCTTCCCAATGAAGTTTTACCAATGCCGGGAGGGCCGATAAAACAAAGAATAGGGCTTTTCATATCGCCTTTCAGCTTTAAAACTGCGAGATATTCTAAAATCCTTTCTTTTATCTTGGTCATTCCGTAATGGTCATTATCCAAAACTTTTTTGGCTTTCTTCAGATCGTAACTGTCTTTTGAATACTCCTCCCACGGCAGGTCGAGCAACAGGTCGAGGTGATTGTAAACTACAGAATAATCAGGAGTGCTGGGATGCATTCTTTCCAGCTTTTCTATGTTGCTTTTAAACAACGTTTTCGCAGCCTGCGGCCATTTTTTGCCTTCGGCTTTTTTCTTCATTTCTGCCAGCTCACGGTCGTTCAGGTCTCCGCCAAGTTCTTCTTTTATGCTTTTTAGCTGCTGCTGCAGAAAGTATTCGCGTTGCTGCTTATCAAGTTCGGTGCGGGTTTTATTGGTTACCTTATTTTTCAACTCGGCAAACTGAAGCTCTTTTTGCAGAATATGCATCAGGTCTTCCGACCTTTGCCTTACGTCATGTATCTCCAGCAACCTTTGCTTTTCACCAAGATCGCTGTTAAGGTTACTGCTTACGAAATTGATTAAAAAAGAAGGATTTTCTATATTTTTTAAAATAATAGAAGCCTCGGTGGGAAGATTGGGAGACATGGAAACTATTTGTCCGGCCAGGTCTTTTATATTGCTTACATAGGCAGAAAAATCTTCGTCTTTTGGAATTATATCTTCTTCCAGCAACGTTACCCTTGCCTTAAAGTAAGGATCATCCGTTGTTATTTCCTCAAGTGAAAACCGTTTTTTTCCCTGGATAATAATAGTAGTGCCTCCGTCGGGCATTTTTATAAGTTTCACTATTTTGGCAATAGTGCCTATTTTACAAAGATCTTTCGCCTGTGGATCTTCGATAGTGCTGTCGGTTTGTGCAAGCACACCTATCAGTTTATTGTCTTTGTAAGAATCGTTAACAGCCTTTATACTTTTGTCGCGGCCGACTGTTATTGGCAAAACAACACCGGGAAATAATACAGTATTTCTTAAAGGAAGAACGGGAATATCTCCCGGAATATCAATTATTTGATCACTTTCGTTTTCATTTTCATTCAAGGGAATTATCGGGATAAAATCTGTATCGTCGTCTGTGCCTGTGAAAAAATTCTTTTGAATCATAGTGTATTTTTAGAGGACAAATTGTCATTTCCTCCTTATATTTTTTATATAGCCTGCAAATATACTATGGTTCAATATTAGTGCCATTGGCCTTCACATGCATTTATTACAAGCAAAACGGCATAAAAAAAGCATTGCCGTCAGACAATGCTTTTGTATTGAAAAAGTAATCTGCGAATTATAAAGCTAACCCTACTCCAAACTGCAGTTGCTGACTTTTCCATTTGTCCTGGTTGCCCACATCATTAATGTTATTAAGACCAATATTATAACGGCCATAAAGACGAAGGGTTTTCAGGTTTATCTGTGCACCACCTACAAGTGAAAAGTTACCGTTCTTAAAAGCTTCCTTACTGTTGCTCCACAGGTTCGCATTTTTATTTTGTAAAATTCCAAACTGGGGACCAAGATTGAATGTAAGCAACTGTCCTACATTATAGCGCAATAAAACAGGAATTGTCAGGTAATTTAATTTAATGCTGGTCGTATTATTTTGCCAGTTGTTCCAGACAGCATCTGTGCCCGAAGCCCTATGCGTGTTCACCTGGCTCCAAAGCACTTCAGGCTGAATGCCCCATTTTTTACTAAGATCAATTTCTGCAAAAAGACCGAGCTGGTAACCCAGGTTATATTCTTCTTTAAATGCCTTGCCGGTTATCTTTGTAAGGTTGGCGCCTGCTTTTCCTCCAACACTTAAACGTTGTGCATCAGCAACTCCTGAAAGAGCAGCTATAAGGATGACTGAGGCAATAATTTTTTTCATATCGCTTTGTTTTTCAATGAGAAACCAATTGTTATGCCAATAGATTTTAAGCTATTAGCTGTAAATGATAAAAGTTGATAAAAAAACATTAAACTTTTTAAAGGTTTATTTTCTTATAAAAAACGAAATTTTTCTTATTTTATTAAAAGAATAGTAAAAATTGTAACAAAGGACAACATTATGTTCTGAAGCAGAATGTACGAAGTAAGAAATAACACAAGATTATTTATAAGTTTTTCCTACTACTTCCCTTATTATATTATCCAGTTGATTTGAGCTTTGAACAATCATGGTGCATAAATTTTTTACATTTTGATCTATTTCCATTTTATTAAGAATATCAGCAAGACCTAAAATGTTGGAAAGCGGGCTTCTTATAAGATGCGAGTGCTGAAAAGCAATTTCTTTCAAAAGATCCTTCTTTTTTTCAATTTCCGATTCGGCTTCTTTTAACTGCTGCTGTTCGGCCATGTATCCTGTAATATCATAACCAAGACAAAATATTCCTTCAGGTTCATTATCATCATTTATCATTGCCTTATATTCCCACTGGGTTATTACATAACCTCCTCTCCCATCGTGCTTTCTTATTGTGGCAGGAAACATCTTTTCAGGATGTTTAAAACATTGTGCAGCAACTTCCTCACACACTTTTGTGTCATCCGGATGCATAGTTACCTGGTATGGCATTCCCACTATAGAATCACTGATGTATGAAAAAGACTTTGCATAATGATTATTGATATAGCTGTATTTGCCAGCCATATTGGTAGTAATAATATAATAAAAGTTAGAATTTTCGAGCAATTTAATCGTTTCTTCAAACTGTTTCATTCCTTTATTTTTTAAGGGTAATGGCACGCTGTTTAAGTTAAAGCAAAACTTATTCCTTAAAAAAAACCATATTTCATTTTCTCTTTTCAAACACCTTATTATTCTACTTCCACATAATATTTTTTCTCTTTCAGTTTTTGATTTTTGCATCGCGCTTCTTCTTTTCTATGTACCGTTTTTTTTAGCCCGAACTAACCAGTAAATTTTTTCTGGTTGTATGTATAAAATTTAATGAAGTCTTGTACAATAAATATTATTCTTTCACAGTTTTATAAAATAGCACAAATTATTTTTCCACCTGATTTTTAATTTAAAAAAAACGTCATTGGCAAAGCAGATTTTTATAAAAAGAGTATAAATAGAATAAGTAAAAACAATTTTAACTCTCATATAAGTTTCTTCTGATTTTCAATCAGCAACAACTTCAAATATTGTTATCAAGTAGAATAACCAATCTAAATCCTAAAAAAACACCTAAAACAGGAAATTTATTTCCGCAACTGCATGAAACTCCGACCTCTGGAAAACCTAACCAATGACCAGGTACAATCAGGCTTAAAATACTTTATTAATGAAGGGCTTGCCGCCGAAGCAATGGCTACATTTACGGGAGGAACTTTCCTGGTAGCTATGGCGGTGCTGCTAAAGGCTACAAACTTTCAAATAGGTTTACTGGCTGCGTTGCCAACGATCACCAATATATTTCAATTGTTATCTATCTGGCTTGTTCAGAAATACAAAAACAGGAGAGCAATTAGCGTTATCTGTTCTTTTTTTGCGCGCGTACCGCTATTTGTTGTTGGCATTTTACCATTTGTATTTTCGTCTGCCACCAGTATCAATGTTTTATTGTTCTTTTTGTTCTTTCATTATTTTTTCACTTCAGTATCCGGCGCAAGCTGGAACTCGTGGTTTAAGGATATAATTCCCGAAAAAATTCTGGGAACTTATACTTCAAGACGATCAAGGCTCATTCAAATTTTAAATGTCACACTTAGCCTTGCAGTGGCAATGCTAATTGACTATGTGAAGTTTCATTATCCCCGGTTCGAGCTTACTGCTTATGCACTTATGTTTTTATCAGGCGGTATAGCCGGCATGTTAGGAGTTTATTTCCTTTCACGTGCGCCTGAACCAAAAACTACATTGGAAGACGAGAAACTTTTAAAGCTTTTCAGCAAGCCTTTAAAAGATAAGAATTTTAGAAATTTGCTTACTTTTCATTCGTTTTATGCATTTGCAACCAGTCTTGCATTGCCATTTTTTGTAGTGTATATGATGAAAACGATCGGTTTATCTTTTGCATGGATAATAGCGCTGGGCCTGCTTGCAAAGTTTGGAAGCATTTTCTCGCTAAAGTTTTGGGGAGCATTTTCCGACAAATACAGCAACAAAACAATCATCAGCATTTGTGCGCCCACATTCATTATCTGCATTCTTAGCTGGACCTTCGCCGCTATGACTCACCATAAGGCAATAAGCATTTCTTTGCTTATAATTATTCATATTGTTAGTGGTGTTTCAGCCGCAGGCATTGATCTTGCCATTGCCAACCTTGCTGTTAAGCTGGCTCCTAAAAATGAAGCGATCGCTTACATTTCTGCCAGGAATATTGTAGTTGCAGTATTTGCTGCCGTTGCCCCAATGATTGGTGGTTTAATGGCCGATTTTTTTGCAACTCATCACCTTACCTGGAATATTCAATGGCAAGGACCGGGTGGAATTTCAACATTCAATTTGCTTGAGCTTCAAAACTGGAGTTTTTTCTTTGTGATCAGCGCTTTCCTTGCTTTGCTGTCTGTTCGTCTTGTTAAAAAAATAAACGAAGAAGGCGAAGCTCATAAAGAAATGGTGGCAATTGTAATGAGAAAAAGCGTAAAAAGAGGCATAAGAAAAAACATCAACAGTGAGGTTTTTAAGCACAGAATTGCAAATCCCGTTATCCTTCCGGCTATTATAAGACATCTGAAAACTTACCGAATTTGGAAGGACTTTAAAAAGATTGCATAAACGTCAAATAAACTACAGACAAAAAAACGAGTGGCAGGAACGCTTCTCGTCTTTTTTGTAAATACTATAAAGATTGTTTATAGAAACAGCAGGAATTATAAATAACTTTTTATACTATTTTTTGTAAAAAAGTTGTTTTCTGTTTTTCAATATATATTTATTTTTTTTGGGGACCGGCGGCAGAATTTCTATTGAACATCGTTGTGTCACTCACTTGTACGGCAACAAGAAAATTAGCTTTGTCCACCTTGTTTTTCTCTAAAGTCCGACTAAGAAACCAATGTCATTAACTTAAGAAAAATGTACAATTCTCCACTTTCATTGCCAATTCATAATAAAGCAATCCACCTCTCAAACCAAATTAAATATTAAATATTGTTTATTGAATAATGTTCATTAAATATTAAAAAAGTGTCTCGTTTTATTTTTGCTTAATTGGTTCATTAAACTATAATTCCAATAATGTTTTAACCGGGTCTTTTCCAAATAATAACAGTTCAGGAGTTTCAAGCAATTCTTTCACCCTTACAAGAAAACTTACGCTTTCCCGCCCGTCAATTATTCTGTGATCATAGCTTAGTGCAACATACATCATTGGTTTTACAACCACCTGCCCGTTTATTGCCATCGGTCTTTCCTGTATCTTATGCATACCTAATATAGCACTCTGTGGAATATTGATGATCGGCGTTGACATCAGCGAACCAAACACGCCACCGTTGGTAATGGTAAAAGTTCCGCCCTGCATTTCTGCCATTGATAATTTGTTTTCTCTTGCTTTTCCGGCAAGCTCCACCACCTTCTTTTCTATTTCAGCCATGCTCAGGCTTTCAGCATTTCTTATCACAGGAACGACCAATCCCTTAGGCGCAGAAACTGCAATGGAAATATCGCAGTAATCGTGGTAGATAATGGAATCTCCATCTATGTACGCATTTACCGAGGGCCACTCCTGCAAGGCATAACATACTGCTTTGGTAAAAAAGCTCATGAAACCAAGATTAACGCTATGTTTTTCTTTAAACTTATCTTTAAACTGTGTGCGAAGCGACATAATGCGGCTCATATCTACTTCGTTGAAAGTAGTGAGCATTGCAGTTGTATTTTTTGCCTCCACCAATCTGCGGCTGACCGTTTTTCGCAGGTTACTCATTTTTTCCGAGCGCTCATTCCTGCTAAATAATTCCTGTCCTGCAACCGCTTTTTTGCCCGGATTAGCTAAAGCCTGCAAAACATCATTTTTCATTATTTTGCCGTTAGCTCCCGACGCTATTATAGCAGATGCTTCCACTTTTCTATCAGCAATAATCGCCGCAGCAACAGGCGAAGCTTTTACATCATTGGGAACCGAAGTAACAGGCGCCTGTGCAGCAGCCGGCTGAGCCGGAGCCGATGCAGGTTGAGCAGTTGGTGCAGCAGGTTTTGCGTCTGTTTTTGATGATGCAGTTGAAGATCCTACAGCTACATCACTGTCAATTGTGGCAATTACATCACCTATTTTTAATGTTTCACCTTCCTTTGCTTTCTGAGATAATTTACCGGCTTCTTCAGCATTCAGTTCAAAAGTTGCTTTTTCGCTTTCCAGTTCCGCAATTACTTCGTCGCGTTGTACAAGGTCACCTTCTTTTTTCAGCCATTTTACCAGGGTCACTTCCGTGATTGACTCGCCAACCGTTGGAATTTTTATGTTTACAATACCTTTTCCTGCTGCTGCAGGTGCAGGCGAAGAGCCGGCAGACGTTTGTTCCTGAGCAGCCACCTGCGATGTCGCAACTGGGGAAGCCGGAGCAGACTGAGCTGGCTGAACCGGGGAACCATTAGACCTTTGTGCAGTTTCATCTATTTGGGCAAGTATATCTCCTATGTTTAAAGTATCTCCTTCTTTGGCATTTGTTTTCAGCACACCGGCTTTTTCGGCATTTACTTCAAAAGTTGCTTTTTCGCTTTCAAATTCAGCAATCACTTCATCTCTGTCTACATAATCTCCATCTTTTTTTATCCATTTTATAAGTGTTACTTCTGTTATAGACTCGCCAATCGCAGGAACTTTAATGTCAATCATAGCATGATTTTAAGTTTTGCAAATTTCGGGGAAATAAATTGTTTTTGTCAGGAAATTTAAAGAAGACATTTCAAAAGCTTACGCAGAGAAAAGAGAAGCAGGAATTTAGATTGCACAATGTTCTATTATTACTTCGCTACATTTTCTTAAAGTAAAGGCATTACGCCCGAAAGTGATTTAAATAAAAAAGAACTTACAGTAATTTTAAAATTATAACTTTAAATTCTTCCACTTCTTTCAGCAATGGTAATATATCTTTCTCTGTTAAAACGGCAAAATCTCCATAATCCCCCTCTTGCCTTGCATCGAAAAGATTGGTTAATAATTTACCCCACCGGGCATCTACCTTATCTTCTTTAATAAATCGTAATCCAAAAACTGTTTTAACTCCAGTATGAGTATGAGTTTGAATATTATTTTTCTCAAATAAAGCTGTAATTAAATAAAAGCAAGTGTAATACAATCGGCTTGCTGCCGAGTTCCAATATTTTTTTTCAATTGCTAATTTGGCCAAATCAAGTGCTTCTTCTGCTTTTGTTAATCTTGCAGTTATTATTCCTCTAACATTATTATTCATAATATTTTACCTTCTGCAGTTACATTTTTATATAACGGTGTTACTATCATCGAATCCCATTTACCTCTTTCATAGATCAGTGTGGACACTGCTTGGGTAAATTCTAATTCAATATCAAAAATCTCATCGCGAATCCTTCTTTTCAAAGTCGGATTAGCTTCTTTATCTGTCAAAACCAAAACATCCCAGTCACTATCCTCCCGGTAATCGCCCCTGGCCCGGGAACCAAAAAGTATTAAAGAAGCATTTTCATCCTCCTTTAATACCTGCGTTTTTATTTTATTCAAAAACTCATCCCGGTTCATATACAAATCAATTTTCTTAAATGCTAAATGCCGTATTGATTATTTCTGCCTGCTCCTGTGCATGCACTTTGGCATAGCCGGTAGCTGTCGAGGCGCTTGGCTGACGGCTTATAACACCATAATTAATCCCTTTTAAATTCATTTGCAAAAAGCCTGCAGCGCCCATATTCATCGGTTCTTCCTGCACCCAGAACCAGGTAGCTTTGTTGTACTTTCTATACAATTCTTCCAGTTGCTTCATTGGCAAAGGATATATTTGTTCTAACCTTATTATTGCAACATCCTTCCTGTTTTCTTTTTGCTGACGCTCAGCCAGGTCAAAATAAATTTTCCCGGTGCAAAAAAGTACTTTTTTTACTTCTTCACCGCTTTGAACAAAAGTATCATCAATTACTTCTTTAAAACCTCCTTCCAGAAATGCACTCATCTTACTGTAACTGCCCGGATGTCTGAGGTTGGCTTTTGGCGTAAATACTATTAAAGGCTTGCGGAACGGCCAGGTAAGCTGCCGGCGCAATGCGTGGAAAAAGTTGGCAGCAGTAGTTATGTCTGCAATCACCCAGTTTAGCTCTGATGACATTTGCAGAAAACGTTCCATTCGGGCGCTGCTATGCTCGGGTCCCTGACCTTCGTATCCGTGCGGCAGCAACATTACAAGACCGCTCATCTGCTGCCATTTGGTTTCGCCGCCGCTTATAAACTGGTCCACCATAGGCTGTGCAGTGTTGAAGAAGTCTCCAAACTGGGCCTCCCACAAAACCAACGTATTCGGGTTGGCAATAGAATAACCGTATTCAAAACCTAAAACACCAAATTCACTTAAAAAAGAATTATAAATTCGAAATTTGCCTTCAGCATCAGGTATACGGCTGAGGCGATTGTAACTTTCGGCTGTATTTTCGTCCCTTAATACTGCGTGCCGGTGTGAGAAAGTGCCGCGACGAACATCCTGCCCGCTCATTCGTACATCTTTTCCGTCAAGCATAAGTGTGCCATAAGCCATCAATTCTCCTGTAGCCCAATCCACTGCATTATCAGATTCAAACAATTTTATTTTATCCTGCAACAGCTTTTCTACTTTGCGAAGCGGTTGAAAGCCCTCAGGCCATTTCATCAGACTGTCAAAAACAGTTCTGAACTGCGCTTCAGTGATTGCAGTTACCGGAGATTGATTAAAATCATCTTTAGTAGCCTTGCGTAAATTTTGCCACCACAATTCAGGTTTCTGGTATTTATATGGTAACGGATGTTGCTTCACTTCATCAAGCCGCTCCTGCAGGTCGCTCCAGAATTTTTTCTCCATTTCCTTTGCCAGTTCCGCATCAATAGACCCATTCTCGATCAGTTTTTGGTTATACACTTCACGCGGATTTGCATGCTTTTCTATCAAAGCGTACAATTGCGGCTGTGTATATTTAGGATCATCGCCTTCATTGTGCCCATGACGGCGGTAGCAAACCATATCAACAAAAACATCAGTATTAAACTTCTGACGGTAACGCGTAGCAATGTTCACACATTTTACCACAGCCTCGGGATCGTCGCCGTTTACATGCAGAACAGGCGCCTGTATCATTGCTGCTAACGAAGTGCAATAATCGGCTGTGCGCGCATCATCAAAATCGGTGGTAAAACCAATCTGGTTATTTATCACAAAGTGTATTGTTCCACCGGTATAATAACCTTTCAGCCCGCTCATCTGCACCACTTCATACACTATTCCCTGCCCTGCCACAGATGCGTCGCCATGTATTAATATTGGTAAGATTTTGTCGTATTCACTTTCGTAAATTACGTCGGCCTTGCTACGTGCAAAACCAACCACCACCGGATCTACGGCCTCCAGATGCGAAGGATTCGGGCACAACTGCAAGTTTACTTTTTTACCGTCCCTGGTGGTATGTTCGCCGCGAAAACCCATGTGATATTTTACGTCTCCGCTGCCCATTGTTGTGTCAGGAATGGCAGAGCCTTCAAATTCAGAAAAGATTT
>Ga0115856_100162_pt1 | contig 22565 bp, 15 predicted proteins | sample InSIn4gowninarea_FD_83870 | JGI IMG/M metagenome (GOLD analysis project Ga0115856, IMG submission 83870)
GCACTGGTTATTCGAGATGCACACGCGTAATATCATACTCACACCGCGTTGATACCGGATTTAACAGCAGCTAGTTCGAATGTACTGTTGTTTGCAAGTAGAATATGTTTCGTTATCTCCATCGAATAAATAAACTTAAGTTTTATTAGCAGTAGGGAAAACTAGGGAGGTTTGACCCACCCTACATTTTTCATATTTAAACATTTATTTAACTGATGAGCAGCAGATGGCACAACAATATCAAGTAGAATAATATGTTATTTTTGTCTGTTAGCCATTTGCAACTAGAATCTAGGAGTCATAACAAGTGATAGTTTGTTTCAGTGCAAAAATTATTTTTGCTGCTGCAAGTTCATCTCTCCTGTGCCATTTGTTAAATAAAAAAGTTATTGCTTTCTTTTCAATACAATTATTGTCTATTGCTTGTAATAATTTATCTCTAAAAATTTAATCATTGCACCATGACTTTTATTAAATTTAAATTCATGTGGGTCAAACCTCCCTCACAGTGGGTCAAACCTCCCTCAAGTGGGAAGGTTTGACCCAGTTTGGACACTCTTTAAAAATCAGAAATAAAAAAAAAATATAGATAATTTAAGAGAAAAAGAATGATGTAAGAAGATGCCAAACATTATAAGCTAACAAATAAAATCAAATTTGAAATTTGATTATGTCCCAAAAAATAATAAAAATACTTTTGTGAAAAGTGGGTCAAACCTCCCTAGTTTCAGCTATATGTAGTAGAATTAGTATTTAAGACCATATTCAGTGAAATTGGTTGTGAAATTGTTGCAAAAACCGCTGTTATCTTATCGTCAATGAAACTTATTATGCGTGGATGCAGACTTAACTTTCGCCGTATTGGCAACAAGGAACTACTTTGAAATCATTTTAGAATTTGTCGCGGGGCTGCAGAAATTACTGGGATCTGAAATCATTATCTCTGCCTATTACTCTGAGTGAATGCCCTCTAGTGAGTGATTTATAAAGGATTTGTAACGACCCTTTTATTTAGGAGCTTGTTGAGAACTCTAAATTCCTGTCTGTCGCGATTACAAATACACGATTATTTTAGAAAAGGTGCAAAACCGGGGTTTTGAAGTTCTCTTTCCCAGAAAAGAATATCCATGAAATGCCTGAGCGATTAAATCTAAACAATGCAGTACGAACACACGATAGTAAGCACTATATTTAATTAAATACCTGATGTTATCAGTATTTTTCAGAACAAAAGGCAACTTAAACTGAAAGAATGAGAAAAAAAATTACATGAAAGTTGCCCCAGTTAAGAAAATACCTTCAAATTCTGGTAATTTTAAAATAACTTAAAAATTAAATCTGCTCATTTTAAACGTTTTTGTTTTAACCAAAACATGTGATGTCACACTTCTTATTACCCCCCCTCCCTCCCCTTGTCACAAACTGTCACAATTTCACTAACCCCCCTACCCCCCTCCATGTGTGACATCATTTATGGACGGCCCCTAACACACCCATCCCCTTGCAAAAGTCAGCTCTTTTCTTCACTAAGCCTGAGACCTACCAGAAACATTCCAAAGCATCTGGCTCTATAGGATTTTTGTTTTCATTTTAGAATTCTATTCTAACCTTTTTTTATTTTACATTTTTGCTACAATATTTCTTAATTGAGCTGAAAGCTTGGTTTACATCCTTTGTGAGAAAAACCTGACAGTATTGATTTAATTGGACAAAAAAAGAAAAAAAAGTGCTTTTAATGGTACATGATCTGATAACATACCAGAAAGCTTACAGATACTATAATGTTCTGAATTGACTTTTCAAAAAATAAATAAATAAATAAATAAATTTTAATAGATAGAATAAAAATAATTGATGATCAGCTACAATTATATATTACAGAGGTGCAACATAGCTCCTTCCTGTGACACATTCTATTTAACATTGTGATTAACAAAGTACTGTTTAGTCAAAAGACTGGAAAATGCAGGCTGTGCAGTCTTTTGCCAACGATTTATTTACTTACGATAAAATTAAGTGCACCATACAAAGCATCAAAAGAAATGCAGCCATTTTTTTTGCAATCTTTTTTTAATAAATTGATAAAAATCATTTAAACTTGAAGAAAGTGTTCAAACAGTGATTTATTTTTGCTGCTGCCAACCAATACTCTGGAGGACAATGTGTTTTACTTTGCATGCATCACAATGTCTTCCACAGATCCAAAATGAGTTACATGAAATCAACTTCAATGTAATTAACTGTGATAAAATTATTAGATGTTCTCAACAAATATCAAGTTTTAAAACTTTTTATATATTTCTTTGTAGTTTTCTTTTTGCTATCTTAAATATTACATTATTACATAGTGCTTTCTGGAGGCATAGCAACTTCTAGACACAAGACATGAGAACATGCCAAATGACAACTTTGAAAAATCAGTCAGTGAACAAAATGCAATTTTTATCAAATATCATGTAAGGTAAATGGTAATTTTTACCTAGCTAGCCCTATTCTTTTTTTTTTTCTAATAAACACATAAACATACTTACTTTAACTAAAATATATTTTAAAGCATTAGTTGTCCCATTTTTATCCTTGCTTTTTCAATGACAACATACAATAAATCCAAAAAATATTTGTAGACTGTCTATTAATCATCAAAACACTTACTACTGATTATGATGTGACAATTTAATAGCTCCAATTATACCAGCTTATTATTTCAACAGGGATATGTTCCCACATCAGAAGTTTTGTGCCTCATTACAGGGACAAGGATTTTACATGCATGTTTCTTGACTGCACATGGCACTACAGAAGACACAGTTGGATTTGATCGTATGACCTTACTGGATCACACCCACGTGCTTTACATGTGTGCAATCTGGCACCTACATTAGCTTATAAAACACAGCAAAAACTGGAGTAAAAACATAAAATCACAGATAATGGATTCATCAATAAAATCCTTCTCTTTTGGCATCCTGTGCTGCTCATATGGTTATATTGTCAGATTTAAAAAAAAAAGTGCAATTATAATTATTTGGAAGGAAAGCACAAATCGACAAAAACACAGCAAAATAACATTATTTGCCTCATGTCACCTTTACCCAAGTATTATCAGTTTATTCTAAAAGGTTTCAAGGTACTTTCATTAGCTTATTTTTAATGGTTTTGAAAAGCCTGTTATAGCCCATTTTCATATTTTCTTTTCTCCAAGAAAAAATGTATAACATTTATAATACATCCATTAATCTGTCATCATTTACGAACATTAATACACATTTGTAATGAAAATAAGGTACATAAAATGAACTATATGTAATTTAGGTTTCACGGAAAGAGGTCGACCTTTGACATGTGAAAACAAGCATTATTTTGCATTAAAATAATACATATGCATATCTACACAAAAAGCAAAACATATGTTAAAGCTACTGGTAAATTTAGTCGTATGAAGCAGGAGAGAACTCTTACCATGATTCATCATCTGACAATTCAATATCACTAACTCTAATTATTTCTAAACTATCAAAATATTCGTCCAGCGAATATGGTTTGTTTTCTGAAGAGATATTACAGTCAGAATTAGTTTTTTCATCAACATATTTACGTTGAGAAGAAAATCTGGATTTTGATTCTTTTACAGGGGATATCGATCTTTTTCTAGACACATTCTGATTATTTAAAAGATGCATATTCTGTATTTCCAATTTACGAACTAATTCTTGCAGTTTCTTGACTTCTTCTAATGTACTAACTGAAGGCTTAAAATCTTCCATTATTAAACTCATTTTACAAACTTACATTACAATTTCCGTAATTAAGTAACCATAAGGAATATAAACATTACTCAATACATATAATTTATTTAAAAGTACAGAACTATTTCATCAAGCTCAACAAGTTGGAAAAACCGTCATGAATGCAATCAATCTAATTCGAATGACATCCATCCATATGTCACAAAAAAACGCTACAACAACACAACCATACATAAAAACACCTTTAATTGTCAACCATATACGGTGTTGGCAGTTCTTCTTCTTCTCTCTTCTTCTCTTGCCTCATAAAACGGTTCTATTGAAGTATACGAGATTTACATCTGTTGCTCCCAGTTTTGTGAGGTTGTGAACAGCACAGATTACTTATGTACAGATAGGATTTTCTCATTGGCTTTATGCGCGCCACCTTCGACATGAGAGAGAACTATTTAGATCATGATTGAATGCGATTGCTGGTACTCTCTTTTTCTATAAACTATTGTCTGCGATCGTCAAAATCGATTACGTGTCTACGCCAAAGAACTATATGTTGATTCAAACCGTTAAACAAGTACTTTAAATAATATTTCAGTACCAACTCTGTAGATGCAAGATGTACAAGATATTTTTTTCTAGCACATTCATAAAAGGTCTTTAATTTTTCTTCAAAGTGCTTAAATACTCCTAAATTTTAATCTCCAGAAATGAGTACGCACCATGTATATAATCAGACTTTTTATAATATGTTTCAAATTGCTCTGCTGTATAGTATCACATATGCCCAATTTCATAATCAAGCTATTAATTTCATATTACATACATTTACTTGTACGCCATCTATTTTGAATAAAGATTTTGTATGATTTGGTTTTGGTGGTAATACATGTAATGGTTAAAATATTTCGAATTCCATTAATTTTTGCATATATAGTTTCCCTTTTCTGCTGCAAATTTTTTAAGATCCTAAAGTGAAATTATGCAATTAACTCTAGATTACGAACATATTACGAATTTTCTGAAATTAGCGGTGATCAGTGTTATAAACTAAATCACACCAATTTTGAATTTTTAACAAAACGCAAGTCTTTGCGCTTAATGAGCCATATCATATAACATTGTTAGAGCTATGGTTTGGGCATATCTGCTATAAGTAATGAAATGATTCTTATAGGGATATAGTGCATATTCATATGAAACCTTTATAACCCTTATTGTTTTAACAGAAATTAAAAAATAATTAGATCTGATAAAGCAAGATAAATCAAGTGTTGTAATGACATAAAATTTGCAATATATATTAAACTTCCCAAGAACTTTTCAATTCATTGGATTGAATAATTTCACACTGTATAGCTTCAATAATAAAAAATATTTTTTATATTGCGAATGAAAAATCCATAAAACATACTAGTATTTTAAATTTTTATAAGTTTATCTGATTTGGGTACATTTGGGGATAAATCATATAATTGGGGGATATTTGGCGTACCTGAGCTGTTTAAAACTTTTTTGGAACAGTTTCTTAAATTTGGGGACGTCTAAAATGTAGCTATGAGGCACAAAAGCACACTAAATGGTTATATAACTTCAAAATTAATAATATGTGTACTTACAAGTTTTATGTCCTTGGTTCTAAACCTTAATCTGTAATGATTACCCTCACCCCACATTATTGTAACGTTAGGCTCTTACATTTTAATTATATATTAATCTTTTTCCGCTACGTCTGAATCGCTCTATGATCTTGAAGTATACTAAAAATCTTATTACAGATATTTCACTGTAAAAGAATATACATCACATTAAAATTCTTCGGACGGAGTTTTCTTTTCTGCTAGTAAAATTAAAACTGCTTATGTTTTAATTTTACACACTTGGGACTTAAGCGCTTGCCCATTAACCGTCACATCAAAATGTTGGACACTTTTTTGTTTTTTTGGGAATAGTAGCAATGGCGCCGGCAGAAAATGCATTTGTACAAGGGCAGCCGCAATTAAAAAAGCAAGATTTACAACATCTAGTAAGTGATTTTTAAATATTAAGTTTGAACTGATGAACTTCTTTGTATATTGCATTGAACATATATGTGAAAGAAAAATTGCCATTTTAAAAAATGTTACATCAAATTTTAAACCGATTTCCAGCCACGTTTTATGGATTGTATTATAGAGTTGTTACAATATGATGTTATCCTCTGTTTAAAGACTATGTATATCGTTTAATTTTTTAAGTTGCAGATTTGCATTACTTTTAATTTTACTTTGAATGATCACAAAGTTTTTATTTTATTTTACTAAAGAGCAAGTGTATAATAGTTGACTATATAATGACTAATCAAAACATAGCCGTGACAGATGAGCTCTGTTTTAATATGGTTGATACTAAACGATCTTTTCTAATGCAGTTTTGAAGGCCTGCTCATGCTTTAGAAAGAATTAAATTTCTTGTTGAGATAGAATGGTTGTTCCCGCGTGTTTATTTATTTTTTATTTTTTCAATGTATGCATTACCAATATGTTCACATTCATATTTCCTGACCTTGTTATTAAAAAAAATCAAATTTTTTAACTTTGTCTTTCTAATTTCATTTATTTTTAATGAATGAGTGTACTTAATTAAGGCGATCAGATTTCCGAAAGGAAAAACCGGGTCACTAATTGAAAATGTTGCCTCCCCCCTCACGGCTAGAAAAATATTAATATTAAACCAAGCTTTTTTTTTTTTTTTGCTAATTCAGTCTTCAGATCACAAATAAAAAATAAAGACAAAGATTTTCTCGCATTTTAATTTATTGATATTTCTCTGCCAAAGGTATTTTAAAAAGTGGGGTTTCTTTATAAATCATAGTATTCTGAGCATTAATATACAATACTCGTATGAAGCAACAAAATAAGTATTAATTTTTTGTGTTCCATTGTAAATTTGTCATTAGTCGAACTGTCAGTCATTTCACTGAAAGTTCTTTTTTCACTGCTATTTTTAACTGGCAGTAAAATAGTATTTTCAGTTAATGACTTGAAATTTGAACATGCTATTATATTGTCTAAATGGTGTGGGAAAAAGTATGTCCATTTCTTTGCAATAGATGACATTTTGTTTACACTCATCTTCAGTCTCCTTTTTCCTCATTTCTAACCCTTGTGCTATCGTGATTTAAAATTTATAAATTTTTAAATTTATCTTGCTTTTATACAGGTAATATCTCATTCCTGTGATAATTGCTTCCAGGAGTATAGGCTTGATTACTTATACCTGATATAAGTTTAGGATTGTTCATGAGAATGAGAATTGGATTCGATTCCTTAAAAAGAAACAAAACTGTTCAATGTTTATATAAATGTTGAACTAGTCGAACAAGATAATTTAGGAGTTTCATTGAATCCGGGACATTTAAAACATTTTTTTAAAAACTAGAATATTTGATGAAGGTATCAAGGATGCCTTAACATTTTGTCTGAAACCAGGAACAGGGAACTATCTGGAATCCTCCAAACAGGAATCTTCTTGAAAACCCCAGCATATCTTGCGAGGGCTATATAAAGCTGGCTTCCCAGGCCTCTGGTGTCCTTGTCGGAAGAAGTAAACACTTGTCGGGGGAAGCAAGACCTTATGGATAGATACCCTGGGGGTCGATGCATCTGGAACATCTGTCCCAGTGATCCTTGGAGAGTTCCTGTGGCAAAGAGCTCTTTCTGAGAAGCCATAGATCACGTTCGGGAGAGAGACGTCCCCTGGAAGCAAGACACTTTGTTTGGAGGTGTGATAGACTTTATTGAGGAAAGTGTGTTGCAGTGATTCCTGCAATGTTTGTGAACATCCGCAGATTAGATTCTGCAGTATCCTGTTCAGGAATCTTGTTCCTGATTTAAGGTGCCTGGACCCTGACATTGTGTTTGTTTGAGGGACTTTCTAAAGAGTTCTTTGTTCTGGTAGCGATGTTTTCAACCGCTTGAGCTTGTACTGCAAGCAGACGGGTCATATGAACAAAAACCCATTTTTCGCTCCAACAGAACCCATGTCAGCGTCATCAATTTACATCATTGACACATCAGCCGTCCCCGTAACAATATTCTATTGTGGGATGTTTTGTAGCTCCTTTCTGGTCATCGAGCCTATTGGAATGCAAGTCTTTGTTGTAAAACTAGTTCCCTCACCCTTGTTGAAAAGTAGATGAGATTTTGTGTTGTACATGGAAAAGTAAGCAGTTACATAATAACTATAAAATGTTAATTATGAGTTTATTCAACAAGAAAAGTTATGTTTGGAAATTTTTTGAACCTCAAGTAGATGCTAAAGCTAAATACAAACTATGTGATTGCAATCAATAGGAGGCACTGGCAAAAGAGCTACTACAACGTCATTAGTGATTTGCATAAAATACAAATACCCCAAGCATCACAATGAAATAAATGAAGGCAGATCAGATGGAAGTAATGGCACATTACAGGAATCAAAAACTGTGACCCAAGGAACCAAAAGAAAATGGTAAACTTCGGCAGGAGTTTTAGTAAGGAAAAAGCTTTGGGATATAAATGATCCCAGAGCAATGAAACTCCCTAAAATCATAGGAGAAATGATTTCCTGTGACAACCAGCCTTTTTCTTTTGTAGAAGATATAGGTTTTGTGAAATTAATGAAAGAAACCGAGCCAAGATATAAAGTTTCTAGTAGAAATTATTTTCAGGGCACTTTGTTGCCAAGTATATATCAAGAATGTAAGGAAAAGATATCTTTACTAGAAACAGTCAAGGAGATTTTTGGACGAGTACTATGAATAGTTGCAGTTTTATAAGTGTGATAGCTCATTGGATAAATGAAGATTTTATTTTTTATGATGCTGCTGTTATTACAAAACATTTCCCTGGTTCTCATACTTGGTGAAGCTATTAGTGATGTAATAAAAGATGTATACTCTGAATGGAATTTAAAAAGAATTTGTCTTATTTTAAGGGATGGTGGAAGCAATATTATAAACATTTTACAGGGATGCCGTCAGGCTTCTGAAATTCTGGGTCCCTGAGACCCATAAGTTTGAAAAAATGGGTGTCTATTAAAAAGATTGAATATCCATATTTTTCATGTGTATATAAAAACTATCTTGCATCATAATTTAAAAAGAAGCCACAAAAAGTTAACCGAAAATCAGATATTAACAGTTTATTTGGGTATTGCATGTTCTACTTCTTGAATTTTTTTTTAAATTTACATTTATTTATTTGTTAAAAACCTCTCTCTGCACAATCAAAGATAATGGGCAATGAACAATTTAACAGTATTAATCTCTCCATCAATTACAAATGGAACAAAATGGTTTTCTAAATTTTTAAAAATAAATTGAAGCACTTTTATTTATTCCCCCTCATACGTGCATGTATTAATGTATGTAATTTCATGCTGCTATTTGCATGTAAATGATAAAGCATTTTCAATCTTTGCTACTTTTAAAATATTTAAATTTTTTAATTAAAATAATTAAATTTTTAAATATTTAGTTCTTTTTAAGAAATACTGGACAACGTAACAGCTACTTTAGATAATTGTAGAATCTCTTCAAACTCCTATTTGTATAATCAGTCATCATTTTCACATAAAATCTTTCATTTTGAGTGATTTGAAGTTCAGCACTGTTTGTTTAAAAAAAATTAAATTCTTTTTTTTTTCTTTTTTAATCAGTGCAAATTGTATTTGTTCCAAAATATGTGTATTCCTTATCAAAATTTCAAATTCTTGTACTCTATAATTTTAATTTTCATTTGTTATATAAATTAGCTAGATTCAAAATTGTATCTAATGATTTCAGGACATTTATTTATTTATTTGGAAAATGATATTTCAAATTTAATATTACTTAAGTACCTTTTTAGGTTTTATACTTTTGCTTGAATATTTTCCCCTGTAAGGTTTATTTCTTTACAGATAATACTATTATTTTATTTTGGCACTTTTATTGGTAATTTTTTTCATCTCTCCTGCATTCTGTGGGATCTCTTCAAAATTCAGGAATCCTGCTTGATATCCTTTGAAACTTAAAATATCTTTTGTTGTATGCCTTATGAAATCAAAAGCTGTTTTTTAAATCACACATGATAACGAAATCCATACTTTTGCCTACATTCAGAGAATGAAATCCGGTAGATTTTGTTTGGATTGCAATATAGTAGCCAAAAAAGTTAGTTTTACCCAAGTAAAACAAAAATAATCACATTGATTATTTTACGCATATTTCTAATTACTTAACATGTACATTAAAAAGCAAATAAAGATTAATTACAGTATAAACGATGGATAAACATTAAAAAAGCTGAACCTATATTAACTACAAATTTCTTTCTTTTCAAACATAATTTTCCTTTATAAAAACCATTATCATGACTTATACACTGAATGCTGCCATAAAAATGAAAATGAGAAGTACGGAGTGAGGGCGTCGCGAAGTCCCGGAGCCGTAGCCATAAGAATTGCGTGATGGTCCCGTCCGGCAGCAGACAAATGGTGTTCTCGACAGGAGGGTCCATATAGGCGTGTATTAACTGATCTAGTTCATAGAAGCATTTTTAATTTTGGAAGTTTTCAGAGAAATAACTTGTAGATTTTCAAGTGTGAAAGCTTATTAAGAGCTTTACTACTTACTACCCTTGAAAAATCCAGTAGACTTGGCTACCGTGATAACGATTTCTCAGAAAGTGCGTCCCATAAATTAGAAAAATCACCATTTTTTTCTTTTTCCTCGTTATAAAATTTACGCGTCCCCGAGGACGCGCAAAAGATAATTTTTTTCGTCCCGCCTCCGATTTTTGCGTATTTGACGCGCTATAGCGCGTCTGCGGCAATACTGAGCCTAAATATTGCAAGTATGCCATCTGAATGGTGTTTTCTACATTTGGTGTTGCGTTTAGTAGTTACAGATGCATTATCAAAAGACCTCATAGCAGCAGCTTAAAAGATTGTGGGCTATTTTAACCATTCTCCATTAATAAATTCTAGATTGAAAAACTTGGCATGCAGGAGAAAAAAATTCATCCAAGATATATCTTCTAGGTGGAATAATTTGTTATATGCTACAAAGGTTAATGAAAAAAAAAATCCAGTTTCATTATATGCAGCAGAATATGGGGATATATATATATATATATATATAAATAATTCAACTGGAAATCAATGGATACTTTTGGAAAAACTTAAGTTTGTTGGCTCCTTTTGAAGTAAATTCATCAAAATGCCCCATTTCTGTGATTATGTACCGATGATAAAAACTTTAAAATTGTGTTATTCTAAGTGAGACTATTCTTTTGGTGTAGGAACAGTGAATGATTTTCTCATGCAAAATTTAAATGACCAATTTTCATCATTTTAAGATAATGAAAATTACACAATCACAGCAGCTTTAGATCCAAGATTCAAACTAGCTTTTTTTAACAATGGTGCTGAATGTATTAAAATAAAGCATACTTCATTTTTGGAAACCATAGATGTCAACTGTGCAATTAATGAAACAGCTTTTGATGTTGGAATTACTGATGAGAAACCCTATTCATTTTGGGATTGCTTTACTGAAATAAAAGAATCATGATTGCAAAACATAAGTACAGTAGAGCGCCGATTATCCGAACACGTCGGGACCGACCCTAGTTCGGATAATTGGACAGACAATTTAAAGGATATCCCTATCTGTACAAAAACCTTCACACTTTATCCAGGCTTAGGACTGGCAACACTGTTAGTGCTGGCGTGTTTAAAAATGTTTTTTTTTTGCTTTTTTTTTCATTTTTTAAACTTTTTTTTGTCTTTTTTTTTTAAGATTATAATTTAAGTAAAAAAGCTTTTGATTTTTTCTTGCTTCAAAGAAGACATTCTTTTCAATGCTGCCATATCTCTAATGCTTCTTAAATGCATTGCTTGAATAGGATCAGCGTCTTTCTGCCTTTCGAGCCATTTCATAGCTGTTTCCAAGCATTCAAAGGCTTCGCTATGTGATGGACCTGGGTCATTTTCAGAGCATTCATTTTCAATTTCATTTTCATTTTCTTCATTTTCGCCTTCAATCTCAACCACAATCTCATTGTCATTTAAAATCTGATATCCAGGGTCTTGCATGTCACAATTTATCCACTCATTAATTTCTTTTTCCTCATAATTTAGGATTCTTCCCATCTCTTTTATAGTTTTACACTCCTCATTTTCCTTATCAGATGCTTCTGCTCCAGTATCACTTTTTTCTCTGTTTAAAATTTTATTCCAGGCATTTTTTAACGTTGATGATTTTACAAGCTTCCAGGAATCGGCAGCCATAATGCAACAATCTTTTAAATTAATTTTTATGGCATTCTGGGAATCAGGCTCTTCAGTGTCTGTATGCCAAGAAAGAAAAGAAAAAAGATAGATAACAGGGTGAAAAAAGAGAAATGTAATTGAAAGCTTGGTTGGAAGGGACAGAAAAAAAATATTTAGGTTTTGGAGGTTTTTTTTTAATGAAAAATATGCCGTTCGCATAATTGGAAGTTCGGAAAAAAATTTAAAAAAGAGAATGTACGCTGTTCGGATAATTGGAAGTTCGGTTAAAAAATTTTAAAAGGCGAAAAACACGGTTCGGATAATTGGAAGTTCGGATAATTGGAGTTCGGATAATCGGCGCTCTACTGTAGTTCGAAAATACTTTATAGCACACAAAGAAAAGAGATTAGTTGTTACTGGATCACAGATACATAATAATAACACTGTTAAAACTTCTCAAGTCAATACGAATATTCCGATAAATAAAGTTTTCAGACTCACTTGTTAAAAATTTGAAGTAAAACCTTGTTCATCGCATTCACGAAATTGTCAAATCATCGAAATTACCGAGGCATGCGAGCTGCAAACATTTTTTGAGAATAGACGGGAAAAATAATAAACATATCCGTATTTTTTTATTTACGAATTTGAATATTGTCGACCAAAAGAATCTACTTTAGCCGACCTGAGGTCATTTAATAAACGACAAAACGATGTAGATCTAATTTGTTTTTAACTTATCATTTCTGAGATCAATTTTTAAATTTCCTCTGAATGATCTTGTACGTATTTTACCTGACACACTCTTCTTGACGTCTTTAAACCCTCTCAAACGATGTTCAAACAGGCTTACTCCTAATAAACATAACATTGTTTTATCACAACTTCATACAAATGGAAAACGTAACATAATTTTAATTCATTCATTAATTTAACTTCACTAAACTGTATGTTACATTACATTGTTTGTCTCAATTCTTTTAATGTATTACACAATTTTTATTTATTTCACTAAACTTTATATTACATTGCATTGGTTTGCACAATTCTTTTTTATACATGTGCACGCAAGTATATTTCTTCTCCAAAGAACTTGATCGAGAAACTGGAATTAATACAAAACCAAGCCCTAAGGCTGATTGTAGGCGCAATGAAGACTACTCCCATTGACTCATTGTTTCTCCTGACTAATACAAGACCCATTATGACAATTATTGAGGAGAGAGCTCTTATACTTTATGAAAAGTTAATTAGAATTAATGTACCGTTTCGGGGCTGTTACGAAAATGTACCAAGACAACTAAAGACTCAAAGTGGTTTTCTACAGAGAGTTCTTGAATTAAGAGCAGAGCTGGAACTTGATGATGGAATTGTCCAAGGATTCTTAAAACCTCCTAATACTGTAAACCATGTTGAGTTAACTACTAAGCTGGACCTTGCTCAACCTATTTTTAAGAGTCAATTATCTCAAAGTAGCTTAAAGATTCTTGCACTTGAGACCATCCACACCCTCTACCCCGAGCCTGAATGGTTACATGTCTACACCGATGGCTCTTTGACACTTTGATGGCTCTCTACACCGTATGTCGGAGCAGGGATATTTTCATCCATCTTTCCTTTTTATGTGCCTGTGGGAAAACAGAAAACAGCCTTTGACGGTGAGATTACGGCTATCCTTGTGGCACTGGAGCAACTTGTTCCAAGATACCTTTATAAAAAGGTAGTTATTCTATCTGACTCCAAGGCTGCCATTCAGGCTATTGGATCTGGGGAAATACCCATCTCTAAGAATGTCCTAGATTGCCGGATTCTCCTGGAGAGTATGAGAATAGAGGGACGGCAAATAATACTCCAATGGATTCCAGGGCATTGTGATATTTATGGCAACACAGGCAGATATGTTGGCTAAGAAGGGCACGCAAATAATTCAGCAGCCAAATACATATAAGTCTTTTCATTCCTCAAAACTTTTTATCAAAAATCTAATGAGACAAAACTGGAAAACACTACTCACTTCCCGTGTTAATGCAAAAAGTTGGAAGAGCAGCTTGGACCGGGGTATTTCTGATAAACCCCGCAAAAAAGCTGTCGCAGAGTTTAGACTTGCGGTGGGCCATGATTGCCTGGCAGCCCACCTCTACCGTATTGGCATCTTTACGAGCCCAAATTGTCCACTCAGTGAAAATAATGTAATCATGGACAGGAACCATTTGTTGGCATGCCCGGCTCTGCGTGGAGACTCCGAGGTGACGAGGTATTAAACATAGAGTAAAAATAAGATAGAGCGCGCTTTGGCTTCTGCGCATGTCTTCAACATCTCGCAGCTGGTAGTCACGTGGTTCAGGGCAGAAAGCGATAGAAGAGCGTGCCGATAAATATTTTTTCGCCCTTTCGTCTATATTATTTCCGTTGTGACAGTTGATTGCATTCTTTTTGAGCTATTTTTTTCTTAGGATGGCTTAGTCCTGTTCCTGTTATGGATGTAAAAAATGATTTCTAAAAGAAAAAAGCTACTTTTTATATGCAAGTCCACATATTTATTCGCCGGTTTATAAAATTATTGAAATAAATAGTGCAAAGCAAAAGAAAATGAATTTTACTTTTAAATTACTCTTAAAAGACAAACATTAACTAAATATTTCACGTTAATATTTTTTAAAAATATTGTAAATTTGTTTTATAATTAAATTCTTAATCCTTAAGAATTATTCATTATAGCTAACAGAAATACATTAAATATACATTTTGTTTGTATTAGGATATGATCTTGGAATTAAAAAAATATGTACATTATATTTTTAGGTTTCTTAAAGATGAATATCCTAAAAATAAGTGGATTTATAGGACACAGGTCGAGAAAACTTCACGTGTTTTCAGTATTTTAGAGTGTGTTCCGAACATTTTTAAGCGAGTTTTTTCGATTAAAAAACATTTGGTGGTACATGGCTGAAGAATCCTTACTAATCTGATACCTTAAAATCATATTTTCTTCATCCGGTGACAGGACAGAGAGAGAAGTAAAATTTATGTATTTTTTATGCCTCCCATGGGATTATAGATAAAGTTAGTGAAATAAAATGAATAAAAATTACTTTATAAAAAAAATGATAAAAATGGAAAATTAGAATGGAATTATATCAAATATCTGGTAGATATTCAGAATCAAGAAGGCTTAACATTAGCTAGTAAATTTAAAACACAGCATGTACAGTGGCATAGAAAAAAGAGGAAGGTAAAATCAGCCACACAAACGTTAAGAAATTATGTAGCTTATATTTAGATTTTATTCAGTCTGACTTATATAAACCAAAATTTGAACATATAAGTTCAACATGCTATTTTATTAAAATATTTGATAAATCATTTGTTATGTTATAGTCGCAATTTACTAAGCAAAATTTTTAAAGCTCTACTAAAACCAGAAAATAAATGTAATTCTTTTGATTTTTTATCATCAGTTGAAGCATATATCAAGACCTAAAAATGAATAATAATGAAGCAAAATTTTAGTTCTAACCGTAAAACGGGTTTCGAAGATTTCGTAGTTAACATTAATAGTTTAAAAGAATAATATAAAAATCTAATTGAAAATAAAACATATGGGGAATTCCTCCTCATTTATAAATAGCCAAAACCACCTATAAATGTTCTGCTGTATTCGCAACAAAGAAGGCTTCAATAATAGCCCAACCGCTAAACAATTCAAAGCAGTACATAAAAGATTATTTACTCATCATAAAATCACTTTTTTGACATCTGCAAATTGCATAATTCTTGATGCTGTCTGAATATGTTAAATATGCTGTTTATTACACATCAGGATTTGTTGTAAAAAAATACAAAATTTAATTACTTGTTTAGATTGTTCTAATGTTTAATTTCAAAAGAAATATGTTACTGCATGAAATTAATCACTAGAAGTAACTTAAAAGGATTAATATATCCGATTAAAGACGTAGCTCATGTTTGCAAAATTACAGAGAGTGCAATACGTTACTTCATTACTAAGAAAGAGCTTTCTAAAAATAGCATTAAATATTCAATAGTTAATTTAACTTTCAGAAATATTAACGATAGCATTTCAACACTTTAAATTATCATATCAGAAATCAAGAACTATTGCAGTCACACAGATTTTATTTAATTAAATTATCATAATTTTTTTAGATATCAGACTGCACCACGTTGTAAAACTGAAGACTGCACATTTGGAAAAAAAAAAAAAACAAGATCTATATAGATTTGTGAAAAACAAGATCTATAGAATCAAAAAGCGTAATTTTTAGTGGCATTAAGTCATTTAAAAGTATACTGATAGTTTTAACGTTATTATCCAATTTTTGAAACATTATTTCCTTCCTTTTTTATCAACTGTTTCATTTTTAAAGTAATAATATATAATTGTTTTTATTTCACATATGTGCACTACACATTTGGTGTAATATATTTGCTTTAGATTTACAGAGAATTAGAAATTAAAATCCTGAGTATTTTTTAAATTTTGTATAACAAATTGATTGCTAAAATTTTATTTTTTATCAGGCTACCTACTTTTTTACATGCGTTTTTTTTAATTCTTAATCCCACTAGTTTTATTTCATGTGTGTATCTTAATTTTTAAGTTAATCGTGTACCATATTCTGTTAAAAGTTTTCTGTATTTTAAAAACTATTTGGTAAAATGGATAAGATATTTTAAACAATGAAACATTTGGTTACTGGTTCCGGTTACTGGCTTAATAAAACGCGATTATTTATTAAACCAGCAACGATAAAGCCTGTTTTTTTTTCATTTCGCGCAGCTACAAAGTTATCGGGAGAAAATGTCTTTCTGCCCTGAATCACGTGACAGACATGCTGCTCCCACACTTTCTTCCTCGCGCATGGGGAAGGCGCACTCTATCCTATTCTTACTCTATGGGTAAAACCTCCCTAGTTTCCCCTATATATCTTGCTAGGTTTAACGGATAGAAACTGTAATTTTTAGTATGTCATTAATAGAATGAAACATTTGAAATTGGATTATAATGAAGCTAACTTAAAAAAGTAGCAAACATTTAAATTTACGGATTCATGCAATATATATTTTAATACACTTTCTATACTTGGCTTTCAAATATAAAAAGCCAAAAACATGTAAAACACTAATTGTACTCACTTATATCTACAGTGCAACAGCATGGGACCAAAACGAATAGTCAGAATGCCGACACATGCACACCGTTTTGCAGGCAATGAATGTCCCTACTAACATGAATTCTTTGAGGGGGAGGTATTCAGGAAGGATGTTGCTCGTGTAGGAAATGACACTTCAAACGAGCAAGGCGGGGGTATTTGACCGGGGGGGGGGGGGGGGGGGGCCGGGCGCCAGCAAACCGCCGCAGAACCCGGGGGTGCTGCGCCCTCGTCTCCGTTCACATCTCGACTTTGGCCACGGCATGTTAAAAAAGCCAGCGAATGCTTAAGGCTTCTTTCTTCAGCACTTTGAACGCTGTGAAGACCGATAAATCTTAGCGTAAGGGGAAGGAAATTGTTATCTAGGTGGAGGGAGGGTATGCATTGGTATGGCTTTTGGGAAATCACGCTCATGTTGAAAGTAGGAAGATTTGAATGATGTTCACAGACTATGACACTAAATGAAGGCGGCGGGTTGAAACAAAGATATAGAAAAACTAATTTAATGATATACTATTTCGGGTCCCTGCACCTTGTGTATGACGATCAACGATTTACAGGATTTTCAGGTCCAGAAATTTTCATTTGATTCATTTGTACAGTCGTCCCCACTTATTGAGGTCACGGATAAAAGAATACCCCGCTTATAAGAATAAAATCTATAGGAACCAAATTATTCCCATAGGATCAATACTAACTTTCCCCGTTTTAACGAATAATCTTCAGATGCCCTCCTCGGATAATCGAATAAAGTTGGCCCAAAGTTAGCTTTCGAAACGTGTTTAAACAAAGTACAAATGTTTGTAAATGAAATTTTTATTTTTACAGAGGGTCTATCTCTCCCCTTTTCTATTCTTTAAAAGTAATTTCTGTACCCTTCTACTGGAAAAATTAGGGATGGTCACATTCAACAACCCCAGCCAATGGTCGTGCGTCATCGCATTCTTACACACTGCTGAAAGGACCTTCTTTAGAAAGAAATTTATCTCAAAACACAATGAACTCACGAAACGTAAAGATGTTAGTTTATGCTATAAATTAAAAATTCTAGAGAAAATTAAAACTCAAAAACGCAAATCAAAATTGCCAAAGACTTTCGAATTTCATAGATGTTAAGTCTCAAACATTAATCGGAATAGAGCAGAAAATTCTAGAAGAATGGAAAAAGAATAGAAATTTAGATAGAAAACGGAAGTACGAAAGTTGTATTTATCTTTTTATTTACGATTAAATTAATTAAAATTCAATATTGTAAAACTATGTTTTGTTATAACATTAAAAGTGTAATCTTATTACTAGTATTACAGTAAATATTTTCGCATTTTGATTCTATAACCGCACTCCCTCATCATTTGTACCTATATTTCTTTCCCCGCCTAAACGAATACCCCGCTTAATCGAATAATATATGGCTGGAACGGCTGATATTCGTTTAAGCGGGGCGGACTCTATTTTTAAATGTTCTCATATAATTACAGATTTTCAATAAGTTGTCCATTGCAGAAATGTTGCGTTATTGAACCTGGGTGATGATAAAAACATAAATTTTTTTAAAAAAATTAAGTGAAAAAACTTTCCGCCCCGCTCCTTTCCTCAGATATTTTCAAAAGACGGATTTCCGTCCTGTAGGCACCCATGGTTCACGCAAGCATGATGCGCTCTTTTTCACTCTGAGAGAGTATGCATCCTCACAAAAGTGGAAGGGATCAGCTAAGGTTCTCTATTCTCCAACACAACCGCCTCTAGACGCATGGAATAAAAAAGAGGAAGATTTAAATGAACTCGATTAGGGGCATATTTTACATTGTTTTCATGCTAATATGTCAAAGAACAACTAACTTCAATGCAAGAATTGACGATCCCACAATTTCCTGAAGTAAAACTAAAATACCGGTGACATGTTATGCAACTGACGATTCAATTGGAAATCTCTAAACAATTACCGTAATTATACTTAGCTATACAAAAAAAGGAATCAACTATCAAGTGCTTAGATCTCATCGACAAATTCCATTTTAACGAGGCAATTTACTCGGAAGCAGTACTTTAAGTTAACTTAGTCCATGTAGGTTGTTGTACCACGGAAAGTAACATTCATATAAGTACTGGGCGGAGTACTATTCCCCATTCATCACATTTAAGTGCCCTAGTTCTATTGTAAGTCCTTGGAATTGATCGTAGGACATCAATCAAGTAACGGACGCTATACATGAAATGTACAATTTAAAACCGTTAAAGTCGCACGACAATAATCAAATTGACAGCATTTTAACTTTCGTTATAGTACGTTAAGTTTCAACGAGTGCTACGAGTTTATCTGCTATGTATTAAGGAAAAAGATTTTCAAATTTTTAACTAGATCTGCTTGAAATGAACTGATTTATAAATATCTCTTTTAGCGTAAAAAGCTAAGTTGATCCTTTGTGCTGGTAAATCCAAAACTGAAAAACCAACGTAACGAAGCACAAATGTGAGTAAAAAATGCGCAGAGAGCTGTTTCGATACCACTTGGGGAATCGTCTTCAGTGCAAGGAGCCAAAGACGACAAGAGTCGGAACTGGCTTAGTGAATCCAAATCTGAAAAACCAACGTAGCGAACCACAAATGTGAGTAAAAAATGCGCAAAAAAGCTGTTTCGACACGAATTGAGGAATAGTCATTAATGCAAGGAGCCAAAGACGACAAGAGTCGGAAATGGCTCGAAGGACAAATGTGAGTAAAGAATGCGCAGACAGCTGTTTCGATACCACTTGGGGAATCTAAACAGCTGTCTGCGCATTTTTTACTCATATTTGTGCTTCGTTACGTTGGTTTTTCAGATTTGCCAATTCCGACTCTTGTCGTCTATGGATCCTTGCAGTGATGACGATTCCCCAAGTGGCATCGAAACAGCTGTCTGCGCATTTTTTACTCACATTTGTGCTTCGTTACGTTGGTTTTTCAGATTTGGATTCACTAGGCCAATTCCGACTCTTGTCATCTTTGGCTCCTTGCACTGATGACGATTCCCCAAGTGGTATCGAAACAGCTGTCTGAGCATTTTTTACTCACATTTGTGTTTAGTTACGTTGGTTTTTCAGATTCGGATCCATTTTAGCATTAGGTAAAAACAACCTTTGAACTTTCAATGAAACAAAAGTTAAATAGCTCGAGGTAAAATATATAAAAAAAATATTTTAACTCATTAAAGAGTCATTCCACGGTAACTGACGCAACATTTTTTAACTAAAAGTTAACTTTAGCTAATTATAATTAGTAAACTTTTAAATATAAAATAGCTTAAATTACTGTGTCATACGACTGCATAATACATTATATAAATGTGCTTATTTAAAACCTTTTTATCTACCTGCTTATGAGAATAAAAAATAAAATGATCACAGTAACTGACGCAACATGAAATGGACATATTTTTGGAAACATATAATTACATTAAAAAATCTATGAATTATGAATCTGTTTCATGGAAATTTTTGTATTAATGAAAAAAATAATGCTTGTTTAAAAAGATGTATACTTCATTATTCTTTGGTGTTAGGCTGATTGTTTATATAGACGAAAAATGGAAGTAACTGACGCAACAAAAGAAGTAACTGACGCAATATGTGTGAATATCTTAAAATTTATAAGAAACGTGCCATTGGCTCTTGAGCCAATTCCGACTCTTGTCGTCTTTGAAATAAATTTAGAAGCCTAACAAACCGAAACAAGTTATATTTGTTACAAGTTTTTACTTTACGCTTTTTTTCAAAAATGTCCACTTTTACGTGGAATCCCTCTAAAATGACTTAAATGTAGCTTGAAGTGACATCTTAGAGTTTAAAGAACCTATAAACTTGAATGAAATCAAAACTGACTTGCAGATAACTAAAGAGTTACTTCTAATGCCATTCTTCAGCTTGTTACTGGGATTTAACGAACTTTGCTCTTCGAAGTTAGCCAACTCATTAAATCTAGTTTCTACAAGTCTAATCACGTATAACCTTAATGACTTCCTTCATCAGATAAAATTCCCTGCTGTTTAAACTTTAAACAACTTTCAAAAATGGTTTTACTTCTTCAAAAAGGCAAAACGAATTTCAGAGATTTAACGTTTTACAAAAACGTATAAAAAGAACTTTTTGTGAACAAATTCATTTAAGAGGTCATGGGACTCTTAAACTCTCGATAAGTTACTAAATATGAGGGTTCATCGATTTGGCATCCTTCGTTTAAAAATATCAGTACAACGGTAAACCTTTTTTTAAATGATAGCTAATGAGTAGTACTGTAAAGAATTATATCTAAAACGCATAATATACATTCACTGGATTTTAAAATGCTGTCAAAATAGCAATAATGTTTTTCTCGATTTCTTTTACCATCATGCTTTGTGTGCACCTTGTGTTAAAACACAAAATTTTCTACTTTAATAAAAAGATAAATACATTAGAATAAATCTAAACCTAAAATAATAATACATTTAAATAGTTTTGATTTTCTTATACTTAAGAAGTTGCATTTAGCATACAAAATTTTGTGATAATTCACAAAAAAATACCAAATAAAAATACATAAAATATCACTTCAGTTACGCAAATTGAGGTTCAGATTACTTCATCTACTTCATATTATCAGAGGTGAAAACGTTATTAAAAATATAAAATAGATTTTAAGTTATACTGCACAAAGTGTCTGAAATTTCTATTATGAGAAAAATGCACTTATTATGTTTAGGCTTAAAAAACAATTTATGTCATATAACCACGAGATTAATCATTTGTAACAATGAATAAAAGCACATTTTCATACAAGAATAACAATAAAAGTTTTAAAATGCTCCGGCTTCATAATAGTTACCCTTATCTTACATCTGTTGTTTACATTTAATGATTTATCTGTTGTTTACATTTTAATGCTGTTATATTTTTTGCCATATTTTACGTAAATATAGGAATTTTATCTTCAAATTTGTTTTGAAGTTATCAGAAACGTTTTAGCTTTAACATATATTTTTTTCACCCTTAAAGGGTCCTATGACCCCTTAAAAATTAATACATCAATGCAGCCACTTTAAAAATCGAGTTACATACATAACAAATGTACGTAAGCGAGGTGGCTAGATTTCTTTTTGTTTTGAGAAGTCACTTTGAAAAAATTCTGATGTCATATCAAGGTTAGGTAGGTATGTACAAGAATATCTCAATTTAAAATCTGGGAGGGGGAAGCTGTAAAATGAATAATGGAACAAAAGAATACATTAAGAATATATTAATTAATACAGTGGAACACCGTTTATATGTTTCTCGTTTATACGTTTTTATCGGTTATACGTTTTTTTTTCAAGGACTCCAATAGCGGTTAATGTTAAATTATTTCGAATATACGTTTTCCG
>Ga0115856_100163_pt1 | contig 22539 bp, 23 predicted proteins | sample InSIn4gowninarea_FD_83870 | JGI IMG/M metagenome (GOLD analysis project Ga0115856, IMG submission 83870)
GAGATGCCAGTAGTCCATCAGGTAACGATATTCTTAATGGCAATGCTGGTAATGACACCTTGTATGGGGGAACTGGTGATGACACCTTGTCTGGTGCTGCTGGTAATGACACCCTAGATGGAGGAACGGGCAGTGACACCATGAGCGGTGGAACTGGCGATGATACTTACTTTGTAGATAGTACCACTGATAAAGTCATTGAGTCCTCCAATCAAGGCATTGATACAGTAACAACGGCATCAAATGTATCTGCCTTCAACTATACACTAGGGCAAAACATAGAGAGTCTGCAAGCTGGGTCATTAATTAATAACTTCAAAGGTTATGGTAACGCCCTTGATAATAACTTGATTGGCGGTTATTCCGGTAATTATTATCTATATGGTGGGGATGGAAATGATTATATTGAAGGTGGAGAAAAGAGCGGTAATTTCCTCTACGGTGAAGCTGGCAATGACACAATAATTGCAAGTCAGAGTCCGTTTAACGTCAACTACATGGATGGCGGTGCGGGTAATGACAAGCTGACAGGTGGATTTAATGGGGCTGGAGACACCCTTCTGGGTGGAGTTGGTAATGACGAAATCGCGGGCTTGTTAGGCAATGATACGCTGACTGGCGGTGCTGGTGCAGATAAATTTATCTTTAATGCTAATGATGGTGTAGATACAATTACAGACTTCTCACCTGTTGACGACAGTATCGTTGTTTCGGCTGACGGTTTTGGTAGTGTACCTGCTGGTTTCGGTGCTGGGCTAACCCCTGGAAAAGCTATTACGCCAGAGCAGTTTATCATTGGTGCAGGAGCAACCGATACAAGCGATCGCTTTATTTATAACCGCAGCACTGGGGCTTTATTCTTTGATGCTGATGGTATAGGCTCAACAGATCAACTACAGATAGCGTCACTATCTACTGGACTTGCGATGAACAATACTGATATTTTTGTCATTGCCTAAATCTTCACGTCATATCCTCGTTCCTAGTTCAGCTTGGGAACGAGATACAGTGGTAACTACTCGGCCTACTTTTCTAACCCCCTGATCCATGCTTGAGCAAGTTACTGCTGCTTTTGAACGGCAAGACTATGACACTGCTGCTGAGTTATTGCAACAACTGCTAAAAGATTCACCCCAAGATCCTTGGGTGCAATTGTACTGGGGACAGTTGCAGGAAGTATCAGGCAACTTGGAAGCAGCAGCAAATGTTTATCAGCAACTGCTGCGAAATACAATTAATAGTAAGGTTATGGCTCAAGCCCGTCAAGGCTGGCAGCAAGTAGAAGTTCTGCTTAAAGAAAAAAGACTTCAAGCCATTGCCCAAGCCACAGCCGACCCTAGCAATACCCAGGCTGGCGTATTAGTATTAGAACCTGTTGCGAGTGAAATTAAAACACAAGCGGCGCAACAGTTTGCCCAGATTATGCAGATAGATCCTTATACGGCGCGGCTGATACTACCTAGTCGCAATTGGCGACTGTATCGAACTGGGGCGATTGGAGAACTGCGCTTTTTGGGACAGCATTTACTTAAATCTAACATTCCTTGTTTTTGGGCAACAGTAGGTGAAATTGAGAAAATTCGTGTTTTTCAAATCAATTATTTTCAGTCAGCCGCCCCCCAAGCAACTGTTATTTGCCAAAATGAACAAGGTCAGCTTGGTTCTCTAACATTCAACTGGTCAGAAGTATCGCAGCGCATAACTGGACTGTTGCCAATTTTTGAGCAAGTTGTAGATCGTGATGTCCGAGGCAAGTTACAGCGTAAAACTCAGACTCAAGACTACGCTCAAATTTGCGATCTACACATACCTAACCGCAATTGTATATTGAGACTGTGCGATCGCACTTATCAATTCCAGCACGGCATGATGCTTTCTGAGCATCAGAACCAACCAACCAGCCAGATGACCAACAGAATTAACTGGAATTATTTGAATAATTTTCTTGACCAACAACTGCCTAGTGCTAAACTTTGGTCAGATTTCACACCCTTTGCTGAAACAGCGTTGGATCGTATAGATTCTCTAGGTCATATTCAGTCTCACATTCACCTGCTACGCAGAGATGAAACCAATTGGGACCCAGCTTTTCACCTCTACAGTGGACTAGTGTTTGTTAAGGAGCGAGAGTAAAGGGTGAAGGGTGAAGGCTAAAGGATGAAGGGTGAAGGCTAAAGGATGAAGGATTAATTTCATACTTCATACTTCATCCTTCATACTTCATACTTCATACAACTCTGCCTCTAAATTTAGCTAGGAGTTTTAACTTGACGTGCCATATCCAAAAATGTGTTCATGTTCGGACCTGGACGACGACGACCATTTGTACTAGCAGATGGAGCCAAGTATTTAGGCGCAAATGTTGTTTCAGCCGGAGTATTAGCACTTGCTGCTGATGCTTTTTTCGGCTTGGCTGGTTCCGCTTTGACTCCTTCGGCAGTTTGCACTAGCTCAACTTTGGCAGCTTGGTTGTTTGCAGTTGCTTCGGTTTTCGCTGGCTGATTTTTTGCAGTTGCTTCGGTTTTTGCTGGTTGATTTTTTGCAGTTGCTTCAGTTTTTGCTGGTTGATTTTTTGCAGTTGCTTCAGTAGCTTTAGGTGTTTCTGGTAAGGCAGATTTAGCAGAGGCAACTAATTCTTTTGTTTTATCTTTTGTTTTATCGGCTACTGCTTTTGCTTGATCGGCTACTGCTTGAGCTGCTTTATTAATGTTAATAGGCTCCTGTTCGTCTTCATCCAACTCCATAAAGTAGCCTTTGCTTTTCTTACCTTTGGCATTACTAGCTGCCAGTTGTGGCTCCGACTTCTTGCCTCCAATCAACCCAAACAAGAAAGATAAAATTCCACTGAATAACTTTTTGATAAAACCGATCATCTCAATTGCTCCTGACTCTTATACATGACTGCGACTGCTGAAAACTACGGCATGATATGACTTATTCACAAGACTTGGCTTGGCTGCGAAATTATTACCTAGCAGCACTTTCTATTAACAGCATTACTCTGCTTTCCATTAGTAGCTAAGTCGTATTAATAGGCTAAATGCCCATAAATGCTTTCATGCAGGCAACTAAAACCTGTATTCAATCAGGGTTAATTATGAAATCTTTATAGGAGCAAATGCAAGATTTATATATATTTCTTAATAAGAGTTTACTAAAATGCACTCACAAATACTAATACTCAGAGTTATAAAAGCATTCAAGGAATAAAATATTAATAAATATTTACACTGATTTTAAGGTAAGAAGCTACTATAGAGGGATGAAGTGTGAAGTGGGAAACTGGTAGTTGGTAATTGGCTTTTTAATTACGAATTACCCTTTAGCGCGCCCATTGTTGCAAGATATAAGCGTAAAAGCTTGACTTATCTACTCGATCCATTGCTTGAATTTTGCGACCTTTGGGTTCTATCTTAGTACGTCCTTGACTCAGACCACTCGTGACGATCGCTGTTTCCCATTCCCGCAGCTGATAGAACTCTGGGTGTGCCAGATAAGCAGTTGCCAGCACATCCCAAAAGTAGTAATCTTGGGGGATTGCAAGCGCATAACACTGCCCAGCTAAATCTGACAGTGGATAGTGGCGCTGTTTACCCATTTGATAGACCACTTCTGATGTAACTGGGACATTATTAGTCAAATCCAAAGGACACATAGTAATCGGGATTTGTGTTTGCCACACCCGCGCAGCTGCTAAGGGGTCCCAATACACATTCCACTCAGCTGAACCGTCTTGTCCCGCCTCTAGGCTTTTTTCCACATTTCCAGCTACATTAAGCGCCCCTCCCATCCAGATAATCCGTTTAATCTTGGCTTCAATCTCTGGTGCTATGTCTAAAGCAGTTGCTACTGTTGTTAATGGCCCAGTCACCATCAGCACTGCTGGTTCAGGTGCATCGCGCAGCACCCGTACCATAAACTTTTGACCGGGTTCTGCAACTAGTCGAGTGCGAATAGTTTCATTCTGATTCAGGATTGGGAGATGATCGACAATAAAGGAATCGCGGCGGTAGAGAGGGGGAAAGGGATTAATTGCGCGTACCGTACTTTCGGCAACCGGAACGTGAGAACAACCGATCAAATCGAGAATTTTGCGTGTGGCGCTAAGTGCAGGTTGAATATAGCAATCAGCTGGAGTGACGATTACACCTAGGCATTCGATTTCATCCATCGTCATCAATAACATTGTTGCTAGATAATCATCAAGACCACCATCTTGATCCATGAGTACGAGTTGTTTAGGCATAGCAGGAGAATTAATGTATGGATGAATTTATGGCAGATGCGATCGCTCAAGCTAAACAAGGATTACTTGAAGGCGGAATTCCCATCGGTTCGGTTCTCGTCAAAAATGGCGTGATTCTCGGTCAAGGACACAATAAGCGGGTACAAGATGGCGATCCTGTCACTCATGCAGAAATTGATTGCCTCCGTAACGCTGGTAGGATTGGCAATTATAAGGATACAACCCTTTATTCCACATTAATGCCTTGTTATCTCTGCGCTGGGGCAGTAGTGCAGTTTGGGATTAAAAAAGTAATCGTGGGTGAATCTCAAACCTTTGCTGGTGCTAAAGAATTTATGGAATCTCACGGAGTTGAAGTGATTAACTTAGATCTGGATGAGTGTAAGCAACTGATGAGCGATTTTATTCACAAACATCCCCATCTGTGGAACGAAGACATCGGCAATTGAGTTAATCTAAGAGGGGGTTGCCCTCGTGACGTGATTGGGTAAGAGGGCAATAGATCATCTAAATCTACTTGCTAAGGATAGCTAATGGATGACTCCATATTTGTCATTTTTATTGCTTTTGGATGTCTATGGGTCTTAATGGGGGCTGCTGCTGTAATCGGGCTTCTTAAAAGCGATCGGCAAGAAATTCGGTTTGGCAAAGAGGGACTTATAGTTGCTATTCCTATTATTATTCCGCTATTCATTAGCCTTATATATGCTATAGTTCGCCGCTGAGCGTCTGATTTGTTGCAACAATAAAACTAAATGGTAAAACTTAGTATTTTTTATAAAATGTGTCAAAAATCTGCCACTGGTGTTCTCCACCAAAAAACTTTAAATTATCGAGTGATGATGTTCATGTTTGGCGTGCTACTCTTGACCAACCAGCAGAATACGTTCGCCAGTTAGCACAAAGCCTTTCTGAGGATGAGCGCCTACGGGCGGAACGTTTTTACTTTGAGCGAGATAGATTGCGTTTTATCGTTGGTCGAGGGCTATTGAGGTTTATTCTGAGTCGTTACTTAGAAATAGCTGCAAATAAATTACAGTTTTGTTATAGTTCGCGTGGCAAGCCAGAATTGGTAGAAACATCGGGTGCGTATAAGCTGCGGTTTAATGTATCTCATTCTCAAGAAATTGTGGTATATGCAGTGACACGCGATCGCTCTATTGGTATCGACGTTGAATACATCCGCCCAATGCCTGAAGCCGAGCAAATTGTCAAAAGCTTCTTTTCAGTTTATGAAAATAATGTATTTCAGCGTTTGCCTCTATGCCAAAAACAATTAGCATTTTTTAATTGCTGGACGCGCAAGGAAGCTTTCGTTAAAGCAATTGGGGATGGATTGAGTTTACCTCTAAATCAATTTGATGTCTCACTTATCCCCGGTGAACCAGTGAGGCTGCTGGGAATCAAAGGCGATCGCAGCTCAACTTGTTGGTCGCTTCAAGATTTAACGCTAGATCCTGGCTATGTAGCAGCTTTAGCAGTAGAAGGACAAAGCTGGAATCTTTCGTGTTGGGAATGGCAAGAAAATGCTGAATGATGAATGATGAATTGTGAATTGATGAATTCAGCATTCATAAATTTTTTCTCTAGCCCCCAGCCCCCAGCAAAATCGCCCCTAGTCCCTAGTTAAAACCATCCTTCTTGTTCCAAGGTTTCAATCAATTGAAGTCCTCTGGGGTCGCCAACTCCTAGCAGTGCTGCCTTGGAATCTTCCCGGACTCCTAGATCTTCGTCTTCGGCAAAAGCTTGAATCAAAGCATCGACCGCAGTGGCATAAACAACATTTGAGGGTAGTTCGCGGCATAATTGCCCAATCGCCCAGGCACAGTTACTACGTACCGCTGCCACAGGATCTTGAATCAAAGCTTCAATTAAAGGTGGCATGGCTCCTAAAACAGCTTCATAACCTATTTCTGCCATCTGGGCTAAAGCACTAGCTGCCCAGAGGCGCACCGCAGAAATATCAGTTTTTAAAGCTTCTGCTAGCGGTGCGAGAGAGCGGCGATCGCGGCAGTTGCCCAAAGCCCAAACCACGCCTTTACGCACATATCCATTCCAGTCTCGGTTGAGCTGGGCAATCAAAGGCTCCACTGCCTCTGGGCTGGGATTGCGTCCAATTGCATAAGCTGCACTGACTCGTATTAATGGGCAAACGTCCGTTAACAGGCGAATTAATTGGGGAGTTGCCCGTTCATCCTCTAGCTCACAAAAGGCACGCGCCGCCAGCATCCGTTGCTGTGGTTGCGGGTTTTCCAGTAGAGCAAGCATTGCCTCTGGATTGGGTCTTTCTATCTCTGCATCGGCAGTTAAAGGGCCTAGATGATCCAGGGGACTATCTAGCTCTTCTACCGCATCTAGTAAACTTAAGTCGTCTTCGTCATACATGAGTAATTTATTAGCGCATTCTACCGCCATTCACCAATTTGGCTTTAGGAGGTGAGGTACACTGTAGCTAGCTACAATGATTTTACTCTGCCAGTACCTAACTAATTAACTCCTTTACGGGTGGGTTGATGAAATTGCTAAGTTTTGAATTATAAGTTTTAAGTTATAAAGGCTGATTCACTCAAAACTTAAAACTTAAAACTACTTTCAACCCACCGCTACTAATCCTCACTCCTCAATGGTTTGACCATCCAAAGCGACTGAGTTTGGTAGCCAAGTTGGTGGTAAAGATTTATAGCAGCCGTGTTTGATTGAAATACTTGCAGCCCAATTTGACGATCGCCTCTAGTAATTGCCCAGTTTTCTACATAACGCATCAAAGCCCTACCTATACCCCGCCGTCGATGTTCTGGTTTGACGTAGAGCAGAAAAATGTGAGCGTGGCGATCGCTTGTCACCTGATCGACTGCATTTCCTACCCATAGACAAGCCACTTTTGAAGGATGAAGGATGTAGCTTGCTTCCCCGAAGGGGTAGGATGAAGGATGAATTGACTCATCTTTATTCTTTTCCTCTGGCATCGATCCTCTTGCATCGATCCTGTTGCCCAAAAAATCTACCCACCACAGAGGCGTTTCTTTAGAGAAGTATTGCTCCACTGTTCGCGCCAAATGAGAGAAATCCTCCTCTGCAAACACCTCTTGATAACTTTTTTGCATTAACTTTACCAGCAGCGCCCGATCTAAGCTAGAGCCTGCGTATATAGAGTAACTTGGTAGCAGTTGGAAAGACACGCTTGGTGGCTCTAGCTCCAGCTCGAATTAATACTTTGAAGCTAGACTGTTTACCCCATCTGGCAATAATGCTACAACCCTTGTAAATTGAGATTGAGCATTTTCTGGCTGGGGATTCACTTGTTCAGTGGGTGCTGGTGCTGCCATATCAGTAGGCAAAAAGATACGGGCGCTAACAGCAACTAGGGCGATGAAAAATACCAGTACTACAAGCAACGGAGCAATATATTGTCGAAAAATAGCCATTTTTGTAACAGCACTAAAAGCTAGCTAAAGATTTGTAACTCTGTTTCTATCCTACAGCTGTTGTAAGTCTTCTTCTTCGTCCAATCCTGGTCTAGGCATAGGAACGGGTTGAGGATTCCAAGGCGCAAATACGGGCAAAAGCATTAATCCCGGTAGAGCAGCGAAAATACTAATTAAGAAAAACATAGACCAACTCGTGCTTTTTACTATTTCACCACCTGGTGCAGCCAGAATATCGCGGCTGACAGCCATCAAGCTTGAAAGCAAAGCATACTGAGTCGCAGAAAACCGTTGGTTACACAGACTCATCAAAAAAGCAACAAAAGCTGTTGTTCCCAACCCACCACAAAATTGTTCGATGTTGATAGCAAGCACCATAGCTTGGTAATTTTTCCCGACTAAGCTGAGGAAAAAGTAAGCTAAGTTACTCACCGCTTGCAGAACCCCAAACACCCAAAGCGAGCGATTGATGCCAATTTTACTTAGAATTGAACCACCTGCTAAAGCTCCAACAATGTTAGCAATTAATCCCATGCCAAGCTGAATTGCTCCAATATCGGTTTTGGTGAAACCTATTGTTACCAAAAAGGGCGTAGCCATATTGCTCAGTAAAGCATCGCCCAGTTTATAGAGCGTAATAAACAATAGAATCAAGACACCGTACAAGACACCCTGACGCTGAAAAAATTCGCCTAATGGTAATATTACGGCATCGGCTAACGAGGCTGGAGGGCTAGTTTCCTGTGGTTCTGGTGCTAGCAAGGTGGCAAAGATACCGATCGCCATCATACCAGCCAGAATGAGGTACACTGACGACCAAGGCATTCGATCGGCAAGCATCAGTGCCAAAGAACCCGCCGCTATCATACCTATTCGATAGCCTAAAGTGGAAACCGCTGCACCAGCTCCCAGTTCTAGATTGGTCAAAACGTCAGTGCGGTAAGCATCAGTAGCAATATCTTGCGTCGCACTCAAAAAAGCAATAACTATGGCATTGATAGCTACCAGCTGTAATGCTTGTTTGGGCTGTTGCAAACCCAACAGAGCGATCGCAAATATTAAAGCAATCTGCGTCAGAATTAGCCACCCCCGCCGCCGTCCCAAAAAAGGCAGCGTAAACCGATCTAAAAACGGCGACCAAAGAAACTTAAACGAAAAAGGCAAACTGGCTAAACTAAACCACCCAATAGCCCCTAAATCCACCTTCTCCAAAGTCATCCAAGTCTTCAAGGTACTACCGATTAACAGCAAAGGCAAGCCCGATGAAAAACCTAGTAACAACAAAGTCGCCATCTTGCGACTTTCAAACACCTTCAGCAGCGATTGAATTGCTTTCACCCTTGAGACACTCCCATTGCTGTGACAAGTGTTGGTATAATGCAAAAATATCAACTTGTCCACAACAACCAGAAATGCGATCGCGCACTAACTTGTTATACTCTCTTCGCAACTCTCCTTTCTTGGCGCTCTAGACGCTGGCGCTACACGCACGTGTTGGTGACTTGGCGCTTCGTTTCAATGAGATAATGCGATCGCCCCGAATTTCCACTTGATGTTCTTCCAGACACCTTAGCCACCCATCACGAGTGCCAATAGTACTGCCATTCTTCAGCAACCCTAATTTCTTTTCTCGCTGGGTAAGTCGAGCGAACTTTTCGTATAAAGGATAACTAGAAGTAACAAAAGTTTCCTTGCGATGTAGAATTGGCGGGTTAGCTACAGACTCATAGTTGCGATAACAAACCTTCAGATCGCGCAAGTCAATTTGCATACTAGTATGCAAAACAGGATGCGGATCGGTATCAAATTCTGGATAAAAAAGATATGATATCTTTGGCTTATCAGTAGAAAACTTAACTATTGTTGCGTCTTCCAACCGCCCGATGGTGCGGCTAGCACAGCCTTCATAGATTCGCAGCAAAGGATCGAGTTCTGCGATCGCTGATATATGAACATACAAAGCAGTAGGCAAGTGCTTACCAATCTTGCTTTGTTGACAACTTTTAGCTACCACACCTGGCTTACCCAAACTAAATAGCATTTTATCAGCTACTTCACACGCTTCTTGATAACTGCCAAAAAAGGCTTTAATATCGTGGCGAATTTCTGGTGCTAATTGATTAGGTGTCGGGCGTTGACTGAATTGAGTCAGAGCGAGATAAACTAAGATATCGAGAGAACGACGGTAGGCGATCGCATCCCACTCAGCTTCATCTGTAGCTTGCAAAATCACCTTGAATGCACGTTGAATACTACCAAATTCAGTCACCAGTTGTGGTTTATCTGGTAACTCAGCTTTGACAGGTAAACGTCCGCGTTCAGTTACAAAAGCCATCAGTGGTGCTAGCTGTTCTTCGTAGTCCTCAAAGCGTTTGCTAGGAATACGCACTCTAGGGGTTGTAGTGCGAGAACGAAAGCGTAAAGCGCGAAAACTTTCTCGCTCTTGCTCAAAGCGAAACACAAAGTAGACACCTAATGCCACAGGCACAGCATCCACATTTAGTACTTCATCTATGTATTTTTTCAGTTCCTCTTGGTCGTAATATTTCTGAAAAGTGTTGTACATTCACAAATTAGATGTCGTTATTTAACACATTAATGTCGCTATTACTTACGTTTAAGATACTTACTGGCTAAAGGTTTTACTTATTTTTCTCCAAAGTTCGCTTCCAAATAGGATTTCACATACTATACGTCGCAAAATTGTTTTCTTCACTTTTTATATGTCGCTTGTTTAATTTAAGGAAAAATTGTTTTTCCATCTCATTTCACAAAACTCATGTCGCTGGTTGTATCGGCTGAGGATATGATTGCTTAACAGGTTTTCTCAGTATTATTCTCTTAATGCGTGACAGGGAGTAAACCTTCATCTTTACTAGTTAACGATAAATCTGAGAAAGAACTACGAGCAGAAAATCAAAAACTGAAGAAAGACGAGAGATATCCAAGAAAGCTGCTAAAGCTAGATGGGGCAAGAACAACAGTTTAGAGCAAGCATCTCACCACCGAGCAAATGCTGGAGTTGAAGTGTATGATGCTGAAGATATAGAGATAGCGCTCGATGGTAATGAAAATCTACCTACCGCGATCTATTGGGGAACTCTCAACCTTGTTGGCATAATACTACCTTGTTATGTCTTGGACAATGGACAAAGAATAATTGGAAGAGCTGCTGCCAATGAAATGTTGACTGGTCTCACAAAAGCTGGAAATTTTAGCTATAAATAATGTTAGATGTGTGAAAGAAAATTACTGAGCGATACTGCTCCCCTCGATCCGTCCCTTGTCAGTTCTCACTTATCGGATCGTGGATGCTCCAAAAGACATCAAGCAGGGTTTCATAGCTCACCACTGAGGGGTCATACTTGACCAAAAAATCCTCGTAGCGCAGAGCAACTAATTTCAATTATGGGGTAAGCTACAGGCGATATTTATTCGCTTAGACTATTGTATAAAGTCAAGACAATGTTAGTTTAGTAATTTCACGCTTAATGCCATACCCATGAAAAAGTTGAGTCAAAAGAAAACCGCCTCTTTTGTGTGCGAAATAGCCCTCAAGGTAACGCTACCGATTGAGGCGGTTATGCTATTTAGACTCGAAGCGGTACGACAGATCAGGAAATTCGCTAAGATAATGTCAGCTGGTTAGATTCTGCTGAATTAAACCACTGCGACTTCCATATTGAAACTATTCATAACGTCGTAGAAAAATTTACAACGTATGCTGGAGAGTGCTAACTGGCTTGCAGTTGCAACTTCTTTGCTTTAGTTTGACTTTATTGCTAACCGCTTCTGATTCTGAATTGCTCTGTCTAGCTCTTCAAACGAACATTTCAGAGTATCCCTTAACCGGAACCATTGAGAAGATGTCAAGCGTGGCTCGTGCTTTCCTGTTTCCCATGCACTAATAGTATTGTAATTTACTTCTAGCGCTATCGACATTTGTCGTTGAGACAGTCCAGCCATTGTTCGTAGTTTTGTAAGCGTTATAAGCTCCTCTTCTTGGATTGAAGACATAGCTAGTTACTCGGTTGGTTGGTTGTACTCTCCCATTTTCCGTCTCAACTATGAGGGCGTGATAGGAATCGCACTAGGATAAGCAGAAATAACGTATTTTCAGGTGTTTCAACACTTTGAAAAATAGAGAGTAATGAATTAGCGATTGCATAGCTGAGAATTGCAGATTTTCCAGATTTCCGACTTCTCTCAACCGCGAAACTATTCATTTTCTCAAGTCCTTGCCAGTCAAGGATTCCACCTTAAATTGGTGCCGTCCGGGCGTAACAGCCTTAGCCGACCTATAATAGTTGACAAATATTAGTTAACCTAGTATTTTTTAGATAAGAGCTAAGTTACAGTTGCTAAATATTCCAAATAACATTGGACATCTACCACTAAAAGTGTCTGCTAGCTGTTCATGAGAGTAAATTCAACAAGCTTCAAGACTAGACAAATTTATACAAAAAACAACGGAGGTAGTTTCGCCCACTCCCTAGTGCATCATTTTTGCTGCTCCTACATTCAGGTTGGAAGCATGAATTATCTTTTTTGTAGTTAGAAAGGAAGTTACATGGCAGACTTTATCAGAATTCCCAGTCGAATTATCGATTTATCCAATATTCGGGAAATTGTTTTCGCTCATGACAGCGTGCTAATCCACTGGCACAACGGCGAAACAATGGCGCTGTCAGCTTTAGATGCCTCTGTACTTCTCGATACCCTAGAGCAACGTTACGGAGTAATGACCGCTCCTGCTGCACAACTTTGGGAAGAAGAGGAGCAAGCGATCGCCTGAAGTTCCTGATTGTTTAACAGATATTTGTTTGCTCAACTCCGCATTTTATCTTGTGAGGTATAAATTTTGTATCGCTCACAAAATTATTTGACTTCAGACGCAGACGAGCAGCCTCACCTGTTGCCATCTGAAGAATTACTTACAGACCAAGTAAAGCTGAGGATGGAAATCGTTCAAAGTTTAGCCGAGCCTTGCGATCGCAAGACATACGGCATTAAAAAGCGGGAGGCTGCCCAGAAACTAGGCGTGTCACTGCGCCAGGTAGAACGCTTGCTTCAGAAGTGGCAAGAACAAGGTTTAGTTGGACTAACTACAACGCGATCGGATAAGGGAAAGCACCGCCTTGAGCAGGAATGGATAGATTTCATTGTTAATACCTACACCAATGGTAATAAGGGCAGCAAGCGGATGACTCGATATCAGGTATTTCTACGGGTCAAAGGAAGAGCTAAGCAACTCACGCTGAAAAAAGGTGAATACCCAAGTCACCAGTCGGTTTATCGAATTCTCGACCAACACATCGAACAGAAAGAGAGAAAACGGAAAGCAAGAAGTCCAGGTTACATAGGGGAGCGGCTAACACATATGACTCGTGATGGACGAGAGTTGGAGGTAGAGGGCAGCAATGATGTGTGGCAATGCGATCATACTCGCTTAGATATCAGGCTTGTGGATGACTATGGGGTTTTAGATCGCCCCTGGCTGACGATTATTATCGACTCCTACTCCCGCTGCGTGATGGGACTTTATCTAGGATTCGATCACCCTAGTTCTCAAATTGATGCCCTAGCCTTACGTCATGCAATCTTGCCTAAAACTTATGGTTTTGAGTATCAACTGCGTAAAGATTGGGGGACTTATGGCAAACCCAACTACTTCTACACTGACGGCGGCAAAGATTTCACTTCCATTCACATCACAGAGCAAGTTGCCGTTGAAATAGGCTTCAATTGCTCTCTAAGAAGACGACCATCTGATGGTGGAATTGTCGAACGTTTCTTTAGGACGCTTAACGATCGAGTATTACGCGATCTACCAGGTTACACGGGATCGAACGTACAAGAACGCCCAGAATCAGTCGATCGAGATGCTTGCCTGACACTTAAAGATTTAGAAACGATCTTAGTGCGCTACATAGTGGACGAATATAACCAGCACACAGATGCCCGTTCTGGAAACCAGAGTCGGTTGCAGCGCTGGGAAGGCGGATTAATGGTAGATCCGTATCTATACGATGAATTGGAGTTGGCAATTTGCTTGATGAAGCAAGAGCGTCGAATAGTCCAAAAATATGGGTGTATTCAATTTGAGAATTTGACATATCGGGCAGAACATCTTAGGGGTCGAGCAGGTGAAGTTATTACAGTGCGATTTGACCCTGACGACATTACAACTATCTTCGTCTATCAGCGTAATGCAGATGGTACGGAGGAGTTTATCGATTATGCTCATGCCCAGGGTTTGGAGACTGAACGGCTTTCTTTACGGGAACTAGAAGCAAAAAATAAGAGGCGTAGAGAAGCAGGTGAGGAAATCAACGACTCGGTTTTAGAGGCGATGCTCGATCGTGATGCATTTGCGGAAAATTTAGCTAAAAGAAACCGTCAGCAGCGCCGACAAGCAGCACAAGAGCAAGTTAATCCCAAACAGTCTGTTGCCAAGAAATTTGCTATCTCTAAGCCGGAAGAAATAGAAGCAGAGCCTGTATCAGAAGCGGAACCGGAAGTAGAGCTACCAAGATACGAAATTTGCTACATGGACGAACTATTTGAAGATTGATTAGGCATGGAAAATGACAGATACAAAAGTTGTTGCGAATCAATTTAGAGAGATTGAAACTTTAAGTCCAGAAATACAAGACAAAATTAGGAATTTGAACCGCGCTCCCTACTTAGAACTAGATCAAGTCAAGCGCTGCCATGCCTGGTTTTATGAGTTAGCTATCTCAAGAATGACTGGTCTATTGGTAGGAGAGTCTCGTTGTGGAAAAACTGTTACTTGTAAAGCTTTTGCAAAGCGTTACAACGAGTTAAAAAAAGCACAAGGACAGCGCATTAAGCCCGTAGTTTACATCCAAATTCCCAAAGCTTGTGGTGCTAGAGAATTTTTTATCAAAATTCTCAAAGCTTTAAATAAGCCTACGAATGGAACGATTGCAGACCTACGAGAGCGAACGCTTGATAGCCTGGAAATCCATCAGGTAGAAATGCTGATTATCGACGAAGCCAATCATTTGAAGTACGACACGTTCTCAGATGTGCGGCATATTTACGATGAAAATGGATTGGGAATTGCTGTTCTCCTCGTAGGTACTACTAGTCGTCTCCACGCAATAGTTAAGCGTGACGAGCAAGTCCTCAATCGTTTTCTGGAGGAATACGAATTAGATCGGTTAGACGAGAAACAGTTTAAGCAAATCGTACAAATTTGGGAACGAGATGTGCTGAATTTGCCAATTGCATCAAACTTAGCGACTGGAGAAAACTTAAAGCTTTTAAAGCAGGCAACTAAAAAATTAATTGGTCGGCTGGATATGATTCTTCGCAAGGCGGCAATTCGTTCGTTACTTAGGGGGCATAAAAACCTGGACAAAGATGTTTTGAAGGAAGTGATTGCTGCAACTAAATGGTGACATGAAAAAAATACCTGAAGAAACGCAACTCTGGCTAACAAAAGTTGAGCCATTAGAAGGGGAAAGCATTAGCCATTTTCTGGGTCGATTTAGACGCGCAAAAGGAAACAAGTTCTCCGCTGCCTGTGGACTGGGGCAAGTGGCAAAACTTGGCGTAGTGTTGGCTCGTTGGGAAAAGTTTTATTTCAGTCCCTTTCCTACTCGCGATCAGTTAGAGGCTTTAGCAACTGTAGTGAGAGTTGATGCTGATAGGCTGCGGGGGATGCTTCCTCCAACTGGTGTCGGAATGAAGCACGAACCGATTCGGTTGTGTGGCGCTTGTTATGCCCAATTGCCTTGCCATCGAATTGAGTGGCAGTTTAAGACAACCGTAGGATGCGATCGCCATCGGTTGCGCTTGGTATCTAAATGCCCAGTATGCGAAAAACCCTTTCCAATTCCAGCTCTGTGGATAGAAGGGCGATGCCGACGTTGTTTGACATCTTTTGCTGAGATGGCAAATTATCAAAAAATTTACTGATAAAAACTGCTACCTGATGCAGAACCGCAATTTTTATGACTTGGATTACTATTCAGTGTCGTCTTGTTGCTACAGAATCAGCCCGCCAGCAACTTTGGAAGTTAATGGCAGAACTTAACACGCCACTAATTAACGAACTACTCGTGCAAGTGGGTCAACACTCTGACTTCGAGCAGTGGCGACAAAAAGGCAAGCTCCCATCTGATGTTGTTGAGCAGCTATGCAAGTCTAACCTCAAGTCAGATCCTCGCTTTATAGGTCAGCCTAGCCGTTTCTACGCATCGGCTATTCATGTTGTGGACTACATCTACAAATCCTGGTTGGCTTTACAAAAACGGCTACAGCAGCAGATGGATAGAAAGATACGCTGGCAAGAAATGCTCAAAAGTGATGCTGAATTAGTGGAAGCTAGCGGTTACAGCTTAGATATTATTCGCACTAGAGCATCTGAAATTTTGGCTCAAACCTTCCCACCTTCTGACTCTGATTCTCCTCTAACCAAAGGTAAAAAGAGCAAGAAAGCTAAAAAATCTAATTCAAGCTCTAGCCGTAGTTTATTCAACAACTTATTTGAGGCTTACCGCGAAACCGAAGACATCCTAGTACGCTGCGCCATCAGCTACCTACTCAAAAACGGCTGTAAGGTTAGTGACAAAGAGGAAGACTCGGAAAAATTTGCTGAGCGTCGCCGTAAGCTGGAAATCCAGATTCAGCGTCTTACCGAAAAGCTAACGAGCCGGATGCCGAAAGGTCGAGATTTGACTCATGCTATATGGTTGGAAACATTGGCGATCGCCACTACCACTGTTCCTCAAGATGAAGCCCAAGCCAAGCAGTGGCAAAATATTTTATTAACTTGGCCAAAATCTCTCCCATTTCCCCTAGTTTTTGAAACTCAGACAGACCTGGTTTGGTCGAAGAACCAGAAAGGTAGGCTCTGCGTTAAATTCCCAGGCTTGAGCGATTTAACTTTCCAACTGTACTGCGATCGCCGCCAACTTCATTGGTTTGAGCGCTTTCTGGAAGACCAACAGGCTAAACGCAACAGCCGAAATCAGCACTCTAGTAGCTTGTTCACCCTAAGAAATGCCCATCTAGCTTGGCAACAAGGAAAGGGAAAGGGTGAACCTTGGAATGCCCACCGCTTAATTCTGTATTGCTGTGTAGACACCCGCTTGTGGACTGATGAAGGTACAGAACAGGTTCGTCAAGAAAAAACTGCAAAGATTGAGAAACAAATCAATAGGAGCAAAAAGCAAGGCTTTATCCAGCGCCAGCAATCTACGTTGGCTCGAATCAATCATCCCTTTGAGCGCCCTAGCCGCCCTGTCTACCAAGGTCAAGCTCATATTTTAGTTGGAGTGAGCCTGGGACGGAACAAACCTGCCACCGTAGCAGTAGTGGATGCGATCGCAGAAAAAGTTCTCACATACCGAAGTACTCGACAACTGCTTGGTGATAACTACGAACTGCTCAATCGCCAAAGAAGACAACAGCAATCATTGTCTCACAAACGTCACAAAGCGCAAAAAAATGCTGCTAACAATCAATTCGGGGAATCTGAGCTAGGGCAGTACGTAGACCGATTATTGGCTAAAGAAATTGTGGCGATCGCTCGAACTTATCAAGCTGGGAGCATTGTTTTACCTGAGCTAGACGATATGCGGGAGATGATGACAAGCGAGATTCAAGCCAGAGCAGAAGCTAAATGTCCTAATTATGTTGAAGGGCAGGAAAAATATGCCAAGCAGGAAAAGTATGCCAAGCAGTATCGGATTAGCATTCATAAGTGGAGTTACGGCAGATTAAAACAGAACATTCAGAGCCAAGCTGCTAAAGCTGAAATTGTCGTTGAAGAAGGAAAACAGCAGATTCGAGCCAGCCCGCAAGAACAAGCAAGAAAATTGGCGATTGCTGCCTACCAATCCCGTCAAATTTAGTAAGATTGTGTTAATAATTGCACCTTGATAATATAATATTGATTAATCGCGCCTCAGTTCATGCTGCTTGCAGCCTCTGAACTGTAGAAAAATGTGGGTTAGTTTGACTGTTGTGAAGACGGTCTTGCTTTCTGACCCTTGTAGCTGCTCGCCTGGATGGTGCTGTCGTAAGACAGGATAGGTGCGCTCCCACTCAAAAAGGTGCAGATATACTGCTGTAGTGGCTACTGAATCACCCCCGACCAAGGGGGAACCCTCCCCAACTCTTGATTTGCACAGCCGAAGTGAATGCAAAAAATTCATTAGGTTCGCGCAAACCCCGAAATCCTTATCTAATAATGGTTTCGTTTACAATCGCTATGTTGGGCATGACTTGAAAATGGCATATGGGCAGGGCATTTAATTAGGTTCGCGCAACCTACTGCTGAAAGTCTTTCTGGACAAATGTTCTAGAACGCTACGGTCGCAATCGCCCGCCCAGAATAGGGTGGGTTGAAAGTCTCTGCACGTATCACACAAAATCCACGCTTGACGTCGCAATCGCCCGCCCAGAATAGGGTGGCTTGAAAGACTTTAGCAGTAGTATCGGCATCTGGAGTGCGGACTAGTCGCAATCGCCCTCCCAGAATAGGGTGGCTTGAAAGTGTGTCAAAGAAAGTTATTTGTTTTTCTCTGGGCAATTCGTGGTCGCAATCGCCCGCCCAGAATAGGGTGGGTTGAAAGTCAGGACGCAGACTACCAGTAGCAATCGATACCCCGTCGCAATCGCCCTCCCAGAATAGGGTGGGTTGAAAGCGGCATTGCCAGCAGCGCAACAAGATGAACAAGTCGTCGCGATCGCCGTCCCAGAATCGGGTGGGTTGAAAGTTACAACCAGAACTTACTCCTAGCAGATGCCATTCGTTGCGATCGCCGTCCCAGAATCGGGTGGGTTGAAAGAATTAATGACCGCAGCAGCGCTCAGATAGCTTAGTGTCGCAATCGCCGTCCCAGAATAGGGTGGGTTGAAAGTAGTCTCTAACTATTGAGAGCGGTGCGGTTGTTGTCGCAATCGCCGTCCCAGAATAGAGTGGGTTGAAAGTTGCAACCAGAACTTACCCTAGTAGATGCCATTCGTTGCGATCGCCCTCCTAGAATAGGGTGGGTTGAAAATTCAGAAGGTAGGGCGAACAGCGATTGCACCCGGTCGTAATCGCCCTCCAGAATAGGGTGGGTTGAAAGATACTGCTTAAGAACTCTTGCATAAATATTTTTTGGTATAATAAAGGGTTATTTTTATTCACTTTAAAAAGCTCGAATAGCCACAAATTACCAAATTTCTAATATTAACTGTTGCTGAACAATAACAACCAAAAAAATTGATATAGCTAACTGATTTAGCAATCTATTAATTGCTAAATTATTCTGATTTATTCTACTTTATTTAACCTAAGCTTTTCAGGCTAATTCATAATTGTAAATTCCGGCAATCAGATTAGACCTTAAACCAAATCTGCGATGACGATTTCGGTATCGGTTAGATAAAATACTAAATATTTTTAGCCGACGATTAACGTGTTCAACAACAATTCTTAATCGATTGAGTTCTCGATTATATTTTTTCTGCTCCTTCGTCAACTTTTTACCTTTTGATTTTTTTATTGGTGTTTCACTTAATTGATGAATTTTATGAATTCCTTGATAGCCTTTATCTGCTATAACTTTAAGCAATCTCCCAAATTTCACTTCGCTGTTTTTAAATAATCTAAAATCGTGCCTCCTCCCCCTACCATGCTCTATACATATGATTTGACCACTTTTATGGTAAACTACTAATTGCGTTTTTAACGTATGTTCTCCTTGTTTACCGCTAAAAAATTTCTTTTGCTCTCTCTGTGGTCTTTCAATAGGACTTTCCATCACATCCATCACAACTAAATCTTCTTGTGGTCGCATCTTTAATAATTCTTTCTTGCCAGGCAGACTAAATTTTCTGGAACTAATTAAAATATTTTCAATTTTTAAAACTGCTCGGCAGACTGCTGATTCTGACAGCCCCCAGTCTAATCCAATATGATAATAAGTACGGTACTCTCTCCAGTATTGAATCACCATTAAAACTTGATCTTCAATAATTAGTTTAGGACGACGACCTGGTTTCTTTTTCTTTCGATCGTCAGCTTTAACTACATCAACCATTAACTCAAAAGTTTTCCGGCTCACTCCAGTCATTCGTTTAAATTTTCTTGTACTAAGCTGTTTGGCTTTCTCTATTTTCACTGCGATCTTATTGTCCTAATTGCAAATTGCCAAACTTTTAAATATACCACAAAAAACTTTTGCAAGAGTTCTTTAGACGAAATACCCTGGTGTTTAGGGTCGCGATCGCCCGCCCAGAACAACGTGGGTTGAAAGTAGATGAAGGTGTCGATATTTCAGCAATTCAAACTGTCGCCATTGCCTTCACAAAACAAGGGGGATTGAAAATCAAAAATATTACGCCCAAGTAAAGTTTAGGCAGAGCGCTACCACCTGCTCAAAACAAATCAGTTGAAAGGCGCTTACAAAAATGAAACTAACTTCGATGCGCGTGTAAAAATCATCCTGTTAAAACAACGGAGGTTGAAAAAAGGGAGCCGTGCAGTGAAGCTGGCTTCAATGTCCCATCAGCCTTAGTCCTGCCAAACTAGGACGAATTGAAAGGTATTTAACGTGAGTTCGGGTTAAGCCTGGTAGAGCAAATTCTGCTCGATAACCAGTGAAGGCTTCTTGGGTTGATGGCAGTAGGCAATCAGCCCACAAACTAAATTGACCAAGAAGTTAACTGGGCTGCGATGACGAGAATGCTCAATTTGCGAAATGTTTTTCAACTGGTCAATCACTGATTCAATAATGGAGCGTCGGCGCAAAAGCAATCGGTCGGACAAGGGTAGCAAGCGATTTTTCATATTGCGGCGCAACTTGGTAATCAGTTGGATGCCTGCTGTCTTCAATAACTTTTCTGCCAGCGTTTGAGAGATATACCCCTTGTCGGCAAATACTTTACCGATTAATCGTTGCAGCAATTGTGGTACAGGTTGACGATCGTCGGTGTTCCCTGGTGTCAAGGTGAAATTGAGCAACGAGAGCGCGCTCGTTGACCACCAGATGGAGCTTGAAACCGTAGAACCAATCAACTGAGGTTTTGCCCCGCTTAGCATAGGTTTCAAAGACTTTGTGTTGATGAATACGACGGTTGTGACAAACCTTGAGGCTGGTAGAGTCAAGAAAGCTAATGCCAGTGCAGTTGCCAAACTGCTGGGACAAGTAGGCACATAGGGGCAACAGCGCATCCGGCATCCACTCCACAAACCGAGAATAGCTCACCAAACCAGGAAATTCCCCCTGCCAGTGTCCCCGAACGGTTTTATTGTAGTATGCCTTGAAATTGCGGTAAGCAGATTGGTGGAAGGCAATCAAAATCGTCATGATTTCACTTAAACACATACTTCGATGCCGCTTGCGGTGAGTCAACCCATCACTGAGCAATTGGTTTCGCCACTGCGGTTCAAACTGTTGGCAGAAGTCATCGACACAACAAAACAGGTCTTCTAGACTAGGCATGGGATGAGTGTATAAGTAGCTTGGAACTTCAACACTTTCAGCTTACCTACTCATCCTTTTCTTATCCCGAACTCACGTTATTTAGTTAGGGAAGCTTTGCAAAAAGGCATCGCTCCCCTACATAACTGACGATCGCGTCGCCCCTCTTTTCAAGCAATAACTCACTCGTCTAACAAACCCATAGCAGTGTTTACGATCGTCTCCTTAAACACTTTCACACTTAATTCTTCCGGCTCGTAGCGCCCCTCTGCGACTTCTAATGAAGCAAAATCGATCGCCCGTTCGTAAACAGATTCCAAAATATCGCGTAATTCTTCTTGAGAAAAATAATATCCTTCCACCTTCTTGCACTTATTTCCATATTTAATTTCTTCAAGGGAATTACGAATTGAAACTTCCCAGGATTTTGTCGATCGGTTTTCTGCTTGTTGTTTGATTAACTGCAAAAGCAAAACTTTGGCATAACGACGGATATTGCTAGCGATCGCACTTCTACCCATCTCTTCCATCTCTTCTGCCAACAGCAATGCCCCTGCCATATCTCCTTTGAGAAGCAATTCTTTGAGTTCTAAAATTTCTTCCATCTCAAACCTCCAGTTTGCGGCAGCACGCAGACCTACATTTTGCGATCGCAAATAGCAGATCGGCTGTTAAAATTCTGGGAAAAACTCAGCATCTAATACTTCTTTTTGCGAATATCCATAATCGAGAGGGAAAGTCTGCAACGGCAAATCTGTTTCGTCTGCTGCCTCCTCCTGCGCATACAAATAACACTCGTAAAATACATTTTCGCTATATTATGTGTTTTGTTAAGACTGAAGACTTTTTACATAACCTCGCAACCTGCCTGCGGGCATCCTTGATAGAGATTTTCTAACTACTAGTTCTTTTCTCTGGTTGATACTGCCACTTTAGTAGGTGAAGCAAGAGGCTAATTAATTGGCTTTCAACAGCGTCTCGCCCTCTTCTTACTAGGTGCTGAAGTCAGCTTAACCTGGTAAAGTGACTAAACGGGAGAGATGGACTCCCCCGTTTTTTTTTATTTTAGCTGGTATTAATAAAGTAACTTTCTTATTCTTTATTTTCGCTGCTGTCACTTTCTCCTGACACTCTCGTAAAAATTCTTCAGCCTCAGAGCAGGTGTCAAAAGTGAATTGAAATCCTTGAGGCGTAACGTTGATGTTTTCTAACTTAGTTTTACTCAACATTTTTAATTTTTTGTTTTATTAAAACATTTTATTACAGCACTGACAAAGCACTTACTGAAGGTGTTGTTTTTCTTACCCAAGCGGTCCCAATCTTTTTCTCGTTCTATAGAACCCATTTGACATCTATTACTAGGCTGCAAGCCGCTTAATCATCAACCTGACGAAGCAGAGATTGAGCTTTGTGGTGGCAT
>Ga0115856_100170_pt1 | contig 22179 bp, 22 predicted proteins | sample InSIn4gowninarea_FD_83870 | JGI IMG/M metagenome (GOLD analysis project Ga0115856, IMG submission 83870)
ATCCTGCTGGTCTTGTAGCACACGCTGATGCTTGATACGTTCAGATGCATGTATATTGGACCGCCAATGATTTGTTGAGTTCTCATGGTGGTTCCAGACATTGTCCGCGAGAAGTTCGTCAGATTGCCATTGCTTCAGCTTCTCTTTGCGCTTGGCGATGCGCCTTTGTGATGTTTCTTCGGTCTTCTTGTTTTGGCTTTGCGCATAGTCTTCCCAAGACTTGGTCATCGAACCATAGAAGAATTTATCCATATCCACCTTGTTCTTGTCGAGCCATTCGAGGAACGTTTCGTTGTCTAGCTCTACCAGTTTCTGAAAGCCATCGTAAAGGTCCTTTGTGTCTCCATGAATTGCGTCGGCAAGGATCATGGATGTTTCGTGGGGCTTTTGGACCATGAGCAGCCTCCAAAAGTTTGCCGCTGCGAGGCGTACGGTCGTATGGTCCGACGAAAGTTGAGAGTAGAGCAGATAGCAGATCATTTTTAGTGAAAATGTCTCGTTGTTGGCGGATGAGAGGATGATTGGTTGCCAATATACCATCTTCTCGATCACGGCTGTGGTGATTGCTCCACCTTCAGATTCATCTGGGTCTGCTAACCGGAGAAGCGCGACTCTCAAGAAAGTAGTACGAACGGACTGAATAGCCTGGGTGCAAAGCCGAACGGATTTGATAGCTGCAATGTCAGGACGCTCCAGGTATTCCAAAAGAAATCCAGCAAAGTCAAGCAATGGCTCTGCACCTTCAAGGAACCATCCTTCGAAGACAGCCTCAGAAATATGAAGCACAAAACGGGAGAGGTTCGTAAGGACTCGCGGCTCGTGCAAAAGCTTTTGGTCCAGCTGGAGCGCGTTCTTTACCGATAGCATGGTCTGCCGTAGAATGTAGGATTCAAAATATGCCTGATGTTCTTGGAATCCCGGTGGCGTTTTCAAGAACAGTCCTAAGCCGGGGAACTCTTTGCGCGTGAATATCTGGTCCTTGAAGACATCGAGAACGACCTCTAGCATGGCTTCGACCACTGAGCTTCCCACCTTCAACGCTACGGGAGCAGCATATTTGGAAGAAAGGATGGGGTTCAGAGAAGGTTGTTGAGCAGCCTTCTTCCGATCCGCCGACACGAGTACGAAAGATGACGCCCTACGGAACGGTAGGACGCGCCGAGAAGAAGGCGAAGGCGATGCATTGACATTACTGGTTCGAATCACAGGCGCTTCCTGTCCGTTAGCTTTGGACAATGGTTGTATGACGACGTCTTGACCCTCAAATGTTAACGCTGAGCCTCGTGACAGTAGCTCAGTTTCTGCGCTGACACTATCAGATGTTACAATAACTGGGTATAGAACGAACAACAACTCTTGGACGTAGTTGGAAATGTTCGCGTAATCCCGAAAGCCCTCCGATCGAGAGTGTAGTTCGGATAAAAACTGAATAGCAGAATTCAGGACAACAGCAAAGTCATTCAGACGATCTGTCTGGGGCGCACGTGTATCTGAGATGGTCAGCATTGGTGAAACAGTTCTGCGAGGATATACTTACCAACTGTCGGTTGCTTGGCGTTCAACGACATCGTTCTACGCCGGCCACGTGTCGCGCCCTCCCCGTTTTCCTGTTTGGAAGTGCTGTTGTCTGTTCGAGCCAGATCTCGATCACGGACAATCGTGCGTAAGCCTGTCTCTAGCATCGCGGTGATTACGGGGAAGACTTCCGGATAGCAGATCCTCAGCTCAGACTGCGGCGAATGGGCGATGAAGATGTCAACCAGATTAAAGACATCGAAATCACGTTCAAAGTCTATAGTTGCAACATCGCGACCAAATAGTACTGCAAAGCAGATGGTCCAGATACCCGGTGTATTCCACCAATGGCGCAATCGGTTCTTCATGAGTATAAATCCGCCTGTCTTGTCCGCGAACTTCTTGACATAATGGGTTCCGTTGAGCACAAGCAAGCGAGCTAGAATCTTTGCTCCGAGAACGACAACCCGTTGCTCTGGTTCAGCGAGCAGATAAAGAAGCCATTTACCTGTGACATTCTTTGCGAATCGAACTACCTCATGTGGATTCTGGGGATCACAGAGCAATTCAGCCAGGAGATTGAGGATGGCGATTCCTAGATCCGGCAGGGATAACGGCGGCGCATCTGCGCCACTTTGAGATGGGCTGTTCGATCGTGGTGTAGATTCCGGGGTCAAAGCAGGTGTTGTGCCCTTCCGAAGACGGGCCGTGCTCGCCTTAGGGCGTAACGCCCGTTTTGCGTAAGATGCACGGCTGTCATGCAGCGCATACGTGACGAAAAGGGAAAGCGATCTCGCGTTCTCCCCATTGAAGTTAATTATCAGCAGAGCCTTGAAAGCATCAAGAAAGAGTTTGAAGGTCGACGGGGTAAACCTCTCCCCTTTCAAAGCATCCGTGAGCCGCTTGACCACACCTTCGACACGTTAGTTTAAAACAGTAAACCCTGCAGGTATACGTACGTATTCTGTGGAAACGCTTAGCATTGTAATGATGATGCTTACTGCCTCGAGCAAAATGGACAAATTGCGAGTAATATAGCTTATGCGTCTCCAAAGATGTGGCTCTGCGCCAAATCTCTAAATCAACGAGAAGAACTCTGTATGCGAGAGGATTTATGATGAGCGACTCGGTCGGCAGATTTTCGTCATATCCAACGAATCGAAGGATGATCCGGAGTAGTTGCAGAACGAAGCTTTCGCAATCTTCCTGTGTAACATCAAGTGACGAAGCATTTCGCATTACCAGTCCGCCCATGGCATACCCGATCTTTTGGCGCAGGACTTCAGCCAGAACAGCGAATCCATTGCGCTGCTCCATGGCTTCACAATTGCGCCAGTTGCCCCCGACAGCCTCGAGTAATATACTGACAGCACGGAGCATGCTTTCTAACGTTTGGGCGGATTGCACAAGCTTCAGGCCAACAGCAACACATCCACCCACTCGCCAGATCGCATCATCCAGTGATTGGGGAACAACAACAACGGGGTCGCCAGATAGCCGTCCAAACCCGCGTGGCTGGGAGAGCGCATCGTTCACTGACGGAACAGCAGCGTTGATAATAATTGGCGTGCTGTGCATCCTGGTATACTTATGAAGTGTCTTGGCAGATTCTCGCGATAGTGACCGGATGAGTTGAGACTCATCGATAGCGTTCCTGTCGTCATCGTCCATGACGGAACTAGGGGAGAAGCTCAGTAGTATTTTTGACTCGGGCATGAGATGGCTTGCAGCCGACCGGATCGCCGCTACGATCTCCGATCGCTCTTCTCTACCTGGGTGTAGTATCTCGTTATGGACGTGTAGCTCGGCAGAGGTTCTGTAAGTTTGAAACGATCCGAGCCTATCTTGGAAGTTTCCACAGTAGCGTGGCCCGAGCTTGTGATACACGGCAATCAGTTCATCCGACAATGGCTCAGAAAAGAGGTGGAAAGAAGCAACGGATAGCTTTGAAGAGATGACGTTCCTTCCCAGTCGCGGTGCTAGATTTCGTGGTGTGCCCAGAAATGCGAGTATATGGTGCTTTGAGATACTGGAAGACATGGAAGTAAAGCTATCCTGGCTACTGTCTAGCACTGGTGGATGCGATGGATAGTGCGCTTTCATAGTTTCGGTAAACTCACCATCCACGAAAAGGGATGCTTTGGCAGTACCCATACTAATAGCCTTTGCTCTTCGATGGACAACCGCGATGTGGTACCACCTACCCTCTTCGAAACGCGGGGCTTTCTTGAATCGTACACTGGGAATGACGCCAGTTGAATGACCCATGTAGGTCTGCAAAATGAAGCATCGGGTATCTCTCTCCAAATACGCCATGAGGAAACACGTTTGGGTGTCGTCATATGCGCCAAAGAGTGTAGTGTGGCAGTCGGTATCGAAATTATCCACCCTCACCCATGCAGCAAATGTATAGCCACCCCCAGGAGAGATGGGCGGGAAGGGTCGGCCGATATCAGGGAGCTCAACCGCGCTGAATCCATGCAAAGATAGATCGAATTGTATGAAAGGTGGATCGCGAGACGAGTGCATACCTCGCAGGAGGAATTCAGCGGCTTTTTCCGACGATGCTGCCTTGCGGAAGAGGTAGTATGCATCGTCGAGTTTGTTGATGCCGTATTGCACCAATTCGTTAGCCAAGTCTTGTAACAGACCGGCTTCTACAGGCGCACACTTGTTCTCGAACAGCAAAGGCAGTATCGAACTTAGTACACCTGTGACATGCAAAGCTGCTTTGTTGTACGAAGAGAGCGCCGTCGTCTCGAGAATGGCAAGCAGGACGGCGACGGAGAGAGCCTTTGAGCGCGTGCCTGGGACATGTTCGCCAGACAGACCCCGCCAGAAATGGAAGATGGTCGGCATGATGTCTGGGTTCTGCAGAACTTCATTGCCACTGAAAATGCCACGTACTTGGCTTCGCAATGGCTCGAGGTCTATCTCGGTATCGCTGTACATGGACCGTGGGCTAGATATCACGATCTTGGAGGGCTGTTCGTCGCCGTCGGCTGCGGGGGTTTCCTTCTGATCCGATGGTGTCCCGTCAACCTTCTTATCCACGTCCCTGAATATCCGTGTCATAGCCTCCTCGCCCAATGCAAAAGCAAGCAGGGTGCCGAAAAGCTGCTCCTGCCCCGCATCATCGCGTTTGCTCTCCGACTGTCCGCCAAAGATGCCAGTGCTGCCCAGGGCTTGCTCCAACGAGTTCCAACCGCCGTCTTCGACGCGCTTTGCGAAGAAGCGCCTGTTGCCGGCGTGCTCGTTTAGTGCGTCTGAAAGGACGTCTAGCGTTGCCTTTATCACCTGAAAGAAGTCGATGCGGTCTGGGGTGGACAGCTCAGCAGGCTTGTAGAAGCCGGAGAGTGAGCGGAGGGTGACTAGCAGGGTCTCAAAGCCGCGCACATGGCGGAAGGCGTCTTTGGTGTGGGTTTGGTTATTGGACTCGATCAGCAATTGGCGCATGCGGCGTAGGGCATTGCTCTGGTTCTGGAGGATGTCGGACGTGGGCGGGGAGTTTTCGGAGGCTCTGATGAGTTCGTCTGCCAGGCTACGGAGCTCGGCTATCTGATTGTTCATAGGCGGGAGTCTTGAGGCGGCCGTCGAAGACCTGTGCGGCCGGGTGGTGGCCATGCTCAATCGAGGCCACTACGGAGGGAGTTGGTGGGTGGAGGAAATGGCGGGGTGGAAGGCGCAATCATGTCTCCTAAGCCCCGTGTGCGCACATCAAGCGTGGGTGCAGATTGCTTCAATCGTCGTGTGTTTCTCAAGACGTGCGTATACCCAAGGCCGCTGCGTCGCGTATATTCCGCTGGTGTTGCTAAAAGAGCCGGTGGAGCTCGGACGCTGGTGAGCTACCCCAGGCAGCCGCCGCGAGGTGGAGCCGGACGCGCCTCGCCGCAAGATAGCAAGACTGCACCAATATAGTGCAATGGCCCAGCTAGCAGACCAAGAGAGTTATGATAAACAGCGCTTCATGTCTCACGCGGGCCTCCCTGTGAACTGCTGACCACGGGGGGTTCACGCGGCCTGCAGGGCGGCCTAGACGTAAATGCCTCTGGACGGCTACGCTGGTTGCAGTAAGCGCGGAGCCGTCTTACCGCAGCAGTTGCTTTACCTGACATCTCAGGCTTCTTGTGCGGGACCGAGATGCGTCTGGCATCAATAGCCTGCTGGGGCTCTTGCTTGATGCCGGGACCAGAGCACGACACTGTCCGGCGAAGCATCTTGATACAACGCACCATCCATCTGATACGCGAGCGCGTGCATTGTGGCTGTATTCGGCCTAGCGGCGTTGCCCCAGCCTCACTGACGGTGCTCAAGCTCCAGGTCAGGTGCGTCATCCATGAGTGGGTCAATGCACCTCGGCGGCCCTGATAAGAGAGCTCCATCGCCATAGCTATCCCCAGCTCCTCCCCATCTCTCCTCCCCATCTCTCCTCCACATCTCTCTCCCATCTCTTCCCCCCCTTCATCTCATCCCCCTTCTTTCAATACTTTTAGGCTCGTCTTTCATAGCACTCGCTGCGCGAGCAAAACCGCAATCATGAGATACAGCCTAATCGCCGCGCTCCCGGCTTTGGCCGCGGCGTCGCCTACCTTCCAGGTAGAGACCATCCACAAGGACGCAGCGCCAGTTCTGTCGTCGACTTCCGCCAAGGAGGTCCCCAACAGCTACATGGTCGTCTTCAAGAAGCACGTTAAGGATGCCTCCAAGCACCACGACTGGGTCCAGAGCGTCCACTCCAAGAACAACGAGGAGCGGATGGAGCTGCGAAAGCGCTCCAAGGATTTCCCAATCACCAGCGACGTCTTCGACGGTCTCAAGCACACATACGACATGGCCGGCATGATGGGATACTCGGGTCACTTTGACGAGGAGACCATCGAGGCCATCCGCAACCACCCTGATGTAAGTTCCATCTCCAGCTGTGAGCAGCTCCATCCATCCATGTCACAAGCCATCAGCGCCTGCCTCGAGACTGCTGCCTGTGGCGTGGCGTCGAGTCCGCAGGTCATCTTATCTTCGCAAGCAGCTCCGGCCATGCAACCACACGTGACATCACTTAGGCACTTGTACCTGCATAAGACTTGGCGCTAACAGCTTGATAGGTCGACTACATCGAGCGCGACTCAGAGGTCCACACTCTCGGCGACGACGAGCCCGAGATCGAGAAGAACTCCCCATGGGGTCTTGCCCGTATCTCGCACCGCGACTCCTTGAGCTTCGGCACCTGGAACAAGTACCTCTACGCCGCCGACGGTGGTGAGGGTGTTGACGTTTACGTCATCGACACTGGCACAAACACGGAGCACGTCGACTTTGAGGGTCGTGCCAAATGGGGCAAGACCATCCCCAACGGCGATGCCGATGAGGATGGCAACGGCCACGGCACTCACTGCTCTGGTACCGTCGCTGGCAAGAAGTACGGTGTTGCCAAGAAGGCACACGTCTACGCTGTCAAGGTCCTCCGCTCCAACGGCTCCGGCACCATGTCTGATGTCGTCAAGGGTGTTGAGTTTGCGGCCAAGTCTCACTCTGAGACTGTTCAGGCTGCTAAGGACGGCAAGAAGAAGAACTTCAAGGGTAGCACTGCCAATATGAGCTTGGGAGGTGGCAAGTCCACCACTCTCGACCTTGCTGTCAACGCTGCTGTCGATGCTGGTCTCCACTTCGCTGTCGCTGCCGGTAACGACAACGCCGACTCCTGCAACTACTCCCCTGCTGCTGCTGAGAACGCGGTTACCGTTGGTGCCTCCACTCTTCTTGATGAGCGTGCCTACTTCTCCAACTACGGAAAGTGCAACGACATCTTCGCCCCCGGTCTCAACATCCTTTCCACTTGGATCGGCTCCAAGCATGCTACCAACACCATCTCTGGTACTTCTATGGCTTCTCCCCACATTGCTGGTCTCCTTGCCTACATGCTGTCTCTCCAGCCTTCCAAGGACTCTGCTTACGCTGTTGCCGACATCACCCCCAAGAAGCTCAAGGCTAACTTGATCTCTGTCGCTACCGTTGGTGCTCTCTCTGATGTTCCCAGCAACACCAAGAACGTCCTCGCATGGAACGGTGGTGGTTCCTCCAACTACTCCGAGATCATCGAGAAGGGCGGATACACTGTCAAGAAGGCTGCTGAGAAGGATGAGTCAGAGTTCACCATCACCATCCCCTCCCTGTCTGACGTCGAGGACGAATTCGAGAAGGCTAAGGAGTCTGCCAGCCACCGCGCCCACCACGTCGGAGGCAAGCTCCAGCACCTTGAGGCCAAGATCGAGGACTTCATCGCTGAGGAGATGGAGACCATGTTCGAGAAGGTCAAGGAGCGTGTCGCCAGCCAGTAAATGGTATTATCGTGATGATTGACAAGATCCAAGAGGATCTTCTGCTATATGGAACGGAATGAATTGGGAACAGGCGTCATATTTAGGCGCGGTGCACACATGTTTATTATCTCTTTGGGCATAAGTTGATGCACTGTACTCTACTGGATCAATCGGTTACGGAACGCAAATGGAGGTAGACTGGATATCTGGAATGAATCTGCTCATCTCTACCAAACACTGCTTTCATTCCCCATTGGTGAGGCTTTCTAACGCAGGCTCTTGTGATTCCAACGCGAATACCGGCCACTATGGCCAAATTTGCCAACCCGTCACCCATGTGTGAGTCTAGCCCATAGACAGCAAGCAGCCTCCGAAACCACGCCCGCAACAACTGCAAGTATCATATCTCACTTCTTAAGTCGTCGCACCTCTGCAGCCTGCTTTTTGATGAGCTGATATGCAAACACTCCATGATGGCCTATGATCTCTTCGATGTGCTGATCCTCCAAAAGTGTCGCATGTGCCACAATCGTACTACAGAGAACATCGCGCAAGCCTTGGTCTTCCTCTGGAGTTGGCGAGAGCGCATATTCAAGTGCCGTAGGAAAGACGTCGTTGTCCCAGTACCTGATACAAGACTGGCTGAATTTCTCGCCTGAGAGGAGCTTGAGGCCGGGGATGTCGTATTTGTCTGCCAGCTCATACATCTTGGCGTGCCGCAGGAGGTCGTCTGGGGTTCCAACAGCTACGCCAGTGCACTCTTCGCAAATAAAAGTCGACAGTCTTTGCCCTCATCACACTTGCCATGAAGGTACATGCGGTGGACTAAATAGTTCGGGTTTGAGCAGGTTCCAACCTGCTCACACGTGTGTGGAAATCTGCAGTGGTACTTGTCACGTCCTGACTGAACAGTCAAGGGAATATGTCCTCCAACCTCTTTAGGTAGCTTGGGGTCGTACTCGCCTTCGTAGAGGAATTGGATGAGGAGTTTGATGAGCGATGGGTCGTCATTGGGGAGGTTTACTATGCCTTCCGCGGCTTCCTGTCACAACTTGAATCAGCGCTTACCGTCCAAGGAACGACGTCAAGCCTCACGTAATGATCAATTTACCTTCCCGGCAAGGAAACGCTCTGCCCGTTTGAAGAACCCGCACTGCGAGCATACGACTGCCTTGTACACCCTGTATTTGTCCGGGCCACATGTGACGACGAGATCTGAGTAGTCGCCCGAGGTGAGTAAACTGCCGGCTCAGGTGTTGATAAATGATTTATTTAATTATCTTTACCCGAGGCGCATACCTAGTGATATTCTTGATGAACTCGTCGCGGGCGAAATCGGCCATATTGTTGCTGAGCTAGAGCGTGAGCTCCGAGGCTCGTGTTGGGAAAGTCAGATGATCGGTGTTGATGGTTGAGGGTGGCCCTAGGTTTCCCCGCTGGTGCCTGCTGCTGCTTGTGGGCCCCTGGGGACTTTCAGCTCTCCCACTTACCATGCTCGCATTAAAGCCACGTTCTACAATTGCATCAACACTTAGCTCTACCTCTACCCCAGCCTGCAGACCGAATAGCGTTCTCCTTGGCGTCGCCAATCATCGTGACGATGCCTGCTAGTGCTAACTGCGGACTAGATTTCCGCCACGAAGGGACGGTAAAGACTATCTCGATCCTTCATGGGATGCGGGAACGCGCTATATGAAGCGGCTGGAATGAGATACTCGTTGTCGGGTCAGAAGGTACATACACAGCCGCAGCTGAACCTACCAGATTAGCTAGGCCTGCATTGGCGTGATAGACGCCTGGCCCCAAACTTCAGAAGGTCTCGAATCGCATATTTGATCCTACAAAAGCTATTCAATCCTCATTCCAGTAACTATATGCTTTTTCCTGAGGCGCCTGGATCTTTCCAGCGAGCTTTCTTGTGTTTTCGTGCATCCTCTTTGTTCCCTGAGCGTGCACGATGGTCACTCCATCGCCAACATTGAAACAATACCGCATGGTGGCCTCTTCTACCTCTGGGTCAAAGTTCTCCCGATTCTCGACACACTGGCACGAAAGCCATCGTGAGGCCGCCAAAGACTTCCGCGCACGATGGCGACGTTGCGGGCTCTGGCTGCTTGCTGGCATATGGCTTACTGGCTTATTGACCTCACTCAGTCAATTGAGTTTCTCTAGAATTACGTTGCACGGTCTCTCTGCCTGTCTGCCCGATGGCAAATTCGGATTAGAGCCGTTGAATTATCGGTACATTTCCAGCTCTGGGTTTTTTGAAATCACGTTAGGTTTTGGTAGTATGAGCTTCACAAAAGTGAAGGCTATAGACATCGTCCGGGACATTGTAGGTTTTCGGATCCCGTTCCCCATGCCCTATTGACCCTGTCTTAAACAAAGCTAACAAACTTCGAGCTAGTGGGACGCGGAGGTCAAGCAATTGTCGCTTACATCTCGTGGTATGTTTTCAAGAAATATATAACTACTCCGATAGAAGTTACGTCTATCACTTTCAGGACGTATCGGAAAATGTTTCTGTCGAATGGCTCCCTCCTTGCCGACATCCCACGCTTAATAAGCGACTTTCGTTTTCGACATGCACTACATTCCAAGCTTGCTATGAGCTTCGTAGTCTTCACGATGGCTTTCACACTGATTTTTCCTACCTTTGCTAGCGCTTTGGCCGGTTACAGCGCGAACGTTGATGTATTTGTGATCACCACAGAAGGAAACTATGTTCCTTTCAGCTCATTCGAATTTGCTCAATTTATCATAAGTGATGGTAGGAGGATAGGACTTGGCGATGATTATGTCGTAACAAACGCGGTTGTTCGATGCAAGTATAAATATTTTCTCTCTTCGAAGTTTTCGAGCTGACGGAGTGTACACAGATGGTCCCGTAGATCAGGCTATACTGGATTATGGCTTTCCGATGTATAATTTTGACTACTGCAACTCCTTCCTTGATGCATATGAATCGATGAGCCCATCGCGGGACGGGTGCGATCTTCAGCTCAACGTTACACACTGTAAGAATTGCTTCAGCGATAGGTGATCCGGCTTACTGATCTCGACACATAGACGTCCAACAATATGGTCTTTACGGGACAAATCAATCGAGCTCCAGCTTCATGGGTGAAAAATTGCTCTCTCCTGTCCTGAATATTTCGGCTCTCTACCTTCCATACGATCTAAGCTATAAAATCTTCGACATATCCCACCAAGAATAGGCAGAAATGCCGTTCTCAAACGAGTTTTCAATACGATGGAGGCATGGCAACATCACATACACCAGGAGCCAACTCGAAAAACGAGGCAAGTGCCAGGCCGTATTGGTATGCTGCACCCAATCAAAGTCTCCTAGGTTGCGCTGACCGAATCTGGATTACCAGTGAGGGTTCTCATTCATCCAGCTCTTCATCATGATCATCATCCTCCTCCTGATTTGGACGGTAGGAATGTACGTTATGTGGCTCCGATCACATAGTACGATGAAGAGGCGAGGAAGGACCGAAGTGGCAGGTGAAAACAAAGCCGTTTTCGAGCTGGCAGATGCGATGCGTCACCAGATGAGTGAACATACAGGAGAGGAAGGGGATGGCGCCTCCCCCATAACTGAAGAAACTCTTCATCGCCGCATCACGAAAGACTTACGCGGAGGATCCATTGCTTACACCACAGTATTACTTGCAAATGCAGACGCGGTCGAGAAGTGGACCTTGAAAGCCTGTATCAAGAGTAACAAGGCGACTACCTTTGTTATATTTTTTTTCGCTCTCTATGAAGCACTGGTCTTTTTCCTGTTCATATACAACTTTTTCGTGTTCATACACGTCATGTTTTGTTCCGCGCTCCCAGTGACGTATTGGGTCGCCTTATATATCGGATCGACACGGAGGAGCCGCACTGTTATTTTCTTTTGGTCATTGATTGCATTTGGTGTTCTGTCCGTGGCTATAATATTGCCACTGGTTGCGACGAATCAAGAATGGTTGTATGGGGGTTATTTTTATTCTTATCCTTAGATTATTATAGCTCGCGACTGCATTATTCATTCCAAAGCTGTATGTAGACATTATCCAACACAAAGATACAATTTCATGATAACGGCCTTGCTCCACGGACCAAAACATGAAGAACAGACTCAAAACTCCCCAGAGTTTGCCCCCCTCTCTGCAACCTTCGCCTCAATCTCTCTCTTGAACCACTGCACACTCTTCGCAACATTATCATAGAAACGCACACCATTCCAAACCTTCTCTTCCAACGCGCGTCGATCTAACGCCTCTAAATCTTCTTCATCAGGCACCGGTGTGTTCAGCGCTGGATACTCATCTTCATCTTCATCCCCATCTTCATCTCCATCCCCATCTTCATCCCCATCACCACCACACTCTTCGTCCGCCCGTAGACTTTGGTACTCGCGGGAGAGTCTCGTATCATCCTCAAGCAAAGCAGCAAGGCGTTCCCGGAGAACACCCAAACCGTGAATGAGAACGTGTCTATGGAGGGTGGGGAGGACGTGGGTGGAGCGTGAAGAGGGGATGGAAGCGAAGAGCCACTCTTGAAAGCTTTGTTGCTGCGTGTAGAAGGTGTTTACGTCGATGCCCTCTGTGGGTTCTTGCTCGGCTGTTGGTGGCGACGGTGGTGATGGTGATGGAGAGCTCAGTGGAGAGCTTAGTGGAGAGCTCGATCGAGATGTTGGTGGCATGGCGGTGCTGATTAGCTGCATGTTGTTGGGTTTGGGTTTGACTGCTTATATAGGTCCCGGGTCTTTCATTATGATAGATCGTTCGGGGTAGGTCTGCGTTGAACGAAGATCTTTTGGAATAGGTCCACGTGGAACGAGGAATATGATGGGAAGGAGTGGAGACATGTGGAAGGCTGTGGCATGTTTGACACTATCAGTCCATGAGCAATGGGTGAAGTGGTATCAAAGGCTTATGGTAACGAGGCATTACGTATCACATGACAGTAGCCGGAAGTTCAGGTTCAAAAGCAGTCTATTGCATTTTCTTGCTCGCTCTCATCGCGTTGACCAGGTATTTGTTGGACGAGACAAGAAAGGAGATAGAAAAAACGAGAGAAGAGAAAGGAACAAAAAGAAGAGTAAAATATGCTAAGCCTACCCGCTAAAACCGCTGATAACCCATTTATCTGATAGTAAAACCAACAAAACGCCATGCCGGATCTCAAATGCCACACCTTCAAGCGCCAGTTACAGTCCAGTTATGCAACATATTCATGCAGAGGTAACCGTGCGTGAGACACTAATTCTTTCCAGTCAATTGACTTGCCAGCGAACCTGCGCAGCATGAAGCTCTTGCATCGCCATCCTCTCCTCTAGACCCGCGCGGAAACGTGCGCTACGCTGCGCCAAACGTAATGTGCGCTGCGGACGTGTATCCAAGGGTACACGGCGGGCCACAATATGTCGCTTAACACGTCTGGCAGGCGGCGACCGCGAGCTAACAGAGGCGATTGCGCCATCATGCGTGACCATGCCCGTGTTCTACACTAGGTCGACGTTGAACTTCCAGTTGCCTGTATATCAGTTAGTAATAGTTCAATAAGGCTCTTACGAGACTGGATCACTTACCGAGCTTGAGGTTTTCCGCCGTATCGTTCAGCAAGATGATGCGACGCTTGGTGCAGTATGAGGTCTTGTCGAGAATGTCGACCTTCAGTTCCTTCAACTGGTCGATGGGCTTCTCGAACATCTCACTGAGGTTTTCAACGGCCATTTCTAAATCCTTCTGGTTATCCTCAAAGATTTCGGTAAGATTGTTTCGCGCGAGATAGTAAGCAAAGGCGTAGGTCCATTTGAGAACCTGTCGACACTGTTGGAGTGCTTGCGACGCTTGATCCAGGAATTGCACCTCGATCCACGACATGCCTGAAGAGTTTTGTAGCTGTTGCATCTTCTTCTCCGTCTTAAGGTAAAGGTCCTTGTCTAGCTTGGCAGATTGTTCGTGGTTCGCAAAGCGGTTGTAGTAGTGAAGGTATCGTTCCAGCGACTGTCGAGACTTAGCTTGCGCGTCGCGCGCCTCTGATCCGCTCTTCTCTTCGAAACGATTGCAGTTGTACCAGCTTGTGCCGTGTTCAGACCACTTGCCCATGCACATCCAACAGAACTCGTTGCGGCACTTGCGGCATGTCATGTGGTTGCAGCCTCCATTTTTCTCTATCGTAGAGTTGCAGTTGGGGCATTCTTTCGTGTTGGCTGATATCCAGTTTGCCGTTTCTGAATCGTCCTCGCACTTTTTGACCCATTTCTTCACCAAGGCACAGGGTGCCGGCTGGTGGTTGTTCAATGTGCAACCAAAGCAGAAGTCGTGACCACAGTCGCAGTGTACCGTAGGCACGATCTTGGTGAGCTCCTTGCTCTTTACTGAGCATTCGACGGCGTATTTGCAATCGGGCGCAGGGCACCATTTCAGGTTCTCTTTATCGTCGACGTAGGTTCGCGTGAGAAGGACGTGGTACCTGTACTTGTTAGCGGTGTCGTGGGAAAGTGAGGCGACTAGTGACGTACCTCTCATGGAGGTCTGCTGTAACAAGAAGGTCTAGCGATTTGGAGTCGACTATCCGAGTGCAGCCCTCACCAGGGCAGCGTATCCTGGCGGCCTCTCCTTCATCTTGAATTTTAGTACCAAGATACTGCCTGTAGCAGTCCAGGCAGAAGCGGTGGCCGCACTTCATGGCAAAGGTGTCCATGTTGGCGTCGTCGTCGCAGCAGATGTCGCAGGCAAAGCCCTTGATCTTCTCGAGCTTGGGTGGGTTGGAGGTAGAATCCTGGCCGAGTCCTGCTGTCTCCAAGACGTCCTCAGTCTTTTCCATATATTGATCGATCAAGCGCTCTTTGTTCCATCGCAAGTGTCGGAGGAGGATAGCGGCGGCTTCGGGTGGTTGGCCGAGGATGCTCGATACCTCGTCGACCTGCTTGTCCTGCTGTGCCTGGATTTGTATGGGGTCGAAGACTTTGAAATCGACCTCGTAGGACTGTTTACTGGGCTTGATGTCCTTGTCTTGTGTCTCGAAGCCCACGTCGTCTTGGTCCATGTCAAAGTCGGAGTCTACCAGCAGTCAGTATACATATAAGCGGAAATAGATGGTGGTCTACGCACCGTCTTCTAGGCCCATGTCGCTGTCCTGGTCGTCAAAGTCATCGCCGCTCATGGAGCTATTGAAGTCGTCGTCGGAGTCCATCTTGTCGGGCTCGGTTGCGGGGGTGTCTGGGAGGTGGACGGCGGCGTCGTTCTGTGCCTTTTTGTGGGGAGGCTCTTCTGCGGGACTGAGGTAGCTTGCCTCGTCAGCCTTCCGCTTGCGAGAAGTAATGGAAGGCGTCTTGGTTGAGCGTGTCCCGCCTGATGACGGAACACTAGGCTGCGGCGGCGAGGAGGGAGTGACTGCGATGACAGCTGATAAGGCTTCAGGCACGTGTGCAGAGAGGCGGGGCAGGCGGGCGGCAGATTCAGGGTATTGGTCAGCGAGACAGAACACAAGAAAGAGGTGAGGGAGTTGGGGTCGAAGGTTGAGCGCAGTTGTAGTCGTGGATGCGGGCAGAGAGGGCTGTGGTTGGCTCAGCCTCTAGGGTCGGGCTGACGTAAAGAGGCAACAACAGCGCGCCTCCGGAACTTGGCCGCGCTTCACTGGTGTGGCGTGTCAACTAGGCAAACACGGGCTTTGACTGTCCCTTTGGACTGCAGTCCCCTTTTGAATCCTCTGCTGCAACCTGCAACTCCTGCAGTAGTTTATCTATTCTCTACCACGGCTCAATCCTCCATGCATCCGTCACGCAACACGCGCTCCTGACGGCTGATACCAAGCCACTCGTGCTTTTGCGTTTCACCATCATGTGTGGTAAAGCGCTGCGCGATCCCCTATGCCCATGAGCTCCTAGTATTTGTTGTCGCTTTATCTTGCCCCAATTTCTTTTGTTGGGGTTTGCTGTTCGAGAAACCCCAGAGAAAGCATGACCTTTCGCGTCATCGCTCCGCTGAACAACACCTTCAGTGCGGCGGCGGCCAAAAAGGAACGCGACCGCACCATGACGCACGTGTCAGATGGCACGCAACGAATTACATCAGCAAATCACGCCTTTGCAAACATGCACCCATGCCGTCTGTAATATTAGACGTGAATCGTTGACTGCATTTCCGTAATTTCATCCATGACCATCTAATCATCCTCTTCGCTCTCTTCCTCCTCACTCTCGTCTTCACTCTCCTGCTGCAAAAATTCAATCAGCGACTTGGTCTTCTCCCTCACCTTGGCCATCTCTGCGTTCTCTGTGCTCTTTTCATCCTCCCACCACTGCAGCATACCATCCTCCTCAATAGAGTCCAACTCGACTAGCTTTGTCGCTGCACTGAGCAAGATACCATCACCATTCTCCTTGTTGCTGAGATCTGCTTGTAGCAATAACATAAAGTCGATCTGATCAACCTTGCTTTGTGCATTCTTGTCGAAAATGGAGCGGTCAATGAGCTCCCTGTGCTGCCCAAACACCTGTGCCACGGCACTCTTGACCGCTTCACCAGACTTGGTGAGTTGAGTGACGCGCTTGACAAATGAAGATACGACCGCACGCCTGACTTGATGGTCCGAGGCATTGGTACTCATGCGGAGTGCTGTGAGTTCCAGCTGGATGTTGGCAGATTCATGACCCTCAACCAATGAGTCGTATATACTGGCCGAAGCATCGTGATCGAAGTTTGCCGCGTGTTGGCTGTCGGCAGAGCCTACCGAAAGGAAACTGCTTGTTGCTGATCTCTCATGGCGCTCACCACCAAAGTCGTCTTCTGAGTCGGAGTTCAGTGTAGAAATCGACTCGTTGGAAAAGTTGTACACTGGGTGCGTTAGCAGATATAGGAAACCCGTCAAAACTCGACTTACTTGGCCCCTTGGTGACAAGTCCGTCAACAAGCTCGTCTTCGTCGTCCTCGTCTGAGTCGTGGAACTCGAAGCCGTTGCCCTTTTCGCCAACAATCGTAGGGTCCGGGTCGCCCCGAACGACCTCTTCGCCTTCCTCCTTTCTTCGTTTCGTTCTTGTAATCCTGTGTTCTCCCCGGATCGTCATGTCATCACCAATGCCAACTCCGTACGATATCAGCGCACCAGCCTCTATTGTGCACCTCCGCCCTATCGCCACTTCGTTTGCAATGACCGCTTTGGTCACAGTGCTGCCGTCCGCTATGCTGGCGTAGTCCCAGATATAAGCCCCGTCAATCTTGACGTTTCGACCAATCTGACAATGTCTTCCAATGATACTGTTGGTGATGACGCTCTTGTCACCTACACTGGTGCCCCTTCCAATGACGGTCTTTGGCCCGATAACACAGTCGCGCGCGAGAATAACGCCCTCCTCTTTGTATGTGTTGCGCTTTTGCAACCGATATGACTGTCCTTGAACCAAGTTGCTGTCGGGACATAACGGGTATGCCCATCGCGAAACAATGTCCTTGCTAACCGAGTCGTATGCGTGGAGATTCCGTACTCTTGCCGCATAGTGGTCTGAGATAATGTGTGTGTGGAAGGTTTTGCCATTGAGCTCGTAGTCTTTCAACACGCTGTGTAGGAAGCCCTTTCGCGGCGCTTGGAAGTCGAAGTTGTCGCTCCACAAAGCCAATACTTCGGGCGTGCAGATGTCGATACCGCAGTCGATCAGGTCCTGGCGCACCTCGAGTTCTTGGTGGGTCGATAGTATCTCGGGGTCGATGGAGAGGTAGTGCGTCTGATCTCGGTTGGGCATATGCTCGAAGTGTAGACATCTCTCCTTCTGCGGATCAATGACAAAGACGGGGCTGGTTCCCTGGGCTTTCGTCCTGTGGTTCGTGCCAGCCTCGCGTAGCACCATGGTCATGATGGCGTTCTTGTCCTTTACTCGTCGTGCCCGATGCGCGGCGAGCGCAGACTCCAGCGGCAGGTTGCTGACCACATCGCCATATACCAACAGGAAGTCCCCAACTAGCAGCCCTCTGCTGTCCAGATCGCGCATCGCATCTCCAATGGAATGCGATGTCGACTGGATGAGCTCTAGCCTCGAAAAGGGCGATGATTTGCTAGACCATTTCGAGGCCTTGATGTAGTCCTCCACCTGTTCCCTGTGTGCGCCGCAGTATACAAAGACTTCTTCCACGCCGGCGTTGGCGAGAAACTCAAACGTGTACTCGATGAGCGGGGTATTCGCGAGGGGCAGAAGACACTAACAAGTGTCAGCATGCGACTGGTGTATTTCTGGGTGTGCGTACTCTTGGGTGTTCGAGTGTGAAGGGACTGAATCGGGTTTCGAAGGGATCCGCGAGTATCTACAAGGTCAGCACAATTTCGCCAATGGACGCGTTGCGAGACGTACCACAGCCTGTAGCGGCTCATCGCGCTCCTCCTCGCCTGACTTGCCCTGGTTCTGCACTTTTTTCCCTTTCGGCGGCATGTTGAGAAATTGAGGTGTATTGCGCAAAATGTGGAGGGACGGGTGGGATTTCTGGATTGGTGCAAGCAATGGTGGGGTTTTGCTGCGACTTCCAAAACCCTTCCACCAACTCACTACCACCGCTGAGTCACAAGCTCCAAACCAGGGACCACCACGCAAAACCAGTTCGCCGGGTCCTGTCACGTCTCGGATCTTTTAGCGGGGTGGCTCTGCGGGTAAGCCGCTGCAACAGGGCGCATGAATCTCGAACATGCTCGTGCGCAGGCATTCTGGCCAGGCCGTGAAGGTCTGGACCGCCAGGGACAGCTTTTGTTCGGAAACGCTTATTGCGACGACACTTCACACGTCTTCAACACTGACCAAGTCTTCGTTTTTGCTGCCCCATTAGAGCGGAGCACAATACACTTCAAATTGATTGTCTAGCAAGTAGGGTATTTTCTAACAAATGTCCAGCCCAAGATCTAAATCACTTTAAAAATTCAAACGCCGAGGACATCTCAAGTCCTTGATACCCTCCCTAGATAGCATGGTTTTTGAGCCGTCAAATCCTTGAACTTTGCTACGAAGCATACAAGGGCCAGCCACGACGAATCGTCTTGCGACCACGGTGACCCGCTTCTACCTTCTTCAGGACTGCCTTGTTCAGTATGGAAAACCGTGGTCAATGCCTCTTGGCGTAGTGCCGGGTGCCATTATCTGATCTTTGTGATCCTTAATCTCTAATTCCTCCGTATGCTCATCTATCACGATGGGCGTCAACGTGGGCGCGGTTGCATAGGCCCCATTTGCTGTTGCATCTGAGGCGCATACATTTGCTGGCGCTTTGCTGGGTTGTTCATATCATCGCCCCCAGAGATTTCCGAGACCTGCCGCCGATGAGCACCCTGTAGTTGTTGTTGTTGTTGTTGTTGCTGCTGCTGCTGCGGTGTCATCTGCATGTGGGGCGATGTGCTGTACCCCATGTTTCCTTGCATAGGATTGACGCCATAGGGGCTCGGATGTTGTACCGGTTGGCCTCGCATAGCCTGCGCAAAATCATCAGGGACTGTGCTGCCAACTGGAGATACTCCCGGCATCTGGTTGGGCGAGTTCCAATTGCTGACGGTTTGCGGAGATTTGGCGGGTGAGTCTTCTTCTTTGAGCACTAGCTGCCGTGCTATTTGTACGGGCTGGGGGGCCACCATCGACCCGTCACCTTGGGCTGATGGTTTTTTGAGGTGAACGAGATGCTTCTCTAGCATTTGCAATAACCCTTCCTTCGTGAATGGCTTGGGAAGAACATCGTTCATGCCTATAATGGTCAGTACATATTTAGAATGTAGGAGGGGCCGACTTACCATGCTGGAAATACATTGAAATGTCATCACTTCGAATATTCGAGGTCATGGCGACTATCGGGGTGGTGTCGAATTGCCGAATTAAATGGCATGCGGAGACACCATCAAGGTTTGGCATGATGATATCCATCAAGACCAAGTCGTATTTCGAACCAGCATTCATCTTGTTAACAGCTTCCAGACCGTCCAGCTAGGTTCCGTTAGTGATGTCAAGACATTTCAGAACAAGGGAACTTACGGCGCTATCGATAGAGCAGTGGAAGGCATACAGGAACTTGCTTCCGATACGACGACACGTAGGGTCGTCTTCCACGAGCAAGATCTGGGGCGGCCGAATCCACCCTGGATCAGAGAATGCGCTCTTCTTCTTGGCTTCCGGCGCTTTAGGCTCGCTGGGCTCAACGGCCTTTGGTGGAGCAGCATAGGGAATGTTGTTGATGTGCTCGCTGTACATGGGATCGATGCCGTTGGACGATCCAACGGGGTATACGAGGTTGTCAAGATTCTCCAAGCGCATGGAGTTGGTGGAAGTGGCCGATGGCGGCCCGCGGCTCGTGGGTCTTACTTGGGCTCGAGAGAAATCCGGTGGGGGTGTTGTCAAGGTGCCATTCATTCTCATGGTGATCTCGTTCATGTGCTCCAGGTTGCGAGGGTTCAACATAGCATCCGCATTTGTTTCACTGAGAAGCTTAGAGGCGTGCTGCAAAGGTGAAGCAGGGTTGTCATCGTCGTTGGCTGGGGTAGGCTCCATGCCGCCGTTTTGCGAGTCACCGCCGTTGGGGAAGATGAGCTTGCTGTTCCTTCTCTGGGTCGCGTCGACACCGTGCAAGAAGGTCATGATCTGCTGCATGACATGTTCGTGGTTGACAACAGTCTTTTGCAAACCAATCACCTCCTGCAAAAGCATGGAATGATGTATGCTCAACTCGTTGTACCGACCCTCGAGCTGATGTAATTGGGCTTGTGTCGCCATCAGCTGTCCGCTGACCATGTCCATCTGCTGCGATGGCGCAAATTCCTCGGCTGTCGCCTGGTTTGGTTTTCGCGGCGCGGGCGCTTTTCGTCGGATGTTGTCGAGTGCATCTTTGTTGTTCATCTTGAAGTCTGGGTGCTTAAACTCCCAAGCCTAGGTAGGGGTTAGCCATGGACGAACCAAGGTTGAGACGATGCGCCCGTAAGAATAGAATCACGACGAGCGTATATAAGACGTACCCCGGGCCCATAGGGCGATTGTCCGTTTTCTTCATTGTTGTGACGAACTTTGTGGAAATCGTATTTATTCAGTTGACGGACAAAACTAGCAAAGTTGCTATGCTTGAAGTGCTTGGGGAGTATATGTTTTGTAAATTTTTCGTTCTGGTTCACGGTTAACAGGTTTGCATCGACGAGACACATAGGGCCGAAAAGCGCATACTTCTAGGACAACGAAACTATCGCCGTCATTTCCCCACCGTACTACGCTCTCGTCGCTGGGGTTCTCCAACATCCTAGACAGCCATCAGCACAACGTCAATGGTGTTTTCGCTGGCGCATCGACCTACTTGTACAGCTTGCGCACAAAGTCGCTCGAGTTGTTGGACCCGCCTCCACCGCCTTGATTGGGATCCATGATGGCGGTCGATTCGCGAGCACTATTGGTCTAGAAGCCCTCTTTCCCAGTCCGAATGGATGCGCGACGGCGACGGAATATTCGCGTCGACAGCTGAGGCCGATATCGAGACCCTGGGCACGGGCTTGGACAATTTGGTCCGACGAAATAGAGACCACGGCGGGCGGCGCGCGAGGATCCGGATGCGCGTTGGATGGAGCTCAAGTTGCTCTTGGCGGGATCGATCGAAGATGTAGAGGCGATGACGAAATTAACCAAAACGGGCGCGCCTTCTCGCAGGTGGGCGGAGGGCGATGGACGAGATCTGGACCTTCAGGTGTAAGAGGTAGGGAGACATGGGCACTGCTCGTGGCTTCTGAGCTAAACGGCCCTAAAGCAGGTTAACACGGCCTTGAGAGGAATGCAGTCGAACATGGGCTAGGGGAGCCAAGCGGACGTGCCGAGGGAGCGTGCAGGGATCCTGGGTGGGCGGATACGAGCAAGACTGACTCCTTAGGCGAGGCCGTCTTCTGGGAAACACTCCTCAGCGTGCTGCTCGGCACAAAATTCCAACTCTCCAGACACAACTTTGGGAGTGGTGAGCCGCATTACGTCCCTCTGCTCCACCCGGCCACCATGGTTCTCGTCAGCTTCAAAAGACGGGCGATGCCGCTAGCTACGCCGTTGACGGCTCATGACCGGCCCAAGGTACGATCGGCATAGCACAGGAAGCGTGCGAAATGCACACGCTAACGCAGAGTGGGTTCATGTCATTATCCGCAATCTGCTGCCGCAGTGAAGTTTAGTCGGCATAGACAGCTGGTTATTTATGGGGACTGACTGGTCCAAACGGGTATCCCTCTCATGCATGGTGCAGAGACAGCTGGTGGGACCTCCTCGTCTTCGCTGAGGAAGCGGAAGGGGCAACCGGTGCTGGTGGGCTGCGCTTGCCGTCTTCCGCAGAGCTAAACAATCGTCGCCGTCTCACCCCTCCCAAAG
>Ga0115856_100172_pt1 | contig 22085 bp, 21 predicted proteins | sample InSIn4gowninarea_FD_83870 | JGI IMG/M metagenome (GOLD analysis project Ga0115856, IMG submission 83870)
GATACAAATTCATGCCAGATCCAACAAAACAATTCGTAATTCCCAATTCGTAATTAAGCGGGTAAGTCGCTTCGCTCCAGTTTTAAATTTTAAGTTTTAAGTTTTAAGTTAAATGAGTGTTTTTTAACTTAAAACTTAAAACTTATTACGAGAAACTATTTTTAGTTCCCCTAGCCCCTGTCTATGGTGACAAGCGCTCGATTTGCCAACTGCCATCATCTAAGAGACTATAGAGCAAGCGATCGTGCAATCGGCTCGGTCTTCCTTGCCAAAACTCAATTGCTGTTGGGATAACGCGAAAACCTCCCCAATGGGGCGGGCGTGGAATATCTTGGTTTTCGTATTTAGTTTTCAAATCTTGCAAACTTTGTTCCAACACTTCGCGGCTTTCTATGACTTGACTTTGCTCAGAAGCCCATGCTCCCAAGCGACTGTTGAACGGACGGCTGTGGAAATATTCATCTGACTCTCGATCTGATACTTTCAGGACACGCCCTTCAATCCGAACTTGGCGTTCCAGTTCCGCCCACCAAAAAGCGATCGCAGCTTGCGGATTATCTGCTAATTCTTGCCCTTTGTGACTGTGATAGTTGGTATAGAACACAAAACCTCGTTCATCAAAGTTCTTTAATAACACTACTCTGGCTCTTGGTTTGCCGGATTTTGTCACAGTGGCAACAGTCATAGCGTTCGGTTCGGGCAACTGTGCCGCCAGCGCTTGGTCAAACCATACTTGAAATTGTTTAAATGGATTGCGATCGGCATCTGTTTCGCTTAAGCCTTGAAATTGATAATCTTTGCGAAGATCTGCTACGGTTGCGTTCATTTTGCTGTTTTCTGAAACTTAACTAAGATTAAGGTTTTTTTAATATGATAATGATGCTTAAATTTTAGCTTTGAACTCTGTTGCAAAAACAAACTGTATTCTACTAAAGGTTTTCGCAACAGAAACAATGTCAAAAGTTATTTGCAATGCTCTTTATCTGGGTGCGGCTGTTATTAGTATCGTCTTGGTGCTAGCAAACAGTACCCTTGGTGCTGATTTTTCTACATCTAGAACGGCAGCAAATGATAGTGCTACTGTTACACAACAGTACACTCCATACCTGGAAAAAAGCGATCGCTACATCCCTAACACTTTGACTCAGGTAACTCGTGTTTCCCATCTGTCAGATATCAAAATCACTGACTGGAACTTTCAAGCTCTAAAATCCTTGAACGAGCGTTATGGAGTAGTTGCAGATAATGACAATACCCTCTGGGGGAACCAAAGTTTGACTCGCTCTGAATTTGCTGCCCTTTTGAATGCTGCTATTAATCGCCTCAAGGAATTAATTGCTAAGGGAAATGCTGAGTTAGTACGCCAAGAAGACTTAGCGATCGTACAACGGTTGCAGTCAGAATTTAGTTTAGAGTTAGCAACTTTGCTTCAACGAGTAGACAATATAGAAATACAGAAAAACCAGTTAGCAGCACAACAGTTTTCGCCCACTACGGGGCTAACAGGAGAAGTTATCTTTGCCGTCAGCAGTGCTTTTGGTGATAAAAAAGCTGACGATGATGACGAGGAAGTTGAGAAGAATTTAATTGTGAGCGATCGCGTGTGGTTAAACTTTGATACCAGCTTCACTGGACGCGATCGCCTCAGAGTGCGTCTAGAAGCTGAAAACACTCCTGGGTTTGATGATGCCACAGGTACTGAAATGGCGCGCTTGGGGTTTGAAGGCGATAGTGACAACGAATTCGACATCAACCAACTCGAATATAGCTTTCCTGCTAGCGATCGAGCAAATTTATACATCACCACTGATGCTAGCGATGTCCAACTTGTTGCTAACTCCACCAGTTCCTTTAGTAGTAGTGGTCGTGGGGCTATTTCCCGCTTTGGTAGATACAGTCCGATCTATCGACAAGACTTTGGTGCCGCAGTGCGTCTAAAGTATGAATTTAGCGATGTTGTCAGTTTGAGCCTGGGACTTGGAGATGACAATGCTGAAGATTATGACGATGATGATTCTGAATCAAGCCTCAGTGGAGAGACTGATGGTGCTGTTGTTCAGTTAACTTTGGAACCAAATGATAATATTAGACTCGCTCTAGGTTACTTGCGTTCTGAAAACAACTATGGTGCGATCGCCCAATTGATTTTAGAGCCGATTGATGATATTGAATTTGGTTTAACTTACCTGCGCTCTTATAACAACCTTGATACAGGAACAGGAAGCGAGCTTGCTAACGATCCTTTTGATGATGAAGCAAATAACATTACGACAACTTCTTATGGGTTAGAAGCAAATATTCAAGTTAGTTCTGATTTTACTATAGGCGGTTGGGTTGGTCTTACCAACGCAAGAGCTACTGACCTTTCAGGTAAACCAGAAGCGACTATTTTTCACTATGCAGTGACATTGGCTTTTCCTGATCTCGGCAAAGAAGACAGCTTAGCTGGGGTTGTAATTGGGCAACCGCCCAAAGTTACCAGCAACGGTTTGGGTACAGAGTACGCCGATAAAGATTCTTCTCTACATCTAGAATTTTTCTATCGCTTTCAAGCGACTGAAAATATTGCCATTACCCCAGGTTTGTTGGTAGTCACCAGTCCAGAACACAACGAAAACAACGACACGATTTATATAGGAACCGTTCGTACTACCTTTGAATTCTAAATACATTTACCAGTTCAGCAGTTATCAGTTACCAAATTTTACGCTCGCTGATATTTGGTAACTGTTTCAGCCTTAGCGTTAAGAATTTTTACTTTGCTAGTAAAGGCGTTCTTACTGCAAATGTTTCTTGTGCAAACGCAATTTTTTCCTGAACTCCTGAAAGTTTTGGACTGGCAGAATCAATTGCGTCAAGTCGCGGAAGCAGCCCCGCTTGATTGGCAATTTGAATTGAAATTCCGGGACGAGCGTTTATCTCCAGTAACAGCGGCCCTTTTTCCTCGTCAAGAACAATGTCAACGCCGAGATAGCCAAACTCTGTTTTATCGCCTAACTTGGTAGCCATCTCTAGAATAGTTTGCCAGTGAGGAATTTGGCGATCGCGCAACGGATGTCCTGTTTCGGGATGGTTTTCAATATAGCGGTTGTTCTGAATACTAGTCAACGTCTTGCCAGTTGAGAGATCGATCCCGACACCGACACCACCTTTGTGTAGATTAGCTTTCCCATCAGAAGCCCGTGTGGGGAGACGCAACATTGCCATTGCCGGAACTCCATGATAGACAATAACCCGGATATCAGGGACACCTTGATAGGCAATTTCAGCAAATACCGGATCGAACTGCACCGCATATTCAACAATTGCTACATCGGTTTGTCCTCCCAGCGAAAACATCCCACCCAGGATATTGTAAATCTGATACTGTAAGTCTCCCGGTTCTAGAATTGCACCACTGGCTTTGCGATAGCCCTCATCTGTCACGTCAGCGATTACTACAATGCCATCTCCGCCGCTACCTTGGGCAGGTTTAACCACAAAGGATTTATGTTTTCCAACGATATTTGATAACTGCTTCACCTCGTTTTGAAAGCTAATGACTCCGTAAGTTTCTGGAACCGCTACACCAATGCTTTGAGCAATTTTTTTCGTTTCTAGTTTACTGTCAGCAAGACGATAGAGCCGACGCGGATTAGTAGGAAAGAGATAATCCAAGTTGCGGGAATTGATTCCCAGGATGCCGCAACGCTGAAATGAAAATGGAAACATATCAGTTTATCCCTGTGTTTGGCTCAACTGCCGCTGTAATGACCTAAATCGGAAATATTCAATCAGCTTGTAGCCGTTGTAGCGTCCTACGAGGATATTGATCGCTAAAACCAACAGCAAAAGTTCTGGGAAAACGAATGCCCAATGCTGCACGTAGTCATTAATCATGCAGAAATAGCCGATAACAGACGCTAAAATGCTACCTAGTCCGGCAACGATTGTATCTTTTGCACCTGCTTCTTCCCACATCAAAGCTGCCCGCTCAATCGTCATGGCAAGGATCACAATCGGGAATAGGGAAACTGACAAGCCGAGACTGATATCGAGACTTTCCATAACAATTGCCAGCACACCTATCATCAAAACAGTTGCAGTCAAAATTGCCGCGAGTCGAGGCACAATTAAAAGCTGCAATCGATTCAGGTAGCTACGGAACAAAAGCCCGATAATCACAACTAAAATAAACAGCGGGATACCAACAATTAGCCCAGTTTGCCGAAAAGCAAGAGAAATTAAGATCGGCGTGAATGTACCGAAGGTTTTCAACCCAATTATTTGGTGCAAAACAGAGATGATTAAAGCACCAATGGGGATGAGGACAAGCACCTGAAATACTCGCTGAGTTGATAGCGGTAGCCTGAGAAAGGAGTATTCTACAAATGGACTTGTTACTCTCTTGCCCTGCAAAACCGATCGCGTCAGTCCATTATCAGTGTTAGGTTGAACAACAACTGCTAAAGAAATATTGTTCGCTCCTTGGGCTTGGATGACACGATCCGAACCGTACCACCAAGTGAGATAGTGGTCTTGCTGTTTAAAACTGCGGTCAATCGGATCGAAGACAAGCCAGCGATCGCCAGACTGCACTTCTAGCCACTGAATAAAATCGGTCGAATATACCTCTTCATCCCTCAAGAAAATGCCATTGCCGACCCGCGCCGGAACGTTTGTTCTGTTTAAGAGAAACGCCGCTAATTGTGCGGTGGATTCCTCTTTTCTCAGGTTTCTACGAATAGCCTGAACTCTTATGTCATCTGGGCGCAGAGCCAGTTGATAGATTTGTTTGGCGAAAGAGAGGCGATCGCTTGACTGCTTTTTAGCCTCGCTCAAGAGGGCGTTAATCTCTGCCGCTGGCAGATTCTCCTTCAGATTGTCCTTCACTCTTTCGGTATTTTCGCCAAACCTGACAAGTTGCTTATCAACTAACCGCCGTCCTGAAATTGGAATTTCTTCGCTTCCTGGTGTAACGCCAGGTTTCCTTTGAATAATTGCTCGATAAAATATAGATTCACTGCCAGTAGCATCCCGATTAGTGAAGACAGCTAATCGGTTTGATGAATTGTTCAAATTCTTGACTTGGCGGCTAAATCCCCCATTGATAAAATCTTCCTTCACAATCTCGTAGCGTTGAGATGCTTGGGGAAGATAAAACTGAATCGTCCTTGGCGCTGCTGACTCTGATTCGATTCCTAATGGATCTGAATTTAGAGCTAACTTTGCCTCAACGTACCAACTGTTAAAAGTTTGATTAGGTAACAGCGGTACATCTGAGGCGGTTAGCTTATGAATAAAAATGCCTAGTCCAATCGCTGCTAAAAACAACGCTAAGAGTACACTGCGAAAGGTACGATTCACTATGCCTCCTCTGCTGAACATGAGAGGTTTTTGGTAAACGTCTTGGAAGAATCAACAGCTAACTTGCCTTGCTTCAACATATTGCGTCCAATTAATACTGGATAGTTAAAATCATCTCGATCCGCTAGGTTCACTTCTTCTTCAATCCAGCGGCCTGCAACACAAAGTTTCATTCGCACTACTGGGCGACGCAAATCGCCACCTTCGCGGCTCTTAATTTCAACCCACCGGACAACAGGGCGCTCGAAAATTTGTTTGTTTCCTTGTCCATCTAAAAATCGAAATTTAATCATGCCGCCGGATTCTGATTTTTTATCTGGCTTGTCTAAAATTTCGGCATTAATAGAGGTTGTTGTTGCACCTGTGTCAAGCTTTGCTTTGATGTCTTTATCTACACCAGCAATCTTTGCTTTCTCTACCCAGCCAACGGTTTGAGTCTCTTGTTCTGATGCGCTAATAGCTTGAGTTTTTTGTAGACTGCATCCCGCTCCAGACAGCAAACCAATAAATATGACAATAAAAATCTTTTTATTCGTAGAAGTGTATATAAACAAAATTTCCTCCTCACGAACGGTGTTTATTTGCCGTAGGCATGGCTTTTTAGTCCATAGGTAATAGTACTGGGTTGGATTTACAACCCGATCGAGCTAAAGGCAGATCTTTTTGTCATTATTGCTACAGTGACAGAAAAATTAAGCTCAAAGGTATTTAGCCATTAGGGTTGTGTTGCAAAAACTTGCTGAGGAAATTTTGGCTGTGTTGCAGGAAAGTAGGTTATGCAACTACTGCAAAAATTTCAGTAATGAATTTGCCCTCTGCTGAAATGTTCCCTTCACTGCCCCTTTGTCTGTTGTTTGCTGAATTATGTACTTCCCGGCTTCTCAAGGGTGTAAGAGCAAATTAAAATGAAGGTGAAGTGTTCAGCAACGGGTTAAAAATCTATGACGCCTTCTTTAACGAATTTCTTTTACAGTCTGTTGGCAGGTGGTGCGATTATTGTCATTCCAGCAACAGTTGCTCTGATTTTTATTAGCCAAAAAGATAGAATTGAGCGTTCATAAGACCTGTGGGAGTCATCAGACTCCCAAAAAGTTAAATGAAGTTAAATAAAATGGCTTGACGCAGGCTGAAGATGTCAGTATTAGCAGCAAATAGCTGCACATAATAGCGATCGCTGCAAAAACTAACAAGAGTTAAAATCTATAAATAGAGATGTACGGTGTTAGTGGTAAGTTAGTTGACGCTTGCTATCAATTATTCTGTTGGTCATGCCCAACAAGCCTTGGTGATTTTTAGACTAACTCGCACTTGATAAGACATATTTGAGAGAACAAAAATGGTCAACTTTGGATTTAACACAGCGAGTATCCTAGGTATTATCTTGGCTGTGGCTGGGGCAGCACTATACTTCCTGCGATCGGTACGTCCAGAGCTAGCGCGGGATCACGACATCTTTTTTGCTGCCGTCGGTTTACTCAGTGGCTTCATTCTCGTATTTCAGGGATGGCGCTATGACCCGATTATGCAGTTCGGTCAGCTGCTTTTGACGGGAACAACAGTCTTTTTTGCCGTTGAAAGTATTCGGCTGCGGGGTGTCGCCACCGAGCAAGCCAAGCGTAGTACCAAAATTGTGGATGAAGATAGGCCAGTTAGTCCAGTGTATGAGTATGAGGCAGAACTGGACGACTATGAGCCGTTAGAGGAGGAGCGTCCGATTGCGCGAAGACAAATTCGCGGCACCAGAGATACTCGCCCAACTCGCGTAGATGAATATGAAGATGAAGCGCCCCGGCGTTATCGCCGCGATGAAGATAACGACTATCCGCGACGCTCATCTAGTCGAACTACTAGTTCTGAAAGGTTAGGACAAGGAGAAAGAGCGCGCAATACGCGTCGTCCCCGTCCAGAAAGTCGCCCTAGCCAACGCCCCCAAACAGATGAATTAAATTACCCTGAGCCACAAACCACTGACGACGACTGGGAAACATCTACTAATAGAGCCAGCAGAGCGCCTCGTGGTAGTAATGGCTCATCTAGGACGAGTAGACAAGAAAATCTAAATCCAGAAGCTTCATCAAGACCAAGAAGGCGTCGTCCTACTCAAGAATCAACTTATAGTCAAAATGCGGATGTGACAGCCACACCCTCGGACTATGTTGATTACAAGCCGATAGAGCGACTCGATGACGAGCGTGATAACTCGGCAAACTTTGACGAGCCTTAAGTAACGCAGTAAATAGCCCAGGTGAAAGAAATTACGCCAAGATTTGGGCTGCCAAGGTGGCTGCATTTAGGTGTGAGGTTGGGGATGTTAAGTTTGGTAGTTGCCTGTAGTTCAGGCGATCGCTTTAGCTTTCCAGCATCCCTCAACAGCCTTTACACTGATGAGCAACCAGCATTGAGCGGTAATGGTCGCTTTGTCGCTTTTGTCTCTAACCGCGATGGCAAGCGTCAGATTTGGCTGTATGACTTAGAACAACAACAGGCAATTTCTTTACCCCGCTTAAACCGTCCCGACACAGTTTCTGAAAATCCCAGCCTTAGCTACACTGGACGCTACATTACTTATATTACAAGCGACCAGGGTAAACCAACACTGGTACTATACGATCGCGCCACGCAACAGCCGCAAGTCATGAACCAATGGTATGAAGGTTGGGTACGTAACCCCAGTATCAGCTCAGATGGTCGCTATATTGCATTTGAAAGCAGCACTAGCGGACAGTGGGATGTCGAAATTCTCGACCGAGGCCCGAACATTGAGTTAGATATTCCAGATGGTGCAGCAAGTAGGGGCTAGGGTGAGTCGCGAGGCTCCAGTTTTAAATTTTAAGTTTTAAGTTTTAAGTTAAAAAACGCTCATTTAACTTAAAACTTAGAACTTATTACGAGAAACTATTCAACTCCCCAGTCCCTAGCCCCTAGCCTCTAGCCCCTGTCTTGAATTGTGAAACGCTCAATTTTTATTTCGCTATTTGCCTTATCTGAGTTTTTGACCAGCTGTGCTGGGTATCCGCGCTTGTTAAGTTATCCTTTCGATCCTGGCGGGCGAAGTCTCAACAGCCCAGTTGGTGAATTATCCCCTCAGCTGAATGGGCGATATGTGGTTTTTACCTCTGACCGTTTCGGGCGACAGGATATTTATATGTTCGATACTGTTACTAGTAGCTTAGTTGATTTGCCTGGATTGAATAGCTTTGATGCGATCGCATCCGAACCAGATGTGTCCGAAAATGGTCGTTACATTGTCTTCAGTGCTAATCGTCAAAATCAAGTTGGCATTTTCCTATATGACCGCGAAACACGCCAACTAAGAAATTTAACTGCCAACCTGCCTTCACAAGTTCGCCACCCAACAATTAGCGCTGATGGCAGTAGAATTGCCTTTGAATCGAGTGCTAACGGTCAATGGGATATTTTAGTTTATGACCGTTCCGGACGGCCTCTCAATCTGCCAATGAATCCGCAGTGAGGAAGTAGGGGAAAGGCTGAAGTCTGAAGTCTGAAGGCTGAAGGATAAAGGTTGAAGGGTCTTCATCATACTTCACACTTCATACTTCATACTTCACACTTTTTCTAGCCTTTCTCTTGTTGTTGGATAGCTTCAATTAGCGATCGCACTTCTTCTGTCCCGGCTGAAGGTTCAAAAGTGAGGGGGAATTTGCCTCGGACAAGCATTCGCAGTCCCAAAGGGCCAAGACTCAACAATCCTTGCAAGTCGCGCCAAAAATTACCCACGACTTGTAAACCAAATTGACGCTCATCAATCCAGCCTCCTTCTTTAACCAACTCCACCAAAACTTTACGATGGCGAATTGAACGGCTATCGCTGGCATCTTTTAATGGTAAAATTTCCTGCTTAATTTTATTGATTTGATCCAATGGTGCAACTTCCATCGGACAGACAGCATTGCAATAAAAGCAGCGGGTGCAGCCCCATACCCCTTGAGTGCCTTGATTATATTTTTCTAACCGAGTTTCTGTTTGGTCATCGCGCAAGTCTGTAACCATGCGGTAAGCTTTAGCGAGGGCGTGGGGTCCGACAAAATCTGGGTTGACTTCGCGGGCATTGCATTCAGAATAGCAAGCACCACACATAATACAATTACCCGTCTGATTCAACTCTATTCGCTCTTCGGGCGTTTGTAAAAACTCCCGTTCTGGTATGTTTCTAGCGGTCGTACTAACATAGGGATCGACTGCTTCAAGATGGTTCCAGAAACTACTCATATCAACCACCAGATCTTTAATCACTGGCATATTTCCTAGAGGAGCCACAATAATTTCTGGAATGCTATCGACTGAATTAGTTGTTGCATTCTCGCCTATTTGCAGTCTTTTTACTTCGTTCCCAACATTTTCCTTACAAGCTAAAGCCGAGCGACCATTAATTCGCATCGTGCAGCTACCACAAATAGTATTGCGACAATTCTTACGAAATGCTAAGCTGCCATCTTGCTCCCACTTAATTTGATTCAGACACTCCAGAATTGTATTCCCTGGTTCAGCCTCTATGTGGTAAGTCTGAACGTGAGGAGCGGAATTTTGTGTTTGCCGAATAACTTTAAAAATAACTTGCATTGCCATCTACTCAAGTTTTGTAATTCAAATCACGCCCATAAATCATTACCACTGCTTTTTTCACCCTGAGCGTAGTTTTAAGAGTTGTTACTGCAAGGCTGTGTTTGAAAGGTCAGTAAATGATTAGGGTGTCACTGCTTCTAGTTTAAGGCTTAGTTCTGGGGACTAGGAAAAATAGCCATGCGGCACAAAAAGCCACTGTTTCGCTTTTTGCTCAACAACACCAACAGACGCGCTCCTGAATCTGTCTCTACAATCTTGCCGGATAATGCCAAGAAGTAGGCTGCTTTTGATTACTATCGGCTAACACCACTAAATTCGACTGAATTTACACTAGAGACGTGCAATTTTGCGTCTTTAATAGAGTTAAACATCAGCTTTGTCAAGTCCTTATTTTAAAAATATTTATATTTTTTCACTTATCCGCAGCAATAAAATTTTTTCTCCTGGGAAAAGCAGACAAGCGATCGCGCTTCTAACTCTCCAATCATCAGCAATTTATATAACCTAGTAGTTAACACGGCTTTTTGAGCAGCCAGTAACAAGGGATGATAAAAATTATTTAGAGCAACCATTAGCAATAACTAGCCAGCAGCAGGTATGCCATTGTCTAAAAAAAATCTATAATCACTAGAAGACATTGAATATTTGGCAAAGTGACGTTAAAGATTAAGATTAAATTTGCAAAATGGAATTAAAAATGGTTAATATCTAACTGAGGTTAAAAAAAAATTGGATAAAAGGAGAGATTTAGAGATATATTTTTAATCAAATGAAGGAGATTAGCTTTTTAGCAATTAGCGCTCTGTAGTCAAGAGTCATCTATAAAGGAAGAATGATAAATGACAAAGGACAACAGATAAGAAGCGCTCCATCTGCGTCAATAAGTTGTAATAGGACTTAACCAAATTTGGAGATCGTAAGGATATTTTGAGCGTGAGTACTGAAACTGCAACCCAACCATTAACTGGAAAAGCTTTGCTACAAAAGGTCAAAGAACTCTCAAATTTACCAAGGAGAGAAAGAGCAAAAGCTTGCGGATATTACACTGTAACCAAAAATCATCAAACCCGCGTTAATCTCACTGATTTTTATGATGCCTTGCTAGCAGCAAGGGGAATTCCTTTGAGTCCTGAAGGACCAAAAGATGGTCGCGGACGCGAACCAACTTATCGCGTCAGCGTTCACAAAAATGGTCAGATTGTCATAGGTGCAACCTATACTGAGGCAATGGGCTTAAAGTCTGGAGATGAGTTTGAGATTAAGTTAGGCTACAAGCACATTCACTTAATTCAACTTGATAGCGATAAAAGTGGTAGTGCAGATGAAGATGACAGTGATTTAGACGAAGATGAAGATGAAGACGAAGACGAAGATTAAAAGCAATTAGCAATTAGCTGTCATCGATTGAGAGTCAAGAGTCATTAGTCAGAGATCGGTGGCAGCTTTCTAAAGAAAAATCAAAAACTACAACTGAACAACTGACAAAAAGCTAATAGCGCTTCTGTGCGCTACAGCTTTTTTTACGTTTAAAATATGATCTTGGCAATTTAATCGCTGGCTTGTCGATTGAGGGAAAATCTTGATTTCATTCCTCACAAATGCCCCTCGTTCGCTGCTACAGGTAATAGCCTTTTTCTTGGCTTGGGCTTGTTGCTGGTTTCCATTAGCAATTGTATGCGCGATCGCGATCGGCTGGCGACCGCCTCAACCAATAGCAGTAGAACAAAAATTACCATTACTAGCTTCTCTTTACATCATTGCACCCCTAGTTTTGTGGCAAGCTAGTCAGTTAGTGGGCAAATATTTCTCAGATTACGGCTTAATTTGGAACTTTCGCCTATTCAGTTCCTTGGGAATAGGTTTTTTTCTCGGAGTATTAACTATAGTAGTTTTATTTGCCATCCAAACAGCTTTGAGTTGGGTAAATTGGCAAAAGCAAGATGAGCAGAAATTGTTATCAGTCTTAATACCCACTTTCCTATTAGCGCTTTGGATTGGGGGTACAGAAGAGTTAATCTTTCGCGGTTTTGTTTTGACTCAACTGAGGCAAGATTTCGCCCCTATATTAGCAGCAGCAATTTCAAGCATAATTTTTGCCCTATTACATTTAGTTTGGGAACAAAAAGAAACGATTCCTCAATTACCTGGATTGTGGCTAATGGGGATGGTGCTGGTACTTGCCCGTTGGGTAGATAATGGTAGTTTGGGTTTAGCTTGGGGATTGCATACAGGTTGGGTGTGGGCGATCGCAACAGTTGACACACTCCAAATAATTAACTACACTGGCGTTACCTCTGAATGGTTGACGGGTAGAAATGGTAAGCCTTTAGCAGGGGTAGCAGGGATTCTTTGTATGTTGGTAACTGGAGGAATTCTTTTTTTAGTAATGATAGGCAAGAGGTAAGAGGTAAGAGGTAAGAGGTAAGAGGCGAGTAGCAAGTGGTAGAGACGCGATATATCGCGTCTCTACAGAGGTGAGTGGTGAGTTTCCCCTTGTCCCCTTGTCCCTCAGTTTCCCAGATCCCCTGCTCCCTTGCCATATACTGGGCAAGTAGCAGTCAAAATCGTAACAGGATTGAGGGGCGCAAAGCGGGTTAGTTGTGCTATTGGAACTGAACGCGATAGCTGTACTTGTAACAACTGATAATTCCAATTTTCGTGTTCTTTCAGCCAGATTAAAGCGGTGTTGAGGTGTTCTAGGGTAGCTAAAGCCAGTACCAAGATACCGCCAGGAGTCAAGCGAGAACAAGCCGCTAAAATTTGAGTCAAATTGCCGCCACTCCCACCGATAAAGATGCGATCGGGGTTGGGCAGATCGGATAAAATCTCTGGTGCAGTGCCGTGAATAGAGAAAACATTTTCAACCTGAAACCGACGACAGTTTTGTGAAATCAGGGCATTACCAGCAGCAGTTTTTTCAATTGCATACACTTTAGAAGTTGGGAATAAGCGGGCAATTTCAATCGAAACCGATCCAGTACCTGCGCCGATATCCCAGATAATTTGTCCGGGTTTGAGGGCGAGTTCTCCTAGAACTAACAAACGAATTTCGCGCTTAGTCATCAATCCAGGGCGATCGCTAAAACTGAGAAATAGGCGATCGCTTAAGCCTAGTTGGGGTAAATTGGTTAAATCTAGATCGGATTGCTGCGCCTGTTCGGATTGCCGGATTAAGACAACTACATTTAGTGGTGCAAATGTAGAGACGTTATTTATTGCAAATGTAGAGACGTTATATATAACGTCTGCAATTGTAGAGACATTATCTATAACATCTCTACATATTGTTTCAGGTGAGAAACACTGAATACGTTCGTCATCACCACCCAGATTTTCACATACCCACAAAGAGTAGGAACTGGGTAAATCCAAAGCTAGTAGTAGCCGCGCGATCGCATTAGGGGTATTAGTCCCATCTGTCAACACGGCAATTTTGTCAACTCCTTGTTGCAAAACTTGAATCAATTCATCTACAGAACGCCCATGAGCGCTGATGACTCTTGCATCTTGCCAGGGAACCTTAAGACGATTGAAAGCTAGCTGCACTGAACTTAGATGAGGATGAAAGGTTAGTTGTTCTGGAGGAAGTTCTGCCAGTAGCAATCGCCCCAAGCCAAAAAACAGAGGATCGCCCGTAACTAAAACCACAATTGTTTCAGAACCTGCTAGGTGGTGGCGAATTTCCTCAATTGCTAGGGTGAAATCTCTCAGCACTATTCGTTTAGCTGGGTGGTGGGGAAAGTAACTCAGGTGGCGATCGCTCCCAACAAGCACCGTTGCACTTTCTACCAGTTGACGCACTGCTTCAACCAGCCCCTTCGCCCCATCTAAACCAATTCCAACTACATGAATAGATGCCATTTGACAGAATGATGAATGCTAAATGCTGAAGGCTGAAGGCTGAAGGCTGAAGGCTGAAGGCTAAAGGCTAAGGGTAAAGATTAAATTTCACACTTCACACTTCACACTTCATACTTTATACTTCACACTTCATCCTTCATCCTTTCTCTTGCTCCCACGCCAACATAATTAAAGCATTGAGAATAGCGGCTGCAACTGGGGAACCACCCTTGCGACCTTCAACTCGAATCTGATTAACTGGTGTTTGGGCGAGTGTTGCCTTTGACTCTAAGACAGAGATGAAACCGACTGGTGCGCCAATTACAAGCGCAGGCAATACATTTTCTGGTAATAGATTACACAGAGCCAACAGAGCCGTTGGGGCGTTGCCAATGACAAAGATTGCCTGGGGAAATTCAACAGTACATTGAATTAAACCTGTTTCCGTGCGGGTTTTACCTGGAAGCGCCGATGCAGCCGTTTCAACTGCACTGATTATTGGGTTGCCAAAGGTTTGTGCTACTAATCCAGTTATACCTTGTTTGACCATGCTCACATCAGTAATGATCGGTGTGCGATCGCAAATAGCGGCAATTCCGGCTGCAATTGCTTTGGGGCTGAACTTAATCAGATGCTTAAATTCAAAATCAGCCGTGCTGTGAATCACCCTTCTGACAATGGCATATTCAGCCTGACTAAAATTGTGTTCGCCGATTTCTCGATCAATTACGGTGAAACTCTGTTCCATAATCGGGTGAATAGATAAGCTCATTTGAGGGGATTTTGGATTTTGGATTTTGGATTTTGGATTTTGGATTTTGGATTTTGGATTGTGAATTCTTCCCCAAGTCTTTCCTAATTCCGACTTTTGAGTTCTGACTCCTGAGTTCTGACTTCTGAGTTCTGACTTCTGAGTTCTGACTTCTGTCTTCTTGATTAGGGTGCTACATATGCCAATTTACTTCTACTGGGGAGAGGATGAATTTACACTGCAAAAAGCAGTTACGAGTTTGCGCGATCGCATTCTCGATCCTCAATGGAGCAGCTTTAACTATAGTCAACTTGCTCCGGAACAACCAAATGCAGTTATCGAGGCGCTAGATCGAGTCATGACACCGCCGTTTGGCTCTGGTAGTCGCTTAATCTGGCTTGTGAATACTACCATTTGTCAACACTATGGGGAAGATGTATTAACAGAATTGAAACGCACCCTTCCAGTCGTTCCTGACACTTCAGTGTTGCTGCTAACTTGCCGCAGCAAACCGGATGGCCGCCTCAAATCTACCCAGTTATTGCAAAAGTATGCCTCGTTTGAGGAATTTTCCTTAATTTCACCTTGGGAAACAAAACAACTTTTACAGCAGGTACAAAAAGCCGCTGCTTCAGTCGGGGTAAAGTTGACTCAACGCAGTGTGGAATTGGTAGTTGAGTCTGTAGGCAACGATACACGACAACTCTACAGTGAAATGGAAAAACTGCTTCTTTATGCTGGTGACAACCGCCAACCCTTAGATGTGGATGTTGTGGCCGAGTTAGTCAGGGGTAATAATCAAAATAGCCTTCAGCTTGCTGCGGCGATTCGTTCTGGCGATGTAAGTAAAGCACTATTACTAGTAGCTCAATTGATCGATCGCAATGAACCAGGATTAAAAATTGTTGCTACATTAATCGGACAATTTCGCACTTGGTTATGGGTAAGGTTAATGATGAATGATGGAGAACGATCCGATCGCGCGATCGCTCTTGCCGCAGAGGTTAGCAATCCCAAGCGCATCTACTTTTTGCAGCAAGAGGTTAAGCAGCTTTCTCTTGAGCAACTTGTCTCAACCTTACCCTTGCTGCTTGAACTTGAAGTTAGTTTAAAGCAAGGAAGAGAGCAAATGTCAACACTGCAAACTAAAGTAATTGAACTTTGTCAAATTTTTCAATCGAGTAGCTATTAGCTGTAAGCTGAATGGCTAGAATAAATCCCTGGAACTTCTGACTCTAAAAATGATTCAGAAGAACTGATGCCTCCGGTGTTATATTTTTTTCTTTTCACATCACTATGACCAAATTTTGCTATCCTTATTTCCGAGCTAACTTAAACCGGATGCTGTTGCGATCGCTACTTGTCAGTGCTATTAGTACTATAGGTTTAGTTGCTGGGCTGGTTCCTGACTTATCTCGTAGCTCAAGTAATCTAGTTTTTAGTCCTACGGCATATGCTCAAAATGTCAGCGATACAGAAGTATCAAAATATGCTAAAGCTGTACTGGAAGCGGAACCCGTGCGCGAAACAGCCTTAAGCAATATTCAACAAATTATTGGTTCTGGGCAAGTCCCAGAAATTGCTTGTTATAAAAAAGACACGCTGGAGAAATTACCAGAACAAGCTCGTGATGTCGCATCAAAATATTGTAGCAACTATGAAAGTATAGTTAAAAAACATTTTACCTCATTTGAGGAATTTAATCAAATTACTAAAAATGTGCAAAACGACCCCAATTTAAAAAAACGGGTTCAGGATGAAATGCTGCGTTTGCAAGAAAGACCTTAATATCCTTAGCACTAGTGAAAGATTTCCCGTTCAAGAAGTGAAAGTAGTAGGGACGAGTTTTTCAGGTATTGCTTGTTCTTGCACAAATATGCTTATTGAACCCACTTCTACTATGAAAAAATATGGCTGGTGAACGCTCTGGAAACGCGAAAGGCAACAAGTAGGTATTGGTATTTTTATTGGGAAAATACTTGCTGAGCAAACTTGTTTCCAGAAAGTTCAGATCGTATCAAGTCCGGTTAATTCCCCATAATTCCGTCTTTACCTCTCCCCCAACCCCTCTCCACCCCCTATAGGGGGGTGGAGAGGTGGTTTTCTATTATGAGGAATTCGACCGACATGATATCAGGAGCGTTGTGCCACTGCTAAGATGGAAATGAATGCGTCCTCCAAATTTGTCAGGTCGCAACCGCCGATGAACGCCCCAGCTGAGTTATGTTCGTGGCCCTACCGTTGACTTCTTCAATCCGCTGTTGAAGATATCTTCTGCAATTTTGAGGCCAAGTGGCACTCCTCCAATATTTGCTGAGAGATTAGGTTCGCCATTGTCGTCAACTGTAAATGCATCAAAAACCCAATGTACGCCGAGGTAAACGCGACTCAGCCCGTTTTCGATAATCATCTGCCATAATCCATCATCAAACTTGCGGCGATGCCTTGGTCGCACTGTGCCTCTGTTGTCTTGATTCTTGCCATTCAATTCATCGGAAATAAAATCAAGTCCGGCGAACAGGTTGTCAGGTTGGCTGTTGCTCTTGCCGTAAAAGAGCCGTGCGATTTGGAAAGCAGCTGCCCCAAACGTGGCGTGTCCTGACGGGTATGCTGGAAAGTTGGGCGTGAAGTTTTTCGCTCCAGTTGAGTTTGTAGCTGGCGCACCTAAAGGCAACCAAAACGGGTCGCCATCATCTGAAATATTGTTGTTAGCTTCTGTCGCCGCCGGGCCTATTGATTCATCATGTTCGCGAACGCCAAGCACTGGCCGCCAAAGCTGGTAAATATATTTCTGATCCCATGCCAAAATGCCAGCATCGCCCATCGCCGCATTTACCAACGCAAATAAACGTGCATTTTGAGCTTCTGTATTCCCTTTGGCTATTGCTACCCGGCGAATAATTTGGTTGTACAGACGTGGTGGTGTACCCAGTCCAACCGTTCCGTCGTAAGCCCAAAAAATACCGATAAGAGTTTCTTCTACCGTTCGAGCTTCGATGCCATCTGGCAATGTTCCTATCAGTTCGGGTGCAATACCTTTGCCGCGCACTTGTCTTAATGCCTTTAAATATTCATCATTGTCGAACGGCGGCGCGCAAAGCTCGTGTCGCTTCGTAATTGCAAAGCCTTTTGACCGCGCTCCGTAGAAAGGCGCATTAAAACCTTGATTGGGATTGTCGGGGTCAACACGATGTCTGCCACGTTGTAGTGAAGGCTGGAAGCCAGCATCACTTGCGTTCGGATCGTTTTTTCTATCGTCAAGAATTTTTTGAGCTACCATCAATCCAAACTCACGCCCTGCATCATTCCTCTCGCGTTCCTGTGCCAGTTTGGAATCAAAATCTGCACGTTTGGAATCAAAAAAAGTTCTTTGGCTGGGAAATAATTTTGACAAGGTTGCAAAAGCCGCTGCTGCTACTGCGGATTGTGCCGATGCGCCAGCCCTAGGCTGCGGTAATCCAGGCGTATAAGGTGGCAAATTTGTTGGCTCGTTGATGACACCTGCATAAGCGTCATACATTGCTAAGTGAACAATAGCCAACGCTCGTGAACTGAGTGTCGGGCCGTTTTGTTCCTTGCTGCCATCAGTATGGCTGACGCGGTTGGCTTCAAGCGCGACTTCGTTCCAAAAAAGAATTGAGTCTATCATTGATTTTTCTTTCTCTTCTAATTTTGAGTACATTTAGGTTCTGTCTGCAAACTGCAAAACCTATAGTTTTTGGCTATTAATTATTACCCAAAGTTGCGTTTGCGTTTTACGTAAAGTATTAGGTGCTTGTAATAATTCTTCGCTGAATTAACTTTGCAGAATTGTCAAAATAATGGTATATCTCCTCCTCAGCATTAGTGATTTGCTAGAGGTGCGATCGCACAAAAGTAAGTTCAGAAGTGCGACGGGTCAACTAGTTTCTCATATGAAATTTCTCCTGATTTATACATATTGGATTAGGTTGGATAAGCTTAAGTTAGGACTAGGTAATAGGAAGCTAGCATATACAACTACCTCGATTGAGACTTCAGTTTCTCCTTCTACCACGTTTTACAAAGTAGCTAGTATTGTGTTGATCGCTTATCTATAAATCTGTAATTTTGCCATAGCTATTCCTATTTCTTTTATGCCTTAGTTACTCAACCTGTTAATACGATGGCAAACTTGTTTGGCTCTTAACAGTACCTCTTGAGGGTACTCTTTTTTTCTACTGCTCACCTAGTGAAAGACTATATTGCTATTCATTATTGCTAGTAAAAATAGCTTGCCGCTTGGCATGAATGTTTTTCATATGCTTCTTGACGGTGTTAATGGTAATGTAAAGTGCAGCGGCAATTTGCTTGTATGTGTAATTAGCTCGATAAAGTAGCCAAACTTTGGTTTCAGTAGGGGTCAAGCTGTAGATTTGTGCCTCTGCGATCGCAACAGTTTGTAAAGAATGAGATTTGTTTTCCAACGTCACTAGTAAGCAAGGACGCTCGAATTGAGCTAAGTTAAGCCATTGCACCCGAACAGCAAAAGCATCTCCAACACCAGCAGTAATTTCATCAGAGAAAACAATATTTTTATGAGGAAATAAACTACTACTTTCAATTAAAATTTGGCAAATATTCCAGATTGATGGCGGTAAAGATAATGGTTTTGGAAGTTCCTGATTGAGTTGATGACAAATTTGTTTAGCACATTCATTGGCATAAATAATTTCTCCTTGGACATCTAAAATTAAAATACCGTCACTTAAGCTTTCAATTATCCCTTGCCAAAGAGCAAGTTGTGGCGTTTGCTTTTTTTCAACTTGCTCTAATTTTTGGTTTTGAGTCTGCTTTTTTACCCGTGTCATTGTGGAAGCGTACATAAAAACACCTAAGTTAAAATAGTTTTGCTTTTGTCAGGCAAGGCAAAGTTTTGATTTATAGTAAACTACTAATAAACAGGCAAAATTTTGCGTTTCTACAAATTCGCGTTAGGAAAATCTAAAATAAAAAATACTACAAGGCTTTTTTGCAAACTAAGTTTTAATACAAGACTTGCAATGCCCACTCCGGAATTTATGTCCTTAAAGTTTCCTAATAAAACAAAAAAATTCTCAGATTGATGCGATTAAGCTCGAAAAGTTTTGATTCGACTTACGATCTATGCTGATGACGCAACGTTTACCAGCCAATGCAGATGTAGTAGTCAGCTTCAGCCTCGCCCTCACGGCGGAGGAACGCGCCAAAAGCCGTCATCGCTTTGAAACAGAAGATGGGCAAACTGTGTTTTTGCGTTTACCCAGAGGCACAATGCTAAGGGATAAAGATATTCTGCGATCCGATGATGGTACGTTAGTCCGAGTTAGGGCAAAACCAGAACCCGTAATGACGATCGCTGCCCAAACACCGCTATTATTGCTAAGAGCTGCTTATCATTTAGGTAATCGTCATGTGCCGCTAGAAATTACTGCTACATATTTACGCCTATCTCCCGATCCCGTTTTGCGGACGATGTTGGAACAAATGGGAATGGTAGTAGAAGAGGCGATTTTACCTTTTCAACCAGAAATTGGTGCTTATGGAAATCATCTTCACTGATAGCAGCAACTATGCCCTGCTGAAGCTGTTGCAGTTAGCAAGTCCGGCAATGCCTGTGGGAGCATATAGTTATTCTGAGGGCATAGAAACGCTAGTTGACACTGGCGCGATCGCATCCTCGCAAAGTCTGAAGCATTGGCTCTTACAAGAATTAAAATATGGCGCAATTCGGATTGAAGCGGCGGTAATGGTACGTGCTTATGAGACTGCGGCGATGGGTGATGTAACAGCTTTGGTTTATTGGAATCAATGGCTATCTGCTATCCGAGAAACAGAAGAGTTAAGACAACAAAGTTGGCAAATGGGGCGAAGTCTGATGCGCTTACTGTTGGAACTACAACCCCAGCTTGCTGATGTAATTGATGCTGTTGGTAATCCCTGTAACTTTGCGATCGCTTTTGGTATTGCTGCTGCCCATTGGAATATAAATCTATCAGCTGCAATACTAGGATATCTGCATAGCTGGGCAACAAATTTGATTACTGCTGGAATCAAATTGATTCCCTTGGGGCAAACAGCAGGACAGCAGCTGCTACTAGAGTTACATACTAATATCATCAATGCAACTGAAGAAATTCTGGCTTTAGAAGATGATGAACTTAGTACTTGTGGCTGGGGTTTGTCACTGGCAAGCATGGCACACGAAACCCAATACACGCGATTGTTTCGGAGTTAGATTTGTAGGGTAATAGGTAAGGATAAAGGATAAATTCATCCTTCATCCTTCATCCTTCATCCTACTTCCCCAAATAAGCCTCCAAAACCTGCGAATTACTTTGGATCTCACCAGGGGAACCGACAGCGAGATTGCGACCTTCGGCGAGTACCCAAACGCGATCGCACAAGGACATGATCACGTCCATATTGTGTTCGATAATCAAAAAACTGATGCCGTCGCGGTTCCAAGTTAGAACGCGATCGCAGATTTGCTCGATCAGCTTTGGATTCACTCCCGCTGCTGGCTCATCCAATAAAATTAACTTGGGCTGTGTCATCAACGCCCTTGCCATTTCCAGCAGCTTCCGCTGTCCTCCAGATAGCGCCCCTGCATACTCCTGCGCCATATGAACTAAGCCCACTGATTCTAACAGTACCATTGCTTGCTCTCGCAGCTGCCGTTGTTCATTTGCGATCGCCCAAGGTTGAAATTGCAACCGCCAAAAATTTTCACCATCCTGTTTTTGCGCCCCAAGCAGCATATTTTCCAACACTGACAGCCGCGAAAGCGTCCGGGCAACTTGAAAAGTACGTACCATTCCCTGGAGGGCAATTTGATATGGCTGCAAGTTCTGAATTGGTGCGCCATCAAAAATTACCCAACCGCGATCTGGGCGGATGAAATTAGAAAGTAAGTTAAATAGAGTAGTTTTGCCAGCACCATTGGGGCCAATCAAACCCGTAATGCTGCCTTTTGCCACTTCCAACTCGGCATTATCCACTGCCTTAATGCCACCAAAGCTTTTGGCAAGACCACTAGCCACTAGCAACGGTAGTTTTTCTGAGCTTGTAACGTTTTGAGCTTCCATTTATTAAAGGGTAAAGGGTAAAGGGTAAAGGGTAAAAGGTAAATTCATACTTCAGCCTTCATACTTCATACTTCATACTTCCCTAGCCCCTAGTCCCTTTTATTTCCCAAGTGTCAATTCTTCTTTTTTGCCCAAGACTCCCTGTGGTCGCCAGATCATTAGCACCATCAGGATCAGACCAATTATCATGATCCGAAACGCACTCAAACGCACTTGATCCAGTGGAACAATTCCAGGTAGGACAAAGCGAGTTACAGTATCGTAAGCAAAGAAAATCACAGCGCCGAGAATGGTGCCGAAATTGTTACCTGCACCACCTAAAACTACCACGATCCAAGCATTGAAAGTTACTTGCGGATCGAAATCGCTGGGGTAAATAGAAGTTTGTTGCCAAGCATATAAAGCACCCGCAATACCAGCGATCGCGCCGCCTAACATTAATGATTGCAGTTTGTACCAAAATACATTTTTTCCCAAAG
>Ga0115856_100164_pt2 | contig 22004 bp, 8 predicted proteins | sample InSIn4gowninarea_FD_83870 | JGI IMG/M metagenome (GOLD analysis project Ga0115856, IMG submission 83870)
AAGTAAGATTCTCATCACGGGCACTATGTTTCAATTTATTTAATAGCGACAAATCAAAATGTTCCATTTTCATGAAAAGTTATTTCTTAAATGAAAAAGAAGAAAAATTTCATTCTTATCCATTTTTTGGTTCGTGGTAAAATAATTAAATCTTTTATAACGTTTTTTCCATGGCTTTTCTAATGTATAATTTGTTCAATTTGATATTCTATAAACTGTTCTGTCATCGGCATATGAAGTGAATAATACTATTTTTTTTAATCTATTCTAGAACAAATGTATCATTGAGCTATGTAGAAACTTATATTCTGGGCATTTCTCTGTATTTACTACACGAGAGACTTTGTATTACCTGACACTTCGCTTTGCATGTTTTGTTTTCTAGAATGCCAAACTTTATCATTACAATTCTATGGTGCTACAACCTTTCATTGTTATATGTGTATTTTTATACTTTTTTATGCAATAAATATATTTTCATTGATTTCTGCGTTCTACTTTTTTTAAACAAATTTGTACTAATTTATTGCTTATAAAAAATTAAAACATCTAAGTTTCTGTCTTGGAGACATCTTTTAGAATTTCTAAAACACTAAATTAAACAAAACATATAATTATTTACAATAAATGATAAAAATATATTTGTGCGCCTTACTTAAATAATATAATGTAACTCTGATATGGGAGATATAAAATTATACATTTTTATGGCAAGATCATGGGAATGTTAGATATATGATTTTCTTACATTCCCAAAAAAATGTACGCATTCTAAACGTTTTGGAACTATCCTAAGAAGTCAGAAAAATAATCATACAGTTTTAATGCTCTCACAGTTTTGAAAAAATATCTTCAATATTAAATCTTATAGAATTGTAAAACTAAGTAAAAAAATTCTTATATTATAAATTAGTGAACAGCATCGCTGAAATTTAAAACTACTGGTTGGAGGGTCTTAAGAGCGGAATGTAAAATATTATCATTTGACTCCTACGTCAAAGCAGCAGATATATTATAAATAAGGAAGCATTTTTAGAGCAATATACAATAATGTTAAGTCGAATTATAAACTGGAAGTTTGAAATATAAACACAGATAGTTTTTTTTTCAGATTAAAGCATCTACTATAAAAACACTAAACACTAAAATAAAAAACACTATAAAAAATTCCCAATAAATCTTATGATGATGTCATAAGGTTTATTGGGAATTTTTTTTATAAAAAGGGTACATTTATATGCCCTTTTGATGTTATGAGAATTAAAAAATACACAATTTTGCTTGCTTTTTATAATTTGAAGCCCATATATCACAGAAATCACATTTAAATCGAAAAACTAATAAAATCTTGCTTCCAATGGCCAGACTGTCCGTAACGACGTTTTCTTAAAACAAAAATGCAGTTCAAATCAATTTTTCCACACAAATGTAAGTTTAAATTTTTGCAAATATTTTTAAATTTTTTAAAACTATTTCTATGAAGTAAGCTTTATTAAATATGAAACAAATAGCATAGATTTAAAGGATTTTCCTCAATGTTCAGTGTTCATGTGAATAAAACTAAAACTATTGCAATGTTTTTTTTTATACTTTGTCACTATTAAAAACATAAATTTGAAGTTTGATACTTTAAAAGGTTCTCTATAGTTGTACTTAGAAAATTTTTACTATATTTATAGACAAAAAAAATATTTGGAACTATAACTTAAGACTAGCAAAGTTAAGTCGCTTTATAATTGGAAATTTTATATAGAAATATAGATAGTCTTCTATAGGATTAGTTTTAGGAGTTTTGTTTTTCAGATTAAAGTATCTACAAAAAAAACCCACTAAAATGTCATCATAAAGTTTATTGGGACTTTTTTATAAAAAAGGGGCATTTTTTTATGTTGTGAGAATTACAAAAATACACAATTTTTGCTTGTTTTTTTATAATTTGAAGCCCATATATCACAGCCATCACGTTAAAGTTAAAAGTTTAACAAAATCTTGTTTTTAACTGCCAGACTGCCAGTGAAGACGTTTTCTGATAAAAATTCGAATCAATTTCTCCTTAAGTTAATTTAAATGTTAGATTACATTTTTGCACAAGTATTTAAATTTTTTAAACTATTTCTACGAAGTAAGCCTTATTAGTAAAATATAATATAAAACAAATATAATACAAATAATATATTATATATATAATATAATATTTGTAATATAAATATAAAACAATATAATATAAAACAAATATAAAACAAATAGCACAGATTTAAAGGACTTCCCTCAATGTCCAGTGTTCCATGTGAATTAAACTAAAACTACTGCAATGTATTTTTTCATACTTTGGCACCATTAAAAACATAAATTTGAAGTTTGATTCATTAAAAGGTTCTCTATAGTTGTATTTAGAGCATTTTTATAATATTTATAAACTTAAAAAATATTTGCATCTATAACTTAAGACTAGCAAATAAATAAACCAAGTTACACGTTCATAGAAAAGCAGAAACCATGTCTGACATCAACAATATCTTCAAAAATATGTTGTTGTTTTTTTGCAACAAAGTAACATACTAACTTCTTTCCTTGACTTTCAGAAACTGCAAGGATGTTAGATAAAAATACATATATTGCTGCAGAATTCAAAATATATAATAATAATAACTTAAGCTTTCCTAAGTGGATGGTATAAAACATTTAAAGCTATTTATCAATTGCTTTAATTATTTTTTTCAATTAACTTCAATTAATTTGTTTTCAGTTTTTAAACTGAATTGAAAAATAATCTTTATATAATATAAATGACAAATTACTCCACTTCTTGAATGTTGAATTGGGATATAAAGAAAACTATCTTGTCTGAGAAGAAACCGTCCTCCACTCAAATAAAAAATGCTGACTGTTTTCACATGGAGATTGCAAGAGAACATGATAAGCAATAAGGTCATGGCGCTGCTAGTATTATGTAGTTGTATATAAAGAAGGATAGAAGCTCAGAAATTTGGATGGAACACGTAGTAAAAGGACATTTTCTTCTTGTTGGGTCCCTTGAAGGACGTAGTGCACAGAAAAAGTCCTAACCTGACTTTTGATCTGAAGCAGATCGTCTGTGATGAATGTGAAATTATTACAATGTAAACGTTTTTACAATATCGCCTTTAATTTGGTACTTTGGTTGAAACTTGGTGCTAGCAAATATTGAACATTTCTTGAATATTGTCATCTAATAAACATTGCCATCAACGCATAGAGCCATAGGTTGGCAAAATTTTAATTCTGATAAAACGATTTAAAGCTAATTTTGCTGGCTTCGCACATCTATAATCTGTAAGAATAATTTCAACACATGCCACGGTTTCCTTGTAACCTCATTTTGAAGCACTCTGTAAGTACTGCAGAAATTATGAGATGGTACTATGGCAGAAATGTGGTCAACAGGCAATTTTGAGACACATTAGGTTGTTCTAGACAAGTAACATTTAACCAATACCATACACAAGTATTACCTAACAGAACTTACTAATACAACCGTAGAACAATCTGAAATACGTTTCCCTTGAGTCAAAAAAAGGTTTTATAAGCTACTAGAACCACAAATACAAATTAAACGAAAGCAGTCACTTATGATACACATTTCCTAAATTTCGGTAAATTTTTAAAATTCCGGCTTTAGAACACGGAATCACAAGAACAGAACGCAAGTATTTTACCTCCATTGTGCTGCATCTTATGTTTTGATGTTGTTTATGTTTCATCTGATGTTTGTACATCATCAAAGTCCTAAAAGTCCTTACAAGTGCCTAAATGTTTAGAATTCAGAATCGCAAAGTATGTAAACAGATTTCCCAATGTTACTACAAAAACGGGAAGATAAGCATATTTATCAGTAGACAGAAATCACCTGTTATGATCCTTCATGGAAAATTGCAGATGCAATTAATGGAAGTTGAAATTACGGAAATACAAGTTGGCAGCCTGTAAGTTCAAAAATCAATACGTGATCTGATTCGTTTAAAAACTAGTGTTTAATGTCTAAATTCTCATCTACTTTAATGAAACATCTTAAATGTCTTTAAAAAAAGATGGAGCATGAACAAATACAAACCGCATTATTTCAATATGATATGTTATCAATCTTATCCATAGAAAGTTCTTCAATTTAGTTACAAAAATTTAATGTTTAAGAAATGTAATAATTTGCCATTTATATTAAAAAAAGTTTATTTTTCAAATCAATTCAAAAAGTGAAAACAAATTTATTGAAGTTAATTGAATAAAGTAATGAAAGCAATCGATAAACAGCTTTAAAATTTTTATACGATCCTCATAGGAAAGCTTATTTATCATTATACATTTTGAATTCTGTAGCAATATATATATTTTTATCTGACATCCTTGCAGTTTCTGAAAGTCAACATACAACGTTATGTTACTCGATTGCAAAAAACATATTTTTGAAGGTATTGTTCACTTCACACATGGTTTCTGATTTTCAATGAACGTGTAACTTGGTTTATTTATTTGCTAGTCTTAAGTTATAGTTCCAAATACTTTTTTAAGTATATAAAATTTATTACAATAGGTGTCAGTAAAAAATGCTCTAAATATATTTAAAAAAGATTTAGAGGATCAAATGTTTCGCTAAGAATTGTCTATTTTCAGTTCTAATACCATACATATATTTCTATCTAAAATCTTTATATTCATCAAAAGATATTTTAATGTGTTTCATTATATTATTCAAATAACATATTTAAAAGTTTTTTGTCACTTGCATCATTACTTTTGAAACAGCTTATTATTTGCAATTTTTTCATTGCTAAATAAAGCCTGAGATACATGAATATACCTGTCAGAACTAATGTTTTATTAAAGAACTTTTAGATTTTTATCTATATGAAACTTTTGCAAGAAGCCATAATATATATTTTGTGTCACATTATTTTGATGTAGGACAGAAGCCTTTTTGGAGGCAATCCGGTTGTAATGTACATGTCATGTTCCTTTACACTATACTTCATAGCAGAGTTAACCTGATCAATATTAAAAATTTAACAATGGGGGTGTACAAATTATATAAATAGCTTTAACGACTCATGCAAGTAACGCTATTTATAAGATTATAACTCTGCATTTTATAGAAAGAGGTAAATAACATTTAATTTTAAGACATTTAAGAAATTAGTATTTTCAACTTTTATTCTGAATAATTTCAGCATTTATCTAAAACATTTCATTTAGAAAGTCCTTCATTGATTTGCGTACTTATGACTATGTTATGTTAGTGGAGTTACCGTTTATCTAGCCAGTGTTCGGGAGAAAACAATTTAGAGTATTCTAACTTACGGATTTCTATAGAGCAATCATTTAAGTAATCAGATCATTTGATATCACTAAGGCACGGATTTTGAGGATAATTGCAATTTTAAGCATTTTTTTGCATTTATTCATATTTTTCCCTTTTTAGAGCATTTTAATCTTTTTTATTCCATTTTTTTATGATTTTGAGGCATTATTTAGCATGTCAGATTTTGCAGCAATATTTGGCATTTTTACACAATTTTCTGTTTAAGGAAATGTTTTTCACGTTAGAACTTCGTTATTTCACGTTTTTGTGGTGTGAAGGCATGTCACCTATGTTGTCCACATATTTTATGGTGTAAAGAGGTGTTCCTCTCGGTTGACCCTCTTCAAATAAAGCTAAGTTGGCAATGGATTTAAACCAGACTTCTAATTCTCTCATACATAGTGCAGCCTAGACCTTAAACAAGGAAGAAAAATCAGATGTAAGCAAATCTGTATTTTCATCTATGCACATTCCTAGACGTTGGAAGAATCTTCTTAAAGTATCGCTTACATTTAACAACATTGAAAAGCACCAGATAATTCAATGTAAATAAGATTTGATTGACGAAAAATAAAATTTTAGTTCAAGACAACCAAATCTTTTAAAGTTAGTCATATACGTATTTGAACACATTTCTCAATACAGAAATTATACTATTTACATTTAGCTAAAATTATTGATATTTGTACTATGACTTCATAAATTTTAGTGTGTTTTTCGTTTAGGTAAATTATTTTAACATCATAAAAATATAAAATTTTAATTGCATGATTGCATTTTAAAGGCATTTTTCAAGTGTTCTAGAGCCACTTTTAAACAATTTTAGAGCACTTTTGGGATTTTTTTACGTCATCAAAATCCGCGCTTTAGATATCACTAAACATAATCAGTGATATCTGTATTTTCAGATGCATTCATTTCAGTAATGACTGTACTGATTATTTATTTACATTACTGATGAGTGATCAATAATCATTGATATCACTGATTAAAGATCAATGATTACAACAGCTGTCACCTGCAGTTCTAATTGAGTTCCTGTAACCAAACTCATTTGAACTGCAGAACTCATCCTGAACTCAAATAAAGAACTGCAGTTCTAATTGTCACCTGCAGTTCTTTAATTGAGTTCCTGTAACCAAACTCATTATTTTGAAACATCTTAGTATATACGGTATTGCTTTGTGTTACTGCAGTAGTATAGATTTCTTGAATACAGTGATAATTTGATGCCCAGGTGCACCACAATCGTCAAACAATAGAAACTAAGGGAGTGTTTTTAATCCAGATTTTGTAAGAATCTCTTATACGACTTAAGTTTAAACGAGATAACAAAGTATAGAGTTGCATGTTGAAACTGAAATAAAAAATTAGCAGCCTTTTTACGTCTGAAGGAATGGATAAAAATACTTAATGATCTAATAAGAATCCAGTGTTTCATAACAATATTAAACTATACCATATTCTTTTTTAAAATAAGTTATATAATTGATTGAAAAATTGCATAATTGAATGAAAATTTTACTTAAATTTATTGCTAGAAAGTTAACTGAATCTTTTAGCTGTTAAGGGAAAAACATGTTTAAATCGACGATAGATGCATGCATTTGAAAGTGAATTGAACCAAATGAATATTTCAGGTGGTGGTTAGTTTTCATTGTATGTGTTTATGCAATAGCAGACTTACGATATGTAGCTTAAAGGCAGACTTTAAAATGAATATTGTTGGAGTTCTATAAAGATTTTATATTTCCTATTCAATCACAAAATTATATCCAGCTTCGCTATTATACATATTTTCTGGCATCTTTGTAAAGGCTAAAATTTTATAATGTTTATTATATACTGTGTATGGTACTCTTTAAAGTGATATTTCATGAAACATGGGAAAAATCAAGATTTTCTTTTCATTTTAAGCTGCATAAATCTGTTTTCCGGAACAAACATGTTTAAAGGTTCTTATATAAGTAGATACCCGATACATTTTTGAGCCAATTTTCATCAGCAGATACAATACATTATGGAAATTATGCATGAGTGGTAGTTAAGAAACAACTTTTTTATGTAAGTCATTTTTATCTATTTATCACTAATAAAATTTATACTCAGTTAGAATTTATGTAGATTTTAGAGCAAACTACATGTTAAAAACATATTTTATTCCAAAATTAAAAGTACATAAAAAGCATCTTTAGAATTGGCATAGTTATGATTTTGAAAAACTAATCATATATTTCTTTTAAATCCAATTTTTACGCTGATATTAACAATATACTTCAACCACTCAGAAAAGCATGATTTCCCCCCCCCCCAAGCAGTGGCGGCTCGTAACTTAAGTGAGTGGGGGTGCTGCTTCAGAAAATATTTAGCGAGCTCTTTAATGAAATATTATGTAAAATTTAACGGTATATACAAAGCAAAAATTTTTTAGTTTTTACAGTGATGAAAACAAAATTCTCTCTTTGGTGGTTTTGTGGGAATTGTCAAGAGGAATTTTATCAATTCCATCATTTCATTAAAAACGACATATAGTTATTTCTAACATGAATGTCATATAGTCATTTTCTAACATGAATTTCAGATTATCAATTAATTTGCAATATATTTCTTGATATTTTTAATTCCTGGCTGAAGTATTTTATTAGCAAGCATGAACTTCTTTCTTAACCGAAGTCCTAAAACTGTGAAAATGCAAGCTGTTGACATTCATTTACAGTCGTAGATTTCTTTTCTTGAGAAACAAGACCATGTTTAAATTATTTGTAATGAAATAAGCCATTTGTAATAAATATTTATTTAGTAGAAGAGTTAGAGGCGTAAATTAATGTATTATACTTTTTATTCCGTTGGAAGAATGTAATATTCAGGTTTTTTAAGCGCAACACTCACAGAACAAAAACGATAAATTCATTTTCCGGAACGGCAAATAACCACAGTGACCCCTGCGCGTGAGTCTGCTTCTTATCGCGCAAAAGCGCGCAGGCACAAAACAGTTAAAATTCGCTTCGCTGGCACTGTGGAACTTAACAGTTCCGTGCGTGGTTTTTGTCAGTTTTTCGTGGTTTAGGTCATGGCTATTGATGCAAAATTTTAAGGATGAGTACGAGTATGTATAAAAAATGAAGTAAAGGAGAAAAAATGCATTTATACAAAATATGTTCGATAAAACAGACAGTAAACTGGGGGTGTTGCAGTTCCGTAGTGCCTATGAACGAGCCGCCACTGCCCCCAAGTATGCCTTCAGAAAAAGAGATTTACTATATTTTTTCTCTCTAAAGAACAGTTTTAAAGATTAAATTTACTGTTAGAGGGAAAAAAAACGGGAAAAAAAGGAATTATACTTACAATAATCTAATTCCACTTCCTTTACAAAATGCTTCCATCAAGTTCTTTAAAATCATTTAGCAGTTCTTTAATCTCGATTCTTAAAAATTAGTAAAAATATCTGCTTTCTCATTCATTATTGACGGTATCGATAATATTAAGTTAAAAATACGATATTTGTACCTTTATGCTTTTAACGCGTCATGTAAATGCAGCTGAAGTGATGACAAATCATGCATTAGCATTGAGAATTTTTGTGAAAAGAAAATGGAAAGACAGTCTCTAAAAATGTCTCATGATGCTGCTGCTGACAGATTTGAGCAAATCCGCGACATGTTTTCGCGTTTAAGCCCCGCAGGTACGCGGTGGCAACTCAGTCACGTGATGTGATTAAGTTTCAGGTTAAAAACATGACTGTCAGAGACACATTCTTTCATCGCAGTTAAATCAACAGGTTAATTACACTTTAGATAAGTTTAATTTGAAAATCTCTCCGACTTGGCGTTAATAGCAACAGCCTTCCTTTTAGGAAGTGGCGAAAGAAAATAACTCATTTCAAATAAGAAAAACCGTTTACCTCCTTTCTCTGATTTTTTCATGGTATATTGTAGTCTACTTTAAAAAGTGTAATATGGATTTCCCAACAAGTGGAATAACCAGCAAATTCGTCAAGTTTGTCCTTTGCAGAGAGATGAGACCGGAAGATAATACACTCCCAGCTAAAATATCAAGTTTCGGGTCGCCCACAAAGCCCTTTGTTTATGCATTACACCATCTTTTCGCGTCCTTCGCTGGAATTTTAATTTGTTTCCCCCCAGGGTTTGAGGACAAAACCGCTCGTGATTATTCGTCGAAAGCGAAAATTTCAGAGTTCACCTACTTTCCTGCATGCACCCTCTCATCCTTTATCATGAATCAGAAGCCATCTCTTTGTTGTCGAAATTAAGAATCTTCTTCATCACTTTTCTTTTCACAACATTCAACAAAGCAGGTATTTTCCGGAAAATTACGGTTATGAGTTCCGTCTAATTGACTTTGTCACCCTATTTACAAACTTGTCTTTTTTGAAAAATAAAAACCTTGATATATCACATACCTTCTCGGAGTATATATAAGAGCGCATCTTGTTCTGCATCATCACTACCTCCAAGGATTTTGGACTGAAAGCATCAGCGTAAGAGCAAGCATGTTTTGGACTCAGGTAAGAGAACTTTTGTTTCACTCTCAGGATTAACTTTACTCTGAAATTGCTGACTTAACCATTTTCTGAGTGCGATGAACGAAAATCATCCACGGAATAAGTAATGATACCTTTGGGGAAAAAACTGTCTTTTGGTTGGATATTGGATTCCTAATACCGATGAACGAAAATCATCCACAGAATAAGTAATGATACATTTGGGGAAAAAACTGTCTTTTGGTTGGATAATGGATTCCTAATACCGATGAACGAAAATCATCCACAGAATAAGTAATGATACATTTGGGGAAAAAACTGTCTTTTGGTTGGATATTGGACTCCTAATACCCGATTTGCTTGCAACTTGGCTAAACCTTTCAATTTATCAAGATCTCAAATAAGCCAAACAATTGACAAAATTTAGACAAAAGTAATGGAAAATTTAAAAAACTGAAGTTTTTTGCTATGATTTATTGAATAATTGAATAATGGTGTCAAATTCTGCCCCTATATCAGCCATGGTATTCTCCGAAACTTTGAATCTTACCATATCACAAAATTCAGAACCCTTAGCCTTCACCGGTTAATGTCTAGAATATTAAATTTATGACTATAAAATTAAAATTCTAACTGCTCAAACTGTAAATCAAATGTGTTACGCTCAATGTATTAGAACATCTTACAATCAGATAACCTAACATTCAATATTTCTGGCGTTTTTTATACGTTTAGATGTGTTAGATTTCAGTATAATGAAACAAGAATGCAGCAACAGCAATTTTCTTTTTCTCTCTTTAACATATCAAAATTACTGAATGTTTTGTTAGTAGCCCACGCTCTATTACCATTTAAAACATTATTATACTCATTATACAAAGGGAATTGACTACACTTGAATAAATCTATCACCTACAAAACAAAAAAAAGGGAAAAAATTTAAAAATACTTTAATAAGAAACTTTTCTATCATTAATTAATGTCTTTAATTTATAGAAGTTTTATTTTGTTTTTTCCTTTGTAATTTTTTGCTATTTTTTTCATACATCGTACCCATAGCTTTTATTGACATTTGCGTGAAATGTTTAGGAGAACCATAAGTAGAATGGCATTGTTAAGAGACCAGTCAATGTAGCTCTTGAAACGTTTTAATCATTCCGTACAAATAACATACATGTCCGTAATGTCTAATGAAAAATAACTATCTATAATTAGAACATTTTAAATGTCGCGTTTCTCCTCGTGTTTTTAATTAATGCACTTAAGAACCAATTGATATATACGGCTTTGTTGTAGATTTGCTTTCGCATTGCTGAGCACGTATGAACGCTATCTTTCTCAATTGAGATAACATTGGTATCTAAAACTGAATATCATAAGTCATACAAATATAAAATGTTCGAGAATCAGGATTTTTTCGATTCACCACAAATTTTGAAAGTACACCGGTAGGGATAAACAAATAATGCAAACTAGGAAAAAATTAAGAAAATATGTGTCGTCTTTAATTAATTTGTGACACCATTTTGGCAGATATTTGACATGAAATAAAAGCTTCCGAAACTGTCCCATAAACTTGCTGAATCATACCTTAATGAGTAAGATACCATAGGAAGAACAGATTAGCACCGATACATTACTAAATAGATATTCTTGCTACAATAGCTCTTCACTGGAGGTCTGCTTAATATAAGTGATGCTACAATTTCTTGAAATAATCTGTTTATTCAAAGCTTATAAATTATTTATATTATATAGGTTACATTATTGATCCTAGTTCTTGCAATTCATGCAAGAGCTGGAGGAGTTGGTGGAGGTGCCATCGGTGGTAGAGGAGGACGTCCAGGGATTCCAGGACGAGCTGGAGGGGGACTTGGTGGCTCTGGTAGTGGCCTTGGAGGTTTTGGTGGAGCACAAACTGGAATTCCAGGAGCTGGCGGAGTTGGCGGAGGTCTTAGAGGAGGACTTGGTGGTGCTGGAGGACTTGGAGGAGCAGGAGCTGCACTTCAAAGACCTGGAGTAGGAATTGGTGGTAGTCTGGGAGGTATTGGAGGTGGAGCACCAGGAACTTCCGGACAACTTGGTAGCGGAATTAGAGGTGGTCGACCTGGACTTGGAGGAAGATTTGCAGGAGTTGGAGGCGGTGCAAGAGGTATGGTTGGAGGTGCTGGTGGATTTGGCGGTATGCCAGGAGGATTTGGACCTGCGGGTGGCATGATCGGAGGAGCTGGTGCTGCTGGAGGCATTGGAGGAGGAGCGGGATTTGGAGGAATGGAAACTGTAAGTAGTATTTATGTATATATTAAAAATATTTAGTTATAATAAAAAATAACAAATAGGTTTCAACTTATACTTTTGTATTCTACATGATTATTAGTATTTTTAAAACTTTTTCATGGATTTCATGGACTAAATTTTTCTTTAATTTAAAATGTGAGACGATTTTACGATTTATAAAGACATGAAATAACTCATTGAAAGTGTGTGTTAGTCAGGGTATTTTCAATTATTTTCAATTAATCTTTACTTCTAAAAAAATTGATGTCTAAATCAAATGAATACAATTTTTAATTAATCTTTACTTTTAAAAAAATTGATGTGTAAATCAAAATGAATACAATCAGGTATGTAATTTGAAATTGAAAAACAAGTAAGTGAAATAAAATATTCTGGAGCTGTAAGTGACCTAATTTTAAGCTAAAATTTTAAAGATGAGTTTCATTATTTCAGTGATTCCTTTATATTTTAAATTTCGAGTAATTTTTATTGCTAATTACGGAGTCTCGTATTGCTCCTGACAGAGCCTGTAATACAATATTTAAGCTTTTCAAATATTTGCAACTAAAGATAAAAACATATTAATACAGATTGAAGAAAAATATGAAAATTTAAAAATTCATTTATCTATGAAAATGACTACAGAGTAATTAAGTTCAAAGGCTAGGCGTATTATGTACATTTAAAAAGAAAAATATTTTTGTTCTTCTACACTCTAAAGTCATTTCAATATTTGCAAACATTCGTCGAAAAGTAATTTCCATTAGCAATACAGTAGCAAAACTAGTTTGCATGCGATGCACAGGTATTCATAACTTTCGTTTCAGTTACGTTAAATCACCAAGTAATTTAAAAAATCTAGCAAAAGTATTCATGCGATATTACTTTGATATTGAATTTTAAATGCGAATTGAAATATTGGTATGTGTTGCAAATCGAAACTTGTTTCTTATTAAGAAATTTCTGTTTCAATGAACAGAAGCCAAGGGAAATCCTTCAATATTATTTATTTGTCCTGGTGATTTTGAATTACATTGAAATCTGTCTACAGTCAAGCCCGCTTAATGGAATAGCCAATTTGCCACAAAAAATTATTCTAATAAGCGGGATATATTCCATTATCCGGGATCACATTGACACGCTCACAATATATCAATTCACATATAAACCAAGACAGTAATAAAATACTAATTGTAGGCATATTTAAACTATTATAATTAACAGTCTATTAATTAAAAGTAAGAAAACTTTAAATATTTTAAAATTTAGAAATTAAATGGAAAACGTGATATTTTACTGTAGAATAAGTTTTTTCCTTATTTTTTGGAAAATACTAATTAAAATGTTACTTGCGTTTTGCAAAAGAAGTCAGGCATTTTAGACCGTTACCTATACTGTAAATTAACCTGTTTTTTTAATATTTTATTTCATAAATTAGATTGTGCAATACAATGGAAATATATAAGCTTTATTTTTACATAAAGATACGTAAGTAGAACAATACGGATGAGGTGGCAAAGGAAAACAACAACAATGAATTGAAAACTTATTTCATTCCTGTGCAAGAAGCAGCCATTTTCTGCAATTACACATTTTCTGTAAAGTGAGAAAATTGCTCTGAAAGGCATTCAGTTAATGAACATTCAAAATGGTTCTTTTTGCAAATAAATTCTGAAAAGAAGTTTGAAAAATGGAAAAAGATTGATATTATCATTGATAAAAGTTATTCCTTTAAGCGGGATAACTTCAAATATGATATTCCATTAACCGGGAAATTTAACAAAGAAGCTAATTACTGCGGCTTGGTACATTGAAAATTTATCACATTAAGCGGGATATTCCTTTAACCGATATTCCATTAAGCGGGTTCGACTGTATTTCGGTAAATTTTTTTTCTACCGATAAAATGCCACTCAAAATTATGCATTTCGAACCTCCCTATTACGTTATTGTTTTTCCTATGGAACTGCTTTTGATGAAAATTTCGAGGTATTTTGCCCTTCAGTTACTTATATTTAGAGCTCTCTCATTAAGTTTTACTTTTCTCAAAAACAAAACATAAAAATAAGACTTTCTGAAAGTTAGTGTTTGCGGGAGACACTAAATGTATGTCTCTATGTTAACGCGAAGTTTGTTACTGAAGCTACAATCTGACGAGTCGAAACAGAACACATATTCAATACAAACTTTCAGAGAGTATACTCTTTGTTTAAGATTGTCTTTCATAATCGATTTTAGGTTTAAACTAAAGCAAACCTGAATGTTTTCTTTTAGCCGACACCATTCAGTTTCGACTACCAAGCTCCTGATGAACAGGGCAACAACCACTTCAGAAATGAAGAAGGTGACGGGTTCGGCAATGTCTACGGAACCTATGGATATACTGACAATCAGGGCTTGTACCGAGTTGTAGAATACATGTCTGGACCAGGCGGCTTCCAAGCCAACATCTTGACTAACGAACCAGGCACTAAATCAGAAAATCCCGCTGACGTCACCATCAATGCTGAGCCATCGCCAGCGGGATTGCAAGAGATGTACACTCCTACCTCTGGACTTGGTAAGTGATTTTTGAACATTCGGTAAAATACATCAATAACCGAGAAAATATATGTTCTAATACCACCTGATTTAATATTTTCATTAACATATGTACAAATATGTTTGGTATATAGTGATTTTCTTCCTCATTGGAATCTTTAATAATCAAAAAACGTTTTATTTCTCATGACTTTTTTACCGTTTTGTCAAGATTTCAAACTGTATTAGCAATACTTAAATTCCAAATAAGTTTCGAAATTTAAATCTGAATTTCGTGTTTATTTCGTACTCCAATCTTGCAAGTTGATATAAAGGACATAAATTAAAATCTGTTTTAAAATTACTAATAATGACAAATACGATGAAAACTAAATGTTTAACTAATGTAAAATAATAGTACATGCAAGGGTTCTTAAATGAAAGTTCCTACAGATACTCTAAATTAATATGTATTATTCAGCATTCCTTATAATTGTACAAAAATAATTTTTTATGAGTTTGGCTTCGACTTAAACTTAATCCAATTAAGACAGAATCCTTATGTCCATTACAGTGTATTGGAAGTGTATAAATAAAGGCTGATATAAACATATGTATATAGCTATAAAAAGATTAATTAAAGCTAAGCCAACGAAAATTTAGCCTTGTAGGGCATTTTCACATCTCAAACCTCAGTAACGTGATAACTGAGACTTGGAGGTTTTCTCCAATTCTTTTAAAACATCTCTGACAGGCTCGTAACAGGCTCTTTAAACAATATTGACAATAAGGAAAGATATCTAATTGATTTTACATGTTAACAAGATAGGCTAAGAAATTAAGAGTCGTTACCGTTGGTTCATAGTTTTTGATTCCGAAGGAATAATCAAGTTAAATAAATAAGGGTAACTAAAATGTTTTCTCTCTTTATGGTAGTGAGTATTTTCAAAAAACGGCGAAATAATTTCGTACATGGATGTAGCATCTGTAATAATTCATTAAAATTATGTACTATTGATTAATCAAGACCTATAAAGCTAGTGTCATATCAGACATACATGAGAGAAAAATATTTATTGTTCTAACAGTTTTAGTTCTTTTAAAATAAGACAATTTTTTCATGGTTTGCTCTGATGTAGAAAGCATTGGAGCATTGCAAACTTTCAGCGTGAATTTCACAGTAGAATGCAATCAAGAAAACACAAGCTATTTCAAAGTAGTTATACATTTCTGGAAAACAAATAAGAAAATTACATTACAAAAATTTAAATGCTAGTTTTAACTGCTGGAACATGATACATTAACATTTAAAAAATCTTTAAAAGAATTTGCAAATAGTAAACATTATATTTTTACTCTACTTTTATGTTTTACTAAATTAAAAAAGAAAAGTGCTTCTTTACAAACTTATATTTGTTCCTTTAAATCGTATAAGTAGATTTGTCCAAAATTTTCGGAGGAAATATAAGATTGTCCAATTTTAGTTGTTTAGTTTAATATACATCTAAGTTGTTTATTTTAACACACACTACGGCAAAATTTCAATTTTTGAAATAAAAAGTAAAACTATGCAAATTTTATTTCGCTATCATATAGCAATAATGATTTGTATTTTCACAGGTGGTGGTTTCGGCGGAATGGGAGGACTTGGAGGTGGTAGAGGTGTTGGTGGCGGTGCTGGATTCGGAGGAATCGGTGGTGGACTTGCTGGCGGCCCATTTGGAGGTCTGGGATCAACTGGTGCTGGACTCGGAGGACTTGGAGGAAGATTAGGTGGAGCACCTGGTCTTGGTGGTGGACTAGGAGGAATGGGTGGAGTTGGCGGTGCACCAGGAGGATTCGGTGGAGTTGGCGGTGGACTGGGAGGATTGGGTGGAATTGGAGGGCTTGGAGGAGCTGGAAGTGGCTTAGGTGGACTTCGTGGAGGAGTAGGTGGTCTAGGTGGTCTAGGAAGTGCCAAGCCAGGAAAAATGATTGGTGGCATTGGAGGTCTTGGTGGTGCTGGCGGTTCAGGTTTATTTTCTGGAATTCCCCGAAGTTCAAGTAGTAAAAGTGGATACTAAATTTATAGTTTAGAATTTCATGTTCAGTCTCCAGTTTTGTGTCCAGTCTCTTGTTTTCTAAACTTTATAGCTGCTATTTTGCTTCGACAGAATGTCAAGTCTTTTTATGTGAAGCTTTACTGAACAAAAATGTTACGTGAACTGCCAAAAATTATGTGTACAACGAAAATACAATGTGAAAAGCCAAAAACTATGAATCCTATAACTGCATTTTTAGAATTTATGAAAGTAAGAATATGTAAATGAACTCTTTTTAATGTTATTTTAAGTGATCTGTTATTTCAAATAATTCTGCTGTAAATGTCTTTAGAATTTTTCATCTTTCATTTTCTTGCTTTAAAAAGAAATGTTTGTTGTCTTGCAATCGTGTTTTGTTGGTACTTCTTTGCTGCAATTTATGTAATCCTGCATTTGCTTCTAGTTGCACGCAATAAAAGCATTTTATTTGACAAAGGACTAATTTATTTTGGTTCAGATTTTACCAAATGGCAAATAAAGCATAATTCATTCAAATTCATTTTTAAAGAAATCTAAGGGCCGGCTGTTCATGTTTATCCACTAATTCGACGCATACAATATTTGATACTTATTTGTACTTGGTTCACTAAAATCATCAGTATCCTGTTGCAAAACAATATTAAATATAAATTTCTAGTTTAATTTATATAACCACTTGAGTCTACATATCCTGTACACATAGATGATTTCTATTAATAGCAACTAATTTCCTAATGTTAGAAATAATAATTTTGGTCATTTCTATTATTACCTGAACATTATTTAAAACTATAACCAAAGATATGGCAATAATATGCACGCCAATTGTGCTGAACTGAGCACTGTCATCCAAAGTGTACATAATTTTTTTTTATCCTATAATATTTTCAATAACATGCACTAGAATAAATCCAAATGTGTCTGCTTCTTTTAACGGTTTACCTTGTAGGTCTGTTAGACAAAAAAGGCTGATTATTTCATTAATTTTTATAGATGACACAACATATGCAACTGACACATCTAATGGTTTACGAGCAATGGTTTTACGATTACACTGCCCTAAAGACAAATTTAAAACTATAATCAAAAGGACTGTCACAATCTCATAACGCATCTGAACGCAGAAATAGTATAGTAATTATACTTCATATAATATATTTGAAGTATAAAAAAAGTTATATCTTAAAATTCATGACGTAACCAAAGGCTGTGAGGTTTCTAACATTATATCGGAAAATCATACAAGTATTACAAGTGTGAAGAATCGGAACATCGTGATTTCATTGGCAAGCCAAGAACAACAAATGAATTTGAATAACTGTTATTGAAATATACCAGCTGTGGCATCCCACCTCCAATGTTTATGAACTCTGAGTTGTTTTAGCGTGCGGTGTTTTCTCTTACCTGCTTTGATTGTTAAATTTCTGAATTGTTTGAGAACAGAGAGAGGACATGTGGATGATGTTTCGGGCTGGATGTAAAAAGGAAAGAAACTGAGAAATAAATAAATTGTACTTATAATTAACTCTTTTTAATTAATAGAATTAATAAAATGGAGACTTAAATAAAAAATAAATAATATAACACGTTCCACTTCAAAGAACTAAAATGTTCAGTAAAAGAAAAATTACATATTGGATAACAATAATGAACAAAGTACGAAAATTGAAAAAAGACAAAACATGTATTTAAATAACTAATGGAATATTCAAATCATGCAGCATAATGTCTAATTTGGCAAGAATAAAAAATTTAAAAAGAGACCAAATTACAAAGAAAATGTATAAATAAAAAGTATAAAACTAAATTTAAAACTAAACATCTTACCAAAAAAGCATGAAAACAACCAATTCTTGAAATTGAATTCTACACTTCTAGTCGGTGGTTGAAGTTACTGTTAGTCTTAACTACTATGGAATTTAAATCGATTAATCAGTTTATAAACAAATGGTTTAGGATAGTTATGATCTTGTAAATGTTTTTTAAGTAACTCAACTTGCTTATTAATATTTATATTTGAACAAAGTCTGTTGATTCTTATAAGTTGTTTGACAATAATATTTTTGAAAAGATTTTTATATGTGAGCAAGAATAAAAATATTGGCTCTTTGCTATTTCGAATATGTAGTCATTCCTTTTGTCATAAATATCTGTAATTAAATCTCCGTTGTCTTTTCTAAAAATATTTATGTCAAGAAAATTAATGTTTTAGAATTATTATTACTTTTTATAAGTTCAAGATAGTTGGGATAAAAACTAGGTGTATCCATATTGCTTTTACTGAAAATGATGTCATCTATATATCTATATAGTAATGTATTATCATCTATATTTTCAACTGTTTCAAAGTTACTTAGAAACATGTTAACTAGCTGGCTGGATGATGGACTACCTTGAGTTATACTAAATTTTTAACTAGTAACTGCTTTCTCTATCAGAACAATACTATTTACAAACAAATAAGCCTCAACTTCACCATCAAAACTGGTGGTATCTCTCCCTACAGCCTTATAAAATGCAAAATGGTCAGAATAGATTCCTGCACCGGCACCAGTACTTCGCTCAATCATGGATCCATCAGTGTAAATGTAATTAGGAGTGAACGAAATTATGTTAATGATATAAGTTTTAATGCTGGCTTCATATTCACATCATTACTTTTATGCCTATTTTTAAATGACGTTACTGCATTTATAGAAGTTTCGGATAAAACAGGCTTTCACTTATTCGTTGCTTTCATTTACAGGCAGTTTTGTTCAATCCTTTGAAGATCGTGAAAGTGAGATTTTAATCAAAGTACAACTGAAAACTTTTATTGTATTGCAACGTGACTTTACATCCGTATCAAAGCTTTGCAATTACGTTAAAACAAGTTAATCAGCTCATGTTTTAAATAACAATAGTCTTAGATTTTTCGAACGCTTTATAATGAAAAAGCTTTAGAAACAATATTTTACAACTTTGGTCTGACCGATGTAGTGTTTGCATTTAACTTCATGGACAAAAGAGAACTCTTCTTTAAGTGAAAGTAAACACGTGTTGAAAACATATATTTATTTTTCTTTTCTGTTTATGCAATTATTCCTGTTGTGAGAAAGGTGCAATTTTCTTGAAATTATTGTAGAGCTAGAAACACATGAACTGGTTTTCGTATAGATTACGCATTCATGTTTTCCTAGATGAAATATTTCAAATTGTTTGTTTTCAATGAAATATTTTAGTTTTTTTCTCAACGTCCATGATAGCTGCAATTAAATGCATTGAATTTTAAAATTATTGCCTTAAATGCCTCTTTTTTTCTCTTAACGTGTTTCTAATCACCAATTCTTTTGTCCTCCCTTTACATTCATGCTTTAATGAGTTTTGTGAAACGATAGTATAATTATTTTATTTGACCACATTTTAATGACTGAAATTACAATCTTATTTCGAGCATGTTGTGATTGTAAGAGAATTTAGAAAAAATACAGATTTAATTTTATAATCAATGAAAAATGTACTATATAATAATTTTAGAAGCTTGATACATCAAACAATAAAAACAAGATTTTTTTCTTTAACTATTTTTTTTTAATATAGCAGTCATGACGTTAAACTGTTGCAGAAAACAAATTCAAGAACAAAAAACATACAAAAAAACTTGGAACCGTTTGGGTTCCCGTGTTCCAATTTAACCATTGGGAAATGATGTTGGTAGCTGCAACCTGCAAAAAGCTTTTTCGTTTATTTTTTTAAGAAAAATGTTGTAAAATAATTAATACTGCGTTGATTTTTATGATCGTCTGTTTCTACGTAAGCAAAATCATTTCTATGGCATCAAAGAGTTCATGATATTGTGAATCTTGTTGCCAGATTCAAGATTGGGCGGCAGAAATGTGCATTAAAAATTAATATATATTTTGTAAATTAAAAACAAAATGTTTGCTACTGAGTTTCTGACCCCCGTAATTTTCTACATTAGAACATCCAATTTCGTATCCCTACCGTGTTGAAATAATATTAATTCATGAAAAAGATAGAACAACAACTAAACACCACATTAATTTGTGTTTTTAAAATTCAACGTCCATTTTATTCACACGAGAGTAAAAATAATCTTTACCCATCAAAGATTTCGAAAATTTAGAATTCACCAATCAGTGATCGAATAAAAGTGGAAGGACATTTGTTTCCACAAAAGCAACAATCATTTTACAATGGTTAATAGCTAAAATCATGTAAATGATATTAGTATGCACAAAAAAAGCAATAATGACTATCATACCATTGCATTGTTGAAATCTTGCCTTTTGATTTTTAAAATGAAGTGAATTCAACTAGAAACTAAATAAAGAGTTCGGGGCAAAACGAAAAGAAGATATTCTTCAGTGAGCGGTGCTATGAACATCACAAAAAAATGCATTCAAAATGTCGATGTATCACATGATGAAACACTAATTTAAAAAACACCATTTTAGAATAGTGTTTTTTAATTAGTGATTAATTAAAACACTAATTAGTAATTAATTCTAAAACACTAATTTAGAAACACTAATTTTGGTGTTTCAACTCTAAAATTCAGAATTTATTTTATCGCTGGTTTAGATAATTGGATAGATTGGGCCTCATGGTTGTTTTGAAGCACAAGCATTTCAAACCTTTATTTCTTCATATGACGTGTTCTCAGTTCCCCTTCGTACGCAGCAGGGGCGTAGCAATTCAAAATCCATGGGAGAGGAGGAAATCCATCCAACATTTACGCCGAATATTCAAAAATATTGCATTAGACTTAATGAATAGTCAAAATTAATCTAAATTAAATAAATAGCTTAATTTAAATAATAAGTTATTCCCTTCATTAATTATTTATTAATTAATTATTAATTATTAATCATTATTAAATAATTATTATTAATAGTTTAATTTATTAATAAGCTGAACTATTACTTAATTAGCAACAGCTCAACTCATCCAACATTTCCACTGAATACTCAAAAATGTTGGATAAGCCTTTATTAACAATCAAAATTAAGTTAAACTGAACTAAATTAATATCTTGATTTAATTAGTAAGTTATTCCCTTCATTAAATATTAATTGAATCATTATTAATTATTATTCATCATTAATTCATATTTAGTAATCTTTATTGACTGAATAATTATTAAGTAATAACTTGATTTAATTAGAGAGTTATTCATTTCATTAATTATTAATTAAATCCTTTGCAAAACTGACTACGGGCACAATACTTTGCTACCGAATGGGGGGGGGGGCTTTGGCCCCCTAAGCCCCCCCCTTTCCTTCCTCACTGATCCTGTGTCGTGGCGTTAACG
>Ga0115856_100167_pt1 | contig 21896 bp, 19 predicted proteins | sample InSIn4gowninarea_FD_83870 | JGI IMG/M metagenome (GOLD analysis project Ga0115856, IMG submission 83870)
ATAAGTTTATCTCCCCCTCAGACAACGGAGCTGTATCATCTACTTTATTTAGAGATTGCTTTTCTTCTAACTCTTCTAAGTCTGACACAGCCGAGTCTTTCTCTTTATTTTTTGTAATACTCTCTGGCGCTCCCTTTATATTCTTCTCTAGAACTTTAGGAGAATTTAGCCCCGGATTTCCTACTGATGCCCGATTCTTACTTTTAGTTAATTCTTTTTTACTTTCTGTTAAGTATTGCTTTAAGGTGGCCGCTGAAACTAATATTCCTTCTCCTTCAAGTATCTCTGACAAGTCTTCATAAGAGTATCCCTTCTTCAAAGCAGCTCGCAGCTTATCCCGCAACAAGTAAATACTCTCTCGCAGCGTTAGTTCTGACTTCTGCTTCACATCTAACGAATCTAGTTTTGATAAAGTGGCTGATAGTTGGTCTACGTGAATCTTTTGGTTTGGTTTCGCAGTTGCCATAAAGTATCCTACCGTAATTACTCTCACTACAATGAATGGTGACACAACTAGCCACTACACAGGTAGAATCTTTACACTAGTATGTCTTGCTGATGACAAACAGAATTTAATTCACCTGGGTAATATCTCAAGAATATTTTCCCACTAGGGTAGTCAAGTGTCTAAGCCTCAGAACTACTGTTACACTCTCGCTCTCTAACGAAAGATTGTTGGTACTTCTGAGCAACAGTATTTTACTCAATTCAGTTATATCCCCTCTTCTTTTTCCCAGTAGCACTGCTTGTGCCATAGCCCCGGTTATACTGTTAAAGTTTTCGTTGTGTGGCATAACATAAGGACTCACTCCACAATTTTGCCGCTATCGCGGTCGCTGCGCTCAAAATTGCTCTGTTCGCCGGGGGGGGGGCAGCCTTCATCCCCTGCGTGTGAGGCATAATCTAGTTTAGCTGCTGGGAAAGAAAGAAGCATGGCATACGGGATTTGCAGGATTCAGAAACTCAAGGCAGGGGCAGTTGGTCGGTCTGCTCAACACACTAGCCGAAAACGCGAAACACCTAACGCCGACCCAGAAAAACAGCACATTCGTATTATAGGGCAACCAGACACCCCAAACACCCCAGACCTGGAAACCTTAGTAAGACAGCACATTGGCGACCAAACAATTCGCAAGAATGCTGTATTGGCGGTTGAGTTTCTGCTGACTGCCAGCCCCGAATACTTTAGACCCGATGACCCAAGTAGAGCGGGATACTATGAACAGCAACGACTAGAATCCTTTCAGCAGAAAGCTTGTGAATGGCTGCAAACCAGATATGGCTCACGCATAGTCAGAGCCGAACTCCACCTAGACGAGTCCACCCCCCACATACACGCCTACATGGTTCCACTGGATGAAAAGGGGAAGTTGAACTGTAGAGCCTTACTAGGTGGCAGCCGCTATCGTCTATCAGAATTGCAAGATGATTTTGCTCTCGCCATGAAACCACTAGGGCTAGAACGCGGCATCAAAGGCAGCAGAGCTAAGCACACAGAAGTCCGAAAATATTACGCAGCTATTAACCAGCAGCCAGATGCTAATCTCGACATTCAGACAATGCAGCAACTCGTTGCAGATCGTCAACGGGCAATCAACGACAGCGCACAGATGGAGCAGACGGCTCTTGCACTCTCTAGGGAGTTAGAGCGCAAAGAAAAACGAATTTCCCTTCTGAAACGTCAGGCAGAAGTAGCAGAACAAGTAGCACAATCTTGGCAGAAAAAATATCAGGAATTAGCTGATAAAGTTCGAGATATTTCGCTAGAGCAAGTGGCTTATGAATTAGGTTTAGACCCCGACCCAAAAGATAAGCATAAGTGGCAGAATGAGAACCACATCATCAATATCACTGGCAGCAAGTTTTATGACTGGCAGTACCTCAAAGGTGGTGGGGGTGCAATTGACTTAGTAATGCACGTAAATTCTAGCGACTTTAAGCAGGCAGTAGTTTGGTTAAACGACCGATTTGGTGAAGGAGCAATGCTCACTGCCACCAGCTACCATGCCAGAGAAATTGCCAAGACTGAACCCGTGACTAAATTCACTCCACCAGTCCAAGAAGAAAGCAAATGGCAGCAGGTAAAAACCTATCTCACTCGTGAGCGCAGAATGCCAAGCAGTTTGGTAGAGCATCTGCATCAGCAGGGATTAGTTTATGCAGATGACAAACAAAATGCTGTGTTTATTCGCCGCTCTCTAGATGAGCTTTCAATCACTGGTGCGTCACTAAGAGGTACAGCCGGAACCGAGAACATATTCAAAGGTTTAGCACAAGGGTCTAAACGAAATGCTGGGTGGTTTCACTTCCAAAAAGGAGGACAATCAGGCGACCCAATTCAACGAGCAGTGTTGGTAGAGTCTCCGATTGATGCGATGTCATTTGCCGTCTTAGACCGCACTGATTCGCGTAAGACGATTTACTTATCTACAGATGGCGCTGGTACTGTGCCGCTAGAATTTCTCCGGCAGCTACCAGCATCATCAGTCATCGTTGCCTACGACAATGACGAGGCAGGTAATTTAATGGCGCAAGGGGTGATGGAGCAGTTACCCAATTCGGTACGCAGATTACCAAAGACTCAAGACTGGAATCAAGAGCTAAAGAATATGTTTAATTTGTCACAGCAGCAACAGCGACAGCGGCAGCCTGAGCAGAAGACTAGCCGGGGATTTAGTCTGTAAATATTACTTACCAAGCGCTAGTAACTTGAGCTTTTGCACTCAAGGATAACTCGCGCTCAAAAAGTGAAATTACATTAATAAATGACTTCTATTTATTTAAACTTAGTTGAAGAATAGTCGAGGAGTCTATCTGCTATAAGTGTTGTTAGGTGAGCGTTCTAGCTATGTGCCAAGTTGGATAAGAATTCTTTGATTTCGGGCAATAATTATTTAATGGACACCATCATTAGCACGGGTGAGCGCAATTTAGTCTTGCGCTCCCTAGCCCATTTGTTATTTACTGCTGCCCTCCACAGCTGAGTTGTTGCTCACTGATAAGCAGTAGCAGTTCACCAGCGTTCGCATCACAGCTATGCTCATCAGGCAGAATTACTGACCAAATATCTTCTTTCTTTGGTGTGCTGTCGTCGCTCACTGCTGCCTCTGTTTCTGGTACAGGTAGTTTTGGTGTAGCTTGAAGGCTGGTTTTCATAAGAGCCAGTGCCTTCACAGCCACCTGATGCACTCGTTGCTTGGAGACATTGAATTTCTTGCCGATTTCCGAGAAGGTCAACTCATTACCATCCACCAGTCCAAACCGAAGGCTTAACACCTGTGTTTGCTGCGGTGTCAACTGCTTCATCATCTGCTGTAATTCGTCAGTGACAGAGGACTGTATCAACAACTCGTTAGGCGTGGCTTGAGTATCCGGCACTAATTCACCTAATTCATCCTCACTATCATTTCTCAATAGCTGGTTGAGAGAGATAGTTGGCTGCGCCCATTTCAGATATTGACTAATCTGTCGCGGCGACTTTTCTAGTCGGGTGGCGAGTTCTGCAATCGTGGGAGTGCGCCCCAGCTGTTGAGAAAGCTGCCAAGTTGCTTTTTTAATTTGGGAAAGCTGCTCATAGACGTTTAGCGGTAAGCGGACTGTATGGCTAGTGTCTCTGATGGCACGGGTGATTGCGCTGCGAATCCACCAGGAAGCGTAACTACTCAAGCGAAAGCCTTGATTTGGGTCAAACCTTTCTACCGCGCGTTGCAAGCCGATGGCTCCTTCTTGAATTAGGTCAAGAAACTCCACGCCGCGCCCTCTGTAGCGCTTGGCGATTACTACTACTAGGCGCAGATTTGCTTCAACCATTTGGCACTTAGCCTGCTGCCCATGCTTCATAATTTCGGCTAGTTCGGCTGCGCTCAGTTCAACTTGCCGCACCCATTCCTCATGAGTGGGTTCGCGGTGCAGCTGTTGAGTTAGCGTCTCCTTGGCTTTCACTCTTGACATCATTGCTTGTACAAGCGTCCCTTTGATAACCTCTTGCGATGGTGTCAGCAGCGGTATCCGCCCAATTTCATTTAAAAAAGTGCAGATTGGATCATAATCCCTCATGCCGCACCTCCAAAGGAGTTATTCCGCTTATTAGCTTTGTGCCTAATTTCTAAGCGTTCAAGTTCTAAGCTTTCAAAGCAGAGTTGGGCAAGGTATAGGTAGCAGGTAATCAATAACCCAGATCTATTGCACTGTGCTTGTTCCAGTTGTTCTAAAGAAATATCTTGCAACTCTTGCACTTGGGTGAGTAGTTGCAGCTCACCGATAGCTGCAACAGCTGTAGTGTGCAGTTTTTGTGACATGATGATTCCGCTCCAATGTTGGTGACATCAACTTTGGGGAAGTCCTGGTGAGGTGGGTGGCTCCATCTCGCCGGGGCGCTATCCAGTTGTTGAAGTAATTACTCTATGGCAGCTTAAATTGGGTTTATCCCCGCAATAACTACTGCTATAGGTAGAAGTGTCGTAAACTGTCTGTCATTATTAATTTGTCCTCATATAAAGGAAGAGGGCGATCGCCAGGGAAATGAGTTAAAATCCTTCCTCCTGGCAGTGATGCCGCTTTGGGCATACACATTCTTAGTTTATAACAAGACCGTCCAAGCTGAAGTGAAAATTTATTAGGTAGTGTGTATAATGGGCAAGAAAGGACAGAAAGGCTCTAGAGGTCAAGCTGATATGTACGACGAGGTGAAGGGTCGCTACAACATGACTCTGACACCTACGGCAGTCAAAGGTTTGGATGCTTTAGCCAAATCAATGAATCTGTCCCGTTCCGAACTGGTCGAACAGTTTGGGCGAGGTAAGATCCCAACCCTCACCCCAGATCTGGCGCAGCAGTTGGGAAAGCCCTGGAATATCTCATCGCCCTGGCTACTGACGAACTCTTGGGTCAAGGCATCTTTGAGGTGAAAAAAGCAAAAGGAGCCAAGGCTACACTCCTGCGTCAGCAAATTGCTGAGTGGGAGAGCATCCGAGACTCCCTTGTCAACGAATCTTAATTAAATAGTGTTAGCGGATGCCAACACTCAAACGGTGCCACGAGCTGGAAACTTAAACACCGAAATGAGTAAAGGTATTTGGATGGAGGCAGAGCCGCTAGTCTCATGGTAGCAGTGTCTACCTGCGACAGCAAATGCCTCTAACCCCGCTCCACGCCGCAAACAAGACGGATGGAGGCAAAAAATGACCGCAGTAGTAGCAACAGCCTGGAATAAACCCGCTTTAGAGCGTCACGCCCACGTTAGCCAACCTTTAGCAGAAATTCTTGACGGAGCGCCCAAGGCAGCGATCGCACTATGTAACTATCTCTTCCGAACCTGCATCGATGGCAAGTTGGAAGAAATCGAGCTTTACAATCTTCTTCTGGGCGCTAACCGCATTACAGAAAAGCACCAAGGGCGGCCATACGCCAGAAACACGCTTAGAGAAGCCCTAAAAATCCTTGTCCGCTTGGGGCTAGTAATCATTGATAAGAGTTATGGGCGAGGAGTATTTCGCCTAACCATTAACCATCCTGGGAAAAAGCGCCCGTTTGAAAGATTTGTCAAAAATTCGACTAATCAATCACAAAACCGACCGACTGAGCAAAAAACTGACCAAACAGGGGGTTCAAACGACGTAAAATCGTTCCCTATTACAGAGGAATTCAATAAGAAAGCAGAGCAGGCTGCTGCCTGTAAAATTTATTTTCCCGAAGAAAAACAAACAAGAACCAATGCCTTAGATGAGTTTTTACCTACAGCAGAACCGGAACTGCTTGGAAAAGAAAACCCACCCTCGAACGACGAGCAATCTCACTACGTCAACACGGAAGCTGAAGAAATCTGCACAGCCATCCGTCAAGTCATGCCGCTCAATCCGCAGATTAAAACTGAGGCGCTGAAATATACCCTGGCTAATGTACAAGCTGCTATCGCACTCTACCAAAAGCGACAGCAGAAAAAACCAATTCCTAACCCTCAAGGCTTTCTGACTGATTGCTTACGTGGGCAGTGGTGGCTGGAATCCCGCAATAACACGACAGAGACAGAATTGTACCCGCAAGAGTTGGTGAGATGGTACAAGGACGCAACAGAGGCGGGAATCGTTGACGGGCGACCGCTCCAGCACTGCCCCGGCACTTCTTGTCGTGGCAGCAGTATTGAGCATCTGCAAGTTGTCATCCCCATACCACCGGAGGAGTTGCGACCAAATGAAATTGTGCCGTTCCGGTATCTCCACTGGCGAGATGCGATGGCACTATATCCGCTCAAAGATGTGACTGCTCTCCAAACTGACGAACCAGTCGATGAGCTGACACTAGAGGAGCTTGATCTGGAAGCTACTTACCAAGTGATGGAAGACTACGAACCCGACCCAGAAATCCAGCGATTGATTCAGTCGAGTTTGGGACAGCACGGGGGCTAGTGACGATTTCGGGAGTAAGGTTCTTTTGCCTATCTATTTCCGCTGGCTTCATCCTAACCGCTAAGCAACTGCTGCCATTCCCCAATTGTAAAGACCGTCACGAGCTATAAACTTTTCTACGTTCCAACCAACCTGAGCTAAAGCAGTATCTACACCGACTTCTAGGATGGGTAAACTGTACTCATGATGACCCAAAGCATCGCTCTTGACTCTGCTATCAGTGAAGAGTCTTGGATAGCCGATTATAGCCGAAATCGGTTCAGGCGCTCTCTACATAAGCAAAAATCATCGAAAGTGCTTTAAACCCTGATGATGTCGTGGAGCGATTGATAAGCATGACTTAAGTGGGGCTATTGCGGTGAGTGCCGACTACGATAAATCAATGCTTTGATCCGGCTATTCCACGAAATCGGTGTTTCGTGTAATCTGGTGATACGTGCAAGATTTAGACCATGAAAGTTGCGGGAAACGGGCAGGGGAAGATTTTAACCCCAGAGGAATTGAGGCGACTATTTACCGAAGGCTTGCGTACTCCACGCGATCGCGCTTTGTTTAGCATCTGCTTATTCACGGGTTGCCGGGTATCTGAAGCGCTGGTACTCCAGACATCCGATATTAAAGGTGAAACATTGACTTTCAGAAAGTCTACCACCAAAGGCAAGCTGAAAACTCGCGTCGTGGATATTCAACCTGGACTAGCTCAATTGCTGGCAGAATACCAGCCAATCAAAGAAGGGGCGCTGTTTCCAGGGATGCGGGGAGTTTCGCCTACACTAACTCGATTCGCGGCAGATAAAATCCTCAAGGGTGCTTGCGACAAGGTTGGGTTAGTTGGTGTCAGCACTCACAGCTTCCGACGCACTGCTCTAACAATGATGTCCAGTGCTGGTATCCCCTTACGAGTGATTCAGGAGATATCTGGTCACAATGACCTGGGGACATTGCAGCGCTACCTAGAAGTTTCACCAGAGCAGAAGCGTCATGCTGTAGCGGCAATCGGGTTTTGATGCGCGATCGCCTTACTTTTGCGTGGGCTGTTGCTTCTCAAGCTTTGATGAAAACTGGAGAGTATAGTCTCTTATCCCTTTTTATTCACTACTCTCCTCAGAGACACTTCTCTAACCAATTTGTGTAAAAACTTTATAGCCCAAGCTTGATTAATCTTTATTGATGTAGTTTGGTCTTTTACCTTAAAAACAATCGCTAATCTCTCAACATCTTAAGAATTTATATTTATTTGCCATACATAGCCATACGTTTATTAGTCTTAAGATAAACTGTCCTACAAGCTTTTCAGTTCTTGACTATGGCTAAATCGCAAATTGCAGTTAGAATTCCCCCATCGCTGCTCGAAAAGCTCAATAGCTATGTTAAGCGCACGCATACTTCTAAAACTGAGATAGTGATTGGTGCGCTAGTGCGTTACCTAAACTGTGCTGAAGATTTGCCTTTAAGTCAAAGAGTAGCCGAGCTAGAAGCCAAGGTCGCCCAACTACAGGCTTTGGTGAAACCCCATGCAAGTTAATCCCGCTTTCAGTTACATAGCTGATTTAATTTCAATCATTTTACTAGAACTTATCACTACAGAATTAACGGTAAAATACTTTTATGAAGTCAATAGCAACGCTAACGGCAGTTGAGATCGCGCGACTTGCCTTTGATGAGTTTATTAACACGGAGTCGGGAGAATCAGCCAAAACATCTCTAGGTGGTGCGATTGACTTAGTTAAAAACTTACGCGATAAAATCCGGGCAAAATTTCAAGGTAGCGGACAAGCAGAAACAGCTTTAACTGAGGTTGAGCAGCAGAAAAACGAAGCAGCATTAAAGGAAGTTACGGAATATCTGAATGTTGCGATGATGAAAGACAAGGACTTTGCCACTCAAGTTCGGCAGATTGCTCAACAGATTATCAACGCTCAGAACCAGAGCGAAAAGACGAATCAAGGGTTTCATGACAAACTGATAGCAGCAACCTCAGTTATCTCCGCCATCGCAGCCATCGCAGCCGCCTATGCAGCACATAGCCTCAATTCACTTGAGGGGAGTCAGCGCGACTTTTTGAAAAAGCAGAATGCGAGTCAGGCAATTCAGCAATGGCAAATCAACACGGCTCAGATAGCGCCAAGCGGCTTCAAGTGCCAAGTGTTTTTGAACAAGCTTACTACTGGACTGCCAGACACATTTGATAATGCTTGGGACAAGAAGGCATACAACCTTGAGGGGCAAGAAAGACAGGAAGCGTTAAAGGCATGCCTTGATAGGGAGAACCGAACCTCCTTACCAGCTCTTGAGGAAGCTTTAAATGCGAACCCCTACGTAACAAAATCCATTCCGGTATCCGCAGATGTTTCGCGCTTCGTAACTACTCAAGCACTTGACTACCTGAATATCACAGAAGCGGTATATATGCAGTGGAAGTACGAAATTGCGGAAAGGTGCATCATAGAGGAGCAGCTTGGGATTCAAACGTCCAACAATATGAGAGGCGTAGTGGGGGCACGGACCGAATCATTTCGTGGATTGCATTCATTCTTTGAAAAGAATAGAGACACCGACGCTGTACTCGCCTCAATCCAAGAATGCAAGAAGAACAAAAAAATATAAGGCAAAGATCCAGCCAGACTAAGTGCCCCAGAGATGGTCTTCTATCTTAGTGCATTGCCATAGAGCGAACTCCTTTGTCCACAGAGACATCTAGGCTTAAAGACGGCAAGAAAGAACTTTTGGTTCCTAAATCATATTATATATAAGTTTCTTGCAAAAGTTCCAAGAACGATGGGGTAGGGAATGTTGGGAAACTACAGAAGTCAGGACTACTTGAAGTACATGAGTATAGTTTGACGATGTACAAGAGCGCACAAGCGTAAACGATGGCGTGGGGTCTCAGACTGTCAACAAAGCTAGAAGTTAATCTACACCAAATCCGAGTAGATACTGGTATTAAGTGAGCGTGATTTCTCATCAATTCTCAATAAGATTTCTCAGGAATTAGGCTGGTTAAATTATTGAGCAGTTAGTAACATCTGCTCTAAAGAAACGCAAGACTGGCAATACTTTCAGGCAATTATTCCTGATTTATGGGTGAAGAAAAAATTTATCTGATGGCAGAAATGCGGACAAGTTACGGCGAGTTGATGACAAATTGTTGGCAAGTTGCGGACAATTTGTGGCATCACTTTTCAGTTTATTGCATCGAATTATCAACAATCTCTAAAACTTCGCAAAGCGCGCCCACTTCTGCCGACTTTCTGCCACGTTTTTGGCACAGAAGTGGCACAGAAGTGGCAATAAGTTGGCGTAAAAAAATGTCGAGCAATAGTGTTGCCCAAAAATAGAGTAATGTGCCTAACTTTTTCGGGTGGGGTTTGGGGAGGCTGCCTCCCCATTGCCTCGTTGGAGTTGAGGGCAGACAGGAATGAAAATATTGCACTCGACGAGACAGGAAGTAGAAAGGTACATTCTGGCAGATGATAACAAAATCTTCTAGTACCCCCACCCCAAGAGACAGGCAAATGACAGTCAAATAAAATTTTGGTTTGACCGCCTGGGTTTAATAGGGGTGAGGAGATGGGGGGACGATCTTGAGTCAAATAAAAGCCTTTAATCTTCCCATCAAAAACGAGCAGTAAGATTTTGGCGTACTGTGCGCGGTAAAAACAATAATCTTTCCGGTGGGCTACATCACTTGCGCGGCTCTTGTGCCAAAAATTTTGGCACGGCGCAAGCCTCTAACAAATGCACTTTCTCTGGTGTGCCATTGAAAGTGTTGAAGAAGATTTCAGGTCACAAAACCCTGTCTCTTGGGCAAAAATATCTAGAGGTGCTGGATGAAGATTTAGAATCTGCGATCACACTACTTAAATTTTGAATGCATAGCAGCACTCACCACTACCTGCCAATACCTCAAGCGTCCATCATGAGGATAGTTCGGATCTCTATCTTCCGTTTGTCAGTCGCGCCGCTCCCATATACCTCACATCCCCTTACGTAAACTATGAACACAAATCAAGTACTGTCAACTTTAGCTGCTGTTGATCAAAGCCGATTTGGAGTCAAGTCACTGGCATTGTTTGGCTCATTCGCCCGTGATACGGCTATATCCCCACAAAGCGACGTAGACATCCTAGTGGAATTTGAGGGGACACCAACATTTGACCAATACATGGATCTTCTATTCTATTTAGAAGATGGTCTAGGCAGGCGTGTTGACTTGGTTGAGAGGAAGATGCTCCATCCCTCATTGCTACAAGCTGTAGAAAGCGAGGCAATCCTAGTTGCGTAGTTATCGACTCTATCTAGAGGATATTCTCAAAAGTGCGGCTAAGGTAAGCCGTTACACCGCAGGCATGAGCTTTGAGGATTTCTTAGCTGACGAGCGCACTCTTGATGCGGTAGTTCGTAATCTGGAGATCATCGGGGAAGCTGCCAAAAACGTGCCGCCAGAAGTGCGAGAGCGCTACAGAAATATTGAGTGGCGGAAGATAGCTGGCTTACGCGATATCCTGTCCCACACTTACTTCAAGGTAAGTGAAGCGATTTTATGGGACGTAGTGCAGAATGGAGTGCCGCCGTTAGCAGAAAAGGTCTTGCAGATTTTAGAGAATGAGCCAAGCTGATCTTGTGTTGTAGTGCAAACAAGAAAGCGTAAAGTTACGCACCGAGTAGATTTTCAGGAATCTTCTGTGCGAGCTGTGGATATATATAAAGATGCTTCAATTCTAAATTTAAATTCTACATTTAAAACCTATGTCAAAGCCGGGGTGCAGTCGAGATCTGCACCCCGAATTATTTTGTGAAAGCTTTTGAGCGCTCTGTTTCAGTGTTAAAGAAGATTTCTTTAAGCACTCTCGCGTGTTACTTCTGACTTTGCTCAGGTGGCACAATCCAGAGAGTGCATTTGGGATTTTTGTCATCAGCGCACTTGATAATTCGCTCTCTGTTCCATTCCACCAAGTCGCGTCCCAAGCTATTAGTGGAATCATTGTACTTAAGCCACGTCACCCAAATGCCACTGCCAAAACCAACTAGCGCTACTATAGCCAAAGCCGTCAATGGCGAAAACCAGTCAGCCATTTTGATCCAAACTGTATTCTGCTGAAGCCTTCTTAATCCCGTATTAGCTTCATTAATTTGTCCGATTGCTGTCGATAGCCCCCCGGTCGTCTGTCCAATCCGCTGTAACAAAACCTTCAAAACATCTTCGTTGGTTTTCCTGTCCGATTCTACACTAGTGCGGAGTGTCACTACTTCATCTTTCAACTCAATAGCCCTTAAAGCAGCAAGCCGTGCTTGCGACAATGTTTCGCTATTTGCGGATGCAATGGCAGAAGTCGTAGCCATCCCCGCTTCTTTAATATCCTCTACATAATCTTTAGCAACAAACTCAAGCGTCTGTCTGATAGTATCTGCTTGCTGTTGTTGCGTTGACTTTACTTGTTCTACCGCCACATGAATCGACTGTAAGCTGTGGGCTGAAGTCTCTTTCCAATTAGTCAAAAGTTTTGATAAATCAGCCGGAGCAGCTTCTAGCAGAACTCGCATTTGTCCAGTCAATGCCAACACCAAAAACATTGGGTCACTTGAATCTAGCTCACTAATCTCCAAAATCTCATAAACCTTAGCCTTGATTTCAGGTGGCTCCGCTGCCAGGCAAATATCTAATACTTCTAATGCTTTAGAGGAGAGCTTTTTCACTTCAAAGCCCCCGTTGAGTCAAAAGCCGCATAAGCTGCTTTCAAGAAGTTGGCTAACCGCTGTTTACTTAAAACTCCAAACTCTTTATACTGAGATGCTTCAACAAAGCTCAGTCTGTTCCGGTCAATAATGTTTCTTTCCTTATAAGCCAGCTTCGGAAAATTAACTATCTTGACTTTATACTTCTTAATTAACTTTTGTAGTGATTCGTCTTCGTCAACGTGCGACCAGTCATCGCATACACCCCAGTTTCTCACCAATATATGCTGCATTCTAGAGTCATAGCTCGTTAATGACTGGGTAAATAGGTTGAGACTGTCATAACCTCCATTGCAAACAAACCATTTACAAAACGAGACCCCATGTTCAGCACCCAACTCCAATAACTGATTCCTCTCAATCCAGTCAAACACTGCTCTATGAGATTGTGCCGCCAAATTCACAATTACTGGCTTGTCAATAGCCATCTCAAAGATTTTATCTGCCTTATCCGCTTGTTTCTCATTTTCAGTAAACACAGCATACTGACATAGCCCTTTATATATTCCTGCTACATCTGGATTAGACCGATCTGTTTCCACTGCCACAAAGGGTAAGGTTTTATCTAGGTGATACTGAATTAAAGTTCTTACTACTAAAGACTTGCCTACCCCGCCTTTTTCTCCATCTCCCCAATGAATTGTCGCCATTGCGCCTTACCTAATATTGGTTAAACTCAATCGACAAATCTCTACTTGAGCTACCTGGCTTTTTTAATTTACCTCTTACAGGCTTTTTAGTATCTTGCTGACTCTCTCTTGACGAAGCTTGATTATTTGACTCTAATAAGTTTACCTCACTCTTAGACAGCATTTTTGTATCATCCGTTTTATTTATCGATTGCTTTTCTTCTACCGACTCCAACTCTGACACAGCCAAGTCTTTATCTTGATTTTTTGTACTCTTTTCTAGCGCTCCCTCTATATTATTCTCTAGTGCTTTAGGAGAATTTAGCTTTGTCTTTGCTGACGATGCTCCTTTCTTACTTTTATTTACTTCTTTTTTAGTTTCTGTTAAGTATTGCTTTAAGGTTACCGCTGAAACTAATATTCCTTCTCCTTCAAGTATCTCTGACAAGTCTTCATAAGAGTACCCCTTCTTCAAAGCGGCGCGCAGCTTATCCCGCAATAAGTAAATACTCTCTCTCAGCGTTAGTTCTGACTTCTGCTTCTGCTCTAACGAGTCTAGCTTTGATAAAGTGGCTGATAATTTATCTACGTGAATCTTTTGGTTTGGTTTCGCAGTTGCCATAAAGTATCCTACCGCAATTACTCTCATTACAATGAATAGTGACACAACTAGCCACTACATCTGTAGAATCTTTACACTAGTACGTCTTGCTGATGACAAACAGTATTTAACTCACAAGGGTAATATCTCAAGAATATTTTCCCACTAGGGTAGGAAACTGTCTAAGCCTCAGAACTACTGTTACAGTCTCGCTTTCTAACGAAAGATTCTAGGAACTTCTGGGCAACAGTATCTTACTCAATTGAGTTATATCTTCTCTTCTTTTTCCCAGTAGCACTGTTGGTGTCATAGCCCCGGTTATACTGTTAGACTTTTCGTTATGCCTCATAACATAAGGACTCACTCCACAATTTTGCCCCTAACGGGGACGCTGCGCTCAAAATTGCTCTGTTCGCCCTTCGGGGGTAGCCTCCATCCCCTGCGTGTGAGGCATAATCTAGTTTAGCTGCTGGGAAAGAAAGAAGCATGGCATACGGGATTTGTAGGATTCAGAAACTCAAGGCGGGAGCAGTTGGTCGCTCGGCTCAACACACTAGCCGAAAACGCGAGACACCCAATGCCGACCCAGAAAAACAGCACATTCGTATTATAGGACAACCAGACAACCCAAACACCCCAGACCTGGAAACCCTGGTAAGACAGCACATTGGCGACCAGACGATTCGTAAGAATGCTGTGCTGGCGGTTGAGTTTTTGTTGACTGCTAGCCCCGAATACTTTAGACCCGATGACCCAAGTAGGGCGGGATACTATGAGCCGCAGAAATTAGAATCCTTCCAGGATACTGCCTGTGAGTGGTTGCAAACCAGATATGGCGATCGCATAGTCAGAGCCGAACTCCACCTAGATGAATCCACCCCCCACATTCACGCCTACATGGTTCCACTGGATGAGAAAGGGAAGTTGAACTGTAGAGCCTTACTTGGTGGCAGCCGCTATCGTCTATCAGAATTGCAAGATGATTTTGCCGCAGCGATGGCTCCATTGGGGCTAGAGCGCGGCATCAAAGGTAGTAGAGCATCGCATACAGAAGTTAGAAAGTATTATGCAGCTATTAATCAGCAGCCCGATGCAACTCTGGATGTCCAGACTATGCAGCGACTCGTTGCAGATCGTCAACGGGCAATCAACGACAGCGCACAGATGGAGCAGACGGCTAAAGAACTGGCTCTGGAGTTAGAACGCTCAAGGCTGCGAATTCTTGAACTAGAACGCCTTGCTGAAGCATCCGAACAAAAAGCACGGGTTTGGAAGAAAAAATATCAGGAGTTAGCTGATAAAGTTCGGGATATTCCCCTCGAACAAGTTGCCTATGAATTAGGTTTAAACCCAGACCCTCTAGACAAGCATAAGTGGAAGCATGACTCCCACATCATTAATATCACTGGCAACAAGTTTTACGACTGGCAGCACCTCAAAGGGGGTGGGGGTGCAATTGACTTAGTAATGCACGTAAATTCTTGTGACTTTAAACAAGCCCTCGCGTGGTTAAATGACCGCTTGGGTGAAGGGGCGACACTAGAAGCTGTAACTTACCAAACAAGAGTTATTATCCAAACAGAACAGCTACAACCATTCATGACTCCAACGCCAGACGTAGATAAATGGCTCCTTGTAAAAACTTATCTCACCCGCGAACGCAGATTACCTAGCACTCTAGTAGAGAGGCTCCATCAACAGGGGTTAGTTTATGCAGATAACAAACAAAATGCTGTGTTTATTCGTCGCAACTTAGATGAGGAGACAATCACTGGCGCAACACTCAGAGGCACAGCCGGAGCAGATAACACATTCAAAGGATTAGCACTTGGATCTAAGCGAAATGCTGGATGGTTTCACTTTGAGCAGGGGGGACAATCAGGCGACCCGATTCAACGAGCAGTGTTGGTAGAGTCTCCAATTGATGCGATGTCATTCGCTGTATTAGACCGCACCTCTTCACGCAAGACAATTTACTTATCTACAGATGGTGCTGGTACTGTGCCACTGGAATTTTTACGGATGCTACCAAACAAATCAGTCATCGTTGCCTACGACAACGACTCTGCTGGTAATTTAATGGCGCATCGGGTGATGGAGCAGTTACCTCTTTCAGTACGCAGATCACCAAAAGCTACTGATTGGAATGAGGAAATCCAGAATATGTTTAATGTGGAGCAGCAACAGCAGCCGCGTTCACCTGAACGAAAACAGAGCAGAGGATTTAGCCTGTAGATCTTAGCTACCAAGCGCTACCAAGTAGATACCGCGCACAGTACCAACATCTGGTGTGGTTAATAGTTTAGGGTAGTCTTTTGCCCTACAATTACGGCGATAGGATAGGCGAAATGAATTTCATTGTCTGTGCGGTGGCTTCCAACTCCTAGGCTGTCAGTCTCCAAGTCCTTGATGAATAACTGACGAATTTTTTCAGCGTCACCTAAATTGGGAAAGGATGCCTGCAACTGCTTCTCCAGCTCCATTTCCACCTGATAAAAGTCTGTTCTCAGGTCAACCAAACCAACTTGCTGTACCATCTCCAGTAATGCAGGAAAAGTTAACGCCTTGACGTGTGAGGGATCGCGGAGCTTTTCCATGTGATTGTAGGCTGTAGCCTTGTCTAGTGCTGGCGTGACATCCACTACCACGACCTTACCTCCTGGAACACACACCCGCTTCATCTCTGCTAACACTGCTTGCGGGTCGATGAAGTGATGGAAACTATAGCGAGTTATCACTAGCGAAAAGGAGGCATCGTCGTAGGGCAAAGGCAGAACATCACCAATCTGCCAATTGAGATTGCTCAATTTTTTTTCCTGTTGCAACAATTGGGCGCGTTCAATCATTGCTGGGGTCAAGTCAATACCCGTTACCTGCTGGGCAACTTCAGCGAAGGCACAAGCAACAATCCCAGAACCACAAGCAACATCCAAAACGGTATCGGTTGAACTTACCTGTGTCAGCCTTAACACGAGCTTGAGCGCCGACTCATTCGAGTGTCCTGGCAGGTTAGTGAACGGAATGGCTTGCTGCGTAAATTGATTGATAATTGATGCGTTGTGAGATGCTTGAGCAACTTCAGTCATGATGGTTTAGGTTGCGGTTTAGATTTAGTTGTCATCTCACCTTAAAAAATTACAGCCGGCTAATCTTGCACGTTCTTGCTGATTTGTTGGTACTGTCTAGGGGTAACTCCAACAAAGCGCTTGAAATGTCTGTTGAGATGGCTCTGGTGGCAAAAGCCCGTTTCCTGTGCGACAGAGGCAATTGCCCACCCTTGAGTCAGCAGTTTTTTCGCTCGTGAAACCCGTATTTGAATTAGGTATATATGGGGTGGCAATCCAACCTCACGACAAAACACACGGGCGAGATGAAAAGGAGTGAGGTTGGTTATATCGGCTAGTTGTTTGAGCGATATCTTGTCAAAGTAGTGCGCTTCTAGGTATTCCTTCACCAGACTGACGGCTTGGCGCTCTTGTCCTACTTTCCTCTGCCTGCCGCTGCCGATTTTAGCGTGGTGTTGAATCAAATGGGTGAGCGTCCACAAAAATTGAGACTCCCTTTCCAATGGACAGCTTGAGGTTTCTAGGGTCGTGTGTAGCTTGTAAACCAGTTGGGTTAAATGCTCATCTTGAATCACGGGCGTAACAAAGGAGGGCATCAGGTTTTTTTGCCCTGTAATTTCGTAGGTTGCCTGTTGCAGGAGGGCAACACTGGGATACATGATCCGTTGGCTATATCCGGTTAAGCTGGCAGCATGACAAGCGTGTACATCATCTGGATTAATGACAACAAGGCTACTTGAAGGTGACAGATGTGTTTCTCCCTTATGCTCCAGTACAGATGTACCTTGTAGGATCACACCTAGCGTCAAGGTTTCGTGGGTATGTCGTGCCGAGGCAGCGGTGATGCCTGTCGCGTGAAGTACTTCGAGATTATGCAACTCTCGCACACACCAGATCTTGGCTTTTTTATGAGATGTTGTTTCGTTCACATCAGACTGGGGGGAAACCGAGATACGTGCATTCAGCGGACATGAGATGAAGAATTATTACAATGATTGCCGTTCTAGTTTTCGCTCCTTCCCCATAAATGGTATAGAAGCAATCCAACTTTAATACGGTAAAATCAACTCTCCACCGTATTTATTACCTCGCTCCTTGTCCAATTTCAATCCGAGTTGGGTAAGCTTTCACTATAAAGGATATTGAGGTTAAGCTTGGAAACAACGGTAAATCAAGGGTTCCAAAAATTAACGTTACTTAACTTTACAACGTGTCTCATTTTGCCCTTATCTCGGCTTATCCCCCATCCGGCTCAAGTAGTCAAAAATTCCTATAGTTAAGGATTTGACAAGTATTTTCGCTAAAAATTTTAGCGTCGGGTGTAGCGATGATGCAATACGCTCCTCCAAAGAAAATTGCTGCTAACAGTACAAAGTTTGTAATTCCTTGCCAAACAATTTTTGGCAAAAGACCTATCCGGAAATTAAGCCCAGCCCTCTTAGTGGATCTGTTTTTATTCACGTATACGCGTATTGTTTATATGGCTGGGCTTAATTTTAGGATTCCTCTAAGGAATTACAATGCTTCTGCATTATTGGTAATGAGCAAAACGCCTCGTAGTTGTGCTGAAATTTAACAGAATTATCTAGGCAGTGATATGTAAGCGCTTTTACTTACCGCGAATAAGAACAAGAGCATTTTTAATTGTTTGCTGTCCTTCTTCTGACCGAAACCAATCAAGCGCTCTGCCTCGTGGAGTGTGTTCTTGAACGATAGCATAGCCCCCTATCCTACTAAGGATTTCCGGTGGCACTTTTGCCTGCCAATTTTCAGTCCGGTTGCTGTTTCCAATGGCTTTCCCGTCCACGCCGTATCGTTGTTGCTCTGTACTCCAGATTGCAATTCCAGAAGCATCAGTAAATGCGATAATAACACCACCTGTAAAACCAGCTAATTTTGAATCACTCCAGGTTTTAGTTGTAGCATTCAGATTTCCATTTGAATCTAGGTCAAAAGAGGTTTTCATGTGACCTTTTTTTTTCCAGACAGTCTTTTCACTAGTTCCTTGTACAGGGAAAGTTAAAGTTGTGCTTTGTGGAGCCAAGTCTGTTTCTGGTGCGGATTCTGGAGCCAAGTCTGTTTCTGGTGCGGATTCTGGAGCCAAGTCTGTTTCTGGTGCGATTGACTGTGCTTTGGCTTCTACTCCTGAATATAAAAAGGTAGAGGGGACAGTAACACTTATTAGTAGCAATAAACAAGCCGAAAGAGTACGTGTGGACTTCATAAAATTGAGTTCCTTGAAACTAAAAATGTGATTTTCAACTTGCTAATAGCAGCATTTGACTAGGACTTACGCAGAGCGCTGCATGAAGTTGATTGTGCCGTAGTGACATGACAGATAGCATTAGCCTATCTGTACAAAAGTTGAATTTTGTAAGTCTTATTACCAATACATTTAGCAGATTTCATATTCCGCAATTTGGTCAAAACTTCATGCGAATTTAAAAATATAGAGCAGAAAAACTTTAAAAGTAAAGGCCCCTATATACAGGGCTTTAAAAAATAACATTAGTAAATGTATTGATATTACTTGAATTCAAAATTAAGTAGGTAAAAAACTTCAGTATATCTACGGTTTAGTACATATTATAGTAATGCTAATATTTGAAAAATTATCGGAGCTTTTTTGTCATAAAACTATCGTAGCTCTACATATTGAGCTTTCGTATGCATCGGCTGTGAGCGAGGAGTTACCTACAGCTGATGAGCAAGACCGTTAAGCAGGTAGTGCAATACTAGCAATATGCTTTCGAGTGAGTACCCCAGATGGTAAGTCGGGAGGTGTAATACATTGTCTTACTTTACTGTGTAGGCGAGCGCCTCGTGAATCCTGACTGAATACACTTATTTCTTTTTTCCCAGTAGCAAAGTAATTCTGCCTGGAACAGGCTTTCAGAGTATAGCCAGTATAGCCCCTACTAGCTTGTGCCAGCCTGGGCGCTTTGTTTGACGCTTAGCAAATCAGTGTTAGGTCGGCTTCGGCAATGAAATCTAAACAAGTCTGCAAGTAGCTGGAACTAAAGTTTTTCCCCAATAGCGTGTAGTGCCAGCCACAGCCGATATCCTCCGCCATTGCACTACCAAATGCAGCAAATTCCATGCCGATAATCTGCCCGATGACATCTGCGTTTTGCAGCTTGACTAACTGACCAAAGGCAAACTTGGGCATAGTAAAACTGTTTTTTGGAATCGGGAGTAACCAGGCTAGCCCTGGGTCAATCACAGCCAGTTGTTGGGTAGTAGTCGCCATTACTGCTGCCTTCCTTGTGCCGTCTCCATTGGGGTACTGCTGCCATTACCATGCTAGACGAGACATCACAGATCTGATACTTTTCAATTCACGGGATACCGCAACAAAGTTTATTTGAATTTGTTGCAGTAAAGTATCTAGCTCGATTTGATGATTGCAACTAATCTGTTGTAATTGGTTTTGCAGTGTGGCGAGTCGCTCAACTACAGCATGTCTTTGACTGTGCATTGCATCAGGAGTGCTGTGGGATACTACTTCCCCCAGCACCGTGGCATCAAACGCCACAAGAGTCCATCTGCAACCATCAAACACCGTTACACACATGGCTAAACGCTCTAGTGCAGCACTGTAACACCTAGTAAATCCATTAATATCCCATTGGCAGACTATGAGCTACGCTACTGTGCCCAGTGGCATCACCTTGACGCAAGGCGCATTCATTCTCCCCACTGCTACCTATTAGAGTGGGCGAATAGTCTTTTTGGTACTGCGAGGGCTAAAAGCGTAGACGTGATAACTTAAGCTGCTTCTTTCTTCAATTGGGTTACGTCCTGGGAGGAAGTAATAATCTCTTTATTACCTGGGGTGGACGTAAAATTCAGAGCCGCAGATGCCGCTTCATCCCTTTCAATCCAGGCTGTGAAAACTTCATCCCTGCCATCCGACGGGGCAGTGTAGCCATATACGCGCACTCGCTCACCATCGCTGCCCTCTCGCTTCAAGTATTCAAGTTTCACCCCAATTTTGGAAAGCAGTTTTTGGGCGATCGCTATTGGGCTATCTTTTTCACTCACCGTAATGTTGAGTGCTGCCTTGATCTCCCAGGCATGAGCAAGAGCGATCGCTGCTAGACGTACAAGAAATTCATCTGTCTTGCGCCATTCTCGGTTAGGGGTCAGCAGTTCCATAATGCCTAAATTTTCCAAGCAGGCGATCGCCACACTAATCTGACTTCGATTCAAGTCCGGCAGCCAAACAGCGCCACCTCCTTTTTCGTATGTCTCATGCAGCCGCTTATAATCCCGCTGTTTTAGAAACTGTCGCCCTATTGTCAAGTAATAGTACAGCCGAATTGAGGCATACCAGCCGTCATCATCTTTAAGTACCAATGCCGCATTTACCTCAATCCCATAGCGCAGCTTCAGCAAGTGCTTGCGCTCTCTGTACCGCTCAGACTTTGTTTTAGCCTTTTTCTGTTGCAACTGCTCAAACTCAGTCGGGGTAGTGTCTGCCTCTGCTTCTACCGCGAGTGCTTCGGCAATTTGATTAGACTTCTTTGTTTCGGTGACGGCTGCCTTAACAGCATCGTTCACCAATTCCTCTGAATCAATGATTTGGTGTCCTTCCGCCTCCAATCCTTCTAGAATTGCGTAACGATAATGAATCATCCCTAAATTCACCCGCACTGCCATTTTCGCCCAAATTCGTAGCGACAGGGGCTGGAAATCCAGTTCAATGTCATCCAGTGCCAATTCTTGCAGCAGTCGGACATTTGCTTTCGCTAGCTTGTGCTGGCTGGCTAACAGGGACTTGACGCTGGTGCTACCGTTGCCAATCTGACCAATGCCATGAGACGCTGCCCAAATGTGCCGCTCTACGGGTTCACGTAGACGGAATAGCGCTTGACGGGCGGAGCTTTCTGATTGTACTCCCTGGAAAATCGCCCAAACACTAGTAAAGTGTCCTTTTATGTCAATACTTACCCCAGTTTCAATACTGGGTGAAGCGATCACTATGTCATACTCCGGTAGAATTTCGTCTAGATGGGCAATACAGCCATAAGCCGGATGTTCGGGGTCTGAAATTGTTTCCGAATCGATTCGCAGGATTTTTTTGTCTGGATACTTTTTCTCTAGATGGGTTTCTAGGGTGCGGCTTCCCCACTTACTTTTAGTCTTCTGCGCGGAGCAGACTACAAGGGGTCTACCGCCATGATCAATGTGCTTTTCCAAGGCAGCCACTAGCCCACTGGGATTTGTCCCTGAGTAGTTATAGATATTGCAGCGCGACTCATCTCCTGGAAGCCATTCATTCACTACTACAAAAGGATCACTGTCATACCCAGAGAGTGAGCGGACAAAATCTATGCTTAAATCGCTCAAGTCAGCATCGGCTAGAAATACCCGTCCCGAACCCTGTAGCACATTGGATAGTAAGGTTTTCAGCTGCCTCAGAATACTTACCCGTGAGCGCTGACAAGTGCCGGAATTA
>Ga0115856_100177_pt1 | contig 21892 bp, 20 predicted proteins | sample InSIn4gowninarea_FD_83870 | JGI IMG/M metagenome (GOLD analysis project Ga0115856, IMG submission 83870)
ATATTATTTCCAATTTATGAAACCAAATATTTATTCTGTGTTGTAAAAGTCACCGGAAGTGACATTTCATTGCTAAAAGACAATCTATGAGATAATGAACAGCTACAGCAAAGGTTTCTCAAATGCAGTTAAAAGATTCCTGCATTAAAATGTATAAAACTTGCATTCGAATAGAATGACTTTAACATATTTTTTGACAGATGGATCTTACATCATACAGATTCGAAAAAAGTATTCAGAATTAGTTTGCTTCTGATTGAATTTGACCATAAACTAATTAAAGACGACTCTGCTTCTAAACCAAAACAATAGCTATAATTTCTTCCCTATCCTTCGAATGTACCATTCGATTGTTCTAATGGCAATCTTGCACTGCTGCTTTATTTGATAATATTTTATTTAGCCAAGTATAACCATCCTGTGTAATATTCCGATGTTTCATGAACCATCTTATACGTGATAGATATGAAACATCTTATACATATCGAACAGAACATAACTATGTTTTATTTGCTAATATTTTTTGCGAAAACAATACAAAACCAAAAGACTTCACAGTTTAGCGTTCGTTGACCCTAAGAGGGTGCACTAGCTTTAAGATTATATCCAGTTTATTACCAATTATTAGTTAGTTATTATCGGGCAAGATGCTTTTTTAATTGCAGTTTTTATCGCTGAATGTTCGCTGAAATATTTCAAGTTACGACTCATGAATAAAACTTTCTTGATAACAGAATGTGGTAGCAGATGGTATGAAGAGAGAATAAAAATCACCATTCTCCGTTCTCCAGCGATTTGTGTAATCCATTTGATTAAAAAAATAATTGTGCCTATGATAGCAGACCATATATTTCTTAACAACCAAAAGTAAAATTTGCGTCAGAAAAAATGTCAATAGGCGACTAGTGACTACATGATACTTAAGAGAGCAGATGGCGCTAAAACATAATTAAGCACATCTTAAGGAGAAGAAAATTTCTTTTTTTGTACACAATAGACTTAATAGTTTCTACGAAATCATCTAGTGAGTTGTAGTGATTAAAGCGCGGATTTTGATGACGATTTCTTTTTTCAGCATTTTTTCGTATTTTTCCCTTTTTATAGTCGTTTTTAAAGCGTGTTTTTGAGGCATTATTTAGCATTTTGGGAAGTTTTACAGCAATATTTGGCATTTTTGCCAAATTTTCTGTTTGAGGGAAAATTTTTCGTCACATTAGAATTTCGTTTCATAATTTTAAGTATAGAAATTTTTGAGTAAATTTCTATACTTAAAAATTTACAAGAAAATAAAATTCCTAAAACGTCCATGGCACATCGGTGCGGCTTAAACTCCGTGGCAGTTCGGTACGGCAAAAAAGTACGCGGCACGTCGGTTACGCTAAAAAAGCCCGGGGCACTTTAGTCCGGCTAAAATGTATGTTTCACATCGGTCCTGATAAAAAGTTCGTGGCATGTCAGTACGGCTGAAAGATCCGAGCACGTTGGTGAGGCTATAAGGTGCAAGTCATGTCAGTGCTGCTAAAAAGTCTGGGGCACGTCAGCGCTATAAAAAATTCTGGTTAACGACGGTGCTGCTAAAACGTCCATGGCACGTCGGTGCGGAAAACATGCCCGTGGCACATCGGTCTGGTTAAAACGTCTGTGACACGTCAATCTCGGTAAAAGGACCGTAGCAAGTCAGTGCTGCTAAACATGCGTAGCATGTCGATGCTGCTGAAACGTCAGTGACATGTCGGTGCGGCTAAAACGTCGGTGGCACGTCGGTGCAGCTAAAGTGTTCATGGCACGTCGGTGTTGCTAAAACGTCCGTGGCACGTGGGTGCAGCTAAAAGGTCCGTGGCACATCGGTGCGGCTGTGTGGCTAAAATGTCCATTCCGCATCGGTGCTCCGAAAATGTCCGTTGCACGCCTTTGCGGCTAAACTTTTCGTGGCACATCGATATTGATAAAGAGTCCATGGCACGTCTTTACGCTTGGAATGTCCATGGCACGCTGGTGCGGCTTAAAAGTGTCCGTGGAACGTCGGTTTGTCTAAAAAGTCCTTTGCACTTTCTGTGTGACTAATGTCCTTTGCAATATCCATGTGACTGAAGTCCTTTGCACTTTCTGTGTGACTAATGTCCTTTGCAATATCCATGTGACTGAAGTCCTTTGCACTTTCTGTGTGACATGAGTCCTTTACATTTTCTGTCTGACAAAAGTCCTTTGCACTTTCTGTCTGACTAAAGTCCTTTGCACTTTCTGTGTGACAAAAGTCCTTTACACTTTCTGTCTGACTAAAGTCCTTTGCACTTTCTGTCTGACTAAAGTCCTTTGCACTTTCTGTCTGACTAAAGTCCTTTGCACTTTCTGTCTGACTAAAGTCCTTTGCACTTTCTGTCTGGCTAAAGTCCTTTACACTTTCACTAAAGTTTTTTACACTTTCGAACGGCTAGTCGGTCTCACTTCGGTGCTGCAAAAGTCTGCGGCACTACGTGACTGCAAAAGCACATTTCGTTGTTATAAATGACATTTAGGAAGAAGTCCCTCGTAGCCGGTCAGTCAGGACGAAGACTTAAAGAATCCAGCTACGAAGGACACACAAAACATAATTTGATAGATCAACGGTACCGATATCAACGCTATCGATATCAAACTTAATTGGTCCTTGTAGACTTCATGCTTAAAGTTAAGTATAAAACCTATAGTTAGATGTTCTCCTGTAGGATCCATCAGGTCTTCAAATTGTTCTTCTTGGATGATTTCATTCATAAACTCCAATTCAAGTATAGGATCGTCATAAAAAGGCTCTTCCTTAGGATCCGTTGCTTCGTCACGTTGAACGCAAAACTCTTGTTCTCTTCACAGTGTTCTTCATTCATATATTCAAATTTAAGTGTTTGATCGTCAGGAAAAGATCTCCGCTAGGATCTTTTTGCTTGGCAACCCTAGTTTTCTGCCCAGTTTGCAAACATATCTTGTTAAAGGTGCTGTACGTGACACATGTGTCACCAATGATGTTGTCGTTTTTTCGCAAGTAAAAGGAAATCCAACAAATCTGTAATGAAACAAAAAATTATAAAAGGTTCAAATAAACATAAAAAGTAAAATCACACATAAAAATACAATAAAAAACATGAAAAAAATATTTAAAAAATCCAAAATAATAACTTTTAAACACGGCAACTCTACCTGAACACAGAATAGAGATGCAGTCCTGGGCCTGAAAAAAGTTTGAAGGAAAACGTTAAAGCCTGTTTAAAATAAATTTTAAACACCGGTTCAATTATCCGAACTTCTGATTTTCCGAACCACCTTCGGTCCCGAGCAGTTCGGATTATCAGCGTTCTGCTGTACATGTCTTCAGGCATTCATTCATTTCTAGGAATCTTGTAGCTACTATTATCGTTCCCCGATACGTGCATGCACCCTTACAATGCCATTATATCTTTTCTCCTACTATTTTCATCCTCTGGCAAACAACTAATATCCCGATGTTTATCCTTTGACTTATTACATCCCCGAAAAGAAACACAACATACGCTTCCCCTTGCATCTGAAGCGAGTTTTACATTTTCGTAAGGACGCAAATGCTTTCTCCAAAAAACATTTCTTCCCAGATGCTTTACGCTCCAGGGCATATTTGCATACGCGAATTACTGTGCCAGTAGTGGCAACATTAGAAAACAACTCCACTTTCGCTGTTACTGAACACGCCATCTGGAAGAATTTGAGCTCCAATCCGGAAGCTCTCTGCTCTCCGCGTTTGGAAAAGCTTTCGGAAATTCCTGTCATAGTACTTTAAATTTAGTTGACTTAAGTCCCTTCTAGCTCCCTAAGTCGTCGACATTTCTTACATACGGTTTGTAATTCCTAGGTAGAATGTTTTCCAGCCATTTGATGCGGATGTTTTCGTGAGTTTCCTGTAACGTTTGCTGGGGGGATATTTCATCTCGATGAGATTTTGGATCTTTTAAGTAACAAGTTACAATGACGTGTTTCCAGGGGGGAAAATTAGGCCTCGTCATTTTTTCTTAAATCTATGATTTTTTTAATATTTACGGAGTTTCGAGTTTGATTTATGAATTGCCTTTCTGTGGGAAATGGCATTATTGAGGGGGGAAAATTGGTTTTGTTTGGTTATAGTACAAGGAAAGATAAATTTCTGAAAAAACATTTCAATCGTAAGCTATCCCGAAGCTCTAGGAATAAAATTAACAAAGTCACAATAGGATTACTCTAGAGAAGTTACTAGAATCGTCCAGAAAGAGAACTTACTAGTAAATCCCAGCATTCCTTGCGGAGCAATCGGAGGGTGTATAAGACCCGCTTCTCAGGATTGGGGAGTCTCGTCTGAAGACGGAAAGTCTTGTTTGAAGACGAGTAGTCTTGTTGGAAGACACGAGATTTGGTCAAAGTATGAAGAACTCTTGGATAGCTCCAGCGAGAGAGCTGCGGTACCTGACCGCGAAGAGCGTGATTTCTCCTTCGACTGCGATATCTCTGCGAGAGAGGATGATTCTTCTACGACGGTGCTTCTCGTTGGGGAGTGACATAACCCCTAGAGCGAGTCAAAGTCGTTTGGAACGTTCATCCCTGTGATCCTAGTGATCCCTGGAGAATTCCTGTGGACAACTGGTCCTTCTGAGGAAGCCGTAGACCACGTTAGAGAGAGAGACGTCCCCGGGAAGCAAGATGCATCGTGTGGAAGTCTGAGAGACTTCAACGAGGAACGTTTGTACCGGCGATTTCGGCGACGTTCGAGATCGCCCACGGATTGGATTCTGCAGTGTCGTATACCAGAATCCTGTTCTTACGTTCCTGATCCTGACTCAGGGTGCCTGGACTCTGACCTTGTTTATTTGGGAGACTTTCTAAGAAGATCCCTGTTTTGGTAGTGGCGTTATTGGCCACCTGCGCTTGTATTTCAAGCGGACTGGTGATTTTTAATAAAGGCCCAAATTCACTCTAACAGAGATCGAGTCGTCCATTTGACGACAAACGAATCGGCCGTCCCGACGTAACAGTTCAGAAAACCGAATTTCAGTAAATGCACTCTGTATTCATCTAAATACTTTCTAATGAATTTTGGATAGCTTCATTGTAGCACAATATTAAAATAGGAACAAAAAACTACTGACTTTTTATGAAAATGTCAAATTTATCTGCTTTGGAAAGATGGTTTTGAAAACCACTCTTAATAATCCTGATGATGTGTACTGCTCTAAGTTTTTTTTCACTGATATCTGATATTTCCAAAAGAAAATCCGTTATTATATTTTTTGTGAGTGTCTTTGAAATCCATTTTCTTGTGATTTTCTTTTGATCAGAAACTATATGGATTTGCTAATTCAATTTAGCATGCTTATTAACATATTTTTGTCATCCCAAGTAGTATAGCATTTATTTAAAAGAAAACTAGCAAACAAATCATATAATATTTATTTAAAAGGAAAATAGCAAACAAGTAATATAGCATTAATTTAATTAACAAAAAACTAGCAAAGAAATTAGGGGGTTTTTTCAAAATGTGTCACTTAACTGTTTTTATGGGTTACCTGTATTTCACGCCTAAAATAAAGAACAGCTTATTTTTATTTCAAGGGAGTTAAAAAATAAAAGCATTTTACTCGTTTGAAGACAATGTTTTTAATGTCTAATATAATTACAGAAAACAAAACGTATTATATACTCAGTATTGTACAGATACATACAATTTTTAAATGAACAAAATATCAACGTAAAACTTAGGCCTACTTCTTAAATAATTAAATAAACTCATTTTCTGTTCATAATATTAAATGTGAGTCTGTATGTATACAATGAACGATCGCACCAACGCCCACTTTCAACGCCTCTGCAACGACACATTTTGTGAAGGCGTTAAATGCCAAACCGATCAACAAAAACATTAAAAACGAAACATTATTCCCCATTCATATGTTTTTAACATTTAGGTCGGTAATACTTAAGACGGGATTATGAACGATATATTGTAATCATTTTGTTTCCTTGCAGTAAAAATATGAAAACAAATGCACTAAATCATGCGTGAAAATAATTAAGCATTTAATTTAAATTGTAGTAACAAATAACATAAGTGTGTAAATCATGGGAAAATAACATTGTTTTCTTTGCTCTCATCATTTACTTAATTTATGATTTAAACATAGTTAAGCCAATGCACTCAATGCAGTAATTAAATCTTGAAGAACGTTGAATTAAAATTAATAACTAAAACTTAATAGTGTTTTCAAGAACAACTGACACTAAAATCACTCTAATACATTACATTTGCTTTGTGCAATTCCATTTACGCATGCAATTACATTAAGTGTGATTGTTACTATACGAAAGCTGTTTGTACATGAGCTATTTGTTATCCTGGTTAAAGGAGCCGAAGTTTACAAATAAGTGGCTTTAACTTTCAAAGCCTCTCTTGGAAATAATTTGCAGGGTTTATTTTATAACGTTTTAAACTGTGAGCATTTATATAGAATTCGAGTATGGAGATTTTCTACTAATAAATAATACTAAATCGTATTCAATATTTTCTCACATTTGAATGCTAACTCGAATTTAATTCGGTACGTAACTCGAATATAGCTTTTTTAGACCGCATTTTGGTACAGTGTGCTGAATTCTCTCATCTCTTGACCACTGTAACTAAAAAATCACGTCTTCATTTTAAATTACTGTGTACTGTCTGTCTGCCGAAAGATCACATCCCGCCAGTAAGTCTAAGCTCGTCTGTTGCTATAGTAACTGGTCTTTGCCGATTCTCAGCAGGGGAATTAAAATAAGCTTTTATTTTTTGCGAAACGTTTTCCGGTTTTTTTTTCTCTTAAAAACACCCCTAAAGAAAATGAACGAAGTCCCGTTACTATAGCAACAGACAAGCGTAGACTTACAGGCGGATGTGATCTTTCGGCAGACAGACAGTATTTAATGCACGATTTTTAACCACTTCTGATAAAGTTCACGTTAGAAATGTCATAAATGTCTTTTTCCCATGTAGATGTTAATTAAGTTAAATCATATGTTCAAATATTATCGAATTTCTGAATATGTCGAATGACCTACAGCCAGTAGTTCTTGGTATTCTTTTTAAGCGGTTTGAGAGTATATGTGGTGGCTAATTTTGCTAAAATAATGCCGTTCAAGTATACTTCTATTTTTACTACTCTTACTTAACGAAAATATTTTGCAATTTCTAAAAGAAATGAGCTATATGTTTTATATAGTTAGTGATTTGCTAATGGAAAATTATCACCAAACAGAACTACACCAGTTTGCTAAAAATGTCGCCAAATGTTTGAAGTTAAATGCTTCAAATGATCCACCATTCAATTCTCCTATGTATGCAGAGTACAATATTCATATTTTAAGAGTTACAAAACCCGAATACACGTTGGGAACTTCATTTAAAATTTTATTCATAGCAAAAAATGAGCCTCTGATACTTTTACTGCACCAGTTTCAAGCTACATAAATTCCAGAAAAACTACATTTAGAAAATAAATCTTGGACTTATGCATACTTTCTCCCTCTTTCATTATGTTAGGAACTGCATGTAATGCATTTCTACGAAAATACAGCTATTAAGGATGATGGGGGAGTCCTTTCTTTGAAGAGTAGACCATCTAAATCTAAGGTACACTGCAGTTGATGAATGAAATTACATACTTAAAAAGATGAGTTTTTTTATAAAGTCTCGATGATGCTTTCCTTCTAAGAAATCACGTTGGAAGAAATATGCATGACATAACATAAAACCAACTTTTATGAAAATTGTAAATGGAATGATATAGAACTGTACAAAAGTCTGTAGATTACTGCAGACCTTTTACAGAAATACAAAAAATTCAGAAATTTTATGCTATAGGAAAATATTCCACAAGAAATTCTATAGAGATTTCTAGGAGGATTCTAAAGGAATTGCTATAAACATTGTAATAAAATCTAGAAACTTATTCTAAAGAGATTTATACTGCTTCACAATTGCTAAGGAACAGTTACATTTCTCGGAATAAATAATATACATTAGTAGGGAATATATGAGAATACGGGGACACCGGGCGCGGGCGCAGCAGGAGTGAACAACTCAACCTCCTCCGGGCGCTGGGCACAGGAACTACACCCCTTTTTACTCCAGTGAGGATAACATGACCACGCCCCCCTTGAACCCGAGTGAGGATTGGGGGATAACATCCCCCCTCACAGATTCTCTCCAGCTGGGAAACCACGCCCCCTTTTCACTTGATGTTTTTTCCCGTATTTTTTAATTTAATGAATGCTTTAATTCACCACTATATTTTTAATGAATGCTTCCCCCAAATTAATTCACCACTTTTATTTTGATGAAGGATCACCACCATAATTAATTTTTTAATCATCTCTTATTTTTAATGATTACTTTCCCCTCTGAGAAAATTTACCATTCTTTCCACAACACACCTGGGAGAACAAGATTCCTTCTCCCCGCATCTCTGGAATCAGTCAAGCATAATCCCCACCTGGGTCCACCCAAGCATGTAATTGTGCTACTCTCCCTTCATCACACATGACTGCATCCACCTGCTGCTTTCACGAGTGTGAATTGCAAACATTCCTTCTAGAAACTTATGCACCTGATGCAAATTCCTGGAATTGAGTTTCAAAATTGTTGGTCACGTACGCACCTGCCCCTTTTACAAAAACTTACCTCTCATTCCCCATCGCAGTTCATTAGACACCCTGACGACCACACCTGTGGAATGAAGATCACCCTTTCAGCTACATTTCCCAGGAGAGCGCACCTGTCGCTCTCAGCTTCGCGCCTGAATACTCACCCCGCACATTTCACAATGCCACTTGCAGGAGCAATCGAGTGGAAGAATTGCGAACATTCCTTCTAGAAGCTCGTGCCAGTCGCGTTCTTCTGAGAACCAGATTTCAACACCTGTAAGTCACGAACATTCCTGTTTCAGCAGGAATTGTATCGTAGTTCCAGTGTGACCGCTAGAGGGCGTTCATGATCAGATGATTCACTCCTTTCAGCCAATCAAATTGTTTATGGATGACATCAGTATGTTCTAGCTCTCTGATTGGTCTTCTGCGTCAGAGCTAGTGTTGGAAGCTTAGGACTATAAAAGGCCATCCAGTAGGCTGTTTAGGCACTACTATTTGAGATTTTCTCTTGTGTGGTTCTCTTGCTGTTGCTGACTTTCCTTTTGTCCGTGAAGATGAATTCCTTGACGAATGCTGCTACGGTTTCTTCTGCTGATATCGAGGTGAGTGTTCTATGAGTATATTCCTCTAAACTGCATTTCTTTAAATGTATTACTGCTACGCAATTATTTTGAGATATATTTTACTAGTTCATTGCTAAAAATTGTCACTGTATCCGTATTATATCGATTTTTATTATTAATAACGAAAATGTTTAAGTACTTTTATTCTGCTAAAATGCTTGTTGTATGGGAACGTTATTTTAACCAACAATTTTATGACTGATAAGGGATGGTTAGGACTGTTTCAATTGTTACATGCATTTATATTTTTTAATACATCGCTAAAGCTTTTGGTGTATATTATTCTGTTAACTGAACTGTTTCAAACCACTATTTTGGATACATATTTTATGTTAGCGAATTAGCGCGTTTATTTTATATGACATATCTTTTCTTGTATCGTGGCTATCATTTTTCGTGTAGTCATTAGCAATTAAAGTTATCACCTTTTTGTTTTATTATTGACTAACAGGTAGCACTTACCAATAAAAGTTACCACTTTTATTTTAAGCATAAGATTCGTTATTCAAAAGTATTAATTTATGTATACATATAACGAGTTTTATTAGTTCTGACGTTCTTGTATCCAAACATCATTATTGTTGCTAGAATATTTACCCAATGCACTAGCTTGTTACCAATATTTAAACGAAACAATTTTTTCGAATACTCAGATTTTGTATACGCATTCTTGAACACAAACTTTTCCCCCCTTAAATATGCTTTCGTGCACTAACATACTTGAATGTAACATTGCATGAATTTTTTTTGTAAAACCCGTGCTTAGTTATTTTCCAGAATTTACATGTATGAGCATGTATAAACATGTTTCTTACTTACTTTGCAGATGGATTCTCTTGAATATGTCTTTGAAAATGAAGACATGCCTTTAGATGGTAGAACGATGGCTGTTGCAGATGGAAAATTTCCATGCTCTACGTGCGATAAAATATTTGCACATCGACGAAGTCTAAATCGTCATATGAAGATACACGACTCTTCTAAACAGCACGTCTGCACTGTTTGCGACAAGGCATTTTATCGTAAAGATAAGCTAATGGAGCACATGATTGTGCATAACAAGCCACCTAAGGTAGATTTGTTATTCATAGTATGTTTAAAATATTTCGATAATGACCATATACTTATTTCTGTTTACCTATTTTCTTTTAGGCACCTACCAAGCGATCCGCTGCTACCACGTCCACTGTTTCTGACCCCTCCACCGACGCTGGTCCTTCAACCACCGCTGGACCTTCCAATATCACTGTTCCCTCTAAACGTCAGCACCCTGACAACCCTCCACCCTGTCTGGGCACGTTTGAGACGCAGAAACTACGTCCCACGGAGGCTACTGCCTCCGATTTGAGAGTCTTTTTAGACTCGATAAAATCTGAGGTGGATCACAAGATCCGGGAGGCCGCGCTACAACATGGGGGCATTAAATGGTATGTGTCCACTTGCATTACCATGATGCGCTTTACCACCGCAAATGAAGAGGAAACCTGCTCAGCTCATTTTCGCTCTAAATGTGCTATGACATTAGCTGGAGAAACCCCCAACATACAAGAAGCTATGGATAAAGTAAGTTTTCATTTGAATGAATTTACCTTATGGTATTACAATGAATCTTTGTATTTAATATTTGTTATTTCTCTATAGGTGCTCTCCTCCATGGAGGAGTATGAAGGGAAGGGATCGGGGTGGTTCATCCACTCGATCCAGCATTTGGAGCTGAACACGGCTGTATACAAACCCTTGGCCGCCTCGTCGTACATCCCTCTGCCCAAAGCTCTAGCCAGCAAGCAGGCGATTTTGAACGTTCAAAACCAGGACGAAAAGTGCTTAGTTTGGAGCGTTCTGGCTGCCCTCCACCCAATAGAACATGGTCATGCTCCACAGCGTGTGTCCAACTATCGATTATTTGAGCAGGAGCTCAATGTAGATGGGATATCATTCCCAACACCCCTGAACCAGTTGGATCGCTTTGAGAAGCAGAATGGCCTTTCTCTGAATGTCTTCGGATACGAAGACAATGAAGTGCTGCCCCTACGTATCACATCAAACAAACACGGTAAGATTTTTTTCCGCATACTTACACAAGTGTTTTAAGAATTTCTATATACTTATATAAATTAATTTTCGGTTTATTCTAGGAGACCGCCATATCAACCTTCTGCTTATCTCTGAGGGGGAGAAGAGGCATTATTGTTGGGTAAAGTCAATGAGTCGACTTCTGGCTGGCCTCTCCAAACATCATGGTGAAAGCTTCTATTGTGACTTTTGCCTGCACCGCTTTGCCAAGGAAGAGACCCTCAATACCCACATCGAGGACTGTAGGACCCACGGAGCCCAAAAGATTAAAATGCCTACGAACAAGTGGCTCAAGTTCGATAAACACGCATTTCAGCTTCCGGTGCCTTTCGTCGTGTACGCCGACTTTGAATGTATTTTGGTAAAGAAAGACACATGTCTCCCCAACCCCAGCAGATCTTCGACTACAGCCATAGCCGATCACATACCCTCGGGCTACGCCTACTGTATTGTTGGTAAGTATCACTGTTTTTTGTTGTTGTTTTTAATCTAAATACTAAATATTTTACTAATCACTGTGTTACATTTTCAGGTCCAAATGGGGACTTCTATAGGCCACCAGTGGTGTACAGAGGCCAAAACGCCGTCTACCACCTTCTGACAGCTCTTTTAGAAGAGCAGAAAGAAATTTTCCAGCTTCTGAAAACAGTGAAGCCAATGGTATGCACCGAGGATGACAAAATGTCTTTTGAAAATGCAACTATCTGTCACATTTGTGATAAGTTATTGAATGGCGATAAGGTAAATAAATGTATACATGTGTGAATTTCATATGTTATTGTGTTATGGTTTAATATTATTACTTATCATTACTCCTTTAATTTCTAGGTCAGAGATCATGACCACTTATCTGGAAGATACAGAGGTGCGGCCCATAATAGTTGCAACTTAAATTTTAAATATGCCTACTACCTGCCCATATGTTTTCATAACCTTAAAGGCTATGACAGCCATTTATTGATACGAGAACTGGGCAAATTCCAGAATCAACGCATCGATTGCATCCCCCAAAATTCGGAAAAATTTATATCATTTTCTCTTGGTCGTCTGCGTTTTTTGGATAGCCTTCAGTTTTTGAATGCAAGCCTTGAAAAGCTAACATCATCTGTAGAACCACAGCAGTTTAAACTAACAAGATCATATTTTGGAGACAAGACAGATTTAATGCTTAGGAAAGGTAAGGTTATCTAAAATCCACTTTTTTATATGATTATTTTCTGTTTATATAAATATAACCTCATTTATTTTTTCCTTTTCAGGAGTGTTCCCCTACGAGTACATAGACTCCTTCGAAAAATTCGACGAGACCCAGCTACCACCTATCCAAGCATTCTACAGCCAACTTACAGAAACGGCTATTACTATTGATGATTACCACCATGCAACTCAAGTGTGGAATTCATTCAATTGCTGCACACTTGGTGAATATCAAGATATATATGTAGTCAATGACGTTGTCCTCTTAGCAGACATCTTCCAAAATTTTAGGCAGCTGTGCCTCAATTTTTATCGCTTAGACCCTGCCCATTGTTATACCGCTCCCGGTTTAGCCTGGCAGGCTGCTTTGAGAATGACTGACATTACGCTAGAGTTGCTAACGGATCCCAACATGCACCTCTTCATTGAAAAGGGCATCCGAGGTGGAATCTCCATGATTTCAAAGAGATTGTCAACTGCCAACAACAAGTACCTCAACAACTATGATCCATCTAAGCCCTCCACTTATATTACCTATCTGGACGCCAACAACCTCTATGGGTAAGAAAAATTCGGACTAAAATTAACATTTAAAACAGCTGATAAAAATGGATAGTTTAATTTTTAAAGATGTGATTTCCTGTTTCTTTAAACACCTTTTTTTTTCTTTCAGATGGGCCATGTCCCAACCACTACCGACTGAAGGCTTTCAATGGGTGGATGAAGACATCAACTTTATGGATGTACCAGATGATGCGCCAGAAGGTTTCATTTTGGAGGTGGACCTCGAATATCCAAGACATCTACACGATTTACATTCGGATTATCCACTGGCTCCAGAGAAATTAGTAGTGGCACCAGAACAGCTTTCAGAGTTCCAGCATGCATTAGAAGAAAAGCTTGGAATTAAAATGGGTACAACTCCCAAGCTTGTACCTAATCTACAAGACAAAACACGTTATGTTGTCCACTATCGAAATTTGAAACTCTACGTGTCTCTTGGATTAAAAGTCACCAAAGTACACCGAATTCTGAAATTCAAGCAAAGTGCTTGGTTGGGTAAATATATCGCGTTCAACACAGAACAAAGGAAGACAGCGAAAACAGCCTTTGAAAAAGATCTATTTAAATTATTGAATAATGCTGTAAGTATTACTCTTTATAATGCTGAGGACATGTTTATGTTTATCATGAAACTTAGAATATGTGTTCTTTTTCAGGTCTTCGGAAAAACAATGGAGAACCTTCGGAATCGTACAAATATAGATCTCGTCACCAAAGAAAACAGAGCCAAGAAGCTGGTGGCCTGCCCCACATTCCATAGCTTTAAGGTAATTACAAACGAGCTAGTATCCATTGAGCGTCGGAAAAATTCGATAATGTTTAACAGGCCAATCTATATAGGGTTCTGTATTTTGGATATCTCTAAGACTCTAATGTATAGTTTTCACTATACCCAGATTAAGGAGATGTATGGAGAGAGAGTCAAACTTTTATTCACCGACACCGACTCTCTTTGCTACGAGATAGAAACAGACGATTTGTACGAAGACATGGCCAGTCACATGCATCATTTTGATACAAGTGACTATCCAGTTGATCACCCATTACACTCCAATGTCAACAAAAAGGTCCTCGGGAAAATGAAAGACGAGATGGCTGGAAAGGTAATAAATGAGTTTATCGGTCTCAAACCGAAAATGTACAGTATTCTTTGTGGACAAGATGAGAGGAAGACCGGCAAGGGTATAGCACGTGCCATTATTAAAAAACACATCCGTCACGCGGACTATAAGAATTGTGTTTTGAATCATCAACGAGGACTTGCATATGCCCAAAAAATTAGTACCTCCAATCATAAAATTCAGACTGTCTCGTATGCTAAATCTACTTTATGTCCTCTTGATACAAAAAGGTACATATTGCCTGATGGAGTGAATACTTTAGCCATAGGACACTATAAAATTTTATAAATGCCTGCAAATTATTTGCTACTTCTCGATAGAACATGTTTTTTTAATGTGAATTTATTTGTAAATAGTTTTTTTTATTGTGAATATTAGTATTGTTTATAATATTGGAAGCATCATTTATGTTTATTTATTCGAGGGGCTATTTGTAAATATTTTTGCATCTCTACACATATTTATTTACTGTTGTGAAGCATCGTATTTATTGTGTTTGAATCATGTACATAGATTTTATTGCAAGCATTTTTGTGAGGGTGTGGAAGTATGCTGAAAGAGAAATCTGCTATGATGAAACAGGCCTAAGGCTTAATATTCTGAGCAGACTTGTGAAAAAAAAAATTCTATTTTTGTGATAGTATAAATAGCTGCGTATGTTTAAGTTCCTTTCAGTTACCATGGATCAATTGAAGTTGAAACATCCCTTTTCTCTGCTGGCTGCAGGTCCTAGTGGAAGTGGCAAAACGATGTTCATTAAGAATGTGATTGAGCATCGAATGATCCATCCATTTCCAGGTAAAATTATTTGGTGCTATGGCGCCTATCAGCCCTTATATGACCAAATGTCGGGAATTGAATTTATAGACGGATTACCAGAAAATTTAAATTCTTTAACGAATTCTTTGATCATCATTGATGATTTAATGTCAGAACTGGGTAGTGATGTTAGATTGACAAAACTGTTTACTAAAGGATGCCACCATCGCAACCTAAGCGTCATTTTTATTGTTCAAAATTTGTTCCACAAAGGAATACGTGAAATGTCTTTGAATGCCAACTATTTAGTGATTTTTAAAAATACTAGGGACAAGTCCCAAGTTATTCATTTGGGCAAGCAGTTGTATCCAGGGAAAACTAAATTTTTCCAAGAAGTGTATCAGGATGCCACATCGAAAGCATTTAGCTATTTGCTAATAGATCTGAAACCAGACACCTCCGATGCATTGCGCTTGCGCACAGGTCTTTTCCCAGGCGATAAATATTACGTGTACCAGCCACGTTAGTCATTTGAACGTGAGCTGTCATCGAGTGAACATGTCGCTCGTAATCGACTTTGAAGGATTTCAAGTTTCCTCGAATCAATTCTATGTAAAAGAACTTGCAGCATATGCTGTCAATGATTCTACCTTTCGTGGCAGATGGCAGTTTAGAGCCCCTTTCTCTTTGGATCGATTAGATAAAAAGTCGAAATTGACAGTTATGTTCACGGCATGTAACATTCATCTTATGGATTGGTCTGAAGGTGAATTACCTTATGGAGACCTGCCTTGCATATTACGTATGCTCTTTCGCTCCTTTAAAAAAATTTATGTGAAAGGGCTACAAAAGAAAAAGTTTTTAGAAGGTTGTGGTGTAGATGTAGAGAATTTAGAAGATTTAAATTGCCCCCGTTTCCATGAATTGCCTCCCGTGGAAAGCCGTTGCCCCTATTGGCACATCAAAGGATTTTCCCATTGTGCTGTACAAAAAGCAGAAGCGTATGCGAAATTTGTAGAATCTCTATAAAAGCAGCTGTCCATAGAACTTTGTCTCAGTTGATGAGAAAATGTCAACCTGTACGCAGCAACAATTAGAGCAGCTCCGACTCATTTGTAAAAGTAAATTTAAAAAGGACTTGCTTCGTCAGTGTCCTAACAGTGTGATAAAGACTGTGTGTGAGTGTGCACTTAATTTATTGCGTGGAAACATCCCTCTGACGGAAAAAGACAAGAAGCAGTTGAAACCATTCAAGCGAAGTCTTAGAAAACTTTCTAATAAGAAAGTTCCCCTTTACAAGAAAAGAAGACTTCTTGTGCAGAGAGGTGAAGGCTTTTTGGGATTTCTCTTACCAGCGGCCATTTCAGTCATCAGTTCCCTCATCCATGGAGTACAGTAAGAAGTTATTGCTGGTTCCGGAGGAAAGAAGACAGGCGGTAGACCATCTCTCAGAACTGGATGAAAAGATGGACAAAATCTTGAAAAAGAAAGATCTAAGTGAGGATGAAAAAGCGGCCCTGTATCTTCAAGTGCTTCAAAAATTTATATCATATCAGCTACCTCCTAAGCTAGAAAAAGAAAAGGTAAAAGAAGAAGTGGAGAAGACAGATGAAGTGGAAAAGACAGAAGAAAAGGTAGAAAACGAGGAGAAGGGAGAAGACTTTGAAGAAGACATTGTCAGAATTGCTCCAAAGAAGTATAAGTCCCATGCTAAAGACATTTATCATTTTGTGAAGAGTCATATTTCCCCACGAGGGGAACTTGTGTTTCAAAAACAAATAATTCCCGAGACTCATATAGTGACTTTAATTGATCGTTTTTTAAGAAAAAAATCGAAGCCTGTTAAAGGTGAAATTGTATTTTATAATTTGTTGAAAGAATTACATTTACCTAAAATGTATGATGTTCACGAAAAATTGTACGAGAAAAAATTGTATTCTACTCGTCATAAGATTGTTAAACCTAAGATGTATGCTAGAAAACATGTATGGGTAAAGTATTAAATAAACAGAAATTTGTCTTTTAAATCTGTGTCTTTATTGTGTCTTCCTTAAAAGTTGATTTATATGTACCTAAAAGCTTTTGTTAAAGCTCAAAATTTAGCAGTTATAAAAGTTAAAAGCTGAAAAAATGTTAGTTACAAAAATTAAAAGTTGAGAAATTGTCAGTAACAAAAGTTAAAAGTTGAAAATTTTACACTTACAAATGTTAAAAGTAGAAAAAATTTCACTTGCTTTTTTAAAAGTTGAAAATGATTCACTTGTTTTTGCCTCTATGGGAAAACCCATGTTAATTTCAGAAAGTGAGTCAAAAACGTCTCACTTACATTTCTAAAAGTCGAAAATTTAACACTTACAAAATTTAAAAGTTAAGAATTAAACGCTTACAAAAGTTAAAAGTTAGAAATTGAACACTTACAAAAGTTAAAAGTTAGGAATTAAACACTTACAAAAGTTAAAAGTTAAGAATTAAACGCTTATAAAAGTATGAAAATTTTACAGTGTTATATGAAAGTCAATAAAAACATAACACGATATTTACATTTCAAATCATTTTTATTGTTTAAAAATCATTCTTACACCATAAGTCTTTTTGACAAATTGATACATCATAAAATCAGACATATTACATAGCTTTTCAATGATGGAATACATAGAATATCCTTGACAGCGTTTCAGAATATAATAAATACAGTAAGCACCACATACATTAGATGTGATGCTTTGTAATGGAATATTGTTCCATTTTACATTCGTAAATGAAAATCCATAAAAGTCGGGAGATTGTCCATAAGAATCAAAAAACTCTAAGGCTTCTCTGTCTTGATAAAGCGCCAACCAGTGCATTCCAGGTTCTGTAGACTTGTCTGTGTTCACAATGATGGCTGAGCCCATTCTTAATGGGGGTATTTTGTCTGCTGCATACACTCCTTGAAAGATTGGTGCAGCATCACGGGACAGAATATCTTGAATAGTCCGTCCATCCATTAATTAAAGTCAAAAATAACGTTTCTGGACTTGTTGATTTCAATCACGTTATCAAATTCAGCAAAGATGATCACACATATCGTCTGAGCGAGTGGTTTCTTGAACTTGAGCTCCACACGTAGATTACTGTGCTTAACGAGATTCAAGTGTTCTCCGTCGCAGAGATCTGGTGATAAGTCGAATCCATACAATACATTGTCTTTTATATAATCTTCTCTGGAAATGAAGAGGCCTTCTTGTTTCTTATTGAAAAACAGGCTTTGATAAGCTCGAATATAGTTGTTATTCTCGAAATCGAGCTCCAGTGGATTATAAGGGACTGGCTGTCCATCCACGTACACACTGATAAAGTTTAGATGAAAATGTTTAAATTCAAAGGGAGACTTGGAAAACGTTCCATGAAAGGCGTCAATGTCTACACATCCAATGACCAGTTTTCGGGGGATCTGGCCGACAAACACGTTGTCTTGAAGTAGAGACATGCTACCTTGAGGAATCGAGTATGATTTACAGATGACTCGATTAATAGGATATTTGGCATTACTTTTCTCCAACACTTTTGCATGGCCTAGAATGACTCCAGGACTCACACGCACTTTTCTTACAAATAAAGAAACATGTTTCAGCACGACTTTATGTCCTTCATCCCCCAGTAAACAGAATTCTGGCTTGCTTCTGACGAGAGTCAGCTTCACGTCCACCATATTCAATAACAATCTTTCTTGATGGAATAAATCAAAATGAATACCTCCAATCATATCCACTGTAGCACCTAATTTAAAAAATTCTGCTCTTTTATTTTTATCTTGATAATACATTTCCGTGGTTAACTGAGAAGTTTTACTGTCATATTCATGATTCAATAAAGTTTCAATATAGGCTCTGTAAGGATACGTGTTACTGGAAGACGATACTAAACGTTCGTTCAAAGTCACATCCACTTGAGAAAATAAAGAATGTAAAAATAAATTGATTGGGTAAATATTAGCGTCTTTGTCCAAATCGCTTCCGTCACTTTTTACTATTTTAGCTTTCACATACAGCTGAGTTTGCGACAAGTCCATATAGTCTTCACCACTGCCAGAAATGTGAAATTCTACAGGTCCTCCATCGAATACGTTCGATAATGGATGAAACTGGACCCAAGCACCACTTTGAATGGATGTTTGGGTTCCAGGAAGATGAAAGAGTTCTAATTCAGATTTTACACATTCGGGGGAATCTTTCATGATGAAGGCCATTATGCACCGAAAATATCACGTGCTTTACGCTTCTTGGTTGAACGTGAAATGAATGGATTCACAAGTTTGCGCTTCCTTTTATACTTGCCACTACCTACCATCGATTGAGCTTTACGGATAGCTTTCTGAGCAAGCACTTTTCCAGCTTCTTTGGTTCTTTGCTTAGCAGCAGATTTAAAGTTTTCTCCAGAGAGTACATTACTAGCTATGAGAGTTCCTGTGCGGAGTGCTTCTTTTCCAACAGTCTTCAGACCTTTGGTAAAAAGAGGCATAGCCGAGCGAAATAAATTTCGGAAAAATCCACCGAGACCATATCCTTTCTGATAGAGTTGGCCTCGATAATGAGGGAGTCCCGAACCTGTTTGATAATGTTCGGTGTAATGTTGAGTGCAGCATTCGTATGGTACAAACATCTTGACATCTAACGACAAACTAAAGTTAGAGCAGTGTGATTCTTCTATTTATAGGATTTGTCGTCTTCGGAAATGCAATACCAGTATCAATTTACCTCTTTCAAAAGGTACAAAATCTCCTGAGTTTAAACGGATCTCGACTTCAATCGTGTTGAAAGAATTTCGGACTATAGGTACATAATGAGGTCTGTCGTATTGAACATTGACCATCTCACCGTCCTTGCCTGTGACACTGACTACTCTCAAGAGAGGAGCTTGCGTGTCACCCACTATCTGAGGGGCGACGATATCTGTATAGACATATAGTAAGGAAAACATGCTGTTCAAATCCGCTACGTACGGACTTGTCCATTCTCCTTCAACCACTTGAGGTTTAAAGCCTAACACTCGAGTGAGGCCATTATCATCAAAGATGAGACTAGCTCCGTTTTTGGTCTTCACTTTCACTTTCTTGGTCACGTGACTGTAAGACAATGCGATTTTATTTTTAAATCGTTCTAACGTCATAGCTTTGATTATATCTGTAACAGATTCGTAGCATCCTACTGGGATGCGTCTCGTCTCTAGTTCTCTCGTTCCAACATTTTCGTCTAAATCAAAACCAAAAGAATTGTTGGATTGATTAATATTGTACCAAGTGTGAGGATAAATCATTTCTGATAGTCCGACTTCCCATTGCCCATTTAGTTCCACAGGAACAGGCAGTTGAGTAGTGAAATGGGAAATTGTATTTTCTGGGAAATATTGCTGAGAGCTGTCAGAAGGTAACGTCATATAGAAAGACATGATGGGAAATGACACGAAATTACGCTAGCGTTCTCCTTTTATACTGTTGCATTGAGAACCCATCTTTGAAAGCGGGGGACATTGACAGATATTTTACCTCCACCGGCTAACTTGACATTAAAAGTATCATTGCAAATTTCGAGAGTCATATTTTCATTAATTTTAAGAAGGTCGCTACCGCACATATTGATGGACAAATTCTCAAACGATGTGAGTGCGAACAAGATTAGACAAGCACCAACAAACAAAATCATGCCGCAGGTAACACGACTCCTTGACTCCATTTTCATAAATGACTCATTCTATGGATAACATTCCTTTTTATATCATTTTCACATCTGATACCCAATCGTTAAACTTATCTGGATAGCCTTGAAATTTGACAAAATATTCTGTTTTTCCGTTTCTTTGTCTTTCTCTCAACACTTTTTCTACAGGATAATAACCTGAATCTGTTACTTTTTGAAGTTCTTTTTCATAGAAGGTACCCTGAATCACTTCACCTGCTAGATCTTTCAGTCGATAAACAGGTGGATTCCTCGGTAATATTTCATGCACTGTAAAAATTTCTCGTGTCCAATTGTGCTCATAGCCTTTCTCAAAGATCATTTTCAATTTACTAATACGTACAGTGTCACCTACTTTTAACTTGGGAATGACTTTAACATTGGATTTATAGAGTAATGCCCAAATTTGCTTTTCCTTCTCTCCATTCACCTGAACAGGTTCAGTTTGAATGCTACTGTGCCAAGTATGGTTATAGCTTTTAACCAGTTTGTCTAAAACATCGATGTACTTGTAAGTATTCATTTCTGTGAAATATTTCCACATTTTGAATTTCAAAGTTCGATGAAAGCGTTCTACGATGCTTGCTTTCACAGTACTGTTTTCTGTTGTGAAAAAATGAACATTTTCCCTTTTCAGGAAATTTTGTACTACTTTATTAGTAAACTCTTTGCCTTTATCGGTTTGTAGCACTTGTGGTTTTCTCTCGCTAAAGATGGTTCGAAGTGCTGATACGACATTCGTGCCAGTTTTATCTTTGAGTGGAATAGCCCAAGCGTACTTGGAAAAGACGTCAATACAGGTAAGTATATATTTATATCCATTGTTATATCTGGCCAGATTTTGCATATCTACCAAATCAGATTGAAACTGAGCGTCGATACCTCTGACTAAGATACGGTTGCGCTGGAACTTGCGCTGAGCTTGTTTGTGTAAAGAATAAGATTCTTTGTTGGAAAGCCATTTCTTGATCTCCTTTGTTTTCACGCGACCTTTTAAAGCACGATGTAAAGCAGTGACTCCACCAAAACTTGCCGGATGTTCCGGATTTCGATACGTCGGAGTGAGAAGAGGATGCATTACAACAGTGATTATGATCAAACCTCACTTGAATATTCATAACTGAAAAACATTTTCACTATCATGGGTATTTATACATTTTCTCTCTCGACAAAAAAGTGATAGTATACAGAC